>Ga0164294_10004223_pt1 | contig 12584 bp, 9 predicted proteins | sample GEODES005metaG_FD_111479 | JGI IMG/M metagenome (GOLD analysis project Ga0164294, IMG submission 111479) | Oligotrophic lake water microbial communities from Sparkling Lake, Wisconsin, USA - GEODES005 metaG | ecosystem: Environmental > Aquatic > Freshwater > Lake | place: USA: Sparkling Lake... | reverse complement strand
CATTCGAGAACAGGACGCATTCCATCTAACTAAATCATAACACCTTTACTATCAATTATTTTCAACCCATTATTACTAGGCTATTCATTTTTGCTCGTGAATGCTTAAGTTAGCAAAACAAATGCTGCAGACAAAGCCATAAATTGTAATTTGGGATTAAATAAAAAGACCATCCTATTATGGATGGTCTTTTATTATAATACATTTTTACATTTTATATTATGCCTCAGGAGATAGGTATTGTGCATAAGCATAACCTTCTTCTCCATCCTTGGTTTTGATTTTCCACCAACTATCGTTAGTTTTTTCTACCAAAGTAACAATTTCATTATGAGCAGCTTTTCCTACGATAGCACCTTCAGTTGATGGTGTACTTCTGATATTTAAGTTAGAAGTATCAGTAGTAACTTTCAAAGCACTTCCTAGTTCAGCTTTGATATCCAAGTTCATAAGTAAATCTCCACTTGTCATATCTGGATCAATCGTATTGTAAGTTGCCCATAGAGTATCATAATCAGCTGTACTCTTTACTGTACCACTTAGGTGTAAAACACCTTCTTGTTCTGCTACGGCTAAATTTGTTATACCAAGACCATTTGCTTGATTAAGCAATTCAGCATATTTTGTTTGTAATGACATGAATGAATAATTTAAAATTGAAGAACAATTATTTTTTAGTAGTTAAATTAGTAACGTCTGGAACAATTTTGGCTGCTGCAAAGATTTGCATAATTTTCATTCTGTCTTTTGAAGTAACTTCTCCAGAAAGAGCTGGTTTTTCAGTTGAAAAATCAGCAACTACACCTTTAATATCTTTTAAACCATCTTTTAAAGCTTGGATTACTGTTGCATCTAATGTTGTTGTTACTGATGCAGGAACTACAGGAGGAGGGGCAATTGTACAATTGTTAGTTGTAGATTTTACACCTTTAATACCAGCAATTAATTTTTCAGCAACTTCCTTAGACATTGAATCTTTCAATTCTCCGCTAATTGTAGCTACACCTTCTTTTACATCTACAACGATACCAGATAAAGTTGAATCTGCTTTAAGTGCTGTTTCAATTTGAGCTTTGATATCAGCATCTTTTGGCTTACAACTGGAGAAAAATACAGAAACTAATAATACAACTGCTAATAATGATTTACGCATAAATTTATTTTTTTGAAAGTTAAAGTTATGATTTTTGTACGTTATATCTTCTCAGTTAGATTCTATTTTTTGCATAATTGATTAATTAATTGTTACTTATGATTATAATTAAACATATTGATCTAACTAGGCGAACTAGTCTATAATACATTATTTCCCCCTAAAAAAACAACAGCCACCGTTTCTGATGGCTGCTGTCTAACTATATACTTACTATCTTATTTTTTCACCGTAGTAGTTACTGCAGGCACCTGATCGTTCCACTCTTTTGTCAACTTCTTTTGGGCTGGATAGGTTTCATTTAAGGTATTGCCCTCATACATTCTGCCGTTTTTGATTACAAACTGAATGCTGTTGGTATTACGAATATTCTCTAATGGATTTTTATCCAAAATGAGCATATCTGCCAATTTCCCCTTTTGTACACTGCCTAAATCTTGGTCTAAACCTAATGCGATAGCACCGGTAATGGTGGCTACTTTCAACGCATCCAAATTACTCATCCCACCGCTGGCTACAGACCAAAGTTCCCAATGGTAGCCTAAACCTTGCAACTGACCGTGACTTCCAATGCCGGCTAATCCGCCTTGTGTTACAATGGAATTCATGGTTTCGGCATGCTTTTGAAACACATGTTCTTCTGGCATAAACCATCCACCTCGACGTCTGCTTTTTGCTGCCAACTCTTCGTAAGGCGTAAAATGCTTCAACTTTTCGTTCTTCATTGGACTTTCAGTGGCGTAATAATAATTCTCCGCCCATGGTCCACCATACGCTACCAGCAAAGTTGGCGTCACTGCCATTTTAGCATCTGCAATGGTTTTGGTTACATCTTTAAACAATGGATATATGGGCAATGAATGTTCGTGGCCGGGATAACCATCAAACAAGTTGGTCATATTTAATTTGAAATCCAGTCCGCCTTCGGTTGTAGGCATTAGGCTTTGCTCTTTGGCAGCCATAATTACCCATTGTCTGTTGAGGCGATTGCCGGTTAAATACATCTTGATGTACTTTGTATTGTAATACTTGCTGTATTGTTTCAACACCTTTCTTGTTTGATCGAGATCTTTTAAATTGTACATCCAATAGCCTACTCCCGGACCGGTTGAATAAATTCTTGGACCAACAATTTGTCCTGATTCCACCATATCGCAGTAAGTTAATACGTCGGTAGTAGCCGTTTGAGGGTCGCGGGTAGTGGTAACACCATACGCAAGGTTTGCCGCATATACCCAAACTTGGTTTTTGTGCAATCCCCAGTATGGCCACATGTGCGAGTGCGTATCCACAAAGCCTGGAACAATCGATTTTCCGGTGCAATCAATCACTTTCGCATTTGCCGGCACTTGAAGCGTTCCGCTTTTCCCAACCGCTTCAATGCGATTGTTTACAATCAATACATCGCCATTTTCAATCACTTCTTCACCGTTCATGGTGATGATTCTTGCATTTTTCAACAACAATGTACCGGAAGGCATATCACGAGGATAATATACTTTAACCTGGGTTTCCTCAGGCTCGTAGGTGGCGTCTTTTTTTGCGATTGCTTTTTTAGTGCTATCGGATTTATTGGTAGAAGAATCCAATTTGGCTTTCGCTACTGCGGTGGAATCCAATCCGGCAGCCTTCTTTTTGGCTTCCGCTTTCTTTGCCAATTTTACAGAATCTTCAAAAGCTTCCGCTCTTTTAATGTCATAAACAAAGTGACCATTTCCGATAGACCAGTGGACTCGCTGGGAGTTGCCTTCCCAAGAGGGAAATTCGCCGCCAATATCCGTCAACTTGCGGGAAGGGAAATTGCTTGATGCAGGATCAGCCACAGAAATATTTACGGTTTTTCCTGTGTTGGGGATGGTAACCACATAGATATCATAATTCACCTGTGCCAAAGCTTTTGGACCTTTCGGCGCCATGGTGATGGTAGCTGCGGAAGATGCCATTTGTACTTCGCGCCCGTTGGGTTCGTGCAACATGCAATTGTTTACAAAAGCTGCTGCATTTCTGCTCATCAAGAAGGTTTTACCTGCGGTTTCATCTTCTGCTTCTGCAATAGAACCGTATGGAATAATTCCGGTTACATGTACAATGGTCTTTTCATCTGTTCCGTCCCATTTAATAGAAGAAAGATTTCCGCCTCTTGAGTTCAAGAAAATTCGATCTTGATAATCACTATTAAAGTGTGGATTTCCCCTGCCATTGGCTTTGTCGATAACGGTGATGTTTCCGCCTGTAGCCGGAATCCAGCACAATTCCATTTCAGCACCAGAGACCGAAGGATCTACGGTTTCTTTAAAAATTCTAGCACCAGCCTTAAGGAAAATGATTTTGTCGTTGGTGAGATTCCAGTTGATATCGGTATATAACGCCGAAGTGGATGTAATTTTGGTGGTGGTATTGCCTTTGGGCCCGAAACTGGTTTTGTAAATATCGCCACCATTGTCGTCGTTCCAAGTTACATAAGCAAGTTGCTTACCATCTGAACTCCACATAGGATTGGCTTCGGTAAAATTGTTGTTGGTGATTCTTACCGGTTTTCCGTTGGGGTAATCCATCAAATACAACCTGTTCAAGACTGTAAATGCCAATTTCGATCCATCGGGTGAAGGCACCGCATCTCTAATTTGGTTTGCCAATGCGAAGCTGGTGTCTTTAACAGGATATTTGAACGCCAATTTAGGACCCAAATCCAAATTTAAATTCACGGTGAATGGAATTTCAACAGCTTTATTGTCGGCGATATTGATTTTCCACAGTTTGCCACCGTAGCTGGCAATCAAGAATTTGCTGTCGGGCGTAAATGCCATTGCGGGCAACACGCCTAAAGGAGCGATAGATTCTTGTTCATCGCGTTGCACCGGATAAGCCAACCAACGCTCGTCGCTAGTTTTAAGGTTGCGGATAATCAAACCCGTTTTGTCTTCGTAGCGGGTACCATATACCAACCAGTTGCCGTCTTTCGACAATGTTGGGGTAAATGCCGAACCGTATTTAGAAGTAATCGAGCTCATTTTTGCATTCTCTCTGTCGTATACGCCAATTTGGTATTGGGGAAGTTGGGCGTTGTAATTCCAGGCGCCGGTGCGCATAGAGAAGTAAATATATCTACCATTAGGATCGGTAAAAGGATCGATTGTTTTCAGGTTCGCGGGTTGATCAATCAACGCCGTTCCGCCGCCGCCATCTTTGTGGTACAAAAACAATTTCGGAAATCTACGACCTTTAGACGCCACGATGTATTCGCCATCGGAGGTCCAAACTGCTGCCGGAAAATCTTCGGTACGTTCTTTTGTTAATTGTATAGTATCCTCTTTAATTCTGTCGATATACCAAATATTGTCGGAGCCGCTGCGGTCTGAAGTAAATAGGATTTTGTTGCCGTCGGGGCTAAAACGCGGGTGCGATTCAAAAGCGATACCCTTAGTAACGGGGGTTGCCACGCCACCGGCGATGGGGAGGGTGTAAATATCGCCCATCATATCAAAAGCGATGGTAGTGCCGTCGGGGTTCACATCCACCGACATCCAGCTGCCCTCTTTAGTATCGAATGCGATTTTGCGGGCGGGTTTCAGTGGTAAATTGTTGAAGATGGTGTATTTTACCGAATCTTTCAGGGTGGTATCGCCGGCAACTGGTTCATTCTTCCATGAAAAGTTATTCAGATTGATTTTGGAAGATGAATGTTGTAAGGCGATGAAGCCCAATATACTAGAAGGTAAGGCTGCGACCAAGAGCCAAGATTTCCAATCCATAAGCGTGATTTATTTTGAGGGAGTAAGTTAACGAAAATTTGGAATTAAGAATTAGGCGTTAGGAATTATAAATTAGGAATTATGAATTATGAATGGGGGGATTAGATTTTAATTGACAGATTTCGGTTTTGACTTATGTAGATACGAGAAGATTGCACAATTGTTTGTGCAAATAAAGAATGATTTTGCACAATTAAATGTGCAAATAATCACTATTTTTGCACAATAGAACATGCAATATGCATATATTATTAGAACAATCAGCACGTTTAATTGCACATACAAGTCTTGATTTCAAGCGGTATTTATTCGATTTGATACAATGGGACAATCGATTAATTGGCATAAAAGGTGCTAGGGGAACAGGTAAAACAACGCTTTTACTACAATGGATAAAAGAGCTACATTTACCTACAGAAAAAGCGGCATATTTTTCTTTGGATGATTTGTATTTCACCACACATTCTTTAAAAGATACCGTTACCACATTTTATAAAAATGGGGGTATTGTATTAGGGTTAGATGAAGTGCATAAGTATAATCATTGGTCGCAAGAAATAAAAAATATTTACGATTTCTTTCCCGATTTAAAAATCATATTTACAGGTTCTTCAATAATTGATATTGCCAAACAAGAGGGGGATTTAAGCAGAAGGGCATTAATGTATGAACTAACGGGTTTGTCATTTAGAGAATATTTAGCAATGCTTAATATTATTCATTTACCCATCATTAAGTTGGAGGATTTGCTTTTTAATGTTACTGAAATAAAGAAGTCTATTCCTTTGAATTTTCGTCCATTAGAACACTTTAGCAATTACTTACAATTTGGTTTTTATCCATTTGGACTAATCGATACATCATCTGCATACCAACGAATCAATCAATTGATTAGAACTATAGTTGAGGTAGATATGGCAGAGTTGAAAGATTTTGATATCAGGAATGCCAAGAAAATATTACAACTTATTTATGTTATTGCACAGCAAGTACCATTCAAGCCGAACTTAACCAATTTAGCAGCAAAAACGGGCGTACATAGGAATTCTTTAACCAATTATTTGCACTATTTAGAACAAGCAAAAATAATTACAATGTTATATCCTGCGGGGAATAGTAATGCCATTTTACAAAAGCCAGAAAAAATCTATTTAAACAATACAACTTTATTATCCGCCCTTGCAGAAGAACAAGTAAATATTGGATCTGTAAGAGAAACTTTTTTCCTTTCGCAAATACAGACATCATATAAAGTACAATTTCCGCAACAAGGTGATTTTATTGTGCGTGGGAAATATACATTTGAAGTTGGAGGAAAAGGAAAGAAATCCAAGCAGATTGAAGCAGTAACAAATGCTTGGGTAGTAAAAGACGATATCGAATTTCCCATAATGAATGTTTTACCACTTTGGATATTTGGGATGTTGTATTGAGTGGGGGATTTTCATATTTTAAAAACTCTTATACCATCATAGACCCTAAACGACCCTAAACCGACCTAAAATCTATTTTGATTTTACAATATTTGCACTACAAGAAAGTAATTAGAATAGATACCCGGGCATTCCAATTGCTTATTACAAAGAATTGATGTTACACGCAGAGATTTCTCACAAGCATAATCCTGGGGATCAGTTTCCCATGGAATGGGTGGATACTTACGGTGTAATGAAGATGCTCAATATTAGCAGAAGAACACTTATAGATATAACTGTAAATTACAAAACATCAGTATCAACAACAAAAACTATTTCAAGGTTAAAGAAATTCATGAATTCTTAGAAAACAATCATAAAAAAAATCCAACGCAACTTTTATAAAAACGTATAAAAAATAACCTTCTTACTTTTTCATTTCAGCACCACGAAATGCACGCTTAGTCTGTTCAATTTCACTACTGCTAATGCCTATTTTTTTTGCGACTGTTCGCCATTTGGCAATTTCTTGCTGTATATCACATATAATTTTTTCCGCTTCGTCATTTTTTAGTTTGTAATGCTTTGCCGTTTCTAAAGCCAAAGAAATATCCTGTTCATTGCTACTCTCCGATATATTTAATGTTAAGCCATTGCCCATTTCATTGGGATTCATATCATAGGCAGGTGATAATTCCCAACCATTATTTGTTAGCATAAATCCGTGATTCCGCAAATGGTCATCTGTATTTGAAACCAACATATTGAAAACTACTCTTCGCCACAGCTGTTCTAAATCTGCTTTCACCGATGCTCCTTGCTGAATGATAAAAGCAACAATATCCAAATAGCTTAACCCATCATGAAAATCCGTTCCATCTTGATAACCCAGTAATGTCATAGCAGATGCAAAGTGTATGCGTTTCTGTTTTATTCTATCAAATCGTTTAGATAAGAATGTATGGTGCTTTCCGGAAAATTGAAGTAGCCTTGCATCAGGTACATGAATACCGCAAGCTTTAGCCAATTGATGCAATACCATTTCCCAAGCACCGGTGTTTTTATCATCGTTAGCACTTGGAAATTTTGCAATCCAAAGGTTACACATTTCATCCATTACACTCGCTTTAGGTCTTGCACCACCCAATGAAGAACCTGGGTCAATTAGCATACTCAACCACTTAGTATATTCCGGGTCTTTTATGGCATCATCTTTTTCTAATTGCAAACTGGCATACTCCAATTCACGAAGCGATGTCCAAGGAGGCGTAGCCATTTTCTTTTGGCTGTTCATAAATTCACCCTCTTGTTCCAACTTAAATCTTAACCCTCCCATACGATGACCGTCAAAAACGCCTAATAAATAATCGCTTTCAAAAAGTGTTTTTTCTTCACGGCTTTCCAACTTAGCTTGCCATGCTTCTCTTCTCCGCATTAATAATCTTCCCCAACGGTCTGGCGCAGAATCCAGGAACACCCCAAAATTATTTTGACCTTCAGGCAAATATTGTTTCCCCTTGTAAAGTACTAAATTAGGGTCTAAATACAAGATAGGTTGGTTGGAACTCAGCCAAGCTTCATGGTATTCAAATGAAAAAATCTCCTTTCCCCTAACACGTTGTGCATTGAGCATTCCCATTAATTGAGGTGCTTCCATAGGTTCCCAATCGGCATATACCCAAATAATAGTTTCGTTCTTCTTCATAGTTTATTCGATTTTTTAGGGGCACGCTTTGCTGTTGTAATTCCGGCATCTTGCAATTTTCTACCCAACGGGTCAGTTGCTGCTACCATGGAAAGGTCTTTCTCCAAGCCGAGCACAAATAGCACTTGCAAGTAGCTGCCAATGGCAACGGTAGGAATTCCCTGTTCGATATTGTACACTGTTTTTCTGCTTATACCTGCTCGTTCTGCAACTTGCTCTGCACTAAACTTTCTGCGGAGTCGCGCAAGCTGAATATGTTCTCCCAGTACGTTTAAAACCTTGAGATTTTTGGGTAATATTGCCGGTGCTGTTTTCATATAATGTGTCTTATAATGCTCAAATATAACATTATTTATCCTTTATATGACACGTTATAATATTTTTTTGCATTGCCAATATTATACTCAGACGAAATCTCAGTAATTATTCTTTTGTACTATCATGCATTTTGATAGAGAAATTTATAAGTATCTACAACAAACGATAACTAAAAAAGCATTGAATTACTGTGACTTTACAGTTTGTTTTATTTTACTATATATGTCACTTCAAAGACAATTCGATAAAACAGAAGCAAGGAATAACTTAAGTTCGTGTATTTGTGGCAAAAATATTTACAGAATGCTTGGGTAGTAAAAGACGATATCGAATATCCCATAATGAATGTTTTACCACTTTGGATGTTTGGGATGATGTATTGAGTGGGGGATCCTAGATTTTGGATCTCAATGCCTGTTTTGCAGTTAATCAACCATTAGGTTTCCAAATCAATTTTTGAGTCGTAAGTGCTTAGGGTAACTGCCTAAGATTTGGTTCAACCCATTTTGAAGTTCAAAACCCAATACGAATTTTTACATAAACCACACCTATCATGAAAACCAAACTAACATTAACTTGTGAAAAGTCGATAATTAAAAGAGCGAAATTGTACGCAAAAAATACGGGAAGAAGTTTATCAGAAATTATTGAGCACTATCTTGACATAACTACACAAGATAATGGCACTGAAACAATATCTCCTACACTTAAAAAAATAGTAGGTGCTGTAAAACTTCCGAAAAACATCGATGAGGAAAAAGAATTTCGATCCTATTTAGAAAACAAGCATCTATGAAAAATATTTTTGTAGACACAAGCATAATCGTTGATTTAATTGCCGAAAGAAAACCGTTTAGTAAATTCGCTATTGGGTTATTCCATAGAGCAGAAAATAAAAAAATAAGTATGTTCACATACTGACGTTTTGCTTTAAGCTAAAACAACATCCCAACCATTAACAAACTGATTGAAATATGCTAATATTTAAAGACACAAAATTCATAAAATCACCTTTCGACAACGAAGCCGAGTTGGAACAGGTTATTATCGACAATTATGAATATCTTTTCGGGCCGACTTCATTTTATTTACCCAAAACGAAAATAAAAACGGCTGACGGTGTTGGAACAATTCCTGACGGTTTTGCAATAGATATTGGACTAAAAAAATGGTATTTAGTGGAAGCTGAATTAATGCACCATAGTGTTTGGAATCATATTGCACCTCAGGTGACAAAACAGATTTTAGCTTCACAACAACAAATGGCTAAAAGGCTGATTGTTGACCTTGCAGTGGAACAATATCAAGCCGACCCATACACAAAAGAAAAATTTGAGGATTTAAATATTGCAGCTATAAACGTTAGACAAGTAGTTGGCGACATTTTAGAAACTGATCCAATTATTGGTGTTCCAATTGACGGTGTGACAAATGATTTACGTGACTGGGCGAGAACTTTGAAGTATAAAGTAAAACTTTGGGTGGTTAATAAATTTGTAGAGTTTAATAATCCAACAAATATTGTATTTGAATTTCCTGAAGAATTTAAACCTGCTCTTGACACTGAAGAAGAAAGTAAACCTCAAAAGGCAAACACGGAAATTGCTCAGTATGATGTAGAACTCACCGACCTTGTAAATGCCGCATTATTGAATGTTGGAGAAAAACTTTCAATGGCTTACAAACCAAGAAATGGGCAACCGAAGAAATATGAAGCTGTAGTTTTAGAAGATGGTTCATTAGAACTTTTAGGACAACAATTTAGTAGTCCAAGTTACGCAGCGCTTGCTGGTATTCAAGACGCAGGTAGTGATAGAAAAACCGTTAACGGCTGGACATCATGGAAAAATTTACAAAATAGCACACTTGCTGAATTGAGAGAACAATTACTTAATACATCAGTAACGGAATGAAAAACATGAAAGCATAACAACTTTTAGCCAAATTAAGCTTGAGAATTCAACCACTCGATCAAATTAAATACTATTCACGCTTCTCCCTTTTTAGCCTTTCATTTATAGGTAAATGGATAAATTCAATGACTTCTACTTTGCCAAAATCTTTATACAGTGGATTTAGAATAAAATTTGATTCTAATCCAACAATTGTTGAAGGCACGCGTAAAGCGAAAAAATTTCGGTCTTTTGATAATTGTGTAAAAATTGCCGTGGTTTGAGAACGATATGGATATTGGTTCCATCCTTCTGGAAGTTCCTTTAATTCTTCAATAACAAAATCGTTTGTAGGTATTTTAACATTCTTAATTGTGTTGATGGCTTAATCCCAAAATACGTATTAGAAAAATGGAAAGTCGTTTTTATTATATCCTGGGGCTTTAGTAAGGGGTTTAAGTGTGTTTTTGAAATGGCTTTAGCCACAAAATTGACTTTTATTCCTAATGCGCTATTTGAGTTAGATTAAAAGCAAACTAAAAAAAACAGAATGTTGTGTTTTTGCAAACTAAAAGGGCAACCACAAGTGTTGCCCTTTTAATATAATCAAAAAGTAAATTCAAAAAACCACTAACCATTAACCACTAACCATTAACCATTAACCACTAACCATTAACCATTAACAACTAACCATTAACAACTAACCACTAACCATTAACAACTAACCACTAACCATTAACCACTAACCACTAACAACTAACAACTAACAACTAACAACTATTTCACAAATCGCTGAATAAACTGGTATTTCCTATCGCTACTGGTTATTGTCAAAATATACGTTCCTGCGGGCAAACGAGATACATCTACATTTCCACTTCCGTAAGCAGCGGTTTTGTTCACCATCACTTGACCTCCTAAGTTATACACCTGCACCTGAACATTTTTAATACCCAACATATTCCCGGCCTGGTAATTGATAACCGAAGTGGCAACGGTAGGATACGCTTTTACTACAAAGTTCTTATCGTCTCTGATAGGATCATTTACAGGTGTGGCAATGGAAATGGCGTTGCCAATATTGGCAACAAACATACCGTTACCGTGTGTGCCCACCAGCAAAGTATTGTCTTGCCAACGGTAAGCCAATGAATTTACAACTGCGGTATTCATCATGCCATTTCCCCCGTTTTCCCTTGACCATACGGTACTACTTCCGTTGATGGTATTGGTGCTAAACAAACCAACAGTGGTACCCACATAATATTCCATTCCAGCTTTTGTAGCCACAATTCGGCAACTTCTTACGGCTGGTAATGTTAAATTTCCCTCCACCATTTGCCAAGTGGGCGTTGCGGCCGATGCATTTCCTGTCCAGAAAATGGATGGTACATTATAATTAGACACCACAACCATACAGGTATCATGGTTGCGTGGATTGAAAGCAATGTCTTTAATAAAAGTATTTGTGTTTAGTGTAGAAGGCGTAATGTCTTCTACAGCTGCAGCAGTATCTGTGCCGGCAGGATTTTTTAGTCGATACAACTTGCCTGCAGACGTTCCGAAAAGGAGCATATTGCTGGTTTTATATGTTCCACGCGAAGTTGCAATAGCATAAATTTGTCCAGAAGCCGCAATATCTACACCAGATAATCTATTCCAACCCGTATTAGGTGTAGCAGTTGTGATGGTGGTAGTTCTATAAATAGTATCGTTGCTAGGGAAATATACATTACTCGGATTGTCTTCATCTTGGTGAAAATAGGTAACAAACATATCAGAACCCATCTTTGCAGGCTTAATACTGGTTATACCCACTGTACCAAACAATTGCAAACGATACAATCTTCCCTCCTGGGCTGATGCCAACATATAGGGCTGGTTAGCATTGCGGAAAAATGATGCCTGACCACCATCGCCGCCAACGATAATATAATGATCATTTGAATCTGGGAGTAATCCACCAAAAATGCCACCCATATCCCTAAAAGAAGTAGAATTATCTTGTGCCCCACCAAAATAGGTTCTTGAACCAACTTGTGGATCCATTCCTACATGATAATATTGGAAAGTTTGGTATTGATTGTTGCCATTCTGCCAAGCTGGAATAGTGGCAGTAGCATCATCCGTGATGGCAAGTCCTCCATCTGAACCTGCAATCATTCTGTTTGGGTTGCTTGGATCAAACTTAAATCGATGGTTGTCAACATGCGAAATACCATCAGGATCAGAAAAAGTAGAAGATGCTTTTCCTTTATAAAGCCCACCCATAAAGGTATTGTTGTTGCCGGTGGCAAATCCATCGGTTGATCTAAAGATATACACGCCACCTACAAATACAATATTATT
>Ga0164294_10004222_pt1 | contig 12589 bp, 9 predicted proteins | sample GEODES005metaG_FD_111479 | JGI IMG/M metagenome (GOLD analysis project Ga0164294, IMG submission 111479) | Oligotrophic lake water microbial communities from Sparkling Lake, Wisconsin, USA - GEODES005 metaG | ecosystem: Environmental > Aquatic > Freshwater > Lake | place: USA: Sparkling Lake... | reverse complement strand
GCGGAGTGGGAGCATTTCGGCGATTGGAAGAAGGCGACGAGCGAGGAGGACGTGGCGGGGATCTCGCTGGAGACGCTGCTGCGCGGAACTTGCGAGAAAGGGCGGCTGCTGGATCTGGTGGAGAATTTCACCCGCTTTTCGATCCGCAAGGGTGGTGTCAATAAACTGCTGGCACGCAATCACCAGTATCATGGAGTCAATAAAGCGGTGGCCGCCTTGCAGACCTGCAAAGATGGTCGGGTCGGGGTTTTCTGGCACACCCAAGGCTCGGGAAAAAGTTACTCCATGGTGTTTTTTGCCGAGAAAGTTTTCCGCAAACTCAAGGGCAACTGGACCTTTGTCATCATCACCGACCGAACCGAACTGGATCGGCAGATTTACGATGATTTCTCTAACTGCGGTGCCGCTTCAGAGCATTGCCAGGCAACCAACTCGACTCATCTCCGGAATCTATTGCGCGCGGATCACCGCTATGTGTTCACGCTGATCCACAAGTTTCGCACGGAGCCGGGGACGCTGCATCCGGTGCTGTCGGAGCGGGACGACATCATCGTGCTGACGGACGAGGCGCACCGCAGCCAATACGACACGCTGGCGATGAACATGCGCACGGCGCTGCCGAACGCGAAGTTCGTGGCCTTCACCGGCACGCCGTTGATCGCCGGAGAGGAACGGACGCGCGAGGTGTTCGGCGACTATGTGAGTGTCTATAATTTCAGGCAGTCCGTGGAGGATGGGGCGACGGTGCCGCTGTTCTACGAGAACCGGACGCCGGAACTGCAAATCACCAACCCGGAGCTGAACGAGGAGATCTATCAAACGATCGAGGACGCCGGACTGGACGACGATCAGGAGGAGAAGCTGCGCAAAGTGCTGGGCCAGCGCTATCACCTCATCACCCGCGACGACCGTCTGGACGCGGTGGCGAAGGACATCGTCCATCATTTCCTGAATCGCGGCTATCAGGGCAAGGCGATGGTCGTTTCCATCGACAAGCTGACGACGCTGCGGATGTATGAAAAAGTCCGCGCCGAGTGGGAGGCGGAGAAGGCCCGCGTGTTGAAGGCGCTGGAAGGGATGGCGGGCGGTCATCCGGATCACGCAGGACTGCTGGCCCGCTTGGTCAATCTTCAGGAGACGGACATGGCAGTGGTCGTCTCGCCGGGGCAGAACGAGATTTCCGAGATGAAGGAAAAGGGCTTCGGCATTCTGCCGCACCGCGAGCGGATGGTGAAGGAGGACCTGGAGGAGAAATTCAAGAATCCGGAAGACAAGTTCCGCTTGGTTTTCGTTTGCGCGATGTGGCTTACGGGCTTCGATGCGCCGAGCTGCTCGACGCTCTATCTGGACAAGCCGATGCGCGGCCACACGCTGATGCAAACCATCGCCCGCGCCAACCGGGTGTATGGCGACAAGGTGAACGGCCTGATCGTGGACTACGCGAACGTCTTCCAGGAGCTGGAAAAAGCATTGGCCATCTACGGCTCCGGCACGGGCGGCGGAGAGATGCCGGTGAAGGATAAGAAGGAACTGGTGGAAGCCCTGCGGATCGCGCTGGAGCAGGTGGCGGAATTCTGCCGGAAACAGAACGTGGATCTGGAGGCGATTCCGGATTCCTCCAACAAGCTGTTCATCCCGGCGGTGAACCAATTGCTGCGGACGGACGAGGTCACGGATTCGTTCCTCGGCCAAGCGAACGACGTGGCCCGGCTCTACAAAGCGGTGATGCCGGACCCGGTGATTCCCTTGTTAGCGCCGAGAGCACAGGTGATCGCCGAGCTGGCGAAAGCCGTGCGCGCCGACAAGGACCCGGTGAACATCACGGAAGTGATGGTCGCCATCTCGGGCGTGCTGGATGGCGCGATTGTTGCTGCGGCGAAGGAAGAACCAGGAGCGCCCGCGAAGACGATCGACCTTAGCAAGATCGACTTCGAGGTGCTGATGCGGAAGTTCGAGAAGACGCCGAACCAGAACATCGAAGCGCAGCAACTGCGGGCCTTGATCGAGCGCAAGCTGGACAACCTGATCCGCCTGAACGCGAGCCGCTACGATTTCCTCGACCGGTTTCAGAAGATGATCGAGGCGTATAACAGCGGCGCGCTAAGCATCGAGCAGTTGTTCGAGGAATTGGTGACATTCACGAAGGATCTCAACGACGAGGAGCAACGCCATTTCCGCGAGCAGATCAGCGAGGAAGAGTTGGCGGTGTTCGACATTCTAACGAGGCCCGGCCCCGATCTCACGCCGGTGGAAACCGAGGCGATCAAGAAGGTGTGCAAGGATTTGTTAGCCAAGCTGAAGACGGAGAAGCTAGTCCTCGCGTGGCGGACGAAGCGCACGACGCGAGCGGCGGTGCGTGTAGAGATCGAGAAGATGCTGGATAGCGGATTGCCCGAGAAATACACGACCGAGCTTTTCGAGCAGAAGTGCGGGGTGCTTTTCCAGCATGTGCTGGAGAAGTATCCGGAGAGCGGGGAGAGTGTGTACGAGGCGGTGGGGTGAGAAAGAATTGCCGAGTGAGCCGTGGGCAGGGAAAGACGGGGGATACCACCGGGATTCTAAGGCCCCCGAATTCTGCTCCCCGGCAGGGGTGCCAGTCAGCAATCATTCACCAGCCCAGACAAGGCCGCATCAGCGGACGACTTCGGTGCCGATGCCGCCGTCGGTGAAGATTTCCAATAGCAGGGCGTGAGGGAGGCGGCCATCGACGAAGTGGACCTTGCGGACGCCGGCGTTGAGGGCGTCCACGGCGCTGCGGATTTTGGGGATCATGCCGCCGGAGATGGTGCCATCGGCGATCATCGATTCGGCTTCCTTGCGGGTCACCGATTTGATGAGGGAGGTGGGGTCCTTGGGGTCGGAGAGGAGGCCGGGCACGTCTGAGAGGTATACGAGTTTCGCGACGCGAAGTTCCTTGGCGAGTGCGGCGGCGGCGAGGTCGGCGTTGATGTTGAGCGGCCGGCCGGTGGCGAGTTCAGCGGCGAGGGGTGAGATGACGGGGACGATTCCAGCTTGGTGAGCGGCGTCCATGTGAGCGAGTTGGCAGCCGACGACTTCGCCGACGCGGCCGAGGTCGACGCGGTTGCCTGCTGCGTCGGTGCCCTTGATTTTCTCGCCGAGGAAAACATCGTTGCCGGGGATGCCGACGGCTTTTCCACCGAAGTCGCGGATCATGCGGACGAGGCCGGGGTTGATTTCGTCCGACAGCACTTTGGCGACGATTTCGATCGCTTCATCGGTCGTCACGCGGAAGCCATCGATGAATTTTGCTTCCAGGCCAGATGCTTCCATGGCGGCCGAGATGGCCTTGCCGCCGCCGTGGACGACGATCGGGTTGATGCCTGCGACCTCGAGGAAAACGATGTCGCGCATTACCTTGGCCACGAGGTTGGGGTCCTCCATGGCGGAGCCACCCATCTTGATGAGGAAGGTTTTCCCGCGAAAAGCCTGCAGGTAAGGGAGCGCTTCGATGAGGGTATTGGCTTTTTCAATCGGGTCCATGGTCGGGTGCGATTAGGATTGAGAGGGATGCGGGTTGGCAAGCCGTAATCCCGCGAGGTGAGCGGCGGCGATGGCGGCGAGGATCGCGAGGCCTGGTAGCCAGATGCCGGCCACGCCGAGGCCGATCCACTGGGCGGCGATGCCCATTCCGGCGAGTACCAACGAGCCGGTTTTGCGGAGAAAGTTCGGGGCGTCGGCCAGCAGGGTGAGTGTGAGCACCGCGACGGCCAGTAGGGCGATTTCCCAAAGGGGGAGGGGTCTCGGGTAGCGGATCGGTTCGGTGAGGCCAGCGTTGGATTCGATGGCGCTGAGCAAGGGGCTGAGGTTTTCCGAGAACCGGCGGGTGGTGGGTTCTGCGGCGCTGCGGTCGTCGCGCAGGATGACTGGCGATGCCGCATGCGGAGCAAACGGGTCTGCCGGTGCATCGATTAAGCTCTCGGCGGGGACGGAGATTTCGTTTATAAGCGGCTTTAACGGTGTGGTCAGGCGGCCGTAGTCGTCGATGCGCACGATCGGTCCGTTCGGCCCGAGGGCAAGGCACTCGCCGGGGCGGACGTCCACGTGATCGACGCTGAGGCCGTGTTGTTGGAGAACGCTTAGAATGGAAAAATGGAACACCAAGCGGTCCTCCCAGCGAGCGAGCAGGGGGATGGGGCCATCGGTGGCTTCCGATTCTAGTACCGAAAATCCGGCGAGGGCGGATGCGTTCTCGAGGATGATGTCCGGGAGTGGGATGCGGTTGACCACGGGCAGTGATGAGGCATCTCCGTGGACCGCTGTGATGGGGATCGACGCCCGCCGAAATGCGGGTGGCATGGGCGAGGCGACCGCGCCGCGTGAGAGTGGTGCCGCCATCGTGAGTGACTCGAATTTTCCGAGGGATTTCTCCAGTGCGGCTAGCCCGATGGGATCTGGCTTTTCCCACGCGAGGACGGCGGCGGTGGCGGCCTTTTTCATCCCGAGCCGGGAAAAGTTGCTCAAAATCACAGCAAGGTCGATCGGCGCAGGCGGCGATTCTTGGAAAAATCCGTCAGGGTCATCGCCCAGCGAGACGATGGCCGGTGCGTGAGGCGTGGATTTTTTCGAGTCCATCGCGAAGGCCCGCAGTTGCCATGGCGAGAGGTGCGATCCATGGCCGGCGGTGAAGAGTGGTGGGTTGATGAAGCTCTGGGCGACCGCCGTGAAGGCTTGGCGGTCGATGTCTGTGCCTGGCGCGGATCTCCAGACGCAAATGCCCGCGATCGCGGAGGCGAGCAGGACTCGGAGGCGGCGATGAAAGGAGCGACTCACTTTTCCGATTGGCGGATCGCCATGAGAATCGGGGAGAGTGGTCCTTCGAGTGAGGTTCCTGCCGTCACCTCGGCGAGCAATCTGCCGGCCGTGGCAATGTGTTGGCGGTACCATTCGTCGCCGCGGTTTTTCACGATGTTGCCGTAGGCGCCGAGGGCTTGCATCAAGCGTTGGGCGGCGCACTCGTGGAAGAGAGTTTCTAACGGACGCTCGTCGGTGATTTCCTCCCAAAGCGTTAGAAGCGCCTCGCGTTCATCGGCCGAGTGATTCAGGTAAGGGTCGAAGACAAGCGATGCGAGATCGTATTCTTGGCGGCCACGACGCAGGCCTTGGAAGTCGATGAGCCAGACTTTCTCGTCTTTGATGAGGAGGTTTTGCGATTGGAAGTCGCGGTGGACCAGATGGCGGGCCACGGTGCCGAGGCGGTTGGAAAGGTCGAGAAACGCAGCGTTTTCTCTCAATGCCTTCGTGTCCATGCCGAGGAAATCTTCCACCATGAATTCGAAAAAATACTCCTGCTCCCAGCGATAAAGTTTCGCATCGAACGGAGGCATGAGGTGGAAGTCCTTGGGCACTTTTGCATAGAACAGCTTGTCGATTTGTTCGAACGCCGAGCGGTAGTACACCATGCGCTCGGCGAACGGCCGATCCTTCAGTGAGAGCAGATCCACGTCTCCAAGATCTTCGACGAGCACCACTCGGTGGCGGGCTCGCTCGTGAATGATCGCTGGCACCCGTAACTTCGACTGTTTTAGAAAATGGGCGACCGGGATGAATTGCGAATTGTCCTCGCGTTCCTCGTTCCAGTGAATGCCGATGAAGGGCTCGTGGACCTTCGTTTTTACCCGCACGATCGTGCGTCCGGACGCCCCGCGCTTGATCGGTTCGAGGGTGATGGGCACCGTCGGGTCTACACCAAGGAATTGGCGCGCGGTGGAGAGGATCGCTTCGGTTGGCATGGACGAGTGAAACTAGCGGAAAAAAATGGCCATCTGCCAAGGGAAATCCTGTTTCATCTCCGGCAGATTGCGGCGGGGCGGGCGAGGTAGGGTGGGCGGGAAGCGATTTTTGCGCGTTTCGGATCGATCACTTGAAAAACCAGCGGGTTCACGCCATGGTCCGTGGCGTGGACATGGGCAACTCAGGCGCCTCAAGCATGCCGCCAAGACTGTCAGGAAAATCGAACCATTTATCATGAAATTATTACTCATCGGCCACGGTTATCTTGGGCAGTCCATCGCCCGTGAGTTCGGGGACCGAGGCTGGGAGGTGGCGACGACCAGCCTGTCAGGCGGCGAGGGTTCGATCGTTTGCGACGTGGGGGACTCAGCCGATGTCGACCGCTTGCCGGCTGCGGATTTCATCGTCCACTGTGCGGCGTCGGGGCGGGGCGGGGCGGAGGCCTACCAACGGGTTTATGTCGATGGCTGCCAGAATTTGGTGACGAAATTTCCGAACACGCCGCTGCTTTTCACCTCCAGCACCTCGGTGTACGCGCAGACCGATGGGTCGGTGGTGACCGAGGAAAGTCCAGCGATCCCCGACCGCGAGACGGGGAGTTTGCTGCTTGAGGCCGAGCGGGTGGTGTTGGCGGCACGGGGGGTGGTTGCGCGGTTGGCGGGCATTTATGGCCCCGGCCGCAGCGTGTTGCTGAAGAAATTCCTGGCCGGCGAGGCGGTCATCGAGGAAGAGGGTGGGCGATGGATCAACCAGATTCATCGGGACGACGCCGCGCGTGCGATTTTTCATCTGGCGGAAAATGCGGCGGGTTCGGCGGGTGAGGTTTTCAATCTGTGTGACTCGCAACCGATTTCACAGCGCTCTTGCTACGAGCGGCTTGGGGAAATGTTTGGCCTACCGCTGCCGCCATCGGGCCCGCGGGATTTGAACCGCAAGCGGGGCTGGACCCACAAAATCGTCTCAAACCAAAAACTTCGTGCGACCGGATGGCAGCCGATTTTCCCGTGTTTCACGGACGCAGCCGATTCCGTCGCGGCCACCTTGTGAAGCTTGGCTTTGACCGCCGCCGAGTTTCCGTCTATCTCCACCCGCTTTCCCATGAAGGAGCAAATCGAAGCCATCCAAACTGAAGCGCTTGCGCAAATCGCTACCGCCGGTGACGAGCGTTCGCTCGATGACGCACGCGTGGCCGTGCTCGGCAAAAAAGGCACCCTCACGCTGGTCGCTGCCGGCATCAAGGACGTGGCCAAAGAAGACAAAGCCGCCGTCGGCCAACTCCTCAACGCTGCACGAACGGTCATCACCGCGGCCCTTGAGGAAAAACAAGTGATCCTGCGCGAGGTCGCTGACCGTGCCGCGCTCGAGGGGATCGATGTGACCCTGCCTGCCCGCCAGCTTGCCGTCGGGTCGCTCCACCCGCTCACCCTGATCCGCGACCAAGCGATCGGGATTCTCCGCCGGATGGGCTTCGCGCTTGCCGAGGGACCCGAGATCGAGGACGAGTTCCATTGCTTCGATGCGCTCAACACCCCGGCGGACCATCCAGCACGCAACGAGAAGGACACTTTTTACTTCGACTCCGGAAAATTGCTCCGCACGCACACGTCGAGCGTTCAAGTCCGGACGATGGAAGCCCAAGCCCCGCCGATCCGGATCATCGCGCCCGGTTCCGCCTACCGCCGTGATGAAATTGACGCCACCCACCTTTCGGTTTTTAACCAACTCGAGGGACTCTACGTGGGCACTGATGTTTCGCTGCCCGACCTTAAGGGAACGCTGGAATACTTCCTCCGCGAGTTGTTTGGCACCAGCACGGAAGTGCGCTTTCGCCCGCATTTCTTCCCGTTCACCGAACCGAGCTTCGAGATCGATGTCAAACTCACCATCAAGGGCCAAGCGCCACGATGGATCGAGGTCGCGGGCTGCGGCATGGTCGATCCCGCCGTGTTTGATGCCATCAATCGCTCGCGCAAGGACGATGCCTTCAACCCTGAAAAGGTCACGGGTTTCGCTTTTGGCATGGGGCTTGATCGCCTCGCGATGATCCGTTGGGGCATCAAGGACATCCGGCTTCTCATCGAAAATGATGTCAGGTTCCTCAAGCAGTTTGCCTAACCAAATCTAGTGATTCACCACGTGCGTTCAACGCCCCTGCGTTTCGATTCATCCACTCTCTCCTTCTCATGAATGTTTCTCTCAACTGGCTCGCCACTCATCTCGACCTCGCTGGCAAATCGATCAAGGAAATCGATGACCTATTCACCTTCGCTGGCGTCGAGGTGGAAGGCATCATTCCCAAGGGCATCACCTCGGAAAAAATCGTGGTGGCGCAGATCAAGGAAGCCGTCCAGCACCCCAATGCGGATCGTTTGAAGGTCACTCAAGTCGATGCCGGCGAGGGCTCGCTCCGCCAGATTGTTTGCGGGGCACAAAACTACAAGGTTGGCGATAAAGTTCCCTGCGCGCTTCCCGGTGCTGAGCTTCCCGGCGGATTCACCATTGGCGAGACGGTCATGCGCAAGGTGGAGTCCAAGGGCATGCTTTGCTCCGCGAGCGAAATCGGTCTCCCTCCCGGGGAGGATGGACTGCTCATTCTTCCGGCGGACGCCGAAATCGGCAAGCCAGCCAAGTTGCTCTTTGATTCCGATGTTCTCCTAGAACTCGAAGTCACCCCGAATCGGCCAGATCTCCTGAGCCACTACGGGATGGCGCGCGAGTTGGCCACCTTGCTCAAGACGCCTCTGAAGCCGTTAGAAGTGCCAGCGGTCACGACCGCCGCCGCGTCAGCGATCCAGCTCAATGCTCCCGCCGCGTGTCCACTTTACACCGCAGTTCGAATTTCAGGAGTCAAGGTGCAGGAAAGTCCCGCTTGGCTCAAGCAACGCCTCGAGTCGATCGGGCTTCGGCCGATCAACCAAATCGTCGATGTGACCAACTTCGTGTTGCACGAGCTGGGGCAACCGCTGCACGCCTTCGATGCCGCCAAACTCAGCGGCGACATCGTCGTACGTCATGCGAATGAAGGCGAAGTCTTCCTCGCGCTCGATGAGTCGGAACACACGCTGACTGCAGACGATCTGCTGATTTCCGATGCCTCGGGTGCAGCCCTCGCGCTTGCCGGCGTGATGGGTGGGCTTCACAGCGGCGTGACGGAAACGACCACGGACATTCTCTTAGAATCGGCGTATTTTACTCCTCAAGGGATTCGTCGCACCTCACGCCGCACGGCGCTTTCCTCGGATTCGTCCTATCGCTTCGAACGTGGAGTGGACCCCCAAGGAATTCTAACTGCATCTGCCCTTGCCACCAAGCTCATCCTCGAACTCGCAGGCGGCAGCGCCGAGGCAAGCATCCAAGTGGCGGGCGAGGCCCCGGTCTTGACCCAGCCCGTCGTGCTTGATGCGCAGAAGTTAGACCAACTCATGGGTGGCTCGATCGCGCTGCCTGCCGCAGAGGAAATCCTGACTCGGCTTGGCTTGAGCAAGTTGGCCGATGGTGCGTGGGATGTTCCCTCGTTCCGCGCAGATCTCCAACGCCACATCGATCTCGTCGAGGAAATCGCCCGCGTCCACGGACTGGCCAATGTGCCTTCCCGTTTTCTCGGGGCCTTCGTTCCTGCGAGCCCGGTCGATGCCGCCTACGATGCCGACATAGTGCTGCGCCGCCGCCTTGCAGCGCTCGGGTTGCACGAGTGCCAAACGATCAAGCTCATTTCAGACGCCCAAGTTGCGGATGTCCTTCCGCTGCGGCCGCTTCAAGACGGCGATGTGATCCGCGTGAAATTGCCACTCAGTGAAGATCACGCCGTGATGCGTCCAAGCATCGTGCCGGGCTTGATTGCATCGGCTGCTAGAAATGTCCGCCAGCAAGCGAAGTCGCTGCGCTTCTTCGAAATGGGCCGGGTGTTCCGCAATGCCGGTGGCGGCAAGGCCAAGGATCAGGAAAGCGAAACGCTTGCCATCTTGCTCTCTGGATCGAACCTGCCGACGGGCTGGACCCAAGCCGACCGCCACGCCGACCTCTATGACCTCAATGGCGTGCTTTCCGCTCTGCTAGGTGAGCGCAAAATCACCTTCGCTCCCAAGGAACGTGCTGGGTTTGTCCTCGCCAGCGAAATTAAAGTGGATGACCAAAACATCGGTGTCTTTGCTCGCTTGATGCCGACGCGTGAGCGCGAACTCGATTTTACATCGGCCGTTTATGTGGCGGAACTCGACCTTGGGAAAATCCGCAAGCTCCTCAACGGCATCAGCCACGTCGAGGACCTGCCGCAGTTTCCCGGCTCCTCGCGCGATGCTGCCATGGAACTCCCACTCGCCATGCCGAATGCGAAAATCGAAGCGGTCATCGCCAAGCTCGCCGAGCCCCTGCTGGTTTCCGCCGAGTGCTTCGATGTCTTTACCGATGCTTCAGGAATCAAGATCGCCGCCGAGAGCAAATCGGTCGCGTATCGATTCCACTATCGCGAACCATCCCGGACCCTCAAGACGGAGGAAATCGACGCCGCTCACCAGAACGTTCTCGATGCCTTGGTCAAAGGGCTCGACGTGAAGTTCCGTTAAATATCCGCAGCTGCAGGGGGCAGACTCTTCGATCTCGCGCGCAGGTTGAGCATCTCCACGGCAAGTGAGAAGACCATGGAGAAATAAATGTAGCCCTTGGGCACGTGGAAATGCAGCGCCTCTGCCATGAGTGCGGTGCCGATCATGATCAGGAATGCAAGTGCCAACATTTTGACGGATGGATGGCGCGAGACAAACCTGCTGATCGCACCCGAGGCCAGCATCATCACAGCGATCGAGATTACCACGGCGGTCATCATCAACGAGACGCGGCTTGGGTCATTGACCATGCCGACCGCAGTGATCACCGAGTCTAGCGAGAAGATGATGTCGATCATCGCGATCTGAATCAGCACCGCGCCGAAGCTCGCGCCGACTTTGCTGCTTACGTGCGCATCATTGTGACCTTCTAGGCTGTGATGGATTTCCTTCGTCGATTTCCAGATGAGGAAGAACCCGCCACCGAGGAGGATGAGATCCTTCCATGAAATCCCAAGTTGCCCCCCGTGGCTTGCGGCTGTGGGAATCATGTCCCAAAGATTCGGATGAATGGGGATTTCAAAGAGCGCCGTCTTGAGGCCCATGATCCAACTGATCGAAAACAACAGAAGCAACCGCGCAAACATCGCAAGGCCCAGGCCGATCATGCGGCCATTTTTGCGTTGATGCTCGGGAAGACGGTCCACCAAGATCGAGATGAAAACGATGTTGTCGATGCCGAGGACGATCTCTAGCAAAGACAGGGTGAAAAGTGCACCCCACGCTTGTGGGTCGGCGAGCCAGTTGAATTCAAGGATGGAAGCGATCATGGGAGTAATGCGAATTCGAGGGTGCGTTGTTTCATTTGGTTGGCCATCAAGGTGAGGGCATTGGCGCGAGTGGGTGCGAGATGTTCCTTGAGGCCGGTACGGTCGATAAAGCTCATGTCTGCGGTGAGAATGTCGTCTGGGGTCTCGTTGCTGAGCACTAAGATGAACAGCGCGATCATGCCCTTGGTGATGAGAGAATCCGAGTCGGCGGTGAACTGGACTTTGCCGTCTTGGAAGGTGGCATCCATCCAGACTTGGGATTGGCAGCCTTTGATCAAATGCGCGGGAGTCTTCGAGGCCTCGGCGAGGGGTGCGAGTTTTTTTCCAAGTCCGATCACGTATTCGTAGCGTTCGGTCCAGTCTTGGAAGAGCGCGAGTTCTTCGAGAAGGGTCTCCTGTTTGGCGAGGATGCTCATGCGTGCGGAGAGTTGAGCGCAGCAAATCAGGATTCGCAAGTCCTGATCAGGTTGCGGGCGCAAGTCGTTGCAAAGATAGCGCGGCAAGGAATGCGAGGGGAGGAACCGCGAAACAGGCGAGGCCGAACGGTGAAATCCATGGTGCTGCGCCGGATGCCAGCGCCAGCGCAAGGGGCAAGAGCGCCATCGCATCGACGAGTGGGATTCCCGCGAGCAGGCTTGAAACGTGGCGTGGGACGGGTTTGCGGTGCAGCGTGAGACCAAGCGTGAGCCAAACCGCATATGGGATGAGTCCCACCACGCCGAACCCCAGCGACTGAGTGAGTTGATAGGTCGCACCGAACATCAGGGCGGCTGTTAGCGCGAAAAGTGAGCGTGAAACTCGCGACACCCACCGGGGAGGGTGCGCCATCGATTCGTGTCTCGCGCTGAGCGAGAGCCCTGCGATGTAGCAAAGCAGGCTGAGCGCCATGGCAATGATCGGTGGGGACTGGAAACTGCTCATGCCCGTTGCCGCGAATCCAAGCATGGGCAAGAGCGCCCGGCAAAGGCCCATCGGAATGACGGCCCACGCACTGCGTTTGTGCCAGATCGTGTAGATGATGATGTTTAAAACGATCAACCCGGCGACCGCGGCACATTCGCGATTGGCGGTCGCCGCGAGCAGCATGCCAAGGCCAGTGAGAACTACGGTTAGCGTCAGATACAGCGCTGGCGAAAAAAGTCCACGTGGCAGGGCACGTTCTGGGCGATGGCTTGCATCCCAAGCGCGATCCATCCAGTCGTTGAAGAAATTTCCCGCGACGTAGAGCGCTGTCCCAGCGGCACTGAGTGAAACGATGAGCGCCCATGGCAGCGGACGATGGTCGAGTTGGCTCATGCTCAATCCCACGGCGATGCCAAGCCAGACATTGCTCATCACGCTCGGGATATTCGGCATCCGAGCGGTCGACAGCAGCGCGTGGCATTTCCCTAAGCGGTTCATCGTTAGACAAAGCATGGGCGAAAATCGATGACTCTCCCAATCAAAAATTCCTCGCAGCAGGTGACT
>Ga0164294_10004220_pt1 | contig 12596 bp, 12 predicted proteins | sample GEODES005metaG_FD_111479 | JGI IMG/M metagenome (GOLD analysis project Ga0164294, IMG submission 111479) | Oligotrophic lake water microbial communities from Sparkling Lake, Wisconsin, USA - GEODES005 metaG | ecosystem: Environmental > Aquatic > Freshwater > Lake | place: USA: Sparkling Lake... | reverse complement strand
GTAGCCTGCGCCCAAGGCTGGCCTCTGAGCAGCGCGCGGCCCCCGGACCAAGCCAAGCCCAGAACAACAAAAAAGAGCAGCCCGGCGTTTTCGCAGTAAGCCAGCAACTGCGTCCACAGCGGGTAGTCGCCCGACAGTGCGGCGTGCCAGTAGCCTTGGTTGCCGGCCATCTTGCCGGCGTTTTCGCCAACAACAAATTCCCGCCAAACGGCTGCTGGGTCCGGGTCCAGGGCAAACCAGAGCGCAAACACGCCCAGCGCCAGCGCAGTGCTCCAGGCCACGGCCAGCGTGCTGCGCACCATGTGGCGAAGCCGCCCGGGTTGGCCCGCCAGCAATGCGCACCACAGGGTCGCCGCCGCAGGCGCCACCAAGGCAAAGGACTTGTACAACAGCCCCAGCCCCATGCACACACCAAAGGCGCCAAACCAAACCAGCACCGCCGGGGCGCGCCACTTAGTAGCGCGTGCCAGCCAGCTCGGCCCCATGGCGACCGCACCGGGCGGGCGCAATTGGCTCCATAGCAAGGCCCACATCGGCAGGGCCAGCCAAAAGGTCTCGGGTGCGGACGTCAGGTACACCCGGCCGTAGCGAAAGCTGGAGAAAAACGCCAGGTAAATCACCGCCGCCAGGCAGGCGCTGCGCCAGTTGCTAATGAGGCGCTGCGTGGCCCAGGCCACGGCAGCAGCGGTGAGCAGCGTGTAGGCCACGCTGGGCAGGCGCAGCGCAAAAAGCGACCAGTTCGTGCCCCAGTTGCCCGCTACCAGCGCCTGCCAAAACAGCAGCGGCGGCTTGGTGTTGCGCAGCTGGTCCAGGTCGGATACCAAGGGCAGCCAGTGGCCCGACTCGGCGGTAAGGCGGGCGATGTGGATGTACACCATCTCGTCGCCGTTGGTGGGGGCATAAAAGCCGCCTAGGCCGAAAAAGTACAGGCCAATGGCCAGAAGCAGTAGCGTCGGCCAGGGCCAAAGCGCGTTCTTGGCGCGATAGGGCGCACGTGTTGAGGCGGTTTGCGGGCGTGGCATGTGCGCGCTTAGCGGCGGCGAAAAGTCCAGCGGTCGTTGGCCAGGAAGTTGCTCACGCTGGCCAGCACGATGGCAATCACATTGGCCAACATGTAATGCATCAGGTGCGCCAGCCACAGCGTCAGGGCGTATTGCAGCGCAATGCCAAACCACGATGCCAGTGCGTATTTGAGCAACTGTGTGCCCAGCTTAGGCGTGGCAAGGTCGGCCGAATCCAACGCCGCTGCGCGCTGCGCCTGCACCCGGTCGGCCCAGGTCCACAGGCGGTTCCAGGTGAAGTTGTTGACGGTCGCCACGGCAATGGCCAGCGCCAAGGAGGCCCAAGGCTTGCCCTGCGGGCCTTCCACAGCCCGGAACAAGTATTCATGGCCGAGGTACAACACCACGATGTTGACCACCGTGCCGCTGGCGCCTACCAGTCCAAACTTCAGGTAGCGAAAGCGCGTCAGCCAGGTCAGGGTGCCGATGGCGCGGGCTCGCCAGTCCTTTGCCGGGCTCATGGTGCGGGGCCTGCGGTTTGCGTGGCCTCGGCCCGCAAATAGCGCAGCGCGTCGGCCAGCACCGGGTCGGGAGCAATGCGTTTGAGGCACTGGTTGTCGCCATCGCAAAAAGTCAGGCGGTGGTTGTAAGCGCTCAGGCAGGGCGAGCATGCAATACCGGACTCAATAACTTGGTTGCGCGAACCCAGCGGGCCGTAGAGGCGACCGGTCTCGGGGCCGAAAAACACCATGGTCTGGATCGGCGTGAGCGTGGCAAAGTGGCCTGGCCCGCCGTCATTGGTGATGAGCAACTGCGCGGCGTAAAACAGCATCAGCAGTTCGCGGATGCTGCGCGTGTAGCCGGTCAGGTCGATGCAGAAATCGCTCTGGATTTGCGCCCGCAAATCCTGGGCCAATTGCGCATCGTCCTTCAGACCAATCAGTCCTACGGCAAACCCAGCGGTGCACAGGCCTTGCGCCACCCGGGCGTAGTGCGCTGCAGGCCAAGCCCGCTCGGGCAAGATGCCTCCACCCGCGTACAAAAGAACCAGCGCGCGCTGGGCTACTGTGGGATGGTCGCGGTGCAACTGGGCGCGGTAGGTGGCCAGCTCAAGCGCGGAAAACGGCACCGCCAATTCGGTTTGCACCGGCGTGGGGCGAATCGGCGCGGCTTTGTTGCGCGGTACGCTGTCGCCAGACAAGGCGTCCACCAGTGATAAAAACTGCTTGCTGATGTGCTGGTAGGGGTTGTAGGGAATAGCGCGGTTGATAAAACTGCCGCGGTACAGCCCCTCCTGCGTGTGCGGCGTAAAGCCTATCCTGAGCGGCGCGCCGCAGGCAAACGACAGCAGGGCGCTTACGCGCGAAAACAGCTCGCAATCGACCACCGCGTCCACGCCCAGGCAACGCATGCGCAGGCTAAAGCGCAGGATGTCGCTTACCAGGCGCACGCCAGAGCTGTCGTCCAGGCTGTGCAGTTGCTCGTCCTGGCTCAGGCGCAGTAGTTTGGAGACTTCCTGGTTTTTTCTGAGTTGCAAGACATGGACCGCCGCCGCGGGGTAGCGCCGCCGTAGCTCGGCAAACATCGGCCCGGCCAAGACGATACTGCCCATTTCAGAGAGCAAAATCACCAGGATGTTGCGCGGCTGCGCCGCCAGTACCGGCGCCTTGGCGCCCGTCATCCGGACCCACCCCGAGACCACCGCGCACAAGAGCTGGCCTAGCCAGCGGTCGATGAAGCGTTGTGTCTGGAGTTTCATCCGGCGCCGGTTTTTTACAAGCCCGCTGCTGCGCGCAGGGCCTGTGCCCGGTCCGTGCGCTCCCAGGTGAACTCGGGTTCTTCGCGGCCAAAGTGGCCATAGGCTGCGGTCTTCTCGTAGATCGGGCGCAGCAAGTCGAGCATCTGGATGATGCCCTTGGGGCGCAGGTCGAAGTGCTCTGCCACCAAAGCCGACAGCTTGTCGTCAGGCATCACGCCAGTGCCTTCGGTATAGACCGTGATGTTCATGGGTTGCGCTACGCCAATGGCGTAGGCCACTTGCACCTGGCATTGCGTGGCCAGGCCGGCAGCCACCACATTTTTTGCCACATATCGGGCGGCGTAGGCGGCTGAGCGGTCCACCTTGGAAGGGTCCTTGCCCGAGAAGGCACCACCGCCGTGCGGGCAGGCGCCGCCATACGTATCGACAATGATTTTGCGACCGGTCAAGCCACAGTCGCCCTGGGGGCCTCCGATCACAAAACGGCCGGTAGGGTTGACCAGGTAGCGGGTGTTTTGCAGCCACTCCTTGGGCAGCACGGGCTTGATCAGCTCTTCAATGATGGCTTCGGTGAAGCTGGCCTTCATGCTGTGCTGGTCCTGCGACTGGTCCGGGCTGTGCTGTGTGGACAGCACCACCGTGTCAATGCTGTGGGGCTTGCCGTTCACGTAACGCATGGTGACTTGGCTCTTGGCGTCCGGGCGCAAAAAGGGCATGCGGCCGTCCTTGCGCAGATGGGCCTGGCGCTCCATCAGGCGGTGGGCGTAGTAAATGGGCGCGGGCATCAGCTCGGGCGTCTCGTCGCAGGCGTAGCCGAACATCAGGCCCTGGTCGCCCGCGCCGGTGTTGAGGTGATCGTCTGACGCATGGTCCACGCCTTGGGCGATGTCGTTGCTTTGTTTGTCATACGCCACCAGCACCGCGCAGCCCTTGTAGTCAATCCCGTACTCGGTGTTGTCGTACCCAATGCGCTTGATGGTGTCGCGCGCCACCTGGATGTAGTCCACGTGCGCGTTGGTGGTGATTTCACCGGCCAGCACCACCAAGCCGGTGTTGCACAGCGTCTCGGCCGCTACGCGGGACTTGGGGTCTTGCTTAAAAATTGCGTCCAGAATCGCATCGGATATCTGGTCGGCTACCTTGTCCGGGTGACCTTCAGAGACAGATTCGGATGTGAAGAGAAAATCGTTCGCCATAATTTGTTACTCCAGAATAAAAACAACAAGTAGCGTTGCTTGGGCTTCGGAGCTTTCAGCGAACGCTTTAGCAGATGTGTCCGAAGGGGACAGGGCACAATGGCCACCCGTTGCCAGGCGGCCATCGCGGTGGTCGCCCTGCAAGTAGTTCATAACTCAGCGACCGCCCTTAGTCTAACCCAGCGATGCGATTCTTCTTTCACCTGCTTGCACGTTGGCCGCTGTGGCTGCTGCACGCATGGGGCATGGTTTTGGGCTGGGCGGTGTTTTTATTGTCGCCAAGCTACCGCCGTCGTTTTCTGGAAAACGCCAGCCGGGCCGGGCTGCGTGCGGACGCGTGGCGCGCAGCGGTCGCAGGCGCGGGCGCTTTAGCTATGGAATTGCCGCGCCTGTGGCTCGGTCGCCCAGTCAGCGTGCGCTGGCGGGGAGCGCCTTTGGCGGATGAAGCCTTGGCCATGGGCCGGGGCGTAGTTTTTATCACGCCACACCTGGGCTGCTTTGAGATCACAGCGCAGGCCTATGCGGCGCGCTACGGCCATGCACACCCCATGACGGCGCTCTACCGACCGGCACGCCAGGCCTGGTTGGCCGCGCTGGAGGCTGTTGCCCGGGACCGACCGGGCTTGCGCATGGCGCCTACGACGCTGGGCGGTGTCAAGCAAATGCTCAAGGCGCTCAAGCGCGGCGAGTGCGTGGGCCTGTTGCCCGACCAGGTACCGCCCTTGCAACAAGGGGTGTGGGCGCCGTTTTTCGGTAAACCTGCCTATACGATGACACTGGCGGCGCGCTTGGCGCAGCAAACCGGCGCTGTGATTTTGTTGGTCTGGGGCGAGCGCCTGGCTTGGGGTCGGGGCTACGTGGTGCATGTTCTGCCCGCGCACGCCATCACCGCAGCGAAGGGCGAGGACGCTGTGGTGCAAATGAACCAGGCGCTCGAAGCGCTGGTGCTGCAGCACCCCGGCCAGTACCTGTGGGGCTACGCGCGTTACAAGCAACCGCGCGCCGATGCACAGGCGTAAAGCAAACAATCCACCACCATGTTGACCCGCATCCCTTTGTTACTGACGCAATGGATCGCCGTCTTGCCTTTGGCCTGGGTGCGCGCGTTGGGGTGGGTGCTGGGTGCGTTGCTTTATGCCACCGTGGTGTCGCGCAGGCGCGTGGTGGCAACCAATTTGCGTTTGTGTTTTCCAGACTGGTCGCTCGCTCAGCGCCGAGCCAAAACATTCATGTGCTTCGTCTATTTCGCCCAGGCCTGGCTGGACCGGGGCTGGCTCTGGTATGCCGCGCCCGAGGTAACGCGCGAGCGTGTAAAGCTGGTAGGCGCGGTCCATGAGTTGGACGGCCATGCTCCCACGCTCATATTTACCCCCCACTTTGTGGGGATGGACGCGGGCTGGGTGGCTTTGACGCAGCAGTTGCCGCGCCAGTTCATGACCGTGTATGCCCGGCAAACCAATGCGGTGGTGGATGCTTGGATACTCAAAGGGCGCCAGCGTTTTGCCAACGGCCAGCCGTTCGATCGCATGGAAGGCTTCAAGCCGGTTCTGGCCGGCTTGCGCGCTGGCCAACCCTTGTGTCTTTTGCCCGACATGAACTACGAGCCTAAAGAGTCAGTCTTCGTCCCCTTTTACGGGGTACCGGCCGCCACAGTGCCGTCACTCTCCCGGGTGGCCCGGCTGGGTCGTGCCAAAGTCATTGTGATGGTGGCGCGCATCACTTCCCAGGGCTATGAAATTGAAATTTCCCCGGCCTGGAGCGACTTTCCAACCGACGACCTAGTGGCTGATACAGCGCTGATGAACCTGCGCTTGCAGACCTACATTGACCGTTCGCCCGCCCAATACTACTGGGTACACAAGCGCTTCAAGGATCGCCCCGAAGGCGAGGCGCCACCTTATTGATGCGGTCCGCTCGGGCCTCAGGCGCTCGCGTTTTCCTGCGAGCGCAGCGCGTCGGGCGCGGCGGCCAGCGTGGGGCCCTTTGGGTGCGCCCAGTCCCATAGCAAGGTGGCTACATCCTCCACCCCGGTGCGCTTGGGCGCAGAAAACAAGCGCACCTCGCCGCCACCGGCCTGCAATTTGGCAATCGACAGGGCTTTGGTTGATTCGGCACGCGTTAGCTTGTCGGCTTTGGTTAACACCACCAGAAATTTCAGGCCTTCTTCCACGCGCGGGCGAATCACATCGAGCAAGACCTCATCAAGTTCGGTCATACCGTGGCGCGGGTCGCACATCAACACGATGCCCTTGAGGTTCTCGCGGCTGACCAGGTAATTGGCCATTACTTGCTGCCAGCGGATTTTGTCTTGCTTGGGCACTGCGGCGTAGCCATAGCCAGGCAAGTCGGTTAGCACCGCGTCCATCACGCCCTGCTTGCCCAAAGAGAATAAATTGATGTGCTGGGTGCGCCCGGGGCGCTTGGAGGCGAATGCCAGCTGCTTTTGCTGGGTGAGGGTGTTGATGCAGGTAGATTTGCCGGCGTTGGAGCGCCCGACAAAGGCAATTTCTGGCACGTCCAGCGCGGGCAGAAAGTGCAGTTGCGGCGCGGTAGTAAGGAACTTGGCGGTGTGCAACCAACCCATGGCCAAGACGCCGGGTGACTTGTCGACGGTGGCGGCACTCGGTTTTCTAAGGGCTTCGGGTTTTGGGTTTAGCGTGGCAGTCATGCTTGTAATCGTTGTTGTAGCGGGTAAACCCAGTGCTGCATTGTAGAATGACCTCGTTTTTTGCCCACCCGATACCCTACTGCCCTATGACGTCGATCGCACAACTTTTTCTCGTCGCAGCGCTGGCTGCAAGCCCCTTGTTGGCAGCCGCCAACACGTCAGCGCCTGCCAAAGCTGCTAAGCCCGATCTGGCCAAAGGCGAAGCCAGCTTTGTCGCCGTCTGCGCTGCTTGCCACGCAGCCGACGGCAATTCGGGTACGCCGGCCAATCCAAAATTAGCCCAGCAGCATCCCGAGTACCTGGTCAAGCAACTGCAAGAGTACAAGTCAGGCAAGCGTGCCAACGCCATCATGAGCGGCATGGCCGCCGCGCTGTCGGACGAGGATATGCGCAACATCGCCTACTGGCTCGCCACCAAACCGGCCAAGCCAGGTTTCGCGAAAGACAAAGAAACCGTGGCTATGGGTGAGCGCATTTACCGCGGTGGTATCGCCGATCGCCAAGTCCCCGCCTGTGCCGGTTGCCACAGCCCCAACGGCGCCGGCATCCCCTCGCAGTACCCCCGTCTGGGTGGCCAGCATGCCGACTATGCCGCTGCGCAATTGGCAGCATTCCGTGACGGCGTGCGCAAAAACAACAACGCTATGTCTCAAGTGGCGGCAAAATTGAATGACCGCGAGATAAAAGCCCTCGCCGATTACGTTGCCGGTCTGCGTTAAGTGGGCTCCGGCATTGGCTTTATTGCTTTGCTCGGAGTCTAGGGATGGATAAAAAAAACGGTTTGAAGGGGACAGTCACGCCCCTTTCCAGCGAAATTACCGACCCCCATTGGGTTGAAAACCGCCGGTTGTGGCTGCAACGCGCCGCCAGTGGCGTCGTCGGGCTGGGTGCTGCAAGCTGGGCTTCGCGCCACGCCTTGGCGCAGTCGGCGGGCACCGAAAAACCGGGTAAATTAGCCAGCCTCCCCGGCGCCCCGTCCAAAGTCACTGGTGCTACGGTGCCGGAAAAGACCACGGCCTACAAGGACGCCAGCGGCTATAACAATTTTTATGAATTCGGTACCGACAAGGCCGATCCGGCTGCCAACGCCCACACCCTCAAGACCACGCCCTGGACCGTAGCAGTGGAAGGCCTTGTGAAAAAGCCGGGTAAATTCGCGCTGGAAGATTTGCTCAAGCTCAGTCCCATGGAAGAGCGCATCTATCGCCTGCGCTGCGTTGAGGGCTGGTCTATGGTTATTCCCTGGGTCGGGTATTCGCTGGCCGCGCTGATCTCGCGTGTGCAGCCCCTGGGCAGCGCCAAGTACGTCGAATTTGTGTCCCTGGCCGATCCGAAAACCATGCCTTTTGTGGGCAGCCGAGTGTTGGAATGGCCCTATGTGGAGGCCTTGAGGCTTGATGAGGCCCTGCATCCCCTGACCTTGCTGGCCTTTGGCATGTATGGCGAAGTGCTGCCTAACCAAAACGGCGCGCCGGTGCGGCTGGTGGTGCCATGGAAGTACGGCTTCAAGAGCGCCAAGAGCATTGTAAAAATCCGCTTTACCGAAAAACAACCCGCCACCGCCTGGAACAAAGCTGCAGCCAACGAGTATGGCTTTTATTCCAACGTGAACCCGGAGGTCGACCACCCGCGCTGGAGCCAAGCCACAGAGCGGCGCATTGGCGAGGACAGCCTGTTCACCAAAAAGCGTAAAACCTTGATGTTCAATGGCTATGAGGCGCAGGTCGGGCAGCTCTACGCTGGCATGGATCTCAATACCAACTACTAGGCCGCGCGCCACCGCCTCGTATGTTGCGCGCAAAGCTCCAGCGTTTTCTGGCGGGTGCTGCTGCCAAGCCCCTGCTTTTTTGCCTGCTCCTGATGCCCTTGGCTTGGCTGGTCTTCGGCGTCGTATTCGACCGCCTAGGGGCCAACCCGGCTGAGGCGCTGGTGCGCGCCACCGGCGACTGGACGCTGCGCATGCTGTGTCTGGTCTTGCTGGTCACGCCATTGCGCGTTGTGGGCGTTTTGCCAGCGCTGGCGCGCTTGCGCCGTATGGTTGGTTTGTTTGTCTTTTTCTATGTGCTGCTGCACTTCATGGCCTACAGCTGGCTCGACATGGGCTTGGACCCCGACGATATCGTGAAGGACATCGTCAAGCGGCCGTTTATCCTGGTCGGCTTTGCGGCCTTGCTGCTGCTTACCGCGTTGGCCGCTACGTCATTTAATGCAGCCATTCGCGCACTCGGGGCCAAGCGCTGGCGCCAACTGCACCGCGCCGTTTATGCCGTGGCCGCACTGGGGATACTGCACTTTTACTGGATGCGCGCGGCCAAGCACAACTTTGCCGAAGTAGCGTTATACGCCGCGATTCTGGCGGTGTTGCTGGGCTGGCGCGCCTGGAGCCGTTTTAGCCGACCAGCGTCTCGAGTGCAAACAGCGACTTGATGCCCTCGCGTGCCCGCACCACAGTGGCCCGCTTGCCGTCGACCAGCACTTCGGTGGCGCGGCCCCGGGAGTTGTAGTTGCTGGCCATGCTCATGCAGTAGGCGCCAGCGGACATCACCGCCAGCAGGTCCCCCGCGCCCACCTGCAGCGCGCGGTCTCGGCCAATCCAGTCGCCACTTTCACACACCGGCCCCACGACATCGCAGACCATGGCCTCCGGGACCGAGGGTGCGGCGTCTAGCGGCACGATCGCATGAAAGGCCTGGTACATCGCCGGGCGGGGTAGGTCGTTCATGGCAGCGTCGACGATGCAGAAGTTTTTTTGCTCGCCGGGTTTGATGTAGAGCACCTCGGTCACACACACGCCGGCATTGCCCACCAAGGAGCGGCCGGGCTCGATCATCAGTTTGCGTTGGCCGTAGCCCCGCGCGTCAAGCTTGGCCAGCAGTTTGGCCCACAAGACGTCCGCTTGCGGCGGCGCGTCGTCTTGGTAGTTGATGCCCAGGCCGCCGCCGAAGTCGATATGTGCAATGGCAATACCGCAGGCTTCAATGGACTGCACCAGGTCCAGCATGCGGTCCATGGCGTCCAGGTAGGGCGTTTCTTCGGTAATTTGCGAGCCGATATGGCAATCGATGCCCACGATCTTCAACCCGGCGAGCGAGGCGGCGTGCTGATAAACCCCCAACGTGCGCTCGTGGGCGATACCAAATTTATTGCCTTTGAGGCCGGTGGAGATGTAGGGATGAGTCTTGGGGTCCACATTGGGGTTGACGCGGATGCTAATGGGCGCGCGCGTTTGCATCTCCAGGGCCACCGCATTGAGCACGCCAATTTCTGCTTCGCTCTCGACATTGAAGCAGCCAATGCCAGCGGCCAGCGCCTGGCGCATTTCGTCGCGCGTTTTGCCCACGCCAGAAAAAATCACCTTGGACATATCCCCACCCGCCGCCTGCACCCGCAGCAGTTCGCCGGCTGACACAATGTCAAATCCGCACCCTGCCTGGGCAAACACTTGCAGCACCGCCAGCGTTGAATTGGCCTTCATGGCATAGCAAATCTGCGCATTGCGCCCGGCAAAGCCGCGCTGGTAGGCAGCCAGGGCGCTGAGCATGGACGCCTTGGAGTACACAAAAAGCGGCGTGCCATGTTCCTGCGCCAGAGTGTCCAGGGAGCAGCCCTCGGCGTGGAGCTGGTCGCCAAGGTAATGAAAATGGGGTTGACCGGGGAGGGTGGATTGCATGAATAAGTTTTTAGGAAGCCCGCAATGGGGCGATGATCGGCGTTGGGGCCAGCGGCAATTGCGCATCGGGCGCTTGCGCCAGCTTTTGCGGCAGGTACAGCGGCCCGGTTTGTCCGCAGCCTGCTAGATTCAGCACACCGGCTATCGTCAGCAGTGTGGCGAGCCGATTTTTTGAGATTTTCAACATGGTGAAATTGTAATGACCGACCTTGAGTTCCTGAACCGCGCCGAATCCCTGCTGCAAGCGCTGGAGTCGCAATGTGACCTTCTGAACGATCGCAGCGACGTGGACATCGATAACCAGCGCGTAGGCGGCATGGTGACGCTGACCTTTGCCAACCGCAGCCAGATCATTGTGAACCTGCAAAAGCCGCTGCAAGAAGTGTGGATGGCCGCACGTTCGGGCGGCTATCACTACCGCTGGGTGGACGGCACCTGGCAAGACACCAAAGGTCAGGGCGAGTTTTTCGCGGCGCTGAGCCGCGACGCCAGTGCGCAGGCGGGGCTGGATTTGCGCTTTAATGCTTGACCGGTCAGTTGCGAAACAGGTCCAGTATCGATTTTTGTTCTTCAGCCGCCGTTGGCGCACGCGCCGGGCCTGTGGCGCCCGGTTTATCGCCTGTCGCGCCCAGGGCGCCTATGCCGGTATTTTTGGCGAATTCTTCGTAGTACCACTCGTTGTTCAGGCGCACCAGTCCTTCGGGCGGCTCGGGCTCTGTCACTTCTACGTTTTTGAGCGCCGTCTCCATGAAGCTTATCCACACCGGCAGGCTTAAGCCGCCGCCTGTTTCGCGGTCGCCCAGCTTGCGTGGCGTGTCGTAGCCGATCCATGTCACCGCTGCCAGGGTGGGTTGGTAGCCCGCGAACCAGGCGTCCATGGAGTCGTTGGTGGTGCCGGTCTTGCCGTATATGTCAGGTCGTTTGAGGGTCGCCTGCGCGCGCGCGGCGGTGCCGGTGCGTGTGACCTCTTGTAGCAAGCTGCTCATCATGAACGCATTGCGCGGCTCAATGGCTCGGTTGGCCTCGCCGGCAATGGGTGCCGTGGTCTCTACCAGGACCTTGCCCCGCTGCTCGCTGACCCTGGAAATCAACCACGGGCTAACCCGAAAGCCTCCGTTGGCGAAGACCGCGTAGCCGGTGGCTAATTGCATGGGCGTGACCGAACCCGCTCCGAGCGCCATGGTCAGGTAAGGCGGGTGCTTTTCGGCGTCAAAGCCAAAGCGGCTGATCCATTCCTGGGCATATGAGGTCCCGGTAGATTGCAGTATCTGGATGGAAATCATGTTCTTGGACTTGGCCAGCGCACGGCGCAGGGTCATGGGGCCTTCGAAGGTTCCATCGTAATTCTTGGGCTCCCAGGGTTGACCACCGGTCACCCCCGCATCAAAAAACAAAGGTGCGTCGTTGATGACCGTGGAGGCGGTGAAGCCTTTCTCCAGCGCTGCGGAATAAATAAACGGCTTGAAACTAGAGCCCGGTTGGCGCCAAGCCTGCGTGACGTGGTTGAATTTATTTTTGCCGAAGTCAAAGCCACCGACCAAGGCCTTTATCGCCCCGTCGCGCGGATCGAGGGCAAAAAATGCGCCCTCCACTTCGGGCAACTGGGTGATTTCCCACGTCCCTTTGCTGGTCTTGACGACCCGGATGACCGCACCGGGCCGGATGCGGATGTTGGGAGCGGCTTTTTCTGACAGGCCGGACTGCGCCGGCTTGAGATCATCGCCAGTAATCTCTAGCCGCTCAGCACCTTGGCGTTGCGCCACGATGCGTTTGGTTTCGGCCTGGATGACGACGGCAGACAGCACATCGCCATTGTCTGGATGCTCGTCGAGCACTTCGTCGACCGCGTCTTCCAGGTCTTGCGCGTCCTTAGGCAGCGTGATGAACTTCTCCGGCCCGCGGTAGATCTGGCGCCGCTCAAAGTCCATGATGCCCTGGCGCAAAGCCTTGTACGCCGCCTCTTGATGCGCGCTGACCAGCGTGGTGCGCACGTCCAGCCCACGGGTATAGATTTCGTCGCCATATTGGCCGTACATCAACTGGCGCACCATTTCGGCCACGTATTCCGCGTGCACCTGGGGGCGGTTGGCGGCAGTTTTGATTTGTAAGACCTCCTTTTTTGCTGCCTCGGCCTGGGTTGCCGTAATGAACCCGTTTTCCAACATGCGCTCGATGATGTACTGCTGGCGAATGCGAGCGCGCCGCGGGTTCTTTATCGGGTTGTATGCCGAGGGCGCTTTGGGTAGGCCCGCCAGCATGGCCGCTTCGGCAATGCTGATATTTTTTAGTGGCTTGCCAAAGT
>Ga0164294_10004219_pt1 | contig 12599 bp, 9 predicted proteins | sample GEODES005metaG_FD_111479 | JGI IMG/M metagenome (GOLD analysis project Ga0164294, IMG submission 111479) | Oligotrophic lake water microbial communities from Sparkling Lake, Wisconsin, USA - GEODES005 metaG | ecosystem: Environmental > Aquatic > Freshwater > Lake | place: USA: Sparkling Lake... | reverse complement strand
GGGGTGCAGGCGCAGGCGGCGGCGCGCCACCGCGCTGGGCGTGGCCGGCCGGGGCGCTGGCCGTGGCGGGGCGGCGGCGCCGGGCTGGAGGAGGGCCAGGACCTCACCGAGGGTGCGCAGGCTCCGCAGAGCCGACTTGTCGAGGCCGACCGGCAGGGCGCCCGACAGCTCGCCCAGCAGGGCCACGCGCTTGATCGAGTCGATGCCGAGGTCGGCTTCGAGGTCCATCTCGGGGCGCAGCACCTCCACCGGGTAGCCGGTGCGGGCGGCGATCAGCGCCAGGGCGGCGTCCGGGGCGGGCGGGGCCGGGGGCGCGGAGGCGGCCGAGGCGGCCACAGGCAGGGCCTTCTCCAGGATGGCCAGCACCTCGGCGAGGGTGCGGGCGCTGCGAAGGGCCGGGGGCGCCTCACGCAGGCCCAACTGGCGGCCGAGGGTGCCGAGCAGGGCGACACGCTTGATCGAGTCCACTCCCAGATCGGCCTCCAGGTCCATCTCGGGGCGGAGCACCGCCGCGGGGTAGCCGGTCTGGGCGGCCAGCTCGGCGAAGAGGGCCTGCTGGAGATCGGGGGCCGCCGGGGCGGGCGGCGCGACCGGCCGGGGCGCTGGGGCCGCGCCGACCACGCCGAGGATGCGCTCCACCTGGGCGCGCTGGCCGGCCAGGAAGGACTGGTGCACCCCGAGGACCCGCTCCTGGTGGGCCTGCAGCGCGTCGATCGGCGGGGCAGCGGCGGTGCGCGCGAGCTGGCAGAGCAGCTCGCTGTGGGCGCGCTCCACCTCCAGGTAGCGCTGGTGCGCCTCCAGGTTGGCCAGCTCCAGGGCGTGGAAGGCCGCCCAGGCGGGGGCGTCGGGCCCCGGCGCGGGGGCGAGAGGAGCGGGCGTCGCGGGGGGCATGGCCGGGGCGGTCTCCGGTGAAGGGGGGCTGCGGGGCAGCGCGGCGGCCTGGGCGCTGCGGGCGGGGTTCACCCAGTTCACGGCGTCGAGGGGGATCGTGGCGGCCGAGCTCGGGGCGGGCGGCGCCTCGGCGCGCAGCGAGCCGAGGGCCAGCCCGGCGACGCGGAGCTGGAGCAGGGTCTCGTGCAGCGAGGCCCAGCCGTCGCGCCCGCCGTCCACCGAGAGGGCCAGGGTGTCGGGCCGGGCGCCCAGGGTGCGGCGCACCATCCCGCCGAGGGCGCTGCCGGGGCCCACCTCGATGAAGATGCGCACGCCCGCAGCATCCAAGGCCTCCACCACCGCTGAGAAGCGCACCGGGCTCCGCAGTTGGCGAGAGAGGGTGTCGCGGAGCGCGGCCCCTTCGCTGGCGTAGGGCGCGGCCTGGGCGCCCGCGTAGACGGGCCGTTGGGCGGGGCGCAGGGTGGTCTGGGCGAGGGCCTCCTGCCAGGCGGCCTCGGCGAAGTCCACGGCGGGGGTGTGAAAGGCCGCCGCCACCTCCAGGCGCACGGCGTCCTTGCCCTGGGCCGCCCAGCCTTGCTCGAAGGCGGCGAGGGCCTCGATGGGGCCGCCCACCACCACCTGCTGGGGGCCGTTGTGGTTGGCGATCGAGATCCCGGGGTGCTGCGGCAAGACTGCCTCGACCTCGGCGAGGGTGGCCCGCAGCGCGCAGAGGCCGCTGGGCGGGGCCCCGGGCGGCGGGGTCAGGGCGCCGCCGCGCTGCACCACGAGGCGGGCGAAGGTCTCGTCGTCGACGGCGCCGGCGGCCCACAAGGCGCAGAGCTCGCCAAAGGAGTGGCCGGCGAAGGCATCGGCCCGCAGCCCCAAGTGGGAGAGCAGCGCGTAGAGGCCGGCCGACAGGGCCCCCACGCTGGCCTGGGCGTAGAGGGTCTGGCGCAGGGCGGCCGGATCGGGGGCGCGGCCCGCCTCGGGGTAGACCCTCGAGAAGACCGAGGGCCGGCCGGGGGGCATCGCCGCGTCGATGCGCGAGAACCAGGCCCGCAGGGCGGGCAGCCGCAGCAGGAGGTCGCGGCCCATGCCCACGCGTTGGGCGCCCTGCCCGGGAAAGAGCACGGCGACGTGGCCTTCGAGGGCGCGCTCGCGAAAGCAGAGCCCGGGCTCCTGGATCGGGGCGCCGGGGCTCGCCAGCGCGGCGATCGCCCGATCGAGCTGCGCCTGGAGCGCCGGGAGGCTGTGGGCGAGCAGGCCGATGCGCGGCCAGGCGGGCGGCGGCGCCGGGCTGGCGCAGAGCTGCCGGGCGACGGCCTCGGCCTGGGGCCCCGCGATGCGGGCCCGCCAGTCTTTCAGGGCCTCGCCGAGGGCCTCGCGGCGGTCGGCGCCCAGCACCACGAGGTAGGGCAGCTCCACCACCGGGGCGGCCGGCGCGGGGGGGGGCGCCTCCATCACGAGGTGGAAATTGGCGCCGCCAAAGCCAAAGGCGCTCACCGCGGCGCGGCGCGGCCCCTCGGGCCAGGGGGCGGCGGCGGCGGGCAGGTAGAAGGGGGTCCCGTCCAGGGCCGGATTGGGCCGGTCGGCGTGCAAGGTGGGCGGGATCACGCCCTGGTGCAGGGCGAGGGCGGTCTTCACCAGCGACACGCCGCCGGCGGCGGCCTTGGCGTGGCCGATCTGCGATTTCACGCTCCCCAGCGCCACCTTCTGGGCCCCGGCCGCGCCGTAGACCGCGGTGAGGGCCCGAACCTCGGTGGCGTCGCCGACGGCGGTGCCGGTGCCATGGGCTTCGACGAGGCCGACGGTGGCGGCGGAGAGCCCGGCTTGGGCGAAGGCGCCCCGCAGCGCGCCCTCCTGGCCTTCTTGCCGCGGCGCGTAGATGCTGCGCGAACGGCCGTCCGAGGTGTTGCCGAGGCCGCGGATCACCGCGTAGATGCGGTCCTGGTCGGCCAGGGCGTCGTCGAGGCGCTTGAGCACCAGCATCGCCACGGCCTCGGCGAGCAGGGTGCCGTCGGCCTCGGCGTGAAAGGGGCGCACCTGGGGGCCGCGGGTGAGGGCCTGGGTGTTGGCGAAGCTGAGGAAGGCGCTGAGCGAATTGTCGGTGTCGACGCCGCCGGTGATCACCAGATCGGCGCGCCCAAGGCTCAGCTCGGCGATGGCGGCGCCCACGGCGGCCAGGGAGCTCGCGCAGGCCGCGTCGACCGTGTAGTTCGGCCCGCCGAGGTCGAGGCGGCTCGACACCCGGCCGGCGACGACATTGGCGAGGGCGCCAGGAAAGACATCCTCGGTCCAGGCCGGGTGGGCGAGGTCCCAGCCCTCCATCACCGCGGAGATGCGCGCCTCGCTCACGCCGGCGCGGGCCATCAGGCGGCGCACCAGCGGCCCTTCGGCCCGGGCCACCATCGCCGAGGAGAGCTTCATCGTGGTGCCGGCCACGCCGAGGATCACGCCGGCGCGCTGGCGATCGAAGGCCCGGTGGTCGTAGCCGGCGTCGGCCAGGGCCTCGCGGGCGACGTGCAGGGCCAGGAGTTGGGCGCTGTCGATCGAAGCGAGGATCTGGGGCGGGATGCCAAAGGCGACTGGATCAAAGGCGATGGGATCGAGGAAGCCGCCGCGCTGGTTGGGCGAGCGGTCGGGGTCGCCCAGCCCCAGGCTCTCATCGACCCGCCAGCGGTTGGGCGGGGTGTCGGTGATGGCGTCGCGCCCTTCCAGCACCATGCGCCAGAAGGCCGCAACCGAGCTGGCCCCCGGAAAGAGCCCGGCGAGGCCGATGATGGCGATGGGGGGCGTTTGGCCGCTCATCGGAAGGCCGGCGCCACGTCGCGCGCGAAGCGGCGCATCGAGCGCAGCACGGCGGCCTGGTCGAGGCGACCAAACCAGAAGCTGCAGCTGAAGTAAGTGGCGCCCACGCCCTCCTGGATGCGGCGGAGCTGGCGGATGCAGGTCTCCGGCGTGCCGATCACCACGAAGTCGTCGAGGATGGTGTCGGTGTCGGGCTCCCAGGGCAGGGGCTGCTCCACCATGATGCCGTCCTGCACGGCCTCAAAGCGGTGGCGCAGGGCCACGCTGATGCGGGCGTTCCAGCGCACATGCTCGACCATCGCCCGGGCCTCGGCCTCGGTCTCGGCGACGTAGACCGGGCGCTGGGTGCCCACCTGGAGGGCAGGCCCGCCGGCCGGAAAGAGGTGCGGCCAGGCCAGGCGCGGGTTGGTCATGCGCGAGATCGGCTCCAGCACGCCGGTGAAGAGGTTCCACCCGCGCTGGGTGGCCTGGGCCACGGTCTGCTCTTCGGTGGTGTTGACCACCAGCCAGACGGGGGGCGGGCGCTGGATGGGCTGCGGCACCAGCCGCGTCTTGGGGACGCGGAATTCCTTGCCGTCGTAGTGAAAGAGCGGCTGGCTGAGCGCGCCCTGCAGCACGTCGAGGGCTTCGAGAAAGCGCCCCTGATCGCGGGCGCGGTCGATGCCGAGCCGGTCGTACTGGTACTGGGCGTAGCCCTTGCCCAGCCCCACCTCCAGCCGGCCCCCTGAGAGCACATCGAGGGTGGCCAGCTCTTCGGCGACCACCAGCGGGTGGTGGAGGGGGATGGGGATGATCGCCGGCCCCAGGCGGATCTGTTGCGTGCGGGCGGCGAGGTGGCTGAGCAGCTGGAGCGGCCGGGCGCTGGTCGCGTAGTTGGTGAAGTGGTGCTCCGCCAGCCAGAGCTTGGAGAAGCCCAGGGCTTCGGCTTCTTCGGCGATGGCGAAGGCCCGCGCATAGAGCGCCTGGGCCGTCTGGTCGCCGTCTGGAGAGGGAATCGTGAGAAAGACGCCGAATTGCATCCGGGCCTCCGCCGAATTGGGAGTCGGGGTCAGGGTCGACCCGCCCGCGGCTCCGGGGAGGGAGCGCGGTCGCTGGGGATGGGCGCGCGCCGCGGGCGCTCAGCCGGGGTCGGCCACCGGGGCGGGGCGCCGTTGGGAGCGGGGGCGGATGTCGCGCCAGACCGCGCCGATGTACGAAAGGCAGTCGGCTTCGCTGCCGATCATGCCGACAGCCAGCCACCCTGCGGGGAGGATGCGGTCGGCCGGCCAGATCGAGTACTGCTCTTCGGCGTTGATCACCACGGTCCAGATTGGGATGGCGTCCTGGCGAATCACGGGTTTCATCGGCACTCCTGTGCCGGCCGGTGGTAGCCGGTTGCCAGAAGGTGGGCAAATCCCTTTGGATGCGGAAATCGGCTGCAATCGGCTGCAATCGACTGCAATCGGGTGGGGGAGGGTAGAAATAAACTGGTTTTTTTGTTTATTCGTTACGATGTCGTATTGATCGAACTGGTTGACGAAAGGGTGGCTCCGAAGTGTAAACCGGCTTGCGGCTCGGTGGCCGATAAACGGTGACGGGTTGAGGTCTCTTCACCCGCTCAGATTTCGAGGTCCTGAGCGGGTTGGTTCGTTGTTGTTCGGCGTATCAGGCTGCTTATGAAAGCGTTCTGTTGTTCGTGTCTCGGCCTCAGATCTGAGGTCTCCCCACAGGCCGTAAATTTGCAAATCGGTTCCGGATGCATGGATTGATCATGTTCAGTAAGGTGCCTTGCGAAGAGTATGCAGGTAATCTGAACTATTTTGTTCAAATCAGGCGCATCTTCCTGTGGTGTGGAGAAGGGGGGCGGTCCAGTTTGTGGACCGCCCAGGCCGCCGCGCACCGGCTGGCTCAACGGAGGGAACCGCCGTTGCGAAATTGCCTCCTCATTCCCCGCACCAAGGCCTGACCCCGCGTGGAGGGCTCAGGCCCGCGTGACCGCGTTGTGGGTGATCGCCGCCGAAACAAAAGCCGCGAGGCCCGGCGACTGATCGTCGTAGTACGCGAAGAAGCGCGGGTCGCCGGTGTACAGCTCGCCCAGGCCCAGGTGCAGCTCGAGGCTGCAGGGGTAGAACCAGCGGCTGATGTGCGCCCGGTGGGCCTCGGCCAGGGCGGCGGCCTCGGCGCTCTCGGCGATGGCCCCTTGGGTCAAGAGCGCGATGAAGCCGGCCTCGATGGCCTGGACCTCGGCGCGCAGGCGCTCCCAGGTGGCGGCGTCGTAGCGGGCGGTGCGGCGCTGGGCGGTGGCCCAGGCCTCGGTCTGGCCCCATCGGGCCTCGGCCTCGGCGGCCTGTTCGGGGGGGAGGGTTCCGGCGAAGAGCGCGGACATGTCAACCTCGGGCCCGCCGTCGTGGAGGGCCTTTTCGATGTGGAGGAGGAGGGTGTCGAGGGTGGCGCGCTCGGCGGTGAGCCGGGCGCGGTGGTGGAGCAGGGCCGCCCGTCGATCGAATTTCGGGTCGTCGAGGGCCCGCCGCACCTCAGGCAGGGAGAGCCCGAGGGAGCGGCAGAGGCGAATCAGGTGCAGGCGGCGCAGGTCGGCGGCGGTGTAGAGGCGGTAGCCCGCCTCGGTGAAGCCGCTGGGGCGCAGCAGTCCGATCGCGTCGTAGTGGTGCAGGGTCTTGATGGTGACGCCGGCCAGCCTTGCGGCGGCGCCGACGGTCCAGCAGGGGGTGGTCATGGCAGCTCCACCTCCTTCATGCGGCCTCCCCTTGGAGGAGGGTCAAGGGACCGGCGTGGTTTTTTTTGCGGCCAGGTCGCGCCGGCTGGGGGCAGGGATAGCCGGCCGCCAAGCCCTGGAGGCCCGATGTCTGCCCTGGTTCAGCCTGCCGACCTGCTCACCTTCTGGTTCGGCGACGCCGACCCCGCCGCCGCGGTGGCCCCCAATTTCGCGCGCTGGTTTGGCGGTGGGCCCGAATTCGACGCCGAGGTGCGGGCCCGCTTTGGCCCCACCCTCGACCACGCCCTGCAAGGTCGGCTCGGCGGCTGGCTGGCCCACCCCCCGAGCCTCCTCGCCTTTGTCGTGCTGGTCGATCAATTCCCCCGCAACGCCCACCGCGGGTCGGCCCAGGCCTTTGCCTGGGGCCCGATGGGCCTCGCGGCGGCCCTGCTGGCCATCGAGAGCGGGGCCGACCGCGCGATGGGGCTCTACCAGCGGTCTTTCCTGTACCTGCCCTTGGAGCACACCGAAGACGCCGCGATCCAGGCCCAGGTCGTGGCGGCCTACACCGAGCTGGTGGCCCTCGCGGAAGGGGCCGATCGCGGCGTGATCGCCAGCATGCTCGACCACGCCCAGAAGCATCAGGCCGTGATCGCGCGCTTCGGCCGCTTTCCCACCCGCAACGCCGCGCTGGGCCGGGAGAGCACCCCCGAAGAGCTGGAATTCCTGGCCTCGCCGGCCCGCTATCCCTGAGGCCTACTCGTCGTCGTCGCCCTCGACATAGCCAAGCTGCTTCAACATCTCGGTGGTGTCGGCATTGGGGGCGGCCTCCACCGCGGCGCCCTCGGCGGCGAGGGCGGTCATCTGGCCCTCCCAGTCGCCCAGGATCGCGGCGAGGCGCGTGACCTCGGCGGGGTGCTCGGCGCTCAGGTCGGTGGTGGCGCCCGCATCGGAGACGGCGAAGAGGCGGGTGCGCTGCTTCTTCAGGTCGTGGACGAGGTGCCAGTCGGCCTCGATCACCGCGGTCTTCTTGGAGCGCATGTAGTAGGTCTCGCTGAAGATGCGCTCGTGAACAGCGGTGTCGCGCAGGCCCCGCAGGGCGTCGGCCTCGGAGCGGCCGTCGGTGGGGGCGAGGGGCTGCAGGCCGAGCAGGTCGAGCATCGTGGGCAGCACGTCGATGTTCATCGACAGGCCGCCGATGGCCCGCCCGGCCGGCAGGGCGGGGTGCTGCACGATCAGCGGCACCTGCAGCGTGCTGGCGAAGAGGTGGTTGCCATGGCCCCGGCCGTGGTGGGCCGGCTGGCGCAGGCCCTCGCCGTGGTCGGCGGCCAGCACGAAGAGCAGGTTTTTGCGCCGCTGCTTGGCGGAGACATAGAGCTGGGCGAGCTGATCGTCGAGCTGACGCAGGGTGGCGTCGTAGCTGCGCAGGGATGGGCGCAGGCTCCAGAAGCGCAGGCGGTAGCGCGGCACCACGGGGCGCGGCTCGTGGGTGGTGGTGAAGAGCAGGGCGCCAAAGAAGCGCTGGTCGGCCGGCGTGGCGTCGAGCTCGCCGATGACGCGGTCGATCAGCTCCTCGCCGCTGGGGATCTCGGCGCCGCGGCGGTAGCGGCCGCCGGGCTCGTCGTAGACCTCGAAGCCCTGGGCAAAGCCGAAGGCCGAGCTGGCATTGGGGTTGGAGACGGCGCCGACGGTGCGGTAGCCGGCCTGCTGGAGGGTCTCGGCCATCGTCACAAAGCGCGCGTCGAGCACCAGCGAGAGCGAGCCGCGCTTGCCGGGGTTGTCGAGGTGCAGGGGGCGCGGCCAGCGGCCAGTGACCAGCGTGCCCACGCTGGGGCGGGTCCAGGGGGCCTGGGCGTAGTGGCGCTCGAAGTGCCCGCCGGCGCCGGCCAGGGCGTCGACGAAGGGGGTGGTGCCCTCGCCGCCGTACAGGCCCATGCGATCGCGGCGCAGGGTGCAGGCGATCACGAAGATCACGTCGGTCTGGGCGGCCGACAGCGGCAGATCGGCAGGCGCCAGGGCCGCCGCGAGGTCGTCCGCCGCGACTCGGTCGACGGCGTCTTTGGGTGGGGGCCAGACCTGCCAGAGCAGGCCCAGCAGGCCCATCCCAGCGAGCACCGCGAGCAATTTCAGCCATCGTGCCATGGCCGGGCGGCTATCGCGTCGCGGTGGCCCTGGCGCCCCCGGGATAGGGCGCGGCATGCCGGATGTCCTGAACGACCTCATCGACCGCCTCCGCCTGGAGCGCATTGAGTCCAACCACTTTCGCGGCCAGAGCCAGGATCTCGGCTGGGGCGCCATGTTCGGCGGCCAGGTGCTGGGGCAGGCCTTGTCGGCCGCCTCCCAAACCGTGGCCCCCGAGCGCCTCGTCCACTCACTGCACGCCGCCTTCCTTCGGCCGGGCGACGTCTCGGCGCCGGTGCTCTACGAGGTCGACCGCCTGCGCGATGGCGGCAGCTTTTCGGCGCGGCGGGTGCTCGCCATTCAAGGCGGCGAGCCCCTCTTCAGCCTGATGGCCTCCTTCATGACCCCCGAGGAGGGCTTCGACCACCAGACCGCGCCGCCCGATGTGCCACCGCCCGAGGCCCTGAAGAACGAGCGGCAACTCGCCATCGAGCTGGCCGAGCGGTACCCGGCCGCCCGGCCGATGATCAAGGTGGCCTCGGGGCCGATCGAGATGCGGCCGGTGCAGCCGCTCAACTACCTGGAGCCCCAGCCGATGCCGGCCCGGCGGCAGATCTGGTACCGCACGGTGGGGCCCCTGCCCGATGATCCGCTCACCCACAGGGCCCTGCTGGCCTACGCCAGTGACTTCAACTTCCTGGTGACGGCGATGCTGCCCCATGGCGTGACCTGGGTGACGCCAGGGATGCAGGTCACCAGCCTCGACCACGCCATGTGGTTTCACCGGCCCTTCCGCTTCGATGAGTGGCTGCTCTACGATCTGGAGAGCCCCAGCGCCCACGGCGGCCGCGGCGTGGTGCGGGGCCGCTTCTACACCCGCGACGGCGTGCTGGCGGCCTCGGTGGTGCAAGAAGGCCTGATGCGCGACCGTACCCGCGCCAGGCGGACTTAGGCCCGGCGGCGGCGGCTGAGGCCAAAGGCGGCGGCGCCGGCCAGCAGCCAGCCCGCGGGCAGGCCGCCCGACCAGCCGGCGTCGGCCCCGGTGTCGGCCTCGCAGGTGCCTGGGTCCTCCGACCAGCCCTTCTCGCAGATGGGAAAGTCGCTCTCCAGGGCCTTGTCGTAGCTGATGTAGCGCTGCTGCCAGTTGGGGTTGTGGTTGCGCGGGTAGAGCATCAGGTCTTCGGAGACGGCGCCCGGATCGAAGCGAACGTGCAGGCGGGTGACGTTGGCGGTGTTGGGATCGCCCTCGAAGCCGAGGTCGCGCAAGGTGCCCTCATCGAGGGGCCCGCCGGCGGTGCAGGGGTCGCAGGAGGTGGGCGCCCAACTGTACTCCTTCACCCAGACCGCGCCCCCGCCGTTGTCTTCGTAGGCCTTGTCGAGCAGCTCGCTGTAGAACTGCGAGAAGTTGCCGCCCAGGCTGTCTTCCCACATACACTCCGACTCGATGGTGACCTCGGGGTAGTTGGAGATGCCCACCTCGCCCTGGGTGCCGATGACGTGAACGATCACATCCTGCACCCCGCCCGCGTTGAGGGTGCCCAACTTGATCGGCAGGGTCATCATCTCCGAGGGGTAGGAGATCTGTACAGGCGGCAGCCACATCGCCGAGGCCGGGTCCTCGCTGGCGTCGACCTTGACCCGCACGAACTGGCTGCCCCCCTGGATGTAGCTGTCGAGCACCCGGCTGGACTCTTCGTTCAGCACAAAGCCGTCGAGCGCGAGGTCATCCGCGAGCTCGGCCACCGAGGTGGGCGCGATGGTGCGGATCCCCAGCGTGGCGGGCGCGATGCCGGCCACGTCGAGCAGGGCGGGGAGGTTGTCCATCAACAGGCCCGAGAGCAGCCCCCGGGCGAGGCTGCCCGCACAGGAGGCGCAGCCGCTCTTGAGGCTGTTGCCATGCAGATCGTCGCAGGTGTACTCCACGAGGCGGGGGGCGTCGTACACATCGATGCGCTTCACCGGCCCGGCCGAGATCTCCTTGGCGTCTTGCTCGGAGAAGCCGGCCGGCACGGGGATCAACATGCCAAAGGTGGCGGCGCCGACAAAGTCGCTCGACAGGGTGAGCGTGGTGCGCCCGCCGTCGTGCACCATCACCACCTGACTCTGGCGGTTCAGCAGGGTGTCGCCGGCGCTGCCCACATAGGTGCCGCAGAAGGCTTGGGCGGCGGAGGGGGCCAGGCAGAGCCCCAACGAGAGCAGCGACAGGCGGGCCGAAAACACATGGACCTCCAAGAATCTCCGGCCCGACGGGGCCGAAGGGGAGCCTATTCAGCCCATCGCCGCGCGGATGGCCTCGGCCAGCGAGAGGCTGAAGAGCGCCTCGGCGCCGCCCACCGGGAAGGCCGGCCCCCCGTCGGCGGCGGCGAGCCAGGCGGCGTGTAGGGCCCGCAGGGCGTCGGTGCGGGGCAGGGCCACGGGCTCGCCCTCCAGCTCGCCCTGCCCCCAGCGCACCCGGTGGGCCGTTCCGCGCAGCAGGTCGAGGCTGGTGTAGCGGCCCTCCTCGAAGACCCGCAGCCGGCGCACCCGCTCGGGGCTCACCCGGCTGGCGCTGAGCTGGGCGACCCCGCTGCCCAACTCCAGGCGGGCGTTGCAGAGGTCGAGCTTGCCCGAGCGCACGCCAATTCCGAGCGCCCTGGCCTCGCGCAGGGGCCCGCCTAAGAGCGCGGCGGCGAGGTCGAGGTCGTGGATCATCAGGTCGGCGATGACGTCGACATCGGTGCCCCGCACCGAAAAGGGGCTGAGGCGCTCGGCGCTCACGAAGCGGGGGGCGCAGCCTTCGAGGGCGGCCAGGGCCGGGTTGAAGCGCTCGACGTGGGCCACGCTCAGGTGGGGGTGGTGCGCCAGCGGCGTGGCCTCCACAACGCTGGCAGCGAGCGGCTTCTCGACGAGGCAGGGCCGCCCGCGCTCCAGCAAGGGGGCCGCGAGTGCCACATGCAGCGAGGTGGGGGCGGCGATGACCGCCAGATCGATGTCGTGGAGCGGATCATCGAAGCCAAGGGCCGGATCGACGAAGCGCAGGCTCAGGTCGCCCCGCTCGGCCAGCTTGTGGGCGTGCAGGCGGCCCATGTGGCCCAGGCCGATCACGGCCACGATGCGCTTCGCCCTCACTCCGGGCCAGCCTCGGCGCCGGCCGAGCGGCAGACCCCGCGGCGGCTCCCCTCGATGAAGGCGACCAGCTCGATCACCTCGGGGATGTCGACGTAGACCTCGCGGGCCTGCTCGAGCGCGATGCGCAGCGGCTGGCCCGTGTGAAAGAGCTCGCGGTAGGCCGCCTTGAGCGCCTGCAAGGTGGGCAGGGCCATGCCCTTGCGCCGCAGCCCGACGAGGTTGAGGCCGAAGAGCCGCGCCCGGTCGCCCTGGGCGAGGGTGAAGGGGGGGATGTCCTGGGCCGCCATGCCGCCGGCGCCCAGCATGGCGAAGCGCCCCACCCGGCTCCACTGGTGCACCCCGGCGAGGCCGCCGATCACCGCGTGGTCTTCGATCACCACGTGGCCGGCGAGGCTCGCGGCGTTGGCGAAGACGCAGTGGCTGCCCACCTGACAGTCGTGGGCCACATGGCTGTAGGCCATGAAGAGGTTGTGGTCGCCGATGCGGGTGAGGGCCCCGCCGTGGGCCGTGCCGCGGTTGACGGTGGTGAACTCGCGAAAGACGTTGTGGGCGCCGATGACGAGGCGAGAGGGCTCGCCGCGGTACTTGAGATCTTGCGGATCTTCGCCGAGCACCGCGTGGTGAAAGACCCGCGTGCCGGCGCCGATCTCGGTGGGGCCCTTGATGATGGCGTGGGCGCCCACGCGCACCCCCGGGCCCAGGTGGACGCGGGCGTCGATCCAGGCCCAGGGGCCGATGTCGACGTCATCGGCGAGGTGGGCCCCCGGATCGACCAGGGCGGTGGGGTGGATGGGCATGGTTAGCGGAAGAAGGTGAAGAAGGTGCGCTTGCGGCGGTCTTCTTCGGCCTGGTTGGCGCCACCGAGCGCGTCGGCGAGGGTCTTGAAGTCGCGGGTGACCTGCGCGCGGGGGGCGGCGAGGCGCAGCACTTGGCCTTGATCCTGGGCGAGCTGCACCTCGGCCCAGGCGTTGGTGATGGCGCCCGCCACCGGCAGGCCGAG
>Ga0164294_10004218_pt1 | contig 12602 bp, 8 predicted proteins | sample GEODES005metaG_FD_111479 | JGI IMG/M metagenome (GOLD analysis project Ga0164294, IMG submission 111479) | Oligotrophic lake water microbial communities from Sparkling Lake, Wisconsin, USA - GEODES005 metaG | ecosystem: Environmental > Aquatic > Freshwater > Lake | place: USA: Sparkling Lake... | reverse complement strand
GGAGACGGGCGCGGCGACCGACGGCGGCACCTCCGGTGCGGCACCGCCCGAGGTGCCGAGGACGTAGGCGCCCGCTGCGAGAGCGAGGGCTGCAAACACCACACCGATGACGATGGGCGTCCGGCGCGCCGTGGGGGCGGCGGGCTCCGGCAGGATGGCGGTCGTGGCGCTCGTGGGCTCGGCCGCCGCGGGCAAGGTTGCCGCGGGCGTGTCGTCTTCCGGCGGCAGCCCGATGCAGGCGGTGAGGTCCTCCATCAGCGCGTTCACGTCGGGGTAGCGGTCGGCCTGGCGCTTCGCGAGGCAGCGGCGGACGACGCCCTCGAGGCGAGCGGGCACGCGGAGCGCGGGCGCCACGGCCGCGAAGCTGGGGATGGGCTCGTTCAGGTGCGCCACCATCGTGGCGGTGCTCGTGGCGCCGTGGAAGGGGTAGACGCCGGTGAGCGAGCGGAAGAGCAGCACGCCGATCGCGTAGATGTCGGCGCGGTGATCGATGTTCGCGCCGCGCACCTGCTCGGGCGCCATGCAGTGCGGCGAGCCGAGCACCAGCCCCTCGCGCGTGAGCGCCTGGTCGATCTCGGCGACCTTCACCAGGCCGAAGTCCACCACCTTCACGCGCTCGCCGCCCTCGCTGTCCGTCCCGATGAGGAGGTTGGAGGGCTTCAGATCGCGGTGGATCACGCCGCGCTTGTGCGCGTACCGGAGCGCGGCGCACACCTCGAGGATGAGGCGGATCGCGCGGTCGGGCGCGAGCGCACCGGCGCCGAGCAGGTCGGTGAAGCGGGGGCCCTCGATGTACTCCATCGCGAGGTAGAACCGACCGTCCTCCGCCTCGCCGTAGTCGTACATCGTCACGATGTTCGGGTGGTCGAGCGTCGCGAGGGTCTCGGCCTCGAGGCGGAAGCGCTTCTCGAAATTGCCCGACTCCTCGGCGTCCGGCGGCGGATGCAGGATCTTCAGCGCCACGCGCCGCCGCAATGCGATGTGTTCGGCCAGAAACACCGCCGCCATGCCGCCCCGCGCGATCAGCCGCTCGACCCGGTATCTTCCGGCAACGATCGGCCCTCCCGCGGCGGCAGGCGCCCCGCGGGGCCGGGGATCAGGCGGCTCGTGTTGGTCCATCGGCAGGTGCGACCACAGGTTCAACCATGCTACCACGCAACGTCTGCGCGGGATCGGTTCCCAAGAGGGCCGGCGAGCCTGTAGCGTGAGTGGGATGATCTTCTTCCTCCTTGGCGCGTCGGGGGCGCTCGCCGCGGCGCCCATCGCACGGGTCGGGGGGCTCGGTGCGGCCCGCGCGGTGGCCCTCCTGGTCCAGAAGGGGGCGGAGGTCGCCGCGATTCCGTGCAATGACGCCGCCGTCGCTCCCGACGCCGCGCCGGACGGGATCTGGTCCTGCGGCCCCTTCCCGCTCGTCACCGGGGCGGTCCGCATCGGTGTCCTGCGCGACGGCCGCCTCCTCGACGCCGGCACCGCCGAGCTCGGCGGCGCCCCCCTCGTCCTCGTCGTGAGCGGCGGCGCGGCCACCCTCGGCGCGGCGCTCCCGGCCGCCGAGGCCACCACTCCCCGCGCGGGCGTCCCCACCGTCGTGGCCCGCGTCACCGGCCTCGGCGAGGGCTCCGCGCCCGTCGTGCGCCTCCAGGGGAGCGGCGGCGGGGTCGAGCTCATGTGCCGGGACGACGGGGTGTTCCCCGACGTGGTCCGGAACGACGCCGTCCACGGCTGCGCGGGCCCCGCGCCGGGCGCCGGGGCCGAGGTGGCCGTCAACGGCAAGGACGGCGTCACCCGCTCGTATGGCAAGGTCGCGTGGGAGCCCGGCCAGGCCCTCGGCTACCTCGTGGTGGACGGCGCGACCGGCGCCGCGCGCGTCGAGCGTTTCACGCTGAACCCGTTCCCGGCCCCCGAGGACACCTCCGGCACCGCCCCGCCTCCGGGCCCCGAGCCGACGCCGCCCGCGGCCGTCCCCGACCCGTTGCCGCCCGTCCCGCCCGGCGGGGAGGGTGGCGCGGGCGGCGGGGAGTCACCCGCACCCCAGGACGCGCGCCGCGGAGAACAGGACGAACGCTCCCCCGTCGCGACGCGGGAGGCCCTCCCGTCGACCCCGCTCTCCCCCGTCGCGCTCCTCGTCGCCTTCGCCCTCGGCGTCGGCGGCGTCCTCGCCTTCCAGCGCCGCGCCACGCGCCTCCCCGCGCTCCTCCAGCTCCAGCCGGCGCCGCCGCTCCTCCCCGACGGTCCCGGTGTCGCCGACAGCCCCGTCGCCGTCTGCGTCCCCGACCCCGTCGCCTTCGCGCACGCGCTCCTGCCCGCCCTCGCGCGCCACCGCCGCGTCGTCCTCGTGGCCCCCGCGGGCGCCACCTTCCCGCCCGTGGCCGACGGCCCCGTCTACCGCTCGGCCGCCTTCGACTGCCAGGAGATCGAGGCCGCCGTGCGCGCCCTCGCCCGCACCCCCGGCCCCGCCGTCGCCGTCCTGGTCGTCGGCGAGGGGCTCACGGACCCCGGCGCCGTCGCCCCCGACCCCCTCCGCACCCTCCGCGAGGGCCTCGGCGCCGCCGTCTGGCTGGGTGTCGTCACCGCGGGGCCCGCGCCCGCCGGCTTCGCCGTGTGGACCACCTCGGGCCCCCCCTGGTCCTTGGGGCGCGCTACGCTCCCGGAGTGACCCCCGGCCTCGCGCTCTTCGCCCTCGTTGCCCGCGCGGCGGACCTCCCCGACGTGGGCCCGGACGACCGCTACCGCGTCGAGGTCCCCGACTACGCCGGCGCCGAGGCCACGAGCGAGCTCGGGAGCGTGCTCCTCGCGCCGCCCCCCGCGGGCACGAAGTGGCGCGTGGAGGAGGCCCCGTCCGTCGACAGCTACGACGCCACCGAGGCGATCGAGGCCCTCGGCGCCGAGCCGTGGCACGCGGAGGGCTTCACGGGCGAGGGCGTCAAGGTCGCCGTGTTCGACGTGCAGTGGTTCGACACGTTGCTCTGGGAGGACGAGCTCGGCGCGTTCACGACGCACGACTGTCAGTCCCACCGCTCGTGCGACGTGCCGATGGACACGTTGCGGCCCCGCTACGCGTTCGAGGAGGGGAGCCACGGCGTCGCCTGCGCCCAGTCCATCCGCGACATCGCGCCCGGCGTCGAGCTGTACCTCGTCCGCGTGAACGGGCAGACGACGCTCGAGAACGCCGCGGCCTGGGCCGTTCGCGAGGGGATCGACGTCGTCAGCATGTCGATGTCCTTCTTCAACAACAGCTTCCACGACGGCACCGGCGGCGTGAACGCCGCGGTCGACGTGCTCGCGGCCGGCGGCGTGCTCCTCGTCAACTCCGCGGGGAACTACGCGACGGAGCACTGGGCCGGTGACTTCACCGATGCCGACGGGGACAGCGACCACGACTTCCCCTGGGGCAGCTCCTACCTGCCCGTCTACTACGGCGCGGGCACGCAGAGCGTCCAGGTTGCCTGGGATCAGTTCGGCAGCTGCGGCGACACCGACCTCGACGTCTACATCTACGACCGCGCGGGCAACGTCGTGGGGCGCTCCGAGGATCGTCAGGAGTCGGACGCCGACAATTGCTCGCCGGTCGAGCGCGTGCGCCTCGAGGCCGCGGCGGCCGACTGGTACTGGATCCGCGTGGTCCGGCACGCGGGCGATCCCTCGACGCGCTTCGGCCTCTTCGCGCGCGGCGGAGACCTCCTCTACCCCGAGCCCGGCAGCGTGGCGGACCCCGCGAGCCACCCCTCGGCGTTCACCGTCGGGGCCGTGCGCGCCGACGGCTACCTCGGAAACGACGCCGAGAGCTTCTCTTCGCGGGGGCCGACCCACGCGGGCCTCCCGAAGCCCGACATCGCCGGGCCGGACGGCTTCACCACCGCCATCTACGGCGTTCGCGGCTTCTACGGGACCTCGGCCGCCACCCCCGCCGTCGCCGCCGCGATCGCGCTCCTCCTCTCCGAAGATCCACGTCTGACACCGCGAGAGGCGGCCGATCGACTGCGGGCGAACGCGATCTCGGGGCGCGCCACCTGGGAGGCGGCCGACGGCGCGTTGGGAGCGGGTTACGCGCGCCTGCCTGCGCCGGGAGCGGCGGAGGCCCGGGGCTGTGACGCGACCGGCGGCACGCGGTCTCCCGCGGGCGCGGCTGCCGCACTTGCGCCCTCCCTGCTATGGTTGTCGTTGATTCGTCGGAGACGCGCGTGATCCTGTTGTCCTTGGCCCTCGGTGGATGCCACGTGTTCGAGGTGGTCGAGATCGAGTGCGCCTCGGACGAGGCCTGCGCCCGCCGCGACACCGACGCCGACACCGACACGGATACCGACGCGGACACCGACGCGGACACCGACACGGATACCGACACCGGCTCCGTCGTGAACCCCACGCGCGGCTGGGTCCTCTCCGGGCTCTCCAATTCGGGCCTCGGCGGCGTCGTCGCCTTCGACCCCACGGGCGGCGTCATCGGCCAGTGGAGCGGCGCCGCGGGCATCGCCGGCCCCGTCGCATACGACATCGCGACGGACTCCGCCTACCTCGCCTACGACGGCGCGCTCTACCAGTTGAAGCGGGACGGCGAGGAGAAGCGCGCCGGCACCGCGTTCCCTGACGTGCTCTCCCTCGCCGTGACGGACGGCGTCGTCTACATGGCCACGGGGGACGGCCTAAGCTCCTGGAATTCGGCGAACGAGGTCGTGACCTCCGCCAGGTTCGACTACGCCCTGACCGGCCTCGTGGGCGTCGGCGTGGCCAGTGCGGGCTCCGTCTTCGCGACGGACACGAACGGCGGCGCGCCGGACCTCTACGAGTGGTCCGCCGGCGGCACCCCCGCGGCCGTCGCCACCGACTTCGACGGCAGCGCCGCGCGCGCCCGCATCGTCTTCGCCGGGCCGGAGGGCGCCGCCTACACCTGCTCCGCGGCCGGCGCCTTCTACGCCGTGGCCGATCTCGTGGCGGGCAGCTCGCGCCCCGTCGCCGTCTACTCGGGCGGCCTCACCGACGTGAGCGCCTGCGCCTACGACCCCGGGGACAGCACCTGGCTGCTGTTCTCGCCCTCCGCGGGCGTGATCCGGCTCGACGCGCAGAACCGCGCCGAGATCGTCTTCGCGCCGGACTCTTCGACCACTCTCGTTCGCGGCGGATTTTACTAGTCCGCCCAGAGGTCCCCATGGCGATTCTCCGTCCCTCGGGCCTTGTCGTGCCTGCGTTGGTGATGCTCCTCTCCGGCTGCAAAGGCTGCCAGGACGACGAGGGCCCGCCCACGCTGCTCGAGGCGGAGGACGCCACGCCCGTCGGCGTCTGGGTCGGGGAGGGCCTCGGCGCTTCCCCCGTCTCCGTGCCCGTCTACGCGATCAGCGCCCTCGGCGCCGTCGTGCCGGCGAGCGCCATCTCGCTCACGTCGGACGCCACGGTGGACGGCACGGTCACCCCCGGGCCGGACGGCTGGGGGGTCGCCTCCCTGAGCGCGCCCGATCGCGGCCGCTTCGCGCTCAGCGCCACGCTCGACGCCGCCACGGCCGACGGCGCCGCCTCCGTCGTGGAGACCGCGCCCGGCGTGCTCGACGCCGCCGCCACCGCCACCGGCGCCGAGCCCACGCAGATCGCGCGCGCGGCCGGCGGCGTGGCCTGGTCGGTGGACGGCGAGGTCTGGTGGAGCGGCTGGGACGGCGCGCCCGCCGCGCGGGTGCTCGCGCTCGACGAGCCCGTCGTCTCGCTCGTCTCCGCCGAGGTCGACGCCGACGGCGTGACCGACGTGGTCGTCACCTCCGCCACCCGCGTGGTGCTCCTGCGCGGCCGGGACGACGGCGGCCTCGTCTGGGGCGGCGGCTGGACCGCGCTCGAGGGGCGCACGGTGGCCGGCGCCGTCGTGACGGACCGCGGCGGGGACGCCATCGCCGACCTCACGCTCGCCCTGAACGACGCCGCCGGGGGCGGCACCTGGATCCACCAGCTCGACGGTGACGGCCTCTGGGGCTTCACCCCGGCGGACTCCCTCCAACTCGACTACCCGGTGTTCGGCGTGTCCGTCGAGGACCTCGACAACAACGGCGTCTTCGAGGTGACGGTCCTCTCGGAGGACGGCCTGTTGCGCCGTTACACCCGCGTCGACGACTCCTGGGTCGCGACGCTCACCGGCTCGCAGTACACGCTCGACGTGGGCGCGGGCGGCCGGCTCTTCCCGTCCACCGATCTCACGGGGGACGGCGTCCCCGAGATCATCGCCGTCGGTCCGGCGCTGGACGGCACGAGCTGGCTGGCGTGGGTCATCACCGCGGGGGCGGCGTCTCCCGCGCAGTACCCCATCGTGGCCAAGGCCGACTACCCCTGGCTCGGCTTCGCGCTGGGCGACCTCTCCGGCGACGGCGTGACGGACCTCGCGTTCACCACCCCGAACCGCGTCGTGTGGGCGTTGTGGAACACCGAGGCGGACAACTTCGTGTTGACCGGCCGGCGCGAGGTCCCGGCCGGCGGGACGCTCGCGCTGGACGACGTGGACGACGACGGCGTGATGGACGCCATCCTCGGGGGCACGAGCCTGCGCGTCCTCCACGGGGATCGCGACCCGGACGATCTGGACGATCCCACCGACTCCGCGAGCGACTGGATCGTCCGCACCCCCTCGCCGGTCGTCTTCGGCGTCCACCTCGTCGCCGAGCCCGTCGTGGCCGACATCAACGGGGACGCCGTGGTGGACGTGGTGGGCCTCGTGCTCCCGAGCGGCGGGACGGCGGGCGTCGCCCTGCAGGGCTTCTACGGCGCCCCGGAGACGGACACCGTCGCCGAGACCCTCCGGAGCGGCGGCAGCGTCACGCTCTCCGGCTCGGGCACCGCAGTCGACTTCGCCGTGTGCGGCACCCGCGCCTACGCCCTCTACGAAGAGGCCGACGACAGCGGCGTCCTCGGCACCTGGCTCGCCCGGGCGGACCTCGGCGCGGGCCTCGGCCCCACGCTCGACGGCGATCCGATCGCGGTCGAGGGCACGCTCCTCGCGTGCGGCGCCTTCGCCGACGGGGAGGTCGCGGTGGTCGACGCCGCGGGCGCCGTCACCTACGTGGACGCCGCGGGCACCGTCCTCGCGGGAGAGTCCATCGGCGCCGCGGGCGGCGTGGTGGCGATCGACGGCGACGGGGACGGCGTCGACGCCGTCTACCCCTGCGCCGAGGCCGGCTGCGTGGTCGTCGCGGGGGATCTCGACGACGACGGCGCGGTGGACCTCGCGGTGCAGGACAGCGCGGGCGTGACCGTCACGATGGGCGGCGCCACCTACACCCTCGACTCCCTCGGCGGCCTCACCCTCGGAGACGCCGACGGCGACACCGTGCCGGACCTCCTCTTCGGCGAGTATGGCTCCGCCTACATCGTGCGCGGTCTGGCCGGCGGCCTCACCCCGCCGGTGGCGCGCTTCGTGCTTCGCCCCACGGACGACGCCGTCCAATACGGCGACCTCGACGGTGACGGCCTCCCCGACGCCTTCTTCGCCGGCGTGGATCGCGACCTCACCGACGGCGACACCACCTGGGTCGGCACGCTCATCTACGCGCGGGCGACGGAGTAGCGATGGCGAGCGAACGCGTCCTCGTCACCGGCGGTACCGGCCGCATCGGCGCGCCGCTCGTGCGCGCCCTCCTTGCGCGCGGCGACACCGTCACCGTGCTCTCGCGCGAGCCCGCGAAGGTGCCCTCGGGCGCCCGTGCCGTGAAGGGCACGCTCTTCGACGCCGCCGCCCTCGCGGACGCGCTGGCCGGCGTCACCGCCGTCTACCACCTCGCCGGGGGCGTTCGCGGCCGCGGGGCCGACACCGCGGACCGCCTCAACCGCGAGGGCACGCTCTCCGTGCTCGCCGCCGTCGCCGCGCGCGGCGCGCCGCCGCTCCGCGCGTTCGTCTACGCGTCGAGCTGCGCGGTCTACGGCGATCGGAGTGGCCTCTGGGTCGGTGAGGACTACCCGCCGAACCCGCACACCCACTACGGCGAGGCCAAGGTGGCCGCCGAGGCCGCCGTGATCGCGGCCCTCCCGGCGTCCGCGCGCATCGCCCGCATCGCCGCGGTCTACGGGCCGAACCTGCCCTTCCTGATGGTGGACGCCATGCGCGCCCAGCGGGCCTGGCTCCCGGGCGAGGGACGCAACATCGTCCCCGTCGTCCACCTGGACGACGCCGTCGCCGCCCTCCTCCGCATCGGAGACGCCGACACCACCGGCGTCTTCCACGTCGCCGGCCGCACGACGCCGACGTTGAAGGAGCTCTACACGGCGGTCCACGCGGCCTGCGGCGGCCGCGCCGTCCGCTTCTGGTCCACCTGGGTTCCGAGCGCCCTCCAGTTCGGCGCCGCGCGCGCCAACGAGCGCCTCGTGTCCAGGCTCGGCGGGCGCCCCCGCTTCACCGAGGACAACCTCCGCCTCTACACGGCGTCCGTCCGCCTCCGCACCGACCGCCTGGAGAAGGAGCTCGGCTTTTCCTGGGCGTTCGGCGACCACGAGGCGGGCGTACGCGCCGCTGTCGGGCAGTCCGCCGAACACGCCGCTTGACGTCCCCCACTCCTACGGCCTATAAGCCACGGTCGGAGTCGCCCGCATGACCCTCCTGATCCTCTCCCAGATGCTCGCCGGCTGCACGCCGAACGACGCCGAAGTCACGGCCGACTACGCGATCTTCCTCGCCGCCGCCTCCTCGGAGAACCTGAACCGGCTCGGCCGCACCGGCACGGATGTCGAGGCGGAAGCTGGCAAGCTCGGCCTCACCCCCTTCGACTGCCGCGACCTCTCCGGCCTCGAGACGGAAGAAGAGATCGCCGCCGCGCGCCTCGAGGGCGTCGACTTCGAGGCCGAGTGCTGCGTGTCCGGCAGCGGCGAGTCCTGCGAGCGCCGCGAGCCCAAGTGGTTCGGCTGGCTCGACGACTACGCGTACTACCTCAAGGAAGGCAAGGTCGACGCTTGGCGCACCGAGGCCGTCCTCACCTCGGAAGGGGACCTCCAGCTCACCGTTCACATGGACTTCCCCCAGTTCGGGGACTTCCGCTTCGGCTGGGTCATCGACCCCGACTTCCAGCCGAAGGTGTGCCAGGACGGCGAGAACGGCGCCGAAGAGGTCGATGTGGACGGCAACTGGCTCGAGGGCTGGTCCGCGCAGGAGGAGAAGGGCACCCTCTACCACCTCAACTCCGGCTCCTACCAGATCAACCCGAGCAACAACGCGGTGGCCTGGTACTTCGATCAGGAGTGGATGGCCGGCTACACCTTCGCCCGCTTCGCGGACGAGGAGTTCTACGGCCACTCGGTCGATTACTCGGATGAGGCTTACCGCCCCTTTTACCTGAACTCGTACGTCGGCACGGATGACGGCCAGGGCGGCACCAGCATCCCGAAGCCGCGCATCGACTACCCGGGCTGGGTGTCCAACGTGACCGAGTACTTCGACACCGAAGTGACCGACCTCGCGGACATCGGCAAGTCCGAGTTCCCGCTGCAGATGAAGATCGAGGACAACAGCTGGCGCCCCGAGGACGACGTCGCCTCCGGCCTCGACGGCTGGCTCGGCGTGAGCCCCTCGTGGGTCCGCATCGACAACCCCGAGGACATCGCGGCCGGTACCAAGACCCCGATCACCGGCGAGTTCCAGATCTACCTCGAGGGCCTCGCGGCCGCCTCGAAGGTCCTCGTGCGCGGCACCTTTACCATCGACAACGTGCGCGAAGACGTGTGGGGTTACCACGGCCCCGACGGCGCCACGACCTTCGAAGAGGTCAAGGAGACCGAGAACGACACGCCGGTCTGCGGCGAAGAGCGCCTCACCACCGACGAATAGTCGGTCGTCCGCGTCCTCCCCTGCCGAGCGGGGGAGGGCGTGTTAGTCCCGCCTTGACCGGGACGTCCTCGACGAAGCCGGATGCGTCCCCCTGTTCGTCTGGCGCGCGGGGAGGCCCGGTCACCCCCTTCCGAACCAACCCTCGCGTAGCCCTCGGGCGGCGCGGGGGTTGTTTCGTTCTGGAGCGCGCGTGCGGGCGGTTCCTTCCGGGTCGCGACCGTCGGCGTGCGCCGCGCGGTTAAGCGCGGGGCGATGTTGTCGCTCCTCCTCCTCGTGGCCTGCTCGTCCGACCCTCCGGCGCTCGGCGTCTACCGCTCCGGGCCCAACGCCGTGGCGCGGGGCCCGCGCTCCGGAGAGGTGCTCGTGTGGGGCACCTCCGGGACCACCCGCCGCGTCGCCACCGCGGGTGCGAACGGCAGCGTGCTCCTCGGGGAAGACGGCCCGCTCTGGGTGGTCGACCGCGAGGTCCCGGCGCCCAAGAAGGCCATGCCCGTCTCCGCCGTGCTCGTCGAGTCCGCGGGCTTCCGCATGCGGACCCTCCTCGTCCCGGCCGACGCCGCGCCCGTGCCCGCCGGGGTCGCCGCGCCGGACGCCGCGAAGTCCGGCGGCATCTACGTGCGGAGCATGGTGAAGGTGCGCCAGGAGCACGCGCCGCCCGTCTACGTCGTGACCGCCACGGGAGATGACATCGGCGCCGGAAAGTTCGACGGCCCGAAGGACGTGCGCGCCGGCGCGAACTGCAAGGCCGCCCTGGGCCTGCTCGACGACAAGGGCGAGAAGATCCTGTCCTCCACGCTGCTCGCCGCCGCCACGCGCACCTGCGCGGTCCCCGTGGTGGTCCCCCCGGTGGATCGCGACGGCGACGGCGTGATGGACGTGCTCATCCACGGCCAGAACGGGGACAAGGGCTTCCGGAGCTGGTTCCGGATGGAGGGCACCAAGCTCGTGCCCGGCCCGGAAGACGTGTGGGAGGGGATCCCGTGAGCGCCGCCTCCGCCGCCGTCGTGCTCGACGGCCAGACCCTCACCGTCGACACCCTGCTCGCCGTCGCCCGCGGCGGCGCGCGCGCCACCCTCGGGGAGGACGCGCGGGCCCGCATGGAGCGCTCGCTCGCCTGGGTGCAGTCCGTCACCCACGGGGACGCCCCCATCTACGGGATCAACACCGGCTTCGGCTCCTTGGCGCGCGTCCGGATCCCGCCCGAGAGCACCGCCGCCCTCTCCCGCAACCTCATCCGCTCGCACGCCGCGGGCGTCGGCCCCAAGGCCCCGGAAGAGGTGGTCCGCGCGATGATGTTGTTGCGCGCCAACGCCCTCGCGCGCGGGGTGAGCGGCTGCCGCCCCGCCCTCGTGGAGACCCTCCTCCAGATGCTCGCCGCGGGCGTCGTCCCCGTCGTGCCGCGCCAGGGCTCGTGCGGCTCCAGCGGTGACCTCGCGCCGCTCTCCCACCTCGGTCTCGTGTTGTTCGGCGAGGGCGGCGAGGCCGACCACGGCGGCCTCCGGCTCCCCGGGCCGGACGCCATGCGCCGCGCCGGCATCCCCACGCTCTCCCCCGCCGCGAAGGACGGCCTCGCCATCACGAACGGCGCCCAGCTCACGACGGCCATCACCGCCCTCGCGTCCCACGACGCGGACGTGTTGTTGCGCGCCGCCGAGGTCGCCGCCGCGATGAGCATCGAGGCCCTCCGCGGCGTCACCCGGGCCTTCCACCCCGCCGTCCACGCCCTCCGGCCCTACCCGGGCGCCATCGCGTGCGCGGCCCGCCTGCTCGATCTGCTCGACGGCTCCTCGCTGGTCAACTCGCTGCCGGGCAAGGTGCAGGACGCGTACTCGCTCCGCTGCACCCCGGTCGTGCTCGGCGCGTGTCGCGACACGCTCTCGTTCGGTCGCGCGCAGGTCGCGGTCGAGGTCAACGCGGTGACCGACAACCCCGTGATGCTCCTCGACGAAGAGGGCCCGGACTACGCCTTCTCCGCGGGGTTGTTCCACGGGGAACCCGTGGGTATGGCGGCGGACGCCATGCGGATCGCCGTCGCCGAGATCGGCTCTCTTTCCGAGCGCCGCCTCTTTCGCCTCACGACGGGCTCCCTCTCCGCGCGCCTCCCGCCCGCCCTCGTCGGCGCGGACCGCCCGGGCCTCGGCATGCTCGTCCCGCAGACCGCCGCGGCCTCGCTCGTCTCCGAGAACAAGGCGATCGGCTGGCCCGCGACGATGGACTCCATCCCGACCTGCGAGGACCAGGAGGACCACGTCGCGATGAGCACCACGGCCGCGTGGCGCCTGCGCGAGACCGTGGAGAACAGCCGCCGCGTCGTCGCGATCGAGCTGTTGTGCGCCGCGCGCGCGCTCCGCTTCCGCCTCGGTGAGGAGCCCGGCGTCACCCTCGGCCGCGGCGCCGCCGCCGCGCTCCCCCGCATCGAGGCCGCGCTCGAGGGCACCCGTGTCCCCTCGGAGCAGATCGAGGCCGTCGCCCGCCTCATCGCCGACCACGCCCTGGAGGGCCTGTGAGCACCGTCGTCCTCCTCAACGGCGAGGCCCTCACCCCGGACCACGTCGCCGCCGTCGCCCACGGCGCCCGCGTCATCTTCGGCGGGGACGCCCGCGCGCGTATGGACCGCTCCGCCGCCGCCTTCGCCGCCCTGCCGAGCGTGCTCGTCCAGAAGCGCCGCTACCTCGTCGGCGAGGCTCCCCTGCCCGACGGGGACATCGTGTCCGCCTTCATCCTCGGGCACTGCGCCGGTGTCGGCGAGCCCCTCCCGACCCCCATCGTGCGCGCCCTCATCGTGTGCCGCGCGAACGTCCTCGCCACCGGGTACTCGGGCGTCCGC
>Ga0164294_10004217_pt1 | contig 12602 bp, 11 predicted proteins | sample GEODES005metaG_FD_111479 | JGI IMG/M metagenome (GOLD analysis project Ga0164294, IMG submission 111479) | Oligotrophic lake water microbial communities from Sparkling Lake, Wisconsin, USA - GEODES005 metaG | ecosystem: Environmental > Aquatic > Freshwater > Lake | place: USA: Sparkling Lake... | reverse complement strand
GAATGGAAACCGCACGTGGCAGAAACCGGCGTGACTTGTTACACCTGTCACCGTGGTCAGCCCGTGCCATCGGCCATATGGTTTACGCAAAGCCATGAACCGCAAGGCTCAAATTTCATGGGCGACAAGGCAGGACAAAACGAACCGGCTGCATCGGTCGATTTGGCTTCCTTGCCCAACGACCCTTTCACACCGTTTTTGCTGCAAGCCAAAGACATTCGCATGAATGGCCCAACACCCTTGCCATCCGGCAACAGGCATTCCACCAAACAAACCGAGTGGACCTACGGCTTGATGACGCACATGTCAACCTCGTTGGGCGTCAATTGCACCTACTGTCACAACAGCCGCTCCTTCCAAAGTTGGGAAGATGCACCACCCCAGCGGGTCACGGCTTGGCACGGTATCCGCATGGCGCGTGACTTGAACGTCAATTACATGGAGCCTTTGACACCGGTATTCCCAGACAACCGCAAAGGTGAGTTGGGTGACGTGGCCAAACTCAATTGCAACACTTGCCACCAAGGCGCTTACAAACCCTTGTTTGGCGCACCCATGGCCAAAGACTTCCCCGAGTTGTCTACGCCACCCACTGGCAAACCACCGCAAGTTGCCAGCAAGTGATTGAAACCCGCAGTACCTAACCACCGAGCATGAGATTCCCATGGTCAACCAAGATCCCGTGTCCATGGCAGTTTCAGGTGTGGTGGTGGTGCTGCTGGTGGATTACCTGAGAGCACATCAGGGGTGGGGCTGGATGCGTCTGGTGCAAGGCGCAGCAGCATTGAAAGACACGCCGGGCTTGGTGTTCACCAAAGTCATGGGCAGCGGCCATGAAGGCGGGTTTGTTCTGCGCCCCAGTGCCACCCACCAAGGTTTGATTTGCATGTTTGAAACGGCGGAGCAAGCCGACCAATTCATAGACGGACCGGTGGTGCAGGCTTACACAGACCGAGCCAAATCGTTGTTTGTCAGTTCATTGGCCGTCACTTCAGCACGCGGCAGTTGGGACGGGCGCAGTTGGGAAAGCACTAACGAAGAGAGTCTGGGCAAATACAAGCAGATGGACACCAGTGCAGCAGGCATGGTGGCACTCACGCGCGCGAGCATCAGACCGGCCAAAGCGGTGGCGTTTTGGCGCTATGCACCTGCTGCACAAGATGATTTGAAAAAAGCACCGGGCTGTCTCATGGCCATGGGCTTGGGCGAAGCCCCCTTGGTGCGCCAATGCACATTCAGTTTATGGAAGGACACGCCTTCTATGACTTCATACGCGCATTCAGGTGCACACCAAGAAGCCATACAAGCTGCACAAAAAAGTGATTTTTTTTCCGAGTCCATGTTTGTGCGCATGCGTGTGTTGCGCCGCAAGGGGGATTGGGCGGGCGTGATGTCTGCCGATGAAGCGCAAGGACTTGCGCATGGCTGAACACAAAGTTGTTGTCATCGGCGCGGGCATGGCGGGATTGGTGTCAGCCTTGCAATTGGCCAATGCCGGACTGCCAGTGACGGTGGTGGACAAGGCCGCCGGGCCCGGGGGCAAAATCAGGCAGTTGATGCCAAATGGTGTGGCGGTTGACAGCGGACCCACTGTGTTCACCATGCGTTGGGTGTTCGATCAGATACTGGCCGAGTTGGGAACCAAGCTTGAAAGCGAGTTGACCATACACCCTCTAAACGTTTTAGCCAGACATTTTTGGGAAGACGGTTCCCAATTGGATTTGTTTGCTGACCCGGCGCAGTCCCACGATGCCGTGGCCCGGTTTGCAGGCCGCGCAGAAGCCGAGCGATTCAAACATTTTTGTCAAACCGCAAGGCAGGTGTACGACACGCTGGAAGGCCCTTTCATCAAATCGCCTTCACCGACCATGGGTCAGATGATGAGCAGTTTGGGCCCGCGCGGACTGGCCACCTTGGCCTCGGTGGGCCCCATGCGAAGTTTGTGGAACACCTTGGGGCGTCAATTCACGGATCAGCGTTTGCGTCAGTTGTTTGCACGCTATGCCACCTATTGTGGTTCGTCACCATGGGAGGCTCCGGCCACATTGATGTTGATTGCACAGGTTGAAATGGATGGCGTGTGGGCGGTGGAGGGCGGCATGCATGCCTTGGCCGCTTGCTTGATGCGACTGGGACAAGCGCGCGGCGTGAACTATCTGTTCAACAATGAATGTGAGCGTATCGAGTTGCATCAAGGCAAAGTCTCTGGCGTTCGTCTGGCCAAAGGCGACAGCTTGCGCGCTGACAGTGTGGTGTTCAACGGCGATATTGCGGCATTGCGCAAAGGCTTGTTGGGTCCGAGCTTGCAAAAATCGGTGACTGACAAACTGCCCCCGCGTTCCTTGTCAGCGGTGACTTGGTCTATGCATGCCGACACGGGCGGCATGAGCCTTGACAGACACAATGTATTTTTCAGAAACACCTATGCCAGTGAATTTGAAGATATCTTCACGCATGGCAGACTGCCCAAGCAACCCACCGTGTATGTGTGTGCGCAAGACCGAGGCACAGGCACTACTCTTGATGGCGCTGAGCGTTTGTTGTGCCTGGTCAATGCGCCTGCACGTGGTGATCAACCGCAATCAGAGGATGAATTGCAAGCGTGTGCGCAAAGCAGTCAGGCATTGATGGCCGCCTCTGGTTTGCATTTAAAGTTGGAATCAACAGCATCATGTATACGCACCACACCCCAGGATTTTCACCAGTTGTTCCCGGCGACCGGGGGCGCACTGTATGGCCAAGCCACACATGGATGGATGGCGGCGTTCGCCCGCTCCAACGCCCGCTCGCTGCTGCCGGGCTTGTACCTGGCGGGGGGCAGCGTTCACCCGGGGCCGGGCGTGCCGATGGCAGCGATGTCCGGACGATTGGCGGGCGCAGCGCTGATGGCAGACCTCGGTTTGACCAGTTTGTCCCGCAAGACGGTTACCTCTGGTGGTACCTTGACGCACTGAGTGACGACGGCCATTGGGGCTTGAGCATCATCGCGTTTGTCGGCAGTGTGTTCTCGCCTTATTACGCTTGGGACAGGTCACGCAAACCTACTCAGCCAGACAATTATTGCGCGTTAAACGTCGCGCTCTACAGCAAACATGCCAAACGTTGGACCATGACCGAACGCGGCGCCAAGCATTGCCACCGTGACGACACACAATTCACCATCGGTCCCAGCCAATTGCGTTGGGACGGCAATGCGTTGGTGATTGACATCAATGAAATCGGCGTGCCATTGCCGCACCGTGTGCGCGGGCAAGTGCGCGTGTATGCAGACACTTGGTTCAACTTCAGCACACCGATTGACCACAGCGGCAAACACCGCTGGGGACCGTTGGCACCGAGTGCACGCGTGGAAGTGAACATGCAACACCCATCGCAACAATGGACGGGCAATGCGTATCTGGATTCCAACGAAGGCGATGAACCCATAGACCGTTCATGCCATGAATGGGATTGGTCACGCAGCCCGATGAAAGACGGCAGCACCGCCGTCATTTACGACTTGCAAGGCAAAACCGGTAGCCAAGAAGACAAGCTGTTGGCTTTGCGGTTCAAGCCCGATGGCAGCATAGAAAACTTTGACGCGCCGCCCAGACAAGCATTGCCGCCCTCGCTGTGGCGCATTCAGCGTCGCATGCGCAGTGAGTCAGCCGTGCAAGTGCAAGTGCAAGAGCAATTAGAGGACACGCCTTTTTACCAGCGTGCTTTACTCAAAAGCAGATTGCTGGGGGAAGAAGTGCAAAGCTTTCACGAGACTTTGTATGTGCCTCGGTTGGTGTCGCCGGTGGTGCAAGCCATGTTGCCTTGGCGTATGCCCAGACGCGGCTGATAAAAGAACTGTTGGATAAGCGCCGTTGTGACAAGCTTTGTCAAGCCTGTTGTCACTGGCCCAGTTGAATTCGCAATTGCTTGATTTGTTGGGACACAGATTGCGGCAGGTGAAACGTCTCACTGGCAGGTGTTGAAAACCTCAGTGAAGACAAAAAATGCAAACGTCCTGCATCCGATCCTACGACATGGTGTAGGGGATGATCACGTGCTTGCCATTCGTTGGCCAGAGCTTTTCCCAGCAGGGTTCCGAATTCTTCCGTGGCGCTGGCCAGAATGTCTGCTTCATTCATCAAGACCACGGCCCAATCCAAGTTCATCACGAATGGCTTTTGGCTGACCTTGTCATGGTTGGCGGCTACCAAGGTGGGGTCGGTGTGCAATATCAAATGCGCAGCTATGTTCAACCAGTGCGCGGACACACCACTTTCCTGGGACATGTGTATGAGTAATTGCACAGACTGTTGTTCAAATTCCTGCAAATAAGAATTGGCGCCACCGGGGTGCAGAGCGTCATGTGATGTGACCGCCAGCAACAGGCAGGCAGCCCATTCGTTCGGTACATGGTGACCAGTATTTCGCAAGGCTTGAAGCATGCAACACACTGACACCAGCGCATCGGCGGTGTGCAACCGGTTGTGATACTGGGGTTCGTACGCCGCAGTGTTTGTTATGGACTCTATGCGATTTGCCATGACCAGGGCAGCATTCAATAAAGCCGCAGTGTCATGCTCTCTAGGCAACGACGACGGCCAGAGTTGTCTCATGCAAGACGTGAGCACCACAGGCAGACCAGGCCAATCTGTCGGCCAAGCTTTGCGCAAATGAGACAAGGTCTGAATCAGCATGTCATGCCAATTCACAGAATGGGCGGTGGAATCAGACATAGAGCAGTGCTGTGCCAATTCTCAAATGGAGCCCGCACGCAACACGTTGTTCATGTTGAGTTGCAACAACAATGCCTCGAACACGGGCACCAGCAAAGGTGAGGCACCAGCCATCATCTTGTTGGCTTGTTCACTGGAGATTTTGAGGCAAACCACTTCACCCAATGCTTGCGCGCAAGCGCCTCGAATGCCGCCGCTTAAAAAAGCCTGCTCGCCGAACGACTCACCGGCCTTGAGCGTCGTAAATACCTGTCCCTCTGCATTGATGAGTTCAACCTGACCTTGTTGTATGAAAAAAAGCTGATCAGCCATATCGCCTGCGTTGAAGATTCGCTCACCTGACGGGTAAGTGACTGTGGGAAATTCGCTCATAAAACCCCCTTGGGTAATTGTGTAAGGCCCAGTGTTCTCATCACGTTGGTTCGGATGGTGTCTCGCAATGCTGGTGGCAGGTGAGGTACGAAACTATCTACTTTGTGCAAAGGAATGATGCGTGCTTGCACCGTGTTGACCGTGATCACGGTTTTACTGCTGGGCAAACCTGCCAGTCCCTCGGCCAGACAAATCACACTGCCCGGGCCGAGCCGCTCAATTCGCTCACCTTGGACAGCCAGCAAATGTCCGGAGACTACGAAATAGGCAACTGAAACTTCCTCGCCTTGAGTGAACAATTTCTTTTTGGCATCCAAGCTGACCGAGCTCAATAAATTCGAACTCAACAAACTGAAATACAAACGCTCGTTGCTGTTGAGTTGGCCGGAGGTAAATATTTCTAGACTGCGGGCCGAGGCCGGATCAATCACCCCTAAGTCATGTAAGTGTTGAATATCAACTTCGAAGCTGGCGGATAAAGTATTCATTTCATTGGTCTTCAAGACGTTGCGCAAGCGCTTTGAGTTGGCTGGCGATGAGTTGCCTGTCGTCGGGGCGCAAACTCAAAGGCGACAGGTCGATATGCACGCCTTGTGGGTGACTCAGGCGCAGGGGTTTTTCAGATTCAGTTTTACGTCCTTTGACGGCATAGGTTTTGATATTTCTATCAATACCTTTGAGACTCACCGACGGGCGCTCTTCCACATCCACCAAATCATCGACCTGAGAAAAAGTCTCATGGCTGATCAAAATGCCGCCCGGGTCACAGTTGGCCTCCAGCCTTTGGGCTACATTTACCTCGCCGCCGATGATGGTGTAGCTCAAGCGCTGATCGGAACCGAAGTTACCCACATTGCAATAACCTGTGTTGATTCCTATGCGAATCACAAACGGGTTGTCAAAACCTTGCTCTCTCCAACGGCGTTGCAGTACCAGCATGCGTTCTTGCATTTCCAGCGCCATTTCAACGCAGGCACGCGCATCTTCTTTGATTCCCTTGGAGTCCGGATCGCCAAAAAAAAGCATGACAGCGTCTCCGATGTATTTGTCGATGGTTGCTCCGTGAGACAAGGCAATCGCGGTCATTTCTGAAAAATAATCGTTCAAATACTCGGTCAAAGATTCGGGCTGTAAGGACTCGGCAGTTCTGGTGAAGTCTTTGATGTCGCTGAAAAAAACGGTGAGTTTTTTGCGCTGTGTCGTGATTTGGGTGTCGTACTTTCCCGCAAACAAGGCTTCATGGATTTGGGGTGGCAGGTATTTGGCAAGTTGCTGAGACAGTCCTTCCAAGCGACTGCGCTGTTGTTCAAGTTCCAGTGTTTGGTTTTTCAAATTGCGATTGAGTTTGACCAGTCTTTGTTCTTGACGGTCCGAGTGCCGAGTCAGGTCCTCGTTTTCGCGAACCAGTTTGGAAAACCGATCAAACAGACGTTCTGCAAAAGCTTGGAGTTCCTCTTGGTTTCCCTTCTCAAGAATTGCTTGGCCTTCAGCCAGCAATAACTTTTCTCTGTCGTAAAGATCAAAGACGTCTTCAGCCATGTTGTTCAACTGTGAAATTCAAAGATTGAAATCTGTCTTTGAAGTCTTCACCGAGTTCTTGCATGATGTCGTCATCTTCTTCCGCTTTCCACACCACCTGCACTTCATTGCCAGCTTGTCGATAGGCATCAATACCTTCAAAGATGCGGTACATGGCTTTGATGCTTGAACTGTTGATATAAACGAAAGCCATTTCAACCTCCAACTTTCCTTGGACGTTGGTGACGAGTTGGTTGATGGAAGTGATCACTTCGCCGTAAAAAGCCGACACATCTTCTGGGAAGGATTCGCCCGCCATGACCAATTTCAAAGGGGTGAGAGTCAGATCTATGGCTGGCGTTCTGTCTGTAGCTGCTATGTGCATATTCTTTCCTTTACTGTCTCTTTTTTAAATAGTTGCTGCCATGATGAAGTCGACACTGTGTTCGTCGACATCGACAAAGGTGTAGCTGATCGGTTGAGTGGCTCTGCGAGCGATCTCTAGCAACCCCAAACCAGAGCCCGGTCCTTCATGCTCGCTGGCATGCGACATACCGTCGCGGTACATCTGGCGAATGGTGTCTTTGTCAGCCCCCTCAATTTGCGCCAATCTGTCTTTCAAGCCTTGTGTTTTGTCTTTTTCGATACGATTGCCGCACATGATGGTGATTTCTTTGTTGTGCTCAGTGATCAAAATCATTCCCATGTTTTCTTCATGTTCCTTGCCGTGCCAAATCAGGTTTTGCACGCCTTCCATGAAGACAGCAAAAATCAATTTCGAGCGTTTGACATCGTCATTGGCTACCAAGCGTTCTTTGAGCAAGTCTGCGAGTGTGACCATCAGGTCGTCAGACACCGTTCCGTTGTAGGCCATGATCACATGGTTGTTTCGCAAACTGTTGCGCAACAAAATAGCTTGTGATAAATCCATAAGTTATCTTTCTATAGTTGGAAGAAAACCGCTGTCACATCATCCCTGCGACTCTGTGCTGCCTGCCATAAAGCATAGTCTGCGTGTACGGCATTGGCAATATCTTGGGCTGAATTCAGGCAATTGGTTTTAAGAATCGTTTCGATTCTCTTGTAACCATACGATTTTTTCATGACGCCTGAGCCGCCGATTTGATCGGTCAAACCGTCAGTGACGATCGCAAATGTGTCGCCTGGATGGTAGTTAATGGTCTGCACCACGGGCTTGTCTTTGTCTTCAATTCGACTTTGATAGCCTAAGCTGCATCTGGCCGCCTGATAGCGGGTGACCTCACCTTGCGCATTGACATGGAACAGACCCAATTTGGCGCCTGCAAACGCAATGGTGTGCTGTTGGGGGTTGATGCGCAACACAACCGCGTCGCAACCGTCATCGCTTTCGCTGTCGGCGCGGTCTTGGTTTAAACCGGTTCGCACATAGTGATCCAAGGACATCAATGCCTTTGCGGGATCTTCCGTGGTGTCATGGGTATAAATGCGCTCTAGCGAATTGCTGACCAGCAAACTTAGCATGGCACCCGGCACACCATGTCCGGTGCAATCTGCTACGGCCAAAACAAATGGCCCAGGGTGCTGCGAACTTGACAACCAATACAAGTCTCCGCCAATGGTGTCGCGCGGCTCCCAAATGGTGGCGAAGGATGCAAATCGCCCGTCGATGCGTTGCTGTCTGGGTAACTGACCTCTTTGCAAGCGGCTGGCATAGTTGACGGATCCAACCACCAATTGATGCGCCTCATCCAAAGCTTGGTGTTGCTCAGCCAATTCTTTGGTGCGTTCTTTCACGGTCTCTTCTAGCACTTTGTTTTGTTGTTCAACCAAGGTCCTTTGCAAATCCACAGACTTAGTCAGTTCTTTTTGGATCCACACGTTTCTGCTTATCACCGCCAACGCCATGATCATGGCTTCGGCACACAGCGCGATGGATTGAGACATATTGGTGTTTTGCAAGACATAGCTGATACCTGACTCAGGCAGATAACTAAATAAGGATGGATAACCCATGAGGCCAGACACCCAAATAAGCCGGAATATGAAATACGGGATTGACGCTACCAACCAGAATATGGCCACGCTCATACCTTGGCGATATCGCTCAATGGCAGCCTTGTAGAGAAAAACGAAAACAATGATGGGCAAAAAAGCATTGCCAGCAAAAAACAGTTGTGGATTGATATTGTGTTCATAACCAATATTGACCACCATGTGCAATATGAAATACGCAATCAAAAGATAAATTAAATTTTGTGTTTTCGGGTGGTATTTGGCAATTTGCAAATAAGAACTTGCAAACATAAAGTAAAAAATAATCTGCCCATAAGAGCCAATGTATGAATACAGACCGGAAAGCGAAATGGCCCCAAAGTATTTATCGTTCATATTGACGATAAACTCTGCAAAATGCGATCCGTCCTGGGATGGCAGAGACAAGATTTGCAAAAACGCAAATGAAATCCAAATGCCATAGAAAAGTCCAGCCCGGTCTTTGTTTGCCCAATATGAATACCAACCAAATATGGCAAGTGAAAAGAGAATGCCCAGCAAACCACCCTCTAAATAAAGACCAAATCGCCTGACCTCTAAAAACCGTTCGTGATCAATAAGTTGCAACACAAAAGATCTGGGAGGGAAACTGGGAAATGCTTTGGTGTGTGACAGCAGAGTCAACTGTTCGCCCTTGGGTAGCGAAAACAATGCATCACGACTGGGAATTTTGGCAGAGGACGGCCGATGTGGGTCAATATCACTTAAAAATGAATATTTGCCTGTGAAAAAACCAGACGTTTTCAAACTGGACACAGAGCCATCTGCACGAATGACGTGTGTGTGGATACTTAACCAGTTTCCTTCCAGTCTATAGTTTTTATCAATGCCCAAACGACTGGAAATTTTCTGCACTATCCAGTAATGTTGGCGTGTATCAAAAGGACCGACTTGCGCAGCAGGTTTGAATTCGTCCTTGCGCTGCAGCGCTTCTTCAAAACTCAGGTCACCTTTGGGGTCGACCAACACCAATAAATTGTTTTGCGGCGCTGCAATGATGGGCGTGGATGCGGTCACCTCAAACGCTGTCAGTTCATCCCACGGTGAGGCCTGCGCTTGACCTAAGAACCCAAAGCTGACGGCTACCAAAATCAAATGAACTGCTTTGATCATGTTTATTCTTTTAATGGATTGATGGGGTGTGGCAAAGTGGTTCTTATGAAATGATCACAACGAAAACACCACTGCTGTGACATCGTCTCGGCGGGTGTTTTGGCCTTGCCAGCGGGCGAAATCTTGGCGTAAATCGTCAATCACTTGTTGTGCATGGGCGCCCGCATGGGCAGACAACAATTTTTCTAATCGTCGATAGCCGTAAGAGACTTTGGGTTTGCCTGCGTCACCACCAACTTGATCGGTCAACCCATCGGTGACGATGACAAATAAGTCACCTTTTTCATAGGGCAAGACTTTCACCGAGGGTATCTCAGATACAGGTACGCGGTCTTTATAGCCCAAGCTGACCCGTTGAGCCATGTGGCGTGTGACCACTCCTGCGGTGTTCATATGGAACAAATCGATCTTGGCACCGGCATATTCCACGCGCTGCAAACGCAGGTCAATGCGCAGCACCGTGGCATCACAACCGTCATCGCTTTCGCTGTCAGCGCGGTCTTGATTCAAGCCAGAGCGGACAAAATGGTCTAGTGAAGACAACGCAGACACGGGGTCTTCCATGGTGTCATTGGCATAAATGCGTTCCAGCGAATTGCTGACCAGCAATGACAACATGGCCCCGGGCACACCGTGTCCGGTGCAATCCGCCACAGACAAAATAAAAGGCCCATCGTGCTGCGAAGAGGACACCCAAAACAAGTCTCCACCAATGGTGTCACGCGGTTCCCAAATCGTTGCGAACGAAGCAAACCGGCCCTCGATGCGTATGGGTCTGGGTAATTGACCGCGTTGCAGTCTGCTGGCGTAATTCACCGAGCCCACCACCAGTTGATGCGCTTCATCCAATGCCTGATGCTGTTGGGCCAATTCGTTGGTTCGAAGCGCAACCGTTTCCTCCAGCACTTTGTTTTGGTTGGTCATCAAATCGTTTTGCGTCTGTATGCTGTTGGCCAACTCTTGTTGCAACCAGCGGGTGCGACTGATCACCGCCAGCGCCATGATCATGGCCTCACAGCACACACCGAAGGCCTGGTTGGTGTTGGTGTTTTGAAAAAACAAACCAAAACCCGACTGCGGCAAAAAGCTAAAGGGCGACTGAAAACCTGCGACACCCAGCATGAAGGACACTCTGAAAAACATGTAGGGCAACATGGCAATCATGAAGAACTTGGCTACGTTCAAGCCCTGCCTGAGTCGGATGAACGCACACACATAGATGGACAACAGCATCAGCACAATTGGCACCATCAACGGCATCCAAAACAATTGTTGGTTGATTTGGTGTTGTTGCGTGAGTAATACGAACAAATGGATAACTTCCCAGCCTATCCAGATATTGGAAACTTTATAAAACACAGGGAAGTGGATTTTCAAGTCCAGAAAATTTCTGGCAAAAATCACATACAAAACCGTTTGGGCATATGACACGGTCGTGTAAATCACTTGCGACAAGTATTGCCAGCCGATTTTTTGGTTTTCTAGGTGGAAAAAAAACTCAGTCCCGCGTTGACCGTCGTGAATAGGCAAAAACAAACACTGCGTGACACCTACAGTCAACCACATGCCGTAAGACAAACTGGTTTTATCTCTGTTTTGCACATAGCTGTACCAGCCAAATATCGCCAAAGCAATCAGCAAACCCAGCATGCCTCCTTCAAAGTAGACACCGAATCTGCGCAACTCCAGATAGCTGGCATGGTCATAAATATTCAATGAAAAAGTTTTGGCGGGTACAGAGCTGTGAGATTTGACTTTGGAATAAATCTCAACTGTTTCGCCGCTTTTGAGGTTGAAGATGGCGTACTGGCTGTAGATGTTTTGGGCAGGTGTGGTGAACGGATTGATTTCGGCAAACCAGTTGTAGTTGGCACTGTTGCCATTGGTTTTGAGTTTTTCTGTACGGCCATCACGCACCACATAGTTTTGTTGTACTGACCAACCGGTGGGGGCTATGCGAAGCAATTTTTCATTGGCGGACGCATTGAACAGCGACTGTTTGATCCAGTAGTGATCGAAGGGTGAAATTCGGCTAATGCTGCTGGCAGGTGCAAATTGCGATTCCAGTTTTCTGATGTCTTCCAAGCTCACATCTTCTGAGGCGGCTTGTTGCACCAACACCTCGGTTTTGTCACTGAAGATCACCGGCGTGTTGTCGTTCACCACGTAAGGCTGTTGTGCGGCAGACCAACTGCAACACAACAGGGCTGTGACAAACACACAGACACGCAAAGAAAAGGTATGCATAGGCTGGCCGCCGTTAAACACCCAAATCGGGTTTAAATTGATAAAACAATATAAATTGATTAAATCACCAGTAAAGTGGTGAAAACCATGGTTTTTTCATGGTTTATTGTCAAATTTATGACATATTAGGGGTTACTGGCCTTGAGACCAAGCATTCATGGGCGGTTGAGGCCATGGAAAGCGTGTGTGAAGTTACTTTCCGGAAAAAACCGGCTGGCGTTTTTGCGCGAAAGCAGCCAAGCCTTCTGCGAAGTCAGCACTCTGTGTGCTGGCAATTTCACGATGGCGCAAACGTGGTTCATCAAACTGACCGGCGGCAATCTCATTCAAAGATTGTTTGGTGGACTGCAAAGCCAGCGGCGCGAGAGACAGCACATCGTCCAGCAATGATTGCAATGCGTGGCTCCATTCATGCGGGTCGTGCCAGCTTTCAAACAGACCCAGCGCTTGCAAGCGGGCTTGGTCAAACACACGCGCGGTTAAAAAAGCGCGCTTGGCCGCTGCCATGCCGAAGTGGCTGACATAGCGTTGCAAACCGCTGGGGTAATAGTGCAAGCCCAAGGCTGCGGCAGGCATGCGCCATTCGATGCCGTGCAGTGCAATGCG
>Ga0164294_10004216_pt1 | contig 12603 bp, 13 predicted proteins | sample GEODES005metaG_FD_111479 | JGI IMG/M metagenome (GOLD analysis project Ga0164294, IMG submission 111479) | Oligotrophic lake water microbial communities from Sparkling Lake, Wisconsin, USA - GEODES005 metaG | ecosystem: Environmental > Aquatic > Freshwater > Lake | place: USA: Sparkling Lake... | reverse complement strand
TAAGGTTACTTTTAATGTTGCTAATTACCTTAATTTTATAAAAAGTATTTAAATGAAACGCTTCAAAGGTTTATTGGTTGCTGCTGTTGCTCTTGTGGTCATTTATTTCATGGGGCCAAATCCTAAGACCCCCACTTACAATAAAACATTGCCTGAACTGCCTTCGAACTTTACTCAACTTGAGGATTACATAAAAAATAACGAATCAACATTCAAAATAAAACCCAACAATGATGCTCGCATCGTTTGGGCCAATGATTCCATCAAACAGAAAACTCCCTATGTTGTGCTTTATTTACATGGATTTTCTGCTTCGCAGGAAGAAGGAAATCCGGTTCACACGGATTTTGCAAAATCATTTGGATGTAACCTTTATTTGGCTAGGTTAGCTGAGCATGGACTGATTTCTGATGAACCTATGAAAGAAATGACAGCAGATAAACTTTGGAACAGTGCCGTTGAGGCCTATGCCATTGCAAAACAGCTGGGTGATAAAGTTATTATATTGAGTACCTCAACCGGCGGCACACTTTCACTCATGCTTAGCGCTGCATTCCCAGAAATTCACGCACAGCTATTATTATCCCCCAATATCAAAATATACGACCCTACCAGCATCTTGCTCAACAATCCTTGGGGCTTGCAAATTGCAAAAATCGTAACTGGCACTGACCACATTGTTAGTTCCAACCAATCCGAAATATACCAACAATACTGGTACTCAAAATACCCCTATAATTCTCTTGTTGAATTGGAAGAACTTGTTGAAACGAGCATGACAAAAGAAACTTTTAGCAAAGTAAAACAACCAACCTTGCTTTTATATTATTACAAAAATGAGAAAGAACAAGACAACGTGGTGAGTGTAAAAGCCATGAAAGAAATGTTTTCACAGATTTCAACCCCTACCAATTTAAAAAAGGAACTCCCTATTCCCAATGCAGGAAACCATGTAATAGGCGGATCCATTTTATCAAAAGATATCGCATCTGTAAATTTAGCTTGTTCAGATTTCGCAGTAAACATCTTAAATCTTAAAAAATTAAAATGAAAAAAACAAAAATTGCTGGCATCGGCAAATACCTACCTGAAAATATTGTAACCAACAACGACCTGCTTAAATATATGGAAACCAGCGATGCCTGGATACAAGAGAGAACAGGTATTCAAGAAAGAAGATACGCCCACAGAACAGAAGAAACCACTACCACCATGGCTGTGGAAGCTTCTAAAATTGCCATCGAAAGAGCAGGAATCACAGCACAAGACATCGACTTTATCATCTTTGCCACGCTGAGTCCAGACTATTTCTTCCCGGGTTGTGGTGTATTGGTTCAACGTGCCTTGAATATGAAAGAAATTGGTGCTTTAGACATAAGAAACCAATGCAGCGGCTTCCTTTATGCTTTGAGTGTTGGCGACCAATTCATCAAAACCGGCATGTATAAAAACATCTTGGTTATAGGGAGCGAAAAACATTCATTCGGATTGGATTTCTCTACCCGTGGCAGAAATGTGAGTGTCATCTTTGGAGATGGAGCCGGTGCAGTGATTCTTCAACCTACTGAAAAAGAAAACCAAGGCATTTTAAGCACGCACATGCACAGCGATGGCGCCAGTGCTGAAATCTTGGCGCAGTTTAGTCCAGGCACCCATGCCAATCATTGGACAGAAAACAAACTCGCTACTTTTGATGATGCTGAAATTGGAGAAATGTTTTTAAGTCACTCGATGATCAGCAATGGCGAGCTATTCCCAAACATGGATGGACCGGCAGTGTTTAAAAAAGCAGTGGTTAAATTTCCCGAAGTTATCATGGAAGCCTTGGCTAACAACGGTTATACTCCGCAGGATCTAGATATGTTGATTCCACACCAAGCTAATTTGCGCATTGCACAATTCGTTCAGCATACGCTCAAGATGCGCGACGACCAAGTGTATAATAATATCCAACATTATGGAAACACAACAGCGGCATCAGTGCCAATAGCATTGTGTGAAGCATGGGAAAAGGGACTTATTAAAGAGGGAGATTTGGTTTGTTTAGCAGCCTTCGGAAGCGGATTTACATGGGGTAGCGCGTTGCTCAGGTGGTAATCACTTCTCCACCAAAAAAACGTGGTTGTCCCAATATTCCTTGCATTTAACATATTCGTGTTGACGCAATCGACGGGAAGGTAAAGGCACTGCTGGGATACTAGGAAAAGAGGTTATGAAAACAAATCCATAGGTTGTTTTACGCAGAACAAGTGTAAAATCCCAAGTTGGGGGCAGTTCATCCATTTGAAAATGCAGCAACCTTGTAGCTCGGTTGATGCGTGTAAAAATTAGGTGTCTTTTTTCTAATGGGATTTCTTCAATTGGAACAACAGCTTTTGTTCCAATACCATATTTATACTCCGATTGAGGGATTTGTCCATGTATAACTGTATTCTTATTCTCCCCTAAAAATTCAACATAATCACCTTTAAGAATTTCTTTCAATAATGATGGTATATCGACTGCAAAAGATTGAAAAAATCTTGAACCAGGTTCGGTCATTTCTGTCTCTATTCTTGATTCTGTATAACCAGCCCTGAGCAATTCAAATTTCAATGCAGTGGATATGCATTGAAAGTGCCTCAACATGTGAAGTTGATTTGTTAAGTTATATTTAACGCTGTTTTCATCCAAAATAAAGCTCGATTTAAAATCTCTTTGGTATTATTGCTTAATTGCCAATATGTAAATATCTTTTGTTTATTTTATATGATGAAATACCTTCTCTGTTTTTTATTAATATGCTTTTCATCACGCGGCTTCAGCCAGTGTTATATCATCACTTACAACAACAACAAAAGGGTTCTCAAGGTAGAAGGTGAATATGTAATATCTTACCAAAACAACAAACGCCTGTATAAGTTTGATGGAGAATATCTCACTGCTTATACAAATTACAAAAGGCTCTTGAAATTCGATGGAGAATACATCATCAATTATTACAACAACAAGCGCGTAGCTAAAATGGATGGGGAATACCTCCTCGATTACAGCAACAACAAACGTGTAGCCAAATTGGAATGTCCCGGCGGAAGAAGCGCCCTTGCAGCAGCGGCCTATTTTTTCTTATAAACATCAACCATGACAACAAAACACCTGAAAATTTTCCTCCTTTTTGTAATTTTTTGTCAATCAGCTTTAGCACAAAAAATTGACACCATTGTAAAAAAACCTATTTACACTTCATACTATTCCTATGACTTAAAATCACCGGTCTTTGTAGTGTACTATTTATACAAAGGCGGGGGCGACTGCTCCAGGGAAAAACTAAAACTAAGCTTCACCAAAGAATACGGTTCGGCCACTAACAAAGACTATGCAAAAAGTGGCTATGATAGAGGTCACTTGGTTAATGCCGAAGATTTTGCGTTTGACTGTGAAAAAGAGAGGTGTACGTTTTCCTACTACAATTGCATGGCACAAAACCCAAGGCTGAACAGGGGTTCGTGGAAAAGCTGGGAATCTACCATCAGAAAGGAAAGCCAGAAAGATTTGCTAAAGATATATACAGGAGGAATTTATGGCAATCAAAGAATAGGCAATGGGGTAGCGGTGCCGGATTATTGCTGGAAAGTTGTTTACAATACAAGAACGAAATTAATCATGCACTCATTGCTTTTTAAGAATGATGCTTCGCAGTCAGTTGAGCGTGTTACCATTTCACAGCTGAAAAAGCTGTTGAAGCATGAGATAGAGTTTAGTGCTCTTTAAAACAGCCAAGGGACAGGGGACGAGGGACAGGGGACAAGGAAACAGCCGGCCTCTGTCATCTTGAGCGAAGCGAAAGAACTCACTTGAGCGAAGCAAAAGAACTCCCCTGAGCGAAGCGAAGGAACTCCCGCAATTTTAAACCAAAAACTTAAAACTTTCTCGGCTGTTCCCCTGTCCCTAGTCCCTGGCTTTTTTAAGCAAAAACAACAATCCAACCGTAACCAACAACAACATCATTCCAGTAAATTGATGTGCCACACCCAACCAAAGCAATGCAGATTTATTATTTGCAAATAGAACAGTGAAAATCCCTAACAAGACTTGTAATAAAACGATTAGTAATGGGATGGTTCTAATTTTTTTAAATAAACCATTTGAATTTATTTTTTTGGCTTTGAAGTACCAAAATATAAAAAATACAGTGAGAATATAAGCTAGATTTCTATGTATAAAATGAACAGCTAACGGATCATGAGTGAATGAACTCAATGTGTCATTCATCATCGAAGAAGGCATAAATTCTCCATTGATCAAAGGCCAAGTTGTTGCAAAATTTGCGGCTTTTAATCCTGCCATAAAAGCACCAAATACAAGCTGAACAACAAGCAATACAAGTATCCATAATGTTAGCCTATGCAGTTTTGTGTCTGACACATATTCTGATGATGGTACTAACAACAGCAATGCAAACCAAAGTGTATAGCAAAGCAAGCCCAAGGCCGATATGAAATGTATTGCTAGCCTGATGTGGTTTACATACAAGTTCTCTTGATTTAGTCCACTTTTCACCATGATCCACCCAATCAAACCTTGCAATCCACCTAGGAGAAAAAGAATAATCAATGGATTGATCATTTCCTTCCTGAATTTCTTTTTGATGATGAACCAAATAAACGGAAGCATGAATACAACAGCAATTAACCTGGCCCATTCGCGGTGGAACCACTCCCAGAAATAAATAAATTTGAAATCCGACAAGGTGAAATCAAAATTGATGTGTTTAAATTGCCCTATCTCTTTATATTTCTCGAATGCAATCAGCCAAGCTTGCTCATTCATTGGAGGCAAGGCCCCCAAAATCGGTTTCCATTCGGTAATCGACAAACCTGATCCTGTTAAACGGGTAATACCCCCTAACAATACCTGCACAATAATCATCCCAACACCTGTTATGAGCCAAATAGCTACTGCATTGGACTTCTTTTTAACCGTACTTGTTTCCATGATGTTACAAAGGTATTGAGCAAAATCATCGTTCTCTGTTTTTGATGAATTTTTCTTGCTATTTTGCAGCAGATGCTTGAACCGTTTTTCCAACAAATTTTTCCAGAGGCTGGCTGCGACGAAGCAGGTAGGGGTTGTCTTGCCGGACCTGTATTTGCTGCAGCCGTTATTTTACCCCCTGATTTTTTCAATGGTACGTTGAATGATTCTAAAAAATTGAATGAAAAGCAGCGGTATGAACTAAGAGAAGTGATTCTAAAAGAATCCATTGCTTGGGCTGTTGGAATTGTTCATCAAGAGGAAATTGATGAAATTAACATTTTGAATGCCTCCATCAAGGCAATGCACCTATCACTAGATCAATTAAAAACCAAACCGAATTTTATCATCATCGATGGAAATCGGTTCAAACCTTACAAAGAAATCCCACATCAAACAATTATAAAAGGTGATGGAAAATATGCATCAATTGCAGCAGCAAGTATTTTGGCAAAAACTTATCGGGATGATTTTATGCTAGAACAACATGAACTTTTTCCGCACTACAATTGGAAAAAAAACAAAGGATACCCAACCATGGATCACCGAAAATCCATTGAGGAATTTGGAAGGTGTGCCCTTCATCGAAAGAGCTTTAAATTCAAGTTGAAGGTTTAAGGTTTAAAGTTTCATTTAGAAGAGTACATCCCAAAACTTTAAACCCTAAACTTTCAACTTGAATTCAAGGTCCATCCCAAAACTTTAAACCTTAAACTTTAAACTATTCTCTATTTTCTCAGTCTATTAAACGATAGCTCACCTCAAAATTATCATACCATGAAAGCAAGAAATCTTATCATCATGTTGGCAATTGGATTGGCCAGCTTTACGTCCAGCTCAGCAGCTTCAAAAGAAAATGTTACCGTTGCCTCAACCGCTGTTTCAATTGGCATTAGGCCTAGCCACGGTCCTCGTATTGTAGTAATAGGCAAAGGTTGTAATAATAGAAAACACATCAAAAGAAATAGACAGAAAGCAAGAAGGATTATCGTTTTAAGAAGAGGAAGGTAGAGTTGAAAGTTTCAAGTTTAAAGTTTAAGGTTTAAAGTTTCGGGTAGTACCTTAAATACAAGTTTACAGTTGAAAGTTTAAAGTTTTGGGATGTACTCATCTACATTAAACTTTCAACTATTAACTTTCAACTCTAAACTATCACCCCTATTCCTTGTCTGATCACAACAGGCTCATCTTCAGTGAGGTCTATAACAGTAGAATATTCCATTCCACCTATACCGGCATCGATAACTATATCTACTAACTTTTCGAACTTCTCGTAGATCTGTTCAGGATCTGTATATTCTTCGAGCATTTCTCCAGGCAATGATGAACTCAATATGGGATGCCCAAGTTTTTCAGTAATTGCATGGGTAATCTTATGGTTAGGAATTCTCAAACCTATGGTTTCTTTTTTGCTCTTCAAAATTTTAGGTACCTCTTTACTTGCAGACAATATAAAAGTAAATGGACCTGGAATATGTGTTTTGATGAAACGATACTGCGGCGTACTGATAGCACGGGCGTATTTGCTGAGGTCCGACAAATCGCTGCAAACGAAAGAGAGGTTTGCTTTGGTTGGTTCTATGCCTTTGATGCGACAAATTCTTTCAATGGCTTTGGGTTGAAAAATATCACACCCAAATCCATAAACTGTATCTGTGGGATATATTATCACACCGCCATCTAGCAAGCATTCTGCAACTTGCTTTATCAATCGTTCTTGTGGATTATCGGGATGAATTCTGATTATCATAAATTGAGTTGTATGCAAATTTGCGCAAAAAAAAACGGATGAATAATTATTTCACCCGTTTATGTTGATGTTATTATCAAATCATTGTATTGTCCAAACTTCATTGCCCCTGAGCAACTTATTCAAATCACCTTTTCCCTTTTTCGCAAGCACTTCCTGAACCTGCATTTCCATCTGGTCTTCATAACAAGGCCTTTCAGTCTGATAAAAAACACCAAAGGGCCTTGGTAGATGTCCCCCCAAATGTGGATCATCAAACATCCTTACCAGTATTTGTGCTTTATAAAAATCATTCTCGTCGTGAATCCAGCAATCATCAGCAGAATTTTCTTCCCCGATATCTACTATAACGGGTTTAAAGCCATCCAGTTTAATTCCTTTTTCTTTGTTGATTCCAAACAGCAATGGTTTTCCTTGCTCCAGAAACAATGTTTCCACCGGCTTGGATGATTTATCTGTGAAGATTTCAAAGGCCCCATCATTGAAAATATTGCAATTCTGATATATTTCTAAGAATGAAGATCCCTTATGAGCGTTACTTCTCAACAACATCTCTTGTAGATGTTTTGCATCACGGTCCATCGTTCTTGCAATAAATGTTCCATCAGCGCCCATGGCCAACGCCAATGGGTTGAAAGGATGGTCGATACTGCCAAAAGGCGTAGATTTTGTAACCTTATGTTCTTCTGATGTTGGTGAATATTGTCCTTTGGTCAACCCATAAATTTGGTTGTTAAAGAGCATGATGTTAACATCAAAATTCCTGCGAAGCAGGTGAATTGTATGATTACCACCAATGCTCAAAGAATCACCATCACCGGTCACAATCCATACACTCAATTCAGGCCTGGTAGCTTTTAGTCCACTGGCTATGGCGGTTGCTCTTCCATGGATAGAGTGCATGCCGTAAGTTTCCATATAATAAGGGAAGCGACTAGAGCAACCAATTCCAGAAACTATGACGATATTTTCCCTGGGGATTCCCAAGGTGGGCATGATTTTTTGAACCTGTGCCAAGATTGAATAATCTCCACAACCCGGACACCAGCGAACTTCTTGGTCTGTTTGGAAATCTTTAGATGTTAGCGCAACCGGCGCAGCTAGAATCGTTTCACTCATATAAATTCGTTTGTATATATAATAACGTTATTGTTCAGCATTTGTTTCTGACAACAAAGCCTCCCAATATTCAGCGGCTCTTCTGGTATGCGGCACAACAATTGTTCCGCCAACTACATTGGCTACTGAAAATATTTCATAAATTTCTGGAGTGGTTAAACCAAGCTCAAAACATTTCCCCAAGTGGTATTTAATGCAATCATCGCACCTCAATACCATGCTTGATACAAGACCAAGCATTTCCTTTGTTTTTTTGTCAAGCACACCCTCGTCGTACGTATTCGTATCGAGGTTCCAAAGCCGCTTCATCACTAAGTTATTATTCTTTAGAATAACATCGTTCATTTTTTCTCTGTAGTCATTAAATTCTTGTACAATTCCCATGTTGTTAAGTTCTAAGGCAAAGTTCGAATAAAATTTAGTGCTTTTAAAAAAAGGTTATCATGTTTTGTGATTTGTTTACAAACTTCCTACACGAGAGAAGGTGAAGTTAGTCCAACTAGCGCGCGAATTCCACCACCCCGGCCTCTGTCTCGTCACCTTCGGCGCCTCGCCAGAGTCCACCCCTCCTGTCCAGGAGGGGAGTCTTTGATGAGAAATAATCTATCAGTTAAAAAGAAGAATGTAAAATACCTCGCCAACTATATCTTGCTTTCCAATTTATTTTTGGCTGTTTGATTCTTCATTTTTCATTCTTCATTTGCATTGGCTGTTCCCTCGTCCCCTGTCCCTTGTCCCTCGTCCCTGGCTGTTTTACATGGCTGTATAAAACAAAAAAGAGAACCCTAAGGTTCTCTCTTCAATGTTGTGTGTGTGAGGGGATATTACCAACGGTTTCCACCGCCGCCGTTTCCGCCGCCACCGAAGCTACGACCACCGCCGCCGCCGCTTCTGCCGCCACCACCGCCGCTTCCGCCGGTACTAGGACGTTGCTCACGTGGCTTAGCCTCGCTTACTTTGATTGCACGACCTTCTACAGTAGCACCATCCAATTCTTGGATTGCTTTCTGAGCAGCCGCATCGTCTGACATTTCAACAAAACCGAAACCACGGCTACGTCCTGTGAATTTGTCAGTAATTACTTTTGCAGAAGTTACTTCTCCGTACTCAGCAAAAAATTCTTTTAAGTCTTCATCTTGAACGTTGAAGCTTAAGTTTGAAACATAAATGTTCATTCTCTAAAAAATAAAAATTAAAAAAGCATGAGAGAAACACAGAGAGTAAACAAGACAACTATTAGCAGAACGTGCTTAGCAGATGATCTATGAACTTACAAAGACTGGGCTCAACTCAAAATTACTCAACAAAGATATCCTAATTATTTTTGAAATGTGGAAAAATAATTTGTAAAAAAACGTTAATGCATGATTTACAATACATTATCTAAAATGGAATAGCTGATTTTTCTGCTTTTAAGCTCCTAAATGTTAGTATTGTGCTCACAAGAAAGAACAAAGCACCTGCAAAAAATGGTGCTCCCGGAAAATAATAGCTGGTTCCTTCAACACTAAAAAATGCAAAAAGGTTTGTCATGATGATGGGACCAACTATCGATGTTACACTCATCAAACTGGTTAAACCTCCCTGCAATTCTCCTTGTTCGCTTGGGGGTACATGAGAAGAAATCATTCCTTGAAGAGCCGGACCAGCAATCCCACCAAGACAATAAACTGCAGAAAATGCAAACATCATCCAAGTAGTTGCAGCAAAGGCAAACAAAAACATGCCAATGGTATATAAAAGCAATCCAACAAATAAAGCACGTGATTGCCCTAGTTTTGGAATGGCAATTCTAATCAATCCCCCTTGTACAATGGCAATCATCAATCCAACAAAAGCCAATGAATATCCTACCATGGCTGGATTCCAATTGAATTTCTTCATGGTATAATAACTCCAAGTGCTTTGCACAGCATGAACTCCAATATAAATCAATGTAAGGGAAAGTACCAGGCCAGCAACTGCAGGGTATTTTTTTAAATGCATCAAAGAACCCAATGGGTTCGCCCGCTTCCAATCAAATTTTCTCCTGTTCTCCTTTGGAAGAGATTCTGGAAGGATGAAAAATCCATACAACAGATTTAATAACGTGAGACCTGCAGCAAAAAGAAATGGTACCCGCGCTCCGTATTGACCAAGTACTCCACCAATTAATGGACCAACAATAAAACCCAAACCGAAGGCTGCTCCTATCATTCCATAATTCTGGGCCCTTTTTTCGGGGGTACTGATGTCTGCAATATAGGCTGATGCAGTGGTGAAACTAGCACCCGTGATACCCGAAAACACCCTGGCTACAAAAAGCCATCCCAAACTTGGTGCCCATGCCAGAAATAAATAATCAATCCCAAAGCCCAACAATGAGAACAACAAAACTGATCTTCTGCCATATTGATCACTCAAATTACCCAAAACAGGTGCAAACAAAAATTGCATGAATGCATAGGTGAACATGAGCAATCCACCTATTGAAGATGCTGTACTCAGATTACCACCTGTTAGATTTTGAATAAGTTGTGGCATTACAGGAATGATAATTCCGAATCCTATAACATCAATCAATACCGTAACAAAAATGAATCCTAACGCCGCTGATCGTTTGTTGTTGAACATATTTTAGCAAAATTAAAACTGTACAGAATCATATACAATTACTTTGCTCCACAACATGGAACATTCTTCGATAAATTTTAAATGAAGGGGATGAGTTTGGTATACTCTTTCCTGCTCTTCATTTTCAAAAATATTCAACCATGATACAGCATAACTTGAATCTATTACCTCTCGGTCGGTTGGTGCAGGTCTGCCTATGTGAAATGCTTTTATCTCAGCAACCTGACTCAACGCTTCAAGACCAGCTACCAATTTCAACAAGTCTTCCTGACTGTCAGGATTCTTAAGCCAAAAATATACGTGGTGAACGAATGTATTCTTTAAGTCCATAAAATTTCATTTAAGGCATAAAGATACAAAAATATCCTCGGACCATTCAGCGTTCCAATTCCAACCAATCTTTAATGCCCTCTTTGATTTTTTTGGCTACTGCTGCAGGAGACTTTTTGTTTATAATAAATGTTTCATCCCTTTTATTGCTCAGGAAAGCAACCTCTACAAGGCTGTTGGGGTAATCCGTTGGTCCACTCAATGCAAAATTGAAATTGCCAACATTTCCAAATTCTTTGAGGCCAAGTTCTTTCATCCTTTTCAAGATGGTTTGGGTCAATGGCCTGAATCCAACATACCTGTAAAAAGTACTTGTGCCATTTACGGTATCAACAGAAGATGAATTGAAATGAATGCTGATGAGCAAGTCAGGTTTGGATTTTTTTAACATCGAAATACGTTCGGGCATTGACAAACTTGTATCGTTTATCCTGGTCATGAAGATATTTTTTAAGCCAGCTCTCTTCAGCTCTTTTTCCAATGCAAGCGCGTAAACCAATGTCAGGTTTTTTTCAAGCTTGTTTGAAATATCTCCTGCAGCTCCAGAATTGTTTCCTCCGTGACCTGCATCAATGGCAACAGTCAACTTTTTTAAGACCTTAGGTGGCGCATGTTTAATGCGGATGGTGAGTTTTGCTGAAATAGAATCATAATAAACCGAATAACCCCAATGCATTTTACTTTTTAAGTCAACATATACCCTAAGTACCCCATTTTCAACTTGTTCAAACCAGGTATTTCTAATTTCAGAATTGGCACCCACTTGAGTGATCCAGTTTGTATTTGAAGTGGTGTTGAATAAATCGATTATTAACCGAGATGGGTTAACCTGCATGGTTCCTCTGTAAGGAAGGCGTTCCGGCATAGAAATGGTGATGTAATCATATCGATCATCACTGTATGTTTTCCAATTACCACTCAAATAATAAGGCTTTATTTTATAAGTGCTATCAATAACTACACTGCTTTTTGCTATGAAAGCCTTGAGGTTAGGAGCCAATTCAATAATATAATCAGTTCCAGCACTGTCAATTATTTTTACCAACACATTGGTGTCTATATAAGTCATTTTGGCTCCTCCCAATCGATCGTCGCCCGGACCGTACTCAAAGAAGGGCAGCACACCAGTCGTTCTTGCTGCTTTATACGTTGATTGTGCATTGCTGTTGAATGCATTGAACATAATTAGGTTGGAAATGACGACAAATATTAAAACCCTCATGTAGCTAAATTAGCATAAATCTTGTTTATCGTATAAATACGTAACAAAAAAAGCACTTTCACTGAATTATCCCGATTTTAACATGCTTTTATACTAAGGGAGAATGAGTGTCGTTTTAAGGTCACAAACTATCCAAACCCTAAAAACATGAATCATCATTTTGTAAACTCTTCGAGTTCAACACTTCAGCTAATTAGTGCATTGATTGTTTTAATACCAGTAGCAATTATCCTTATAAAACAGAAAGGTGGAAATAAATATTTTCTTGCATTAGCTGCAGCAAACCTAATGTTCTTTGTCTCTACATCTTTATTGAATAATTTCATTTCTCTGCCTGAAAAAACAGCGAGTATTATTAGTACATTCTCAAATGTATTACAGGCTCCTTTAACACTCATTTTTTTACTTCAATTTACCGAAAGTAAAAAAATGACTAGGGCTATCAAAAACAGCTTGGCGCTAATTTTGGGAGTTAGCACAATTGCAATTGGATTTGAGTCTTATGACACACAATCCACGTTGAATTTGATGGCCCTAGGAACTATACCAGTATTTA
>Ga0164294_10004215_pt1 | contig 12604 bp, 10 predicted proteins | sample GEODES005metaG_FD_111479 | JGI IMG/M metagenome (GOLD analysis project Ga0164294, IMG submission 111479) | Oligotrophic lake water microbial communities from Sparkling Lake, Wisconsin, USA - GEODES005 metaG | ecosystem: Environmental > Aquatic > Freshwater > Lake | place: USA: Sparkling Lake... | reverse complement strand
CTCGCGCGCGATTCGAACAAATCCGTTGTCGCGATTGAAATCAAACGACGTGGCGATATCGACGGAGTGGAACAGTTGACGCGGTACCTCGAACTCCTCAACCGGGACCCGACCCTGGCCCCGGTCACCGGGATTTTCGCAGCGCAGGAAATCAAGCCACAAGCGCGCACCCTTGCCGAGGACCGCGGCATCCGTTGTGTCGTTCTCGATCTCGACGCCTTGCGCGGCGGCGAAACCGACCACGACAGGCTCTTCTGATGACCTACACCGCGGTGTTGTTCGACCTCGACGGGACCATTGTTGATTCCGCGCCGGGAATCTTTCACTGCTTCGAGCACACGTTTCGGATGATGCATCGCGAGGCGCCCAGCCGCGAGGCGATGCGCCCCTTCCTCGGGCCACCCCTCGAGGAAACGTTTCGCGATTCGCTGGGGATGACCGGCGATGATCTTGACCGTGCGGTCGCCATTTATCGCGCCGAGTACGCGGCGGGGGGCGCAATCACCGCCGAACTGTATCCCGGTGTGATCGAAGTCGTTCGTGCCGTTCGTGCCGCTGGCATTCCGGTCGCGCTGGCGACGTCCAAAGTGGAATCGGGGGTGCGAATGGTCCTTCGGCACTTCGAACTCGACGAGGACTTCGACGTGCTGGGTACCGCCTCGGACGACGATGTTCGATCAGCGAAAGCAGACGTTGTTCGGTTCGCGCTCGATGCTCTTGACGAGGCAGGTGCCGACATTTCGCGTGTGGTCTTGGTGGGCGATCGAATACACGACGTCGAAGGTGCCGCCATCCACGGCGTCGACAGCGTTTTGGTGCAGTGGGGGTATGGCACCGAGGACGAATGGTCCGAGGCGACCGCGACCGTTGCGACGGTCCAGGGGCTTCGCGAGTTCCTCGGGGTTTAACTGGTGCGGAACGCCGCCAGGCGGGCTGAGTTGAGCACCACGAATACGGATGAGAACGCCATGGCGAGACCGGCAACCGCCGGGCCCATGATTCCCGCGAGAGCGATGGGGATTGCGATCGCGTTGTAGCCGAACGCCCACACCAGGTTTCCGCGAATCGTCCCAAGCGTCGACCGCGACAGCCGAATAGAGTCAGCTACTCGGCGAAGGTCAGTGGTCACCAGCACGATGTCGCTGGTTTCAATCGCAACGTCCGTGCCGTGCCCCATTGCGATTCCCAGATCGGCTTGCGCGAGTGCCGCCGCATCATTGATTCCATCACCGACCATCGCCACGACCTCTCCGCGTTGTTGAAGACGCGCGACGAGGTCCCGTTTGTCGGCCGGGTTCATGGCTCCGTAGAACTCGTCGATACCCACCTCTCTCGCAACCAATTCGGCGACCGCCGTGTTGTCACCCGACGCCATGACGGTTCGAATTCCCAGCTTTGATAGCGCGTTGATCGCCACCGAGGCACTGGGTTTGACAACGTCACTGATGGCAATGAGGCCCACGACCCTGTCCCCGTGCGCAACGGCAACGAGGGATCGCCCCGCCAAAGTCCACTCAGCAGCTAGTTCCGCGATTGCCGGCGAGACGGAATGTGCCGTTTCGGCAAGCCACGCCAATGACCCGGCGCGAATAACCGTCGTGCCCAGACTTCCCGTCACTCCACGCCCCGGTTCAGCCACAATTCCGGACGCAACGTCGCCCATGATTCCCCGAGTGGTCGCTTCGGCCACGACCGACCGAGCCAGCGGGTGATCCGTACCCATCTCAACACTCGCTGCGTCCCCGAGAACCGTGTCGACCGAAACTCCGTCGCCGACAACATCGACCACCGATGGCTGTCCGCTCGTCAGCGTTCCGGTCTTGTCAACGACGACGGTCGTGACGCGACGCGTGCTCTCGAGAACGTCAGTTCCGCGAATGATGATTCCACTGCGGGCTCCGCGTCCAGTCCCGGCGAGTAGAGCCATCGGTGTTGCCAGTCCGAGTGCACACGGACAGGCCACGACGAGCGTCGCCACCGCGATAGACACCGCGTGTGTCGCATCGCCCGAGATGGCGAACCACACGATTCCGCCGATGACTGCGGCGACAATCACGAGTGGCACGAACACCGCCGAGATGCGGTCGACCAGTTTTTGGACAGGCGCTTTGCCCGCTTGGGCTTCTTCGACCATGTGGGTGAGCCGAGCGAGTTCGGTGCCGGCGCCAACCGCGGTGGCTTCGACCACTAGTCGGCCCCCCGCATTGACCGTTCCGCCGATGAGTGTCGAGCCAGGACCGACGGCAACAGGCACGCTTTCGCCCGTGACGGCACTCGCATCGATTGCCGACTGTCCCTCGATGATCCGGCCATCCGTCGGCACAATCCCGCCAGCCAGGACGACGAATGTGTCGCCTTTCTGCACGGCACCGGCGGGGACCGTTACTTCACGCCCATCAATGAGGAGAACTGCCTGCTTGGCGGCGGTGTTGAGAAGAGCGGTGAGCGACATTTTCGCCGCTCGTTTAGAGCGCGATTCCAACAGACGTCCGAGCAACACGAACGCGGTGACCACGGCGGCTGACTCAAAATAAAGCGAATGGGGGCTGTAGCCAAACAACACCAATTCCATACGCATCCCGATCATGCCCGCCATCGTGAAAAACAATGCATACATCGACCACAGGTAGGCCACCGCAACTCCGAGCGATACGAGAGTGTCCATCGTCGCAGCACCGTGGCGCGCATTGCGCAGCGCCGCTCGGTGGAATGGCCACGCCCCCCAGGTGACGATTGGCGTGGTGAGTGCGGCAGCCACCCACTGAAATCCGTCGAATTGCCAAGCGGGGAACATCGAGACGAGAAACACCGGTATCGCGAGGACAAGTGAAACAATGACCCGAGCCGTAAGCACAGGATCGACGGGAGCTTCGGTTTCGCGCTGGTCGCGGTCGATGACTCGAGCTCCGTAACCGACCTTGGTGATGGCCGCAATGAGGTCCGTCGCATCGGTCACGCCGTCGATGTCAATCGAGGCACGCTCGGTCGCAAAATTGACGGTCGCGGTCACTCCGGGAACGGTCGCCAACGCGCCTTCAATCCGGCCCGCACACGTCGCACAGGTCATACCCTCCAGCGCCAGATCGACGTGGGTGTTGGGCATTAGTGGACTAGTTCGTAGCCGGCTTCGACGATTGCCTTATCAAGGGCGGAAGCATCGACAGCGCCATCGCTCTCTACGTGAAGCGTCGACTGACCATTCGCCACGAGGTCGACGGAGACCCCGGTCACACCGGGTACGAGTGCCGCCGCTCGGGATACCGTCATCACGCAGTGGTTACAGGTCAATCCTGTGACTCCGAAGTCTGTTGAACTCATGTGGAATTCCTTTCCTCGCCGTTTTCAACATGTGGGGAACCAAAAACATTCCCCCGCCCAGAAAATCTGGTGCGCAAGAGGGGACTTGAACCCCTACGCCCTTACGGGCACTGGCACCTGAAGCCAGCGCGTCTGCCATTCCGCCACTTGCGCGCGTCATTCGACGTGCCCGTCAAGGCTATCATGGCGACGCATTCCCTCCCCCGCGAGGTGTGGGGCGCAAACTCGTGCCACGGTTAGAATTGGGTCGACCGTCCGGGGGGAAATTGTGGGCTTATTAGACAACGTAGAACGTGGTCTTGAGCGACTCGTCAGCGGCGCATTTGCGAAGTCTTTTCGAGGCGGTGTGCAACCGATTGAAATCATCGCGGCGCTCAAGCGGGAAATGGATTCCCACGCAGTCGTCGTCCAGCGCGACCGCATTTTGGCACCCCACGTCTATACCGTTGGGCTCAACGCGGACGACATCGAGCCGCTCGCGGCTCACGGCACCGTGTTGATTGACGAATTGACCGACGCCGTCCGGGCCTACGCCACTCGACAGCGTTACAGTTTCACCGCACCGGTGACCATCTCACTCGTGGCCGCGTCCGACATTGCGGGTGGTGTCATCAAGGTCGCGTCTCAAGCCCTCGATGCTGTTTCCGACTGGCACCCGGCACTCGAGATCAACGGGGAAACGGTTCACCTGACCGGTCCCGAAATCATCATCGGTCGCGGGTCGTCGGCGCAGGTGATTCTCAGTGACAGCGGCGCATCGCGACACCACGCCCGAATTCTGTGGAGCGGCAAAATCGGCGGGTTGGAGGACCTTCAATCCACGAACGGGACGGTGTTGAACGGAACGCGCATCACGTCGTCCCCGCTGGAGCAGGGTGACGTCATTCAAATCGGCGGCACCCAACTAGTTTTTCGGATTCTGCCAGGAGTCTCGGCGTGAGTGAACTAACGCTCTTTGTTCTCCGTTTCGGATTCCTCGCCCTGTTGTGGGTTTTCGTGTTCGCCATCGTTTTCGCGCTTCGGAGCGATCTGTTCGGACACTATCTCCGCCGCAGCGACAAGGGAAAGGGCGACATCACCCACAATCCCGGTGCCGAATCGTCGCCGTTCCTGCCGCCCGTCACCACCACATCGACGTCGAGCCCGGCCCAAAAACTCGTCATTACCGCCGGCGCGCGCGAAGGTCTCGAAATTCCCCTCGATTCCGACCGTCTCACCATCGGTCGAAGCGCCCAGTCGGGACTCGTGATCCGAGACGAGTACACCTCCACCAACCACGCCCGCCTTCAGTTGTGGAACGGGGACTGGGTCATCCAGGACCTCAGTTCCACCAACGGAACATTCGTGGACAACCAGCGCGTGAGCGTTCCCACGCCTGTTCCGGTCTACGTCCCCGTGTCGGTCGGTTCCACAATCTTCGAACTGAGGCCATAAGTGGACGCGCGGGTCCTCTCCGTCGCGAGCAGCCACATCGGGCGCGTTCGCGCGAGCAATCAGGATTCGGGTTACGCGGGAACACACCTTTTTCTCGTCGCGGATGGAATGGGTGGTCACGCGGGTGGTGACGTCGCGAGTTCTCTCGCGACCCAGACCGTCACCGCCATCGCGGACGAACGGTTCGACACCATCGACATCGCCCGCGAGCGCCTCGTCGACGCCGTGATGACCAGCGCCGCCGAACTCGTCGACGCGGTTCGCGAGCACCCCGATTTGACCGGCATGGGGACAACCGTGAGTGCGCTATTGCGCCACAACAACCAGGTTGTCGTTGCGCACATTGGAGATTCTCGCGTGTATCGATTCCGCGGCGGCGTGCTCGAGCAGATGACCACAGACCACACGTTTGTTCAAAAACTCGTGGAAACAGGTCGAATCACTGCCGAGGAAGCCCTGGTTCATCCGCGGCGAAACGTCCTCATGCGCGTCCTCGGCGATTTTGAGGGCAGCGTCGATATCGACTCGGCGATTTTCGACACCGAACCCGGCGACCGGTGGCTGCTGTGCTCGGATGGGTTGTGTGGTTTCGTACCCGAGTCGGCGATTGCCCAGGTCCTTGCCAGCGAACCTGACGCCGCGAAAGCAGCCGAGAAGCTCATCACCATGACGCTTGACCGTGGTGCACCCGACAACGTCACCATCGTGATCGCGGGTGTTAACGAAACAAACATGAGTGCCGCCGCAAAACCACTGTTGGTGGGAGCAGCTGCGCTTCCCCTCCTTTTTGACGCGGTGACCCGACCGCTTCCCCGGGTTGTTTCCCGCCTGTTTTCGCCCAAATCCGGAAGCGCAATGGAAGAGCATTTCGCGACCGCCGATTATTTGGACACACTCGTGGCCGAGGACAAGCGACGTGCGGCACAACGGCGGTCGCGCGGGGCCGTTTATTTCTCGTTGGTCCTCGCCACCGTCGTCGGCTTCGGCATCTACGGCTATGTCTGGACCCAATCGCAGTTCTTTGTGGGGACAGACGGAGACAGTGTCGTCGTCTATCGCGGAATCAACGGAGACTTCGGTTCGATCCCGCTGCACACAATCGTGCGCGACACCGACATTCCACTCTCCTCACTCTCTGATTTCGTGAGGACCTCGGTGGAACTCACAATCCCGGTCCTGAGCCTCTCGCAGGCCCTACTCGTCGTCGAAAGGATCGAGATTGTCTCTCAGTCCCAGTAGCCCGGCGAACGCGACCATCACCGAGCAGCTCATGCTGCGCCTCAAGGTTCCGACGAAACTTCGAAACCTCGAAGCGACGCTCATTGTCTTTGCCATGATCGTGACCACCGCGGCCCTCGCGCTCGTGGATATTGGCGTGACCGGAGTGGTAAACCCATCGATCATTGGCTTGACATTCGGACTCGGAGCCATCGTTCTCGCGATGCACGTCGCGCAGCGATTCGTCGCCCGTGATGCCGACCCGCTCATCCTTCCCATCGTTACCCTTCTCAACGGGCTCGGAATCGCGATGATTCATCGACTCGACCTTTCGTTCGGACTGACCGGCTGGGAAGCGAACGCAACTCGTCAAATGGTGTGGACAGCGATTGCGACAGTCGTCGCGATCGGGGTCATTGTGACCGTCCGAAACCACCGCGTCTTGCAGCGTTACCGGTACGTCTGGATGTTGGTCGGTGTGGTGTTGCTCATGTTGCCCCTCGTTCCGTTCATTGGGGTCACCATCAACGGCGCGCGCCTGTGGGTCGACCTCGGTTTCGTGTCTTTCCAGCCGGGAGAAATCGGCAAAATCGCACTCGCATTGTTCTTCGCGGGCTATCTCGTCACGGCGCGCGACTCGCTGTCGGTGGTCGGGAAGCGCCTGTTCGGGGTGACCTGGCCGCGAATCAAAGACCTCGGACCAATCGTCGTGGTCTGGGCGGTCGCGATGCTGGTTCTCATTTTCCAGCGCGACCTCGGCACGTCACTTCTCTATTTCGGGCTCTTCCTTGTCCTGATGTACGTGGCGACCGGACGGGCAATTTGGTTTGTTGTCGGAGGCGGTTTGTTCGGAGCGGGTGCGCTCATCGCCAGCCAGTTCCTCACTTACGTCCAGGGTCGGTTCGCCGCGTGGCTTGATTCCTTCAACCAAGCGAATTACGAGGCCGTCGGTGGTTCCTATCAGCTCGTGCAGGGGCTTTTCGGCTTCGCCTCGGGAGGAATCATCGGGACGGGTCTCGGTGCTGGTCACCCGGGAATCGTTCCCCTCGCCGAATCGGACTACATCATGGCCAGCCTCGGAGAAGAACTCGGGCTTGTCGGGGTGTTTGCGATTCTCTCGCTTTACCTGTTGTTTGTCGCTCGGGGAATTCGAATCGGCGTCAATGGCTCCGACGACTTCGGTCGGCTGCTGGCCGTGGGGCTCACGTTCGTCATCGCGCTACAGGTCTTCATTGTCGTGGGAGGCGTCACTCGGGTGATCCCGGTCACGGGGCTCACCACCCCGTTCCTCGCCGCCGGTGGATCATCGCTCGTCGCGAACTGGATAATTGTGGCTCTGCTGTTGCGGCTCAGTGACACTGTTCGCCATCAGCGCGAGGCGGTGCCGGGCGCATGATTAAGGAACTTCGGCGGGTCACTATCGGCATCGGCGTCTTGTTCGGCGCGCTGTTCGTGTCTGCCACCGTGATTCAGGTTTTTCAAGTCGACAACCTGCGCGTCGACCCCCGCAACGTGCGCACCCTGTATGACTCGTATGCCACCGAACGCGGCTCAATCCTCGTGGGGTCGACTCTCATCGCCGAATCCTTGCCCGTCGACGACGTTTACCGATACCAGCGCACGTATCACGGAGGTGGGCTCTACGCTCCGGTGACGGGCTACTTCACAATCAACCAGGGCATCAGCGGACTCGAGTTCGCCATGAATGACAAACTGAGCGGTCAATCGAATTCGCAGTTCTTCGACCAAATCATTTCACTTGTCTCGGGCACCGATCCGCGCGGTGCGTCGGTGAAGCTCACCATCAATGCTGCGGTCCAACAGGTTGCACGGGACGCCCTCGGCGAACTTACCGGTGCGGCCATCGCCATCGAGCCGGCGACCGGCAGGATTCTCGCTTTTGTTAGCACCCCGACCTTCAATCCAAACGACCTCGCCTCGCACGATTCGGATGTGGTGCGCTCCAACTACGACGCACTGCTCAATTCGACCGCGGGACCACTCGTGAATCGGGCTATCGGTGGCGACTTGTACCACCCGGGTTCGGTGTTCAAGTTGGTCGTCGCCTCGGCGGCAATCGATTCGGGAATGATGTCTGCAGAGTCGATGGTTCCGAACCCATCCAAGCTTGATTTACCGCTCAGCGACTCGACGATTTACAACTCGAATGACTCCACGTGTGGTCCGGGACGGTCCGTCGCCATCTCAACTGCCCTGCGTCTGTCCTGCAACATCCCCTTCGCTCAGATCGGTGTGCAGCTAGGGGAAGCGCGCTTGCGTGACTACACCGAAGCGTTCGGATTTGGCGCGACCGTCGAAGTTCCAATGAAAACAACTCCGTCGATTTTCCCCTCGGGGATGGACGACGCACAACTCATGTTGTCGTCCTTCGGGCAGTTCGATGTTCGTGTCACCCCACTACAAATCGCGATGGTGTCCTCCGCCATTGCGAACGGTGGCCTGCTGATGGCACCCACCGTCGTGGACTCCGTGCTCGCCCGTGACCTGTCGCCTCTCAGCCCCTTCACCCCGGTTGAATACGGCCAACCCATCAGCCCGGACACCGCACGAATCCTGCGCGACATGATGGTCGACGGAGTCGCCGACGGTGTGGCGAGCGGTGCTCGAATACCCGGAATCGACGTCGCGGGAAAGACCGGCACGGCCGAAAACGGTGTCGATCAGCCGTACACACTGTGGTTCACCGGGTTTGCCCCCGCGGAGAACCCGCGGGTGGCGGTCGTGGTTGTCGTCGAGGGTTCGGACGGGCTGGGTAATTCCGCGTCCGGAAACTCCGTGGCCGCACCGATTGCCCGAAAGATCATCGAGGCGGTGTTGGCGCAATGAGGCCTCAGATTGGTCACGTCTTCGGTGGGCGGTATGCGCTCAAATCGCGACTCGCCATTGGTGGAATGGGTGAGGTCTGGCAAGCGCGGGACAGTGTCATCGAACGAAACGTTGCGATCAAAATTCTCAAAGAGGAATACTTCGGTGACCACGCATTTCGGGAACGTTTTCGTGCGGAGGCTCGACACGCCGCCCTGGTGAACCACGAAGGAATCGCGAGCGTCTACGACTTCGGCGAAGAGGACGGGAGTGCGTACCTCGTCATGGAACTCGTCCCCGGAGAAGCGCTCTCCACCATTTTGGAACGCGAGCGTTTTCTCTCACCCGAGCGGGTTCTCGATATCGTGGCGCAGACCGCATCCGCGCTACACGCCGCGCACGAGGCGGGGCTCGTCCATCGCGACGTGAAACCCGGAAACCTCATCATAACGCCGGACGGACGAGTCAAAATCACTGATTTCGGAATCGCTCGAGCGGTGGATCAAGTTCCGCTAACGGCAACCGGACAGGTGATGGGCACGGTTCAATACCTTTCGCCCGAGCAGGCCTCCGGAAAGACCGCCAGCGCACTCACCGACATTTACTCGCTGGGAATTGTCGCCTACGAAGCGCTCGCGGGGAAGCGCCCGTTCACGGGTGAATCTCAGGTGTCGATTGCGATGGCGCACATCAAGCAACCGCCGCCACCGCTGCCTGACAGCGTGCCCCTCGCAGTGCGAAACTTGATTCTCGCGTGCATCGCCAAAAAACCTGAACGACGACCCTCAAGTGCCCGTCAATTGGCCCGTGCCGCCATCGCCATCACCCGTGGACGAGTCGGCGAAGCATTAGCCCTTGTTCCCGCCGTGGATGACGAACCACAGGACCTTTCGGAAGATACGTCGACCCGAATTCTCCCGGTATCAGTGGCCCCGCGTGAAAATGACGAACGTTCTCCGTATCGGAGGCTTCCCAAGACACTTCCCCTGATTGGCATCGTTGTCGTCCTCTCGGTCGTGCTGGTCGGCATCATCGTGGCGCTGGTCTTGCGCCCGTCGGCACCCGCTCCGGTCCCCTCACCGAGCGCGAGCGAAACGGTGAAACCAACGCCAGTCCCCACCGATCCGCTCGCCGGTAACGTCACGATTAACGAAGACGAATTCCTCGGGCTCACGCTCAACCAGGTGGAAGAAAAACTCGTATCGATGGGGCTCCGCCTAGACGCCGTAACCGGAAACATCGCTACGTCCATCGATTTGGTCGGAACGGCGTATCGCGTCAATCCGCGAGGAAGCGTTCCCGCGGATTCGCTCGTCGCGGTGTACTTTTATGACGCGATTCCGACGCCTCCGTCACCGTCGGCATTGACGGTGAGTTCGGGGCCGTACCTTCCCGGGGGAACCGTCACAATCTCGTGGCCTCGTTACGCCGAGTGCCCAGCGGGTTTTGTCCTTGACTCCTATGAGTTCACCGTCAATGGGGGTTCGTTCCCCAACGTGAGCACGTTTGGGTCGAAAGTCACGGTTGCCGAAATCGTGATTGACGCCAACACCACCGAGGTTCGTGTGTCGTACATTGTTAGATGTGGGGACCTTGCATCGAATCCGTCGGAAGACCTGGTGATTGCCGTTGGCTGATAACAATTCGCCGTCACGTTCCAGCCTGGATTCGATTGTGGATTCACCGTTCCTGTTTGCCCAGCGCTATCGGCCCGAAGCGTTGATCGGACGCGGCGGCATGGCCAATGTGTACGTCGGGACGGACACTCGGCTGCAACGCCGGGTCGCGATAAAGGCGCTTCGCCCGGACGTGGCAGCCGATGCCGAATCGCGCAATCGCTTCCAGCGGGAAGCCCACTCGGTGAGCGCGATGGGCCATCCGAACATCGTCCGGGTGTACGACGCCGGAGAAGAATTCATCCCCGCGGTGTCGGTCGATGTTCCGATTCCCTACATCGTGATGGAATACATTGACGGCAAAATCTTGCGCAAGTTGATGGACGCTGGACCGTTCGAGCCAAAGGTCGCAGTGCACATCGCCCTCGGAATTCTTGACGCGTTAGCAGAATCTCACCGGGCGGGAATCATTCATCGCGATATCAAACCCGGCAACGTCATGATTACCCAGTCTGGAGTCGTGAAAGTGTGTGACTTCGGTATTGCCCAGGCAATCGAAGACCCGACCAACGACCCGTCCGCGATTGTGGGAACCGCCCAGTATTTCTCTCCCGAACAGGCCAAGGGCGAGATCATTGACGGCCGCAGTGACCTTTATTCCACCGCGGTGGTGCTCTTCGAAATGGTCACCGGTTCTCCGTTGTTTTCGGGCGACACATCCGTTTCCATCGCATTCCAACACGTCACCCAGACGGCACCTCGTGCTCGAAGTCGACGCCCCGAACTGTCTCCGGAATTCGACATGATCATCGCCAAGGGACTGGAGAAAGACCGCTCGGCTCGGTATCGAACCGCCACCGACTTCGCGTCGGCGCTGCGGTCGGTCACCAACCTGGTCGGCGGTGGACGAGCCGATCGAGCGGCAACCGCACCCGTAACAGCACCCGAGCCCGTGTCGGGACCGCCGGCGCTGCCCACCGCGGTCACCGCACCGAGAATCACCGTAGAATCATCCACGACACCCAATCCTGAACCTGGCGGAGACACCATGGACCTCAACGACCTGCGCCCACTTCTTCAGAGCGACACACCACCAAAAGCAAGCCTCGTTCGGTGGATTCTTCTCGGTGCAGCGGGACTGTTAGCGCTGGCGTCGGTCGTGGTGGGGATGATGTTCTATGTGCTGACCTTGAACTCGGGGCAAGCGCTCAGCGGGTTGTCCATCGCTATGCCCGATGTCACGAACGCGTCGTTCGAAACCGCCGAAACACAGCTCATGGAACTGGGGTTGACGGTGGTTCGCCGCGTCGAGTCCGACGAAAGCGTCCCGAAAGGGTCCGTCATCTCGACGTCCCCCGCGCCCGGTGTCAATCTGGCCAAAGGCGAGATTGTCACGGTGATCGAGTCGTCCGGGGCTCCCCTCATTGCAGTGCCATCCATCAACTTGTTGGCGGAAGCGAAGGCCGCGTCGGCGATCGAGAACGCCGGATTTGTCGTCGGGAAAGTGACCAATGGTTTCTCGCCGACCGCAAAACTAGGCATCGTGGTGGGAAGCGACCCCGAAGAGGGAACGCGCCTTCCCGCGGGAACTATTGTCAACATCGTCGTGTCCAACGGGAAAATCAAAATTCCCGACGTCGTTGGCATGAGCGTTGGAAAAGCGACGCGAATTCTTCGGGGGCCGGACCTGCAACTCGATGTCACGGTGATTTCGGACAATTCGTGCAGCGGTCAGCAAATCGGGTCGCAGTCACTCCGGGGTGAAGCGCCGCAACAGTCCGCGATAACAATCGTCTACTGCGCAGCCGAATAGTTCAGGGGTTCATCAGCGGGCTGAGTGTTCGTGCCTTCGCCGCGACGCCGGTCATTCCCGTGGTCTCGAGCCAGTTTCCAATCATGGTGTAGCCCCCCTCCGTCATGACCGATTCGGGGTGAAACTGTACCCCCCACATCGGTGCGGACGAGTGCTCGACCGCCATGATCACGCCGCCGCTTGTGCGCGCCGTGACACGCAGTTCGTCGGGAATCGTTCCATTCACGATTGCGAGCGAGTGGTAACGGGTTGCGCGAAACGGCGACGGTACGCCGTCGAACTGGGCGGAACTGTCATGGGTGACGTCACTCGTTTTTCCGTGCATCAATTCCTCGGCGTGGGTGACAGTGCCGCCCATCGCTTCCGCAATCGCTTGATG
>Ga0164294_10004214_pt1 | contig 12605 bp, 5 predicted proteins | sample GEODES005metaG_FD_111479 | JGI IMG/M metagenome (GOLD analysis project Ga0164294, IMG submission 111479) | Oligotrophic lake water microbial communities from Sparkling Lake, Wisconsin, USA - GEODES005 metaG | ecosystem: Environmental > Aquatic > Freshwater > Lake | place: USA: Sparkling Lake... | reverse complement strand
GCCTCAGACGCGGCGCCCGGTCGCCCGGTCCGTCGCCCGCCCGGTGGCCCCGCCAGCCCCCCAGGTGATTCGACACACCCTCAACACCCAGCTTCGCTTCAGTCACTTTCAGCACGACTTTGTCTGTGAATTCGTCGAGATTCTGCGCGCCGACGGCATCAAGGGCCTGCTGGCCCCGCGCTCGCAGTGGATGGGGGCGGTCAAAGCCGGGCCGGGCCCCTTCGTGCCGCCGCCGCCGGGGCAGTGGCGGCCGACCGGGCAGGAATTCGCCCGCCGCTTTGGCCCCAGCCGGGTGGTCGACCTCGCCAACCTGCCCGAGTTGGGGGTGGAATTCCGCTTTGGCGAGCCCTACGCCACCTACAACTGGGAGCTCTTCTTTCACATCCCGCTGCTGGTGGCCACCCGCCTGATGCAGGAGCGGCGCCACGAAGAGGCGATGGGCTGGTTCCATCACATCTTCGACCCCACCACCGACTCCCGCGAGCCGGCGCCCCAGCGCTACTGGAAGCTGCGGCCCTTTCACGAGAACACCGAGCTGCTGCGGGCCGACGAGCTGATCTCCCTGCTCGCGGTCGACCGCGCCGCCCTGGCGCGCAGTCCCCTGCGGGGCGCCTACGATCGGGTCTCGGAGCAGGTCGCCGCCTGGATCGACGCCCCCTTCGCCCCCCATGTCATCGCGCGACTCCGGCTGGCCGCCTACCAGAAGAGCGTGGTGATGAAGTACATCGACAACCTCGTGGCCTGGGGAGATCAGCTCTTTCGCCGAGACACCATCGAGACGATCAACGAGGCGACCCAACTGTACATCCTGGCGGCCAACATCCTGGGCCCGCGGCCCGAGGCCATCCCGCCGATCGTCTCGCCGCCGGCGCTCTCCTTTGCCGACCTGCGGGCCTCGGCGCGGGGCAGCACCCGCGATGGCAAGGCGCACGCCTACTTCAACAGCCTGATCGCCCTCGAAGGGGCCATCACCGCCCGCCCCTTCCGGGCCATCGCCACGCCGCCCGACAGCCGCCAAGGGGCCGCCTCGCTGCTGGGGATGGGCGTGTTGTACTTCTGCGTGCCGCCCAATGACAAGCTTCTTGGCTACTGGGACACGGTCGCCGATCGACTGTTTAAGATCCGCAACTGTATGAACATCGAAGGCGTGGTGCGCAAGCTGCCCCTCTTCGAGCCGCCGCTGGACCCGGCCCTGCTGCTGCGCGGCCTCGCCAACGCCGGCGACATCGGCGCGGCCCTGGCCGACCTCAACAGCCCGCCGCCCGCGCTGCGCTTTGGCCCCCTGCTGCGCCTCGCCCTGTCGGTCACCGAAGACCTGCGCCACTTCGGGCTCGCCTTGCTGGGCGCGCTGGAGAAGCGCGACGCCGAGGCTCTCGCCGGGCTCAAGGCCACCCACGAGGTCAACCTGCAAAAGGTGCTGCGCGAGGTGGACGTCGCCGCCTTGAAGGAGGCCGAGGCCGAGCGACAGGCGATTGAAAAAGAGCGCGAAGAGCTGCTCTCCCGCCGGAGCTGGCTCGAAGCCCAGGAGCCGCTCAACGATCGCGAGCGCCTCGTTCAAGACGCGCTCGGCAAGGCGATCGCCCAGAAGGTGGCCAGCAACGCCGCCGGCATCCTCGCGCGCGTGCTGCACATGATCCCCAATTTCCAAACCGGCACCGCGGGCGGCTTCTCCAGCCCCTTCGTGACCCTGGAGTTGGGCGGCGGCGGCCTGGGCTCCGCCGGCGACGCCTTCTCAGCGGCGATGGAGATGGTGGGCGAGGTCCAGGATGTGAAGGCCCAGATGGCCGAACAGATGGCCGAGCACCAGCGCCGCCGCGAGGCCTGGGAGCAGGAGAAGAAGGAGATCGACAAGGCCGTAGAGGGCAAAGACCGCGAGATCGCCGCCGCCCGCCTGCGCGAAGACAAGGCCCGCCAGATCGTGCGCATCCACGACCGCCGGGTGAACCAGGCCGAGGAGATCGAGCGGGTGCTCCGTGACCGCTACACCAACCGCGAGCTGTATGTTTGGATGGTGGGGCAGATCTCGGCCCTGTACTTCCAGGCCTACAAGGTTGCCTTTGACCTCGGAAAGATGGCCGAGCGCGCCCACCGTTTTGAGCAGGGGGCGGCCGCGGGGCCGGCCTTTGTGGTGGCCGGCCACTGGGACAGCCTGCGCAAGGGCCTGCTCGCCGGCGAGCGGCTCCGCCTCGATCTGCGGCGACTGGAGCTGGCCCACATCGAGGGGGCCCGCCGCGAGGCCCAGCTCACCCGCACCCTGTCGCTCTCCCGCCTCGATCCGCTGGCCCTGCTCCAGCTCCGCGCCACCGGCGTCGCCGAGATCGAGCTGCCCGAGTCGCTTTGGGACACCGATCACCCCGGCCACTACTTCCGCCGCATCAAGGCCGTCAGCCTGACGTTGCCCGATCTGCCGCCGCGCAGCGCGGTCCACTGTACACTGACCCTGCTGCGCAGCCGGGTTCGGGTCGACGCCCGCCTGCGCGGCGGCTACGCCGAGGCCGAGGAGGGCGAAGACGCGCGCTTCGCCATCGACGCGCTGCCCGTTCAGTCGATGTCCACCTCCCAGTCGGTGGATGACGCCGGTCTGTTTGAGCTGCGCTTCCAGGATGAGTCGCTGCTGCCCTTTGAGGGAGCCGGCCTGATCAGCCGCTGGCGCATCGAGCTGCCCCAGCGCAGCAATGACTTCCCCTTGGAGGCGCTCTCCGATCTGCTGCTGACCCTGCGCTACACCGCCCGCGATGGCGGGGCGCCGCTGCGGGCCGCCGCCACAGCACAGCTCGACCGGCAGCTCCAGGCGGGGGGCGCTCAGCGGATGTGGAGCCTGCGGACGCACTTCCCGGAGGTCTGGGCAACATTGGGCAAGACCGGCGCGGCGATCCTGCCGCTCACCGCCGACCGCCTGCCGCCGATCTACCGAGGCCGGCGCATCGCCATCACCGGCCTGGAGCTGGTCGCCCAGACGGCGGTGGGCGTAGACATGGCCCGCTACGGCCTTGCGATCGGCCCCGAGCGCGACGCCCCCACGCCGGCCGGCGCCTGGACTGCGCCCTGGGCCTCGGCGGGGGTGGCCTTTTCGCGGGCGCGCCTGGAGCTGAGCGGGGCGCCGGGCCCCTGGTCGGTCAAGACCAGTACGGCGCCGGGCCCCGAGCTGCAGGATCTGTTTGTGGTGCTGCGCTTTACGGCGGCGAAGAGCGGCGGCTAGGCGCCTTCAGCCCGGCCCGAGCAGCGAGAGCGTCGCCCGCAGACGCCGCCGCCGGCGGGTCTCGTCGGTGGGCTCGCCCTCAGCGTCGAGGTCTTCCGCTTGCTCGCCCGCTCGGCCGGCCCCTGCGGAGAGGAAGGCCCGCAGGCGGCTGCGCAGCGCCGGGCCTTGTGCACCCACCAGGGGGATCAGGTTGGCGAGGTGGAGGTCGGCCAGATCGAGCGGGCGGGTGCCGGCGGTGAGGTAGCTTCGCTCCAAGGCCTGAACATAGGCCTGGGGATTGGCGCCCACCCGCTGGACCAGCTGCTGATAGGCCGCGGGGCCCAGGTGATCCGGGCTACCCTGGCCGCCGACGATGGTCTGTAGATCGTGGTCGATAGTCGCGCTCATCCGAGGCTCCAGGGGGGCTAGAAGGCGCCCACAAGCAGGTTTCCAGTCGTGTCGTCGGCCGCCGCGGTGGAGCCCAGCGCCGGGTGACGGGTCAGTCGCCGGCGGCGATACCAGTTCACGGTGTTCTCGGCGGCGGCGTCGAGGTTGGGATCCGCAGCGTTGAGCTGGTGGACCCGGCGGTAGAGCCGAACATCGGGCAGCGCGATGCCGCGGGCGGTCGAGATGGCCGACGGCGGGCGCGTGTTGAAGCTGTGGTTGTGATCGGGCGACGCCACATCGAAGCGGTTGAAGAGGACGTGGTGCAGCTCATGGGCCAGGGTGAGGTCCTCCAACGAGAGGGCGACGCCGAGGAAGATGAAGTAGCGGTTGCCCAGTCGGCTGCGGAGCCGCTCGCCGATGGTTGCGTAGGCGTTGGAGCCCACCAGCGGACAGAGCACGACGGTCAGCGTGTTGTCGGGGGTGATGGGGATGAGATCGGCCAGCGCCGCCATCTCCACGGCGGCGTCGATGGAGCCGGGGTAGTTGCCGCTGGCATCTTTGGCCGCGGCAGGCATGACGCGATTGACCATCGCATCAGCGACGATGCGCAGCCCCACGGCGTTCCAGAGGTCGTTGGCCCGGCTCACCTGTCCGTTTAAATAGGCCTGGGTGCCCGAGGTGTCATAGTTGATCACGCGCAGGGTGAGGGTGCGCCGCTCGTCGGGGGTGCGACTGAAGACAGGGCGGGTGGCCACCACCGCGGCGCCGGCGGCGGGCTGGTAGGTCGCCTGAACGAAGCCGTCGATGCGGGCGCGGCGCAGGCGGTGGTTGGACTGTCCACGGCTGCGCAGGTTGGCGTCGGCCAGCGGGATGGGCAGGCCGCTGTGGGTGGACTGGTTGGCGTCGATGTCGGTGTTGACGAGCATGACCGCCCGGGAGACATAGACCCCCGATCCGCGCGCGGTCTGCTGGAGCGTCAGCGTGCTGGTGGCCGGGGCGTCATCGTTCGCGCGGCTGGCGGTGAGGGTGCGCCACTGGACGTCGATCCAGGTGCCGGTGGCGGCGGGGTCGCGCACCCGAATGTAGAAGCGCCGGGTGTCTCGACCGACGAAGTGATCGGTCTCGGCGGGGCCGTTGCGCAGCTCGCCGGTGGGGAGGAAGGCCTGATCCCAAATGCCCATCCGCACAAAGGGCAAGGCGGGCTCGGTGTTACCGACGACGTGGTCGCCATCTGTGTCGGCGATGAACTCAATCGTGATGGGATGGACGGCGGTGCGCACAAAGGAGAGCGTGCGGGTACCCCCTTCATGGGGGTCGGGGACATAGAGCACGTCGCCGGCCCAGATGCGGTCGGGATCGGGGCGCCGCGCGCGAAGGTCCGCGTTCCAGGGGTGATCGTAGATCACCCGCCAGCCGGGCAGACCGAAGCGGCGCGCGATGGCGGTGAGGGTGTCGTGATCTTGAACGGTGTATTGACGGCTCATGGCGTTTTGCCTGCGCGGAGAGTGGCGAGGTCTTGCAGGCGCAGGGCGAGCGCGGCGCCCTGGGCAGCGTCGAGAGGCTTCACCTTCTGGTAGGTCGCCTGGATCTCGGCGGTGGCGGCCTGGGTGCCGACCGGGTCCAGCGGCCAGGTCAGTCGCAGCAGCGCGCTGGGCCAGAGGGTGAGCAGTTGGGCGGTCGATGCGACACGGACCTGGGCGGTCAGGGCCTGCAGATGGTCGGCCGGCGCGGCGGCGACCCGGGCGATCACCGCGGCGTAGGCCTCGGGCCCGAGGTGATCGGGGCTGAACTGGCCCCCGATGACCAGCGCGACATCGGTGGAGACCGGACTGGCTTCGGCGGCGAAGGTGACCGAGAGGAGGGTGACCGGGTTCATGTCAGGGCCCGCCGAAGGGCTGGAGGCTCCAGGCCGCCGGGTCCAGGTCGGGGAAGGTGACCTGCACGTCGCCCGGCCCCTTGTCGTCGATCAGCGCGCGCCCCGCCGCGTCGAGGACGCCGGTGGAGACGGCGCCGTTGCGGAAGCGGGCCTGGTAGCGCACGCCGGCGGCGGGCGACCCATCGGCGTTGCAGAGGTGGATGCGGAGCCGGTCGATGCCAAAGGTCTCATCGGCGCGGTCGGACTCGCCGAAGGGTGCGCCTTCGTCGGCCTCGTCGGCTTCGTCGGCCTCGGGATCATCGGCCCCCGCGGCGCCAGAGACCGGGGCATGGACATCCCAGGCGAGGCCAAACCAGGTCCAGTCGGTGCCGCTCCAGCGCCGCACCCGCAGCTCGTAGCTGCGGCCGGGCACCAGCGTGTGATCGATCACCTCGTAGCTGTTGTCGAAGCTGCTGCTCCAGGCGACGAGGCGGCTGCCCTCGAAGAGGTGCAGGTCGAGGTCGACCTCCAGCCGCGCGCTCGTCACCGTGCTGGGGGTGGCGGCGCTGGGCGGGGCCGAGGTCGTGACCTTGGCGCTGAAGGCCAGGGCGGCCTTGAGGCGGGTGCGCCGCGAGCGCCCGCTAGGGGCCGTGATCTTCCAGGAGGCCGTGGAGAGCCCTTGGGCGTCGACGCTGGCGCTGGAGAAGGTGCCAACATCCCAACCGCGGGAGGTGGCGGCGCTGCCGGCGCGCTGACGGCTGCCGGCGATACGCGTGGCCTCTCGCGCGTTGAGGGCGCCGACGCCGTCGCGGCCATCGGTGCGGTTGCGCAGGTCGTTCCACCAGGTACGGCCCCGGGGATTGAGGCGGCAGGCGGCGAGCAGGACGGCCCGCACCCCCTCGGGCCAGGCCTTGAGCGCGCTGTCGACCTGCATCACCTGTGCGGCGGCGCCGGCCACCGCCGGTGCGGCGAAGCTGGTGCCGCTCATCGTCAGGCCGACCGCCGTGACCCCGTCGCCGTTGGCCGACAGCTCGGGCAGCTCGCGGTCGCCATGCTCGGAGTTGGGGTTGCGAAAGACCGACGAGGCGACGATGGCGCTGGCGTTGTCGTTGTGAGAGCCCACCGTGAGCGTGTTGAAGCTCTTGTGGTTGACGTACTCGGTGCTGCCGCCGTTGCCAGCCGCCATCACGATCGTGGGGAAGGGGTAGTGGGTGGCGAGGTAGTCCTTGAGGAGATCGTCGCTGGACAGGTCGCCGGAGGTCTCTTCAGCCGGGTGGTGAAAGCTCTGGCTCACCACCGAGCAGGTCTGGGTGATCGCCGCCCAGTAGAGCGCTTGGGGGCCGTAGCTGTTGGCCGCATACATGGTGGCGGCGGGAGCGTAGCCATTGGGGCCGCCGGCCTGACTGTTTCGGATGATGCCGGTGGTGAGCCGGGCGTGCTGACTGGTGGTGGCCGCGATGCCGGTGGCGAATTGGGCGGTGATCGAGAGGTTGGTGGTGTTGTCGGGGCCGCGCTCCCAGACGGCGACCTTGACCCCGCTGCCGGTGAAGCCATCGGCGATGGCCCCCGCCCCGCGGCTGATCGAGAGGCTGGCGCCAAGGTTGTCGACGCCATCGAGCTCGCGCAGGTAGATGGCGCCCACCCGCGGCGACTGGGCCATGCGGCGGATCTGCTCGGCCGAGGCCTCGGCGAGGAGCAAGGGGACGGCCTCGAAGTGGCCCTCCACCTCCACTCCCATCGCGCGGAGCTCGGTGGCCAGGGCCTCGTTGCGCAGCCGCACCTCGGCGCGCCGCCGTTGTTCGGCCTCGCTGGGGCCGCGGACGGAGGTGGGCTTGCCCGGGCGCCGCCCCATGCCCCGGCTGTCGACGGCCTCGCGGCTGGCGACGAGGAGGGGGGCCGACGCGCTGTCCTCGCGATCCGGGCGGGTGTCGTCGGGGGTGACCACCCCCCAGATCGACAGGAGGTAGCGCCGGGCCGGGGCGCCGGCCTCCATCATGCGAAAGAGCATCGGCTGGATGGTGCGATAGCGGCCGAAGAAGGCGGCCCACTCGGCCCGTTTGGCGGCGGCGAGGTCGACCGTGCGGCCGTGCTCGTCCTTGGCGATGGTGCGGGGGAGCCCCGCGGCGGTGAGCTCTTTGCGCAAGGTGAGTCGGCGGCCGGAGACGGGCAGGGTGGTGCTGGCCCGGTGGAGGATGCGCGTTCCGGCGGCCTCGTCGGCGGCTTCGCTGTCTTCGCCGAGGTCGTCTTCTCCTTCGCGGGGGGCCGCCCCTGCGCCGAGGATGGCGCCGGCGGCGCTCACGGCGGCGGCGGCGCCCGCGGCAGCGCCGGAGATCGCGCTCCAGGCGGCGCTGGCAGCGGCGGAGATCGCGGCGGCGGCCGGATTCACGCAGGGCAGGGTGGGCCGGAAGCCGCGCTCGTTGAGGTCGGCCCCGAGTCCAGCCCGGCGGTCGTCGAAGTGCATGACGTCGCCGCTGGCGCCGCTGCCAAAGTCCACCGCCCCCCAGGCGAGGCAGGCGTCGTCGCGCAAGGCGATGACCAGATCGCGGTGCAGGTTGAGGAAGCCATTGCGCGGGTCGCGGCCGACGAAGTTGGCGGCGGCGCGCAGGGCGGCGAGATCGGCGTTGCGCTGGGCCTCCCAGCGGGTGGTGGCGCTGGCGACGCTCTCGGTGCTCGAGCGGAAGAGCCCGGCCGCACTGGCGGCTGGACCGGCGGCGAGGCGGGCGCTGATCGCGGCGGTGGTGGCGACGAGGTAGGCGCGCAGGTCGCGATCGTCGGCCGCCAGCTCATCGTAGATGGCGGCCGTGCTCATCGTGGTGGAGGCGCCCAGGGCGCCGAGGCGGGCCATCGAGAGGCTGGCGGTCCGCGCGCTCATCAGCAGCGCCCCGCGCTGCACCGCCGCCGTCACCGCCGGATCATTGCAGGAAGCGCAGCGGGCTTCGCCCAGGATGTAGGGGTTGCCGACGTAGTTGAGGTCGACCGCGAGGCCGATGCTGTGCATGCCACCGTCGGTGCCGGTGCGCCCGCCCTTGTGCCCTTCGGTGATGGAGAGCGCAGCGCCCAATTCCACCGGGCTCATGCCGGCGTAGCGCGGGTTGCGGTGCAGCGCCTGCTCGGCCTGGCGGAGCTTGACGATGAAGGTGTAGTGAACGGGATTGTTGAAGGTGCGCCCCAAAAAGGTGGGGTTCATCATCCAGTTGTACCAGGTGGCCCCCGTGATGCGGGCCCCGGTGGCGGTGCGGATCTGGCGGTCGCGGCTGCGCACGAAGGTGTGGCGGTGGGCGGCGGCGAGGCTGTGGGTCATGCCGGTGCGCGGCATCAGGCCCAGGCTGTCGAGCAAGGAGTTGCCGGCCTTTCCGTCGTGCTGCCGGCTCTCGACATAGAGCTTGCGCTGGGCCTGGTGGACGCACTCCACCAGGGCCGCGGTCCACGGCGCCGTGCCAGGCGGGATCGGCGTTGTGGGGTTGGCCGTGTTCCAGGCGGTGATCGCGGCGGCCGCGGCGCTGGCGTCGACGAAGGGGGCGAGGGCCGTGGCGAGGTCGGCGGCGTCCACCCCTGAGCGGGCGGGGTGGCGGGCGGCGTTCCAGGCCTGGGCGGCGGTGTGGGCGGCGGGGGAGAGCAGGGGGCCGATGGCGGCGCGCCGGGCAGGGGAGAGCGCGGGCAGGGCGATGGCCGCGTCGACCGCGACGGCCTCGGCGGGCAGATCGGCCTCGGAGTGGTGGGCATCCGCCTCGTCGTGCTGCTCGTCGGCCTCGGCGCGGCCGGCGGAGGGGCGCAGCACCATGAGATCGAGGGGCAAGCGGCCGCGGCGGTCGGTGAGGCGGAGGTGGCGGCCGCTGGCCTGTACAGGGTGACCGGAGCGGGCCGCCCCGGCCTCGACCTGCTCCACCACGAGCTCGGTGATCAGCCGCCCCTCGCCGAGCGCGCGGCGGAGGACCTTGTCGCCGGGGCGCGGGGCCTCGCGCAGGCGACCGCCCGGGGTGCCGATGACCTCCCATTCAGGGGCGCCCTCTTCTTCGGCCGGGACGAAGCGCGGGGCGGCGCCGCCGGTGTGCGAGAGGGACTCGTCAAAGAAGGCGGCGATCGGGGGGCGCGGGCTCGGCATGGCTCACCGTGGGTGGTGGGCGGTTCTATCCGTTCCTGGCTGGGGACGGCCAGGGAAGAAGGCCTGGAGCGCCGCTAATTTCTGTCCGCATTCGGTGGAGCTTCGTCTTTGGGTGGGTGGTCGAGGATGGGGACAAAATCCGTCCGCCCCTCGTCCAGCCGCTCCACCCCGAAGGCGCCGCCGCCGGCCCAGCCGGTCGCGGCCGTCACGCCGGTGAGATCGGCGCCATCGACGATCCGGCGCAGGCGGGGCGCGATGTGGCTGAGCCCCTGGGGGCCCGCCTCGATGGTGAGCCAGGGCCGGTCCATCTTGTGGGCGACCGCCGCGGTGGTGCCCGAGCCGCCGTAGGGATCGAGCACCCAGTCGCCGGGGAGGGTGAAGAGCTGGATCAGCCGCCGCAGCAGGCGCTCGGGCTTCTTGCCGTTCTTGAACTCCACCCCGCCCTCGACCTCGACATTGCCCATGTCGAGGTGAAAGGTGTCCCACCAGTCGCCGAGGATGTTGGTGAGCAGCACCTCGTCGGGGCCTCCCACCCGGTCGACCGGGCGCAGCTTGAGCGAGAGGGGGATGAGCTGGTTCACGCCGCTGCGGGTGGGGCGCAGGTAGTAGTCATCGGCGCCGTAGCGGCGCCGGAGCACCTGATCGGCCGGCGCGTCGGCGGCGAAGAGCTGCCCTTCGCTCTGTTCACGACGAGCGGGGGCCGGGGCGGTATGGGCCCGCACGATCCGGCTGGCCTGGGCCGCCGCGTAGGCCCGAAAGGCCGCCGAGCGGGCGTAGAGCGCCGGGAGGCTGCGGCCATGGGGGGGGAGGCCGGCCTCGGCGAGCAGGCCGGCCACGACGGGATCGGCGGTGAGCGGCTCGACGCGCAGGGCCTCGCCTTCGCCCATCAGGCGCAGGCTGTAGTGGGCGTCATAGTCGGCGGGCTCGTAGGCGCGGCCGTGCAGGCTGAGCCGATTCGCGTAGACATGGATGAATTCCACGTTCTTTACGAGGGTCTTCTCGGTGTGCTCGATCTTGAAGCCCGAGGTGGCGCTCATGCGCACCGCGAGGGTGGTGACGAAGGCGGCGCGGCCCATCCTGGCGTCTGTGAGCTGGCGAACAGTGGCCTGCTCGGTCTTGTCGGTCTGTATACAGAGGACGCCGTCGGGGCGGAGGAGCGGCAGCAGGGCGTCGAGGGTCTGGCCAAAAGCGGCGGCCCAGTCGGCGGGGGCGAGGCGGTCGGCGTAGTGGTCGGAGGCCACCCCGATGTTGTAGGGCGGATCGAGGTAGGCGAGCCGCACGCCCGCCGCCAGCTCGCTGTGCAGGGCGCGCAGGACGGCGACATTGTCTCCGAGGAGGAGGCGGCCGCGGCTCATCCGCTCTGCAGGCTCCGGCCCAGGCTCTTTCGCCAAAGGTGAAAGAGGGTGAGGGTCCACAATTGGAGGCCGTGGTTGGCCGTGCCGGCGAGGTGGGCGGCGGCGAGGCCGCGCACATGGGCCGGAACGAAGAGGTCGGCGTCGTCCTGGCAGACGCCCTCCACCGCCCCGCGCAGGAAGTCGGCCCCGGCGGTGCGCAGCCAGACCGAGAGCGGGTTCGGCAGCGAGCGCTTGGGCCGGTGCACCAGATGGGCGGGCAGGCGGGCCTCCATCGCCTTGCGCAGGGGCCACTTGGTGATGAATTCCAGGCCCCGGGCGTGCACCTTGGCGCCGCCGGGCAGGGCGGCCGACTGGCGCAGCACGGCGCGGTCGAGGAGCGGGTAGCGCACGTCGACGCCGGCCAGGGCGCCCATCCGATCGCTGCGGGCGAGGCTGTCTTCGGGCAGCCAGCCGCGCTGCCAGACGTGGAGGATCGCGTTGATCGGGTCGGTGTCGACCTCCTGGTAAAAGGGGTCGAGCACCGTGCGGCGGATGCCGGGGCGCACGAGGCCGGGATCGCGCAGCAGGGCGAAGCGCTCGGCCGAGTGGAAGACCCGCGAGCCCCCCACGCTGCGGTCGCGGCCAAAGGTGCCGGCGGTGGCGCCGAGATCGTGGCGGCCGGCCCGATCGGCCAGGGCGCGCAGCAGGTCGCGGGCGGGGGGCGGCAGCAGGCCCAGGGCGCGGGCCCGGCGGATGCGGCGGGCGATCTGGTCGAGGCCGCGGCCGCCCAGGATCTCGTCGCCGCCGTCGCCGCTCAAGATCACCCGGGCGACCGGCCGGATCTGGGCGAAGAGGGCGTGCTGGAGCACCGCGGCGGCGCTGGGGAGGGGCTGGCCCATGCCCTGGCTGGCGGCCTCGACCCCGTCGATGATGGCGCTGTGGCTGATGCGCAGGGGGTGGTGCTCGACGTTGAGCACGGCGGCGACGCGGGCGGCGAAGGGGGCCTCGTCGGTGGGGTCGTCGCTGAGCGAGACCGTGAAGGCCGTGAGGTTGGGCTGCACGGCCCGGGCGTGAAAGAGGATGGCGCTGGAGTCGAGGCCGCCCGAGGCCAGCACCGCGACCGGCTCGGCGCCGCGGGCGCGCTGGTGCACGGCGCTGGCCAGCGCCCCGTCGATCTGTTCGACCAGCGCTTTGTCATTGGGGATGGGGGCGCCGACGGCGGCCCAGGGGGCCTGCCACCAGGGGCGCAGCGACTCGCCCGAAGCATCGACGCGCAGCACATGGCCGGGGGGGACGGCCCGCACCGACTGGATGAGGGTGCGCGGCGCGTGGAGGTAGCGGAAGGAGAGGTACTCGGCGAGGTGCTCCACGGCGATGTCGCGGCTCACCCAGGACAAGCGCAGCAGGGGCGGCAGCTCGGAGGCGAAGGCGAAGCGGCGCCCTTGGCGGGCCCAGTAGAGCGGCCGGGAGCCGACGGCGTCGCGGGCGAGCCAGAGCACCTGGGGCCCGCGCTCCCAGACAGCCAGGGCGAAGGCCCCCTCCAGCTCCGGCAAGGCGGCGGCGCCCTCGGCGGGCCAGCGCTGCTCCACGGTGCGGCCGGCGCGATCGGTGGCCAGCCCGTCGATGAGGGCGATGATGGGCCCAGGTTGGGGGGCGCTGGCCCGGCGGGCGCCGCGCTGATCGCGACTGGTGCGGTAGACCAGCAGCGCCGGCCCCTCGACGAAGGTGCCCTTGTCGTCTCGGCCGCGG
>Ga0164294_10004213_pt1 | contig 12606 bp, 7 predicted proteins | sample GEODES005metaG_FD_111479 | JGI IMG/M metagenome (GOLD analysis project Ga0164294, IMG submission 111479) | Oligotrophic lake water microbial communities from Sparkling Lake, Wisconsin, USA - GEODES005 metaG | ecosystem: Environmental > Aquatic > Freshwater > Lake | place: USA: Sparkling Lake... | reverse complement strand
TAAGATCACTGCCTCCCGATGAATCAGGGGTCCTGACAGCAGTGGAGTTCTCCACGCGAATCAGAACTTCATCTGCGGTCACCGGAACAAAATTCACTGTGCCATCGGCACCGATGGCCGAGGTGGTCGAACGACCGCCTGCCATCACGGTGACGGTTAACGGACGAGAGACCACTGCATTCGGACTGACAGCGATATGGATCCCAGAGATGAGCCGTGGCCAAGGCAGGGTAAGGAGCAGGCTGGGATGTGCATCGCTTGCAGACGCAATCCACGCGGTGGCCGCGTCGCCATCGACCGCTGCTTCTGGGCGGGCTGCTGGATCGACGACCGCAACCGAATCCGACTCGGCCGAAATACTGCCGGTGGGAAAAGCGGCATTTAATTCGGGCCCGCCGAGCCAACGCCCGGTCAACGTGACGCGCGCTTCCATGGGAGTGCCCACGTTGAAGGTCCGATGAATCCCTAGGTCTTCGCTGTACGTGCGCATTGCTTCTGCGCACACGAAGACACGCGTCACCCGTACGCAGCCAGGATGCGCTCCTCTGGCGGTGGAGAACACGCCCGGTCCGCCATTCAGTTCGCCAGACGTCACCAGGGTTCGCTGCACACTTACGTGCGGAATAGCGATATCGCGGATCCCGAATTGCCCGACGGCTCCATCTCGAACGCCCGCTAACGTCACGCGAAGACTCCGCGTCACGCCTGGCACAGAGAAACTTTGTGATTTCTCTGTCGCCACTACATCGAAAGTGAATGCACCTGCGTCGGTGGTGAGAACCACCGACTGCGCAAGCGGTCCCCCTTCAGCGACAGGCCAACCGATGCGCACCGAACCCAGATCGATTTCGCGCTCGAAGTCAATCTGCCACCACTGCCCGATCTGCGCTGGAACGCCGGCCAGCCATGACGTCGCGGGATCAGCGTCTACCGCTGCATACGGGGCACGATCAGGAGAGACTCCTCCCCAGCTCTCCGGCGATGAAGCACTATTCGACGCTGAAATCTTGCCTCCTGAATATGTCGCCCAAGTCTGAGAGTGACTGCCTTTCGCCGGTAGGTAGTCAGTCGCACGCGCGGAACTCACGTAGCTTTCACCCAGCGCAAGAGTCTCGCTACGGTTATGGCGGGTTGTACCGAACGAGACCTCTTGGTTGCGAAAGCCGTCGGTTACGCCCTGTACAACAGTGAGATTCGGGGGCAGTGGATCCCCTGACATCACTATTGGCGCACTGCCCCCAACATTGGCGTCGATCAGATCCAGCACCGACTCACTTGCACCAGAAACGGAGAGCACGTTGCTGGCGTCGCGCAACGTGACTCTTGGATCTAGTTCGTCATGAGCAACGCTCCAGATCTCGATCGCGGGCGAGGCTCGATCTAGGCCATGGCGGGCGAGCCGGCCACTGATGCGATAAGGAGTCAACTGAAGACCGAATGAAGCAACCAACTCAAATCCGCCAGAGGTAACCAAAGAATTTCGAATAAACACGCTAGGTGGTGCACCACTTCGCTGTGCATCAAGGTCATGCCGCACCAACACATGTGTCACTCCAGCGCGGTTAAGCGCCGTGGCTAGGCCGGGCGAACCAAGACCGTCTTCAAGGCGGGACTGCACCGCGTCCAGCCAGCGGACGGTTCCGGCGTTCGCCAATGGCACCGCATCGCGCACTGCCCACGGATTTGTGGCGAGAGCCTGCAACGGCTCGTCTTGTGATCTGCCCCAGATATATGTGCCAAAGGATGCCCCTGGGACAACCAGAGTCCGTCCATTCGACTCTGTGGCGTTCAACCACGCGGCCGCTTCTGCCCAGTAGCCAGGTATTTCAGCGTAGGTTCGATCGCGGGTGATGCCACCGGTCAGGACAGGCCATGCAATCACCGCGATAAGAGCTGCGCACATGGAGACGCAGGCCCCGCGAACGACTCTCACCCGCAAGCCTTGGGCGGCCGCGATAGCAAACCCGATACCGACGGCAAGGGGAAGACGCAGGATCACATCGAATTTATGCGTGTTGCGCAGCGGTGCCAGAGCACCGTCCAGCCAGGCTTGGACGTCCATAGCGCCGATACCAATGAAGAACTCACCCACATGCCCTAAAGACACCAGGGTAAAGCCGATGAGTACACCTCCGAATAGGAACAGGCGCATGCTCCGCGCTCGCGTGAGGCCCAAAAGGCCAACACCTGCAAGCAATGCCGCAGCCAAGATCGCGATACCGGAGTGAGCAACCCACCATCCGGCAGGCCACGACGGTCCGCCACTATCTGCGACGTAGGCAACCCATTGATCTATCCCAACGAGCACTCGAGCAGGATCGGTGACCTTGGTAGTGATGGATGCGGATTCAATCCAGTCCAGAAATGGCGGTGAATAGCGGCCCAGAACAAGGAGCGGCAAAACCCACCACATAGCCGCAAGCGCAACAGCTGCAGCCCACCACGCGGATAAAATTCGTACGCGTTTCTGATGGAAATGCGTGATGAGCCACCACACCGGTAGCGGCAGGATTGCTAAAACAGCTACGGCATTAATGCCACCGGCGAAAAGCAAGGCGATCCCGGAGAGTGCCGCCCACCTTCGTGGTGAGCCTCTGGTAGTTCCATATATCAAGGGGATCAGCACCCATGGCGCAACGGCAAACGGCAAGACCTCAGCAGATATTGGCCCGAGTTCGGTGACCATCCGAGGTGCAAGTGCATACGCAAGCCCTGCAAGAACACGAGCAATTGGTGATGTGACACCTAAGAGCCCGGACAACACATACACACCCAGAAACGCCGCGACCAACAGCAGGGACCACCACGTGCGTTGAATCGCCCATGCGGGGATGCCAAGGCTCTCTCCCGCGGCGAAGAATGGCCCCATCGGGAACAGGTATCCATATGCTTGATTTTGAAGTTGGCCAAAGAATCCCAGTGGTTCCCATAGCGATAGTGACCTGCCGAGAAACGACCAAGGATCGGCGGTGAGATCGATCTTGGTATCCGCAGCTAGCCGGCCCGGGTCAGAGAGAAAAGGAAGCACCGCCAACACGACACACACTGCCGTGACTCGGAAGCGGCGAACTACCGGGTCAGCCGAGGTCATCTGCCCGACTTACGAAGGACCAGCACAAGATTCCACGAGAAGACTTCTCGCAGGTACGGCACGCGCGCCAGATTGGCTGCCCAGCATGGTAAGTATCTCGGGAATGCGGCAACCAGTTCGGCGTCTTGGCAGCCACGGGCCCATTCAAGCCCCGCTGCAGCAGTGATAGGGAACAGGGACTGACCGAATCGATTCTTCGGCTCGCGTCCATGCTTGCGCAGATACCTGAGCGCCGCTCGCTCCCCACCCAGATAGTGATGCGGGGCTGTCTCGTGTCCGCCCCAAGGACCCCACCACAGCGTGTACGAGATAAAAACCATCCCACCGGGCTGGGTGACACGCACCATTTCATTGGCCAACTGCCACGGCTCAGAAACATGCTCCAACACATTAGAGGAGTAGGCGATGTCCATCGTTGCTTCGCCAAACGGCAGCGCAAGGCCTGAGCCCTGAACAGTCCGGGGGCCGGGCCGACGGCCATGAAGTCGCATCTCCCCAGCGTCCGCGTCCAACGCGAAGTAGGTCGCGCCCGCACTTTCGAATGCGTCTGCAAAAAATCCTGGGCCACCACCTACGTCGAGTAGACGGGACCCCGCGAGTCGATGCCACTGATCAACTTGCCGCGCAGAGTCAGTCGCCAACAGCGCATAGAAGCCATCTGGGTCATCCTGCTCGTGCAGAAACCCGCGGAAGAGCCGCCACGAGCGAGACAAGGTGTCCGACACGCGAGCGACGTTACCTCAGTACATCCGGGGAGGGCGGGCCCTATCGGGTCGTACGGTGCTTGACTGAGTCCGTGAACCGTCCGCGCGAGCACCGCACTCCCCTAGCTCCGGGACTGCTTCGCGTGGCTTTCCTCAACTGGCGCGACACCACTAATCCCGAAGGTGGTGGTTCTGAGGTGTATGTAGAAACAATCGCCAAAGGACTCGCCGCCCGAGGACATCAGGTCACGCTGGTGTGCGCGGAGCATGGCGATTCTCCCTCACGTGAGGTCCGCGATGGAATCCGCATCGTGCGCAATGGCGGCAAACTCGACGTCTATCCAAGAGCCGCGTGGAGTTTACGGGCCGGGCGCCTTGGACCGCTCGATGTCGTTGTGGACGTACAAAATGGTCTGCCCTTTTGCTCCGCGGTGGCCTCCAAGATTCCCACGGTTGTGCTCGTGCACCATGTGCACCGCGAGCAATGGCCAGTTGTCTACGGGCGAGTACGAGCGAGCATCGGCTGGTGGCTTGAGTCGAGGCTGGCACCCTACGTCTATCGACACAGCTCCTACGTTGCTGTCTCGTCTCGCACCCGGGATGAATTGGTCGATCTCGGGGTGGACACTGCACGTATCCGAGTTGTCCACAACGGAACCCCACCTCCCCCGATGACAGATTTCGCCCCATCGCCTCACCCGCACATCCTTGTGTTGGGCCGCCTAGTTCCACACAAGCGAGTGGAACACGTGTTGGATTCGGCGCGAGTACTCCGCAGGCGTTACCCCCAACTGCAGGTCTCAATTGTTGGAGAAGGTTGGTGGCGAAACCCACTTGAGGATGCTGCGCGGGCCGCCGGAGTGGCAGACATTACAACCTTTTTTGGACGGGTCGACGAAGCCACGAAAGATCGCCTACTTCGCGAAGCGTGGGTGCTCGCCTTGCCCTCTCTGAAAGAGGGCTGGGGGCTAGTAGTAATGGAGGCTGCCGCCCGCGGTGTGCCTGCGGTGGCGTACGCCGAAGCAGGTGGTGTAGTCGAATCAATCGCGGACGGGGCCACGGGTGTTCTTGCGCACAACAGGGAAGATTTTACAGCGGCCCTCGATCGCATCTTGCGAGACGACGCATTCCGTCATTCGCTAGGCCGCGCCGCCGCATTGCGCTCCACTGAGTTCACGTGGGATTCGGCGATAAAGAATTTTGAGCAGGTGCTCCTAGACGCGGCTCAGCGAAGGTGATCAGCTGTTGCCGTACACAACGTATGGTGCGTCAACGTTGGGTGGCACGCTTGTCTGTGCGGACACCAGTCCGACAACGACGCCAGCACCAATTGCCCCACCGACAACAATCGCGATGATCGGGCCGATGAAGTAAGACCCAAGACCTGACGTGTGCACCGTACTCATAGTCGCCTCCTCGCGCTTAGGTGGGACACTAGCACTCCGAACGCCGCTTCCTGGGAAAGCACGCAAGCACGGCGCTCATGAGCACAATCAATAGGACACAAATGTCCACGACAACAATCACCAATAAATTTGACCCTTGAGAGGGCGACGCCGGCTCTCCCAGCCGATACACCGAAAGTTCCTCACCTGCCCACACCAACTGCGCGCCTCTCAACGCTGTCTGTGGATTCGGCCCAGCAACATCGTGAGCAAGGACGGCGTATTCAAGCCCCATGCCCGGACCGAATTCGGTGAGCGCTTCACCTGCAGCGAGACGACTGCCTACTTGAGCGGAACGGGGGTCCTCACCCCCCACTGATTGCACAACTCCATCGCGCCCCACTAGCAAAGTGTCATCGGCCACTACGGTCCTCGCTAAGAACCGAGGCATCGGGTCGAGAACCGTGCGCCGTTGATTCCATTCAAAATTTCGAAACGCAGTCCACGGCAAGGTGATCACGTCACCTGCTCCAGCGCCTATCTGCTCGCGAACCGCCTCAAATTCACTTGGATAGTTCACCGCCGACACACGACCCGATCCGCCAAAGGCCAAATCCGGCATCGTCGCCACCGGAATCACGATGGTGAGAACAACCAACGAAGTCACCACGGCACGATCCACTATTCGCTCCACTACGCGACCAATTCCTACACCCACAAGGACTGCTAACAGGATCGCGAGTGGTGCAAGCAGCTTGTGTGCGTCACGCAACAGTCCGCCACCGGGAATCTCGGTGAGCGCGATAAACAACGCGGGAGCAATCGCGGAGAGCAGGGCGAGGGAAAATCCCGTCATGCTTACCGCAAGCCAGATGACAGCAACCCTGCCAAATCGTCGGAAGAACGCCGACCAGCCACACACGGCAAGCGCCAATACCGCAATGCCCACTACGGGCGCGATCCATAGGGCTCGGGAGGGGAGGACCGCATCGCCGTTCCAGATTCCGCCGAGTCCGACCGCGGTCAGTATCGAGCCCCATGGTCCTTCGCTGCGTAAGCCAAAGACAGCAGTGCCCTCAGCCGATACACCGGTGTGCATAAGCGCCGGAATAATCCATGGCAGGTTCGTAGCCACGATTGCGAGAGACCAGGCAGCCTTGAATATCCGGCGCTCGGGCAATAGCAACACTGCGGGAATGGCGATCACAGCGGCGAGCAGTCCTCCACTCGGTGTCAGTGCAGCAAGTGCGCACCACAACACCACCACCGGCCATCGTCGCGCGCTTGCGGCACAGACGATCCATGGCACGCAGGCATAAGCAATCAGTAGGCTCCAATGACCTTGGATAAGCCGCTCAGCAACAAATGGATTCCAGATTGCTAAGGTCACCGCAGCCCAAGCTCCGGGGCCACGCACACATCGAGCGGCACCGACTCCGGCGAGTATTAGCGCTGCTAACAGAGCGACCTTCTGCAAGACCCATCCAGGCACCACTGTGTTCAGCGCGGCCACCACCGCGTCTTGGGGAACAGATCTCGGCAATGCAGAACCGGCGCCCAAGGTCCACGGGAGCAACGATTCATGCGGGGTGAAGACCATGTCGTAGCTCAACACGTATCCCGGACGCAGTGCCGGGCCAAGAACTAACACACTCAACCCGATGGCGTAGGCGAGGAGCAGCCAGCGCCGGTACATCGGTCTATGGTGTCAGGGACCCCAAGGAAGGGCTATCACTGTGACCGGATCCGCTCGTGGCGTGGCATTTGGCGCGCTCGTTGTGGCCATGGGTCTCGCCATCGCTCAGGCTCTTGGGTATGCGCTCAATGTGGTAGGCGCGCGCTTCCTAGGACCTGATGCATATGGTGCATTCGCATCACTGTTGAGCATCCTCGTCATTGGCTCAGTTGTGGGCGGCGGATTTCAAGCCGTCGGAGCACGTCGCCTCGTTCTATCCTCAATCACAGAGCGACGGGGGCAAGCTGCCACGATTCTGCGCATCACCCTCTGGTCGGCCCTTATCGTCTGCGTCACGACTCTTGCGATCAGCCCATTACTGCAGTGGCTCCTCCACATCAACGGTTGGCTTCCGGTAGCCCTTACTGCCCTCGCGCTGATACCTGTGACAATCGCTGGCGGTCAATTCGCCATCTCTCAAGGGCGCGAAGACTTCACGCGACTTGCGATTATGTACGCCCTCGTCGGATTGGGGAAAGCTGCCGGAGGAATCGCGGGAGCCTTGATCTGGGGGACGCTGCTCGGTGCGATGGTGGGCTTGACGCTCGGCTCCATGACAACCCTAATAATCGGTCTCGTTCTGCTGCGGCCCGTTGTCTCAAAACCTGCGCAAGCTCTCCCCGGCTTTGTCAAGGAAAGCTTGCACGCAACGCACGCTCTAGGTGCGCTGTTCGTACTCACCAACATAGACATAATTCTCGCGCGAGTACTTCTCAGCGCCGACCAAGCGGGTTTGTACGCCGTGGGGTCCATTGTGGCCAAGATCGCCTTCTGGCTACCTCAATTTGTGGGGGTTGTGGCATTTCCTCGCATGGCCGACCACCGACGCAGAGTGGCGACAAAACTCGCAGTGCTTTCTGTGGCGGGAATTGGCGCCGCTACCGTAGCCTGCACTGCCTTGTGGGGGGCCGAAATCGTTAACGTGATTGGCGGAGCAGGCTATATCGGCCTCAGCCCAATCCTCTGGCTCTTCGCCGCGGCAGGGGCCATGTATGCAGTTGGCCAAGCAGTGTTGCTGAGCCGGATCGCTCAGGCGGACCGCCGTTACGTGCTTGCAGTGTGGATCGCTGCCGCCCTACTCGGCGTGATTGCCATCGTCTGGGCACGCAGCATCACCGGGCTCGTGCTGTGTGCTTGTGCCGCAGGGGCCAGCCTCTGCTTTACCAGCCTCGTGGTGCTCTTCCGTGAGAACCGCTCAGCCACTCGCTATTGCGCTGGCCAAGCAGATGGGCGATAAAGCGCGTCGTAGCCACTCTCGTTGCCCATCGCTACCCGAATAGCAACCATGCCCGGGTACACGCCATTGCGGACCCATCGGTCGAGCAGGTCAATGACGGCGATGCGAGATTGATTGGTGAAGTTGCAGTGCCCAGCGCCATAAGGAGCGCCCGAGGCTTCTGGGTAAGTCGTCGGTGCAACTGTGTACAACTGCACCAGCCCGCCCGATGCCTTGTTCGCGGCTACCGCAGAGTTGTAACGCTGGCCAAATAGCGACTCGTTTTGCACGATGACGAGTGAGTCTGCCTTCGTATGCATCGTGATCGTCGGATCCTGAATCTCCCCCGAGGGGTTGCCTCCGAGTTCAACGATCATTTTCTGCGCTGCGGGATCTGGCGAGATCCGCGGGCCGGCTTGCAGCGCCGCCGTAATCGCGTCAGCAGTCCCATCGCCACCCACCGTGTTGAGCAGCGATTTTTCGCTATCGCTGAATCGGGCCGCGTAATCGACACCTGCATTACCAGAGAAATTTCCCCCGAAACGGGCTTCGGCTTCTTGGCGGCCAACCGTTCCATATGCGATTGCCGTGAGCAGCGACTCAACAGTGGCCGCCACGGTGCTCTGTATGGTCGAACCATCGAAAGTTCGGGTCTGCGTGGGCCCATCCGCCACCTGGCCTACCGCCAGAATTTTGGCAATCAGAGCCGTGTCACCGGACTTGGCATTCTCCACGATAGTGGATGCGGCACGAGACCATTCAGTAACAGCCTCGTCATAACTGGTGAAATTGGTCAGTTTGAGTTGAGGATCGATCAGCGTCTTGAAGGCGTAAGCCAGATCAAGTGCAATATTGAAGTTAGCTTCAGCGCCACCGAGAACTCCACACAACGGTGCGACGCCATCGATCCAATCTGGGTGCTTCTCCGCGAGTGTCTGCGTGACCAGCCCACCCAGCGAGTCTCCCCAGACGTAGACACGCTTCGGTACGGCGATATTTATTGCAAAGAAGTCGTGGAGTTGCTCGCCCGCCTTTACTCCATCCTCAACCGCCCAGCCGTTAGAGCTATAAGAGGATCCGGCTAGGGCGTAGCCATCAGAAAGCAAGGAGTTTCCGAGATCCTTATCCCCATAGTTCCAGCCGGGTACGGGAGCGGCAGTCGTGTCGGCTGGGCTGAAATCGGGCGGAAACGGCTGAGCCGGGCGATATCCATGTGAATAGATGAGCAGTGTGCCGTTCCACTGCTCCGGCATAAGAATTTCGTACGCTGCTCCATCGATAGAGCCCGTGCATGCCACCATCTCGCACCCGGTGAAGGGAATGTCGTTGCTTTGATCACGCACCGGATCGGCAGCCGTGGAACTGCACGCGGCAAAAACAACAGCTGCGAAGGCGATCAAGGCTACGGGCAGCATTCTGCGAGGAGTCATGGCCAAAGTGTTGCAGAGAATTGCTGGGAATCGCTCACATTTAGTGCCCGGCCGACTCCCACGTGGTTCCGACTCCCACGCTCACGCTCAGTGGCACAAGAAGATTGGCCGCCCCCTCCATGCACGACACCACAACCTCTCGAACTTCATCCAGCTCACCAGCTGAGACTTCCACCACGAGTTCGTCATGGACCTGAAGCAACATTCGAGAGGAGAGCCCCCGCGCATGCAGCCCGCGCTCAACCTCAAGCATGGCAACTTTGATCACATCAGCTGCTGAACCTTGGATCGGCGCGTTGAGCGCCATTCGCTCTGCCATGTCGCGACGCTGACGGTTATCGCTGGTGAGATCGGGCAGGTAGCGTCTGCGGCCAAGAAGGGTCTGCGTATATCCAGTCTTGCGAGCTTCGGCCACGGCCGCCTCTAAAAATTCACGCACCCCGCCGAAACGACCGAAGTAGTCATCCATGAGTCTTCGGGCCTCGTCCGGACTGCTCCCAAGTTGCTGTGCGAGCCCGTAGGCCGACAGGCCGTACGCCAAGCCATAAGACATCGCCTTAATCCGCCGCCGCATCTCGGCGTCGACTGCATCAGCACTAACGCCGAATACGCGACTGGCCATGGTGGTGTGGAGATCTTCCCCTTCATCAAAGGCTGCGATAAGTCCGGCATCTTGAGACATGTGAGCCATGATGCGCAATTCGATTTGGCTGTAGTCGGCTGTCAGCAAGGTTTCGTACCCCTCACCCACGACGAAGCAATCGCGGATTCGGCGCCCGGTTTCGGTGCGAATGGGAATGTTCTGCAAATTGGGATCAGTGGAAGACAGTCGACCAGTCGCGGCGACCATCTGGTTGAACGTGGTGTGAATTCGCCCATGAGCATCCGCCAGTGGAAGGAGGCCGTCGACCGTCTGAGTCATGCGGATCCAGTCGCGCCACCGCAGAATCGCTTCAAGTAAGGGATGGCCCGTGCGTTCGAGAAGCCCGGTGAGGGCCTCGGCGTCCGTCGTGAAGCCCGTCTTGATCTTCTTGGTCTTAGGCAGGCCAAGTTCTCCGAACAAGATCTCTTGCAACTGCTTCGGGGAGCCGAGATTGAAGTCCTTTCCGGCGATACCCCGGGCATCCCGTTGTGCATCAGCCGCCTGCTCGCCGAATTCCTTCGCGAGTGACTCCAGTCCAGGGCAATTGACGGCGATGCCCCTGGTCTCCATCGCCGCAAGCACTGTCACCAGCGGGAGCTCCACGTCTTGGAGCAACGACGACCCACCGCTTTCGGTAACACGTGTGAGCAGCACCGCGGCAATCTCTGCGGTTGCTTGGGCCCTTGAACCAACGACAGCGCTGTCCATGCCGCCTATTCCGAGTTCGAGCTGGCCACTCGGCGTAGCGCTCCCGAGCGTACGACCCAAAAATCGTTGAGCAACATCTTCGAGGTCGGTCCGCTGACCAGGAGCGACTAGATAGGCCGCAAGCGCCGTGTCGAGATCTAGTCCGCGAAGGGACCCACCCTTGGCACTTAACGCGAGCATCGGACCTTTGGCATCGTGCACACACTTGCGGGCTCGGTCGTCACCCAGCCATTCGATTAAGGCTGACCAGGAACCCTTATCGGCAACAGACACATCAACCGCAGCCAAAGCACCATCGGCTGCGCATAGGCCCACGGACGTAATGGACCCAGTGCCTCTCCCCCAGGATCCCTCGAACGCGACGGCTGTAAGACCGTTTGAATGCTGGGCGAACCACTGGCGAATGGCCACGGCGCCGCTGAGGACGACGCAATCGACCGGTACGGCTTCCACTTCCCGGATGACTGTGGGCTTAGATGCAAAGAGCCTGTCTCTCAAAGTCTTGAACTCGAGTGAATCAAATAGCTCGCGCACGCGTGGCTCATCGAGGGGTTTCATGTCGAACGTGTCGACAGCGACACCTAATGGGACATCCTTGATCAGCTGCGTGAGATCTCGATTGAGTAGAACCTGCGCAACGTTGGACCGCAATGACTCGCCTACCTTGCCGCTGACCTCGTCGGCCCGATCAATCAAAGCACCGAGACTGCCGAACTCCTGGATCCACTTCGTAGCCGTCTTCTCGCCAACGCCCGGAATCCCGGGAAGGTTGTCACTGGGATCCCCGCGGAGCGCCGCGAAGTCCGGGTACTGAGCGGGCGTCAACCCGTACTTCTCCTCGATGGCAGCAGGATTCATTCGGGCGAGATCGGAAACACCCTTGCGGGGATACAGGACAGTCGTGTGGTCATCGACCAACTGGAAGGTGTCTCGGTCACCAGTCAGGATGTAGACATCAAAATCCTTTTCGCGCGCCTGCGTCGCAAGAGTCGCGATGATGTCGTCTGCCTCGTAACCCTCTCGTGACAAGGCCGCGATTCCCATTGCAGCCAGAACCTCACGTAAGAGATCCACTTGACCTTTAAACTCCACCGGAGAGGCACTTCGCGTTGCTTTGTACTCTGGAAAAATCTCGGTTCGAAATGTCTGGCGCGAGACGTCGAACGCCACTGCGACGTGCGTGGGCTTTTCGTCGCGCAGTGTATTGATCAACATCGACGTGAAACCGTAGACAGCATTAGTGGGCTGTCCTGTGGAAGTGCTGAAGTTGTCTACCGGCAGCGCAAAAAAAGCTCGGTAGGCCAACGAATGGCCATCCAGCAGCAGTAGGCGCTTCTCGGAAGACATGACGCGATCCTACGGTGGCGGGAGGTCGCCCCCCGACTAGTCTGACTACGTGAGCGACCAAACCCCGAACTACGCAGAGATTCTTGAGACATTCAAGGTGATGTCGAACGGAACCCTAGACGAGCGCATGGGCATCGAGATCACGCATGGCGAGCCCGACCTCGTGATGGGACGCATGCCAGTCGCAGGCAACGTGCAGATTCTCGGTCTCCTGCATGGCGGGGCCAGCGGTGTCCTCGCAGAGTCTCTTGGCTCGATCGGTTCGGCGCTATACGCAGCACCCGACCGGATAGCGCTGGGAATCGAACTGTCCTGTAGTCACCACAGGTCCGCGAAAGAGGGCTATG
>Ga0164294_10004212_pt1 | contig 12606 bp, 6 predicted proteins | sample GEODES005metaG_FD_111479 | JGI IMG/M metagenome (GOLD analysis project Ga0164294, IMG submission 111479) | Oligotrophic lake water microbial communities from Sparkling Lake, Wisconsin, USA - GEODES005 metaG | ecosystem: Environmental > Aquatic > Freshwater > Lake | place: USA: Sparkling Lake... | reverse complement strand
CAAGCAACTGGCGTCAAGCGAGCCAAGATGCTCATCGCGATGCGCAATGCGTATCCTGAAAATATCACATTGACTCGGGCAGCTCTATCGGAGTCCTTGGACAACCGTGCACTTCAATGCAAGTGCATGATCGCCCCGATCAATGCCAAGCAAGGCGTTAGATTAGAGGACTACCTAGAGGATGAATCTCTGGCGCGCGTCAGAGTGTTCAATGAATCAGAGCTAATCGCACGCCGCATAATTCGAGACAATCCGCCAGATTCTCATATTGCACAAACAAATCAAATCGTTCATGTACTGCTGATTGGCTTTGGATCGGTAGGCCAATCCATCGCTGTCCATTTGGCCCGGACGGGACGCTACCTAAGTGATGAAAATCCGAAGATAACCATCGTCGACCAACATGTCGAGAGTCGATGGCAACAAGCTGTCAAGATATACCCGACTTTACCCGATTGGTTGAAAGTTGAGCGCATGGAGTCTCGGATTGAAGATATTCAAGAAGAACACGCTGCAAAGTGGCTACAAGACGATTGGCCTATCACCATGGTCTATGTTTGCACCAAAAACGAACTTGCAAATCTAAGAATAGCACGATTGTTGCTGCGAGCGCTAGATAAGCATACCGTTCAAAATGTTTCAAATGTTCAAGTTATCACATTGGATCCACCTGGAGGATGCGTTCTTGGTGAATTTTCAAAGCGTGAAGACAACAAGAAAAGGTTCAAATTGTTTTCTCTGGCGAGATCCGATGATCAAGGTAAGAATTCCCCTTTGGATACCAACTTGATGACCGAGACGGATGATAAATGCGCCATCGCGCTACATGAAGATTATTGCAAAACAGAGGATGCCAGATTGGCGAAGAATCCCAGCCAATTGAGAAAACCCGCACACAAGTCATGGCATCAATTGGCGGAAACTTATCGCGACGCCAACCGCTCTGCAGCCGACCACATTAAGATCAAACTCAGGGCGGTAGGTAGAACTGTCTCATCTTCTTCAGATGACGTTGCAGCGCCACTGACAAAGGACGAAATTGAATTGCTTGCACAAATGGAGCATAAGCGTTGGTGGGCCGAGCGCTCGTTAGACGGTTGGAAATATGCGCCCGTTCGAAACAATGCTTTAAAACACCATCCAGATATGGTGCCCTATCACGAGCTAAACGAAGAAACAAAGGATTACGACCGAAAGTCCGTCACAAAAATGATCGAGATTGAGGCGGGGAAAGGCGGGTTTCTTGTCAAATCTCCTGGCTAAACGCGACTCACTGAGTAACAAATATGGCCCAACGTAAAACCCAACCCATCGGGCTAAATCAATTTTTAGCCTGCCTGATGATCTTGTTTCTAGTGCTTCTCTCAGGATGCAATGGAGTACTGCTGAGCGAGAGGCAGAAAGTTGTGAAAGCATCTCATGATGCGGTGTGCAAAGAGAAAGACTTCAAAGCTATGCGCCCATATTTGAGCAAAAGTTCCACACCAATTCTCGATCTTTCTTCATCGCTGGCCAACCTGAGTCAAATATTCGTTGGCAGCGCATTATCTGACCGAATTGCCATTGAGTGCCACACCGATAAGCATCAATTTGTAGATGAGATCAAGGTGAATGAAGAACGTTATATCGTTCGGACTAAAAATGCTAGTTCTGAAAACATGACTGAAACCATCGTGATACTTGAAGACGGAGCTTGGAAGATTGCTTTACTGGGCCGTTAGACTCAATAAGAGTCGGCGGGATTAACTTTATATGACTCCCTAAAAAGACCGCTATGCTTACGGCATCCGCATTCCGCTTGTTCGTCAGTTCCACCTTCAGCGATTTTGTGGCCGAGCGCGAGGCGCTGCAAAAGCTGGTGTTCCCGGAGCTTGAAAAGTTCTGTGCGGCGCGAGGCGCGCGCTTTCAGGCCATAGACCTGCGCTGGGGCATTACTGAGGAGGCACAGCGTGAGCACGACACCCTGCGCATCTGCCTGGAGGAAGTGCGCCGCTGCCAGGAGCTCTCGCCAAGGCCGAATTTCGCCGTGCTGCTGGGGGATAGGTACGGCTGGGAGCCGGTGCCGGCGCGGATACCATTAAACCACTGGGAGCGACTGAAGGTGGCGGCCGATCAGCCTGGCTGGGGAGTAATCGAAGGCCAGTATCAACGGGATGAGAACGCGGTGCCGCCGGTGTACTGCCTTCGCAAGCGAGAGGGAAACTGGGCGTTAGACCTAAAGCGTGAAGCCGAGTTACTGCAGGTGCTCAGGCACGCTGCGAGGGACTTTGAAGGTGATGACCAGTTGCCCTATTTTGCATCCGCTACCCATCAAGAAATTGCGCTGGGGGCGCTGGCTACCCAGGATGACGAAGGCCGAAGTCTGCACCCTGAGGAGCATGTGCAAGTTTACGTTCGCCACATCGAGGGGCTCCCTAGCGACGAGTCTGCGCGAGCCTTCCTTGACTGGGATGCGAACAGCCAGACGCCGGTTCCCGGTGCTCTAGAGCGGCTGTCTGCACTTAAATCGAAGCTGCGTTGGCGACTGCCGAACAGGGTTCATGACATCCAGGCGCGCTGGGGCGGCGGTGGTACTGACGAATCTCACATCGATGCCTTCTGTTCCCAGTTTCTGGCCGGCCAGAAGACCATCATCGAACGAGAGCTGGGCAATCGATATAGGCTGGAGGATGATGTAGTGCGATCTGCCCAGCACGACACCTTCGCGAAGGAGCGTGCGCGAAACTTCGTCGGTCGTACGGAATTACTTGAAGCAATTAATGCTTACATCGCGCATCAAGGTCAAACTTCTCCCTTGATCGTGCATGGCGATGGCGGCTCGGGAAAGTCTGCGCTGATGGCGAAGGCCTACCAACAAGCGCTTGATGGTGCCGTCGGGCAAACCGTCCTGCTGGCTCGCTTCATTGGCGGTGTGCCGGGAACCGAGTCGCTGATGACCTTACTTTCAGAACTCGTTGCTGATATTCAAGCCGCCTATGGTCAGCCAGATCCACAACCGCCAGAGAGCATAAAGATGGCACGCGAAGCCTTTGAAGCCGCACTGCAAGGCGTCACGGCAGAGCGCCCCCTCGTGCTGTTTCTAGACGCGCTGGACCAACTCGACCGCGCCGACGACGCCTGGCTTCTGGAGTGGCTGCCCAGAGAAGTAGGGGAGTACACCCGGGTGGTTGCGAGCATCCGATCGGGGCAGACACTTGTGCAGGCCCAGCGCCGCTATCCGACGACGTTGTTGGAAGTGGCCGCAATGACGCCCGCCGAAGGCAGTCAGATGCTAGATGCGTGGCTCGCCGATACCCGGGAGGCACACTTCAACGCCGGTATATCACCAGCGCGTGGGCGCAGACTCACTGAGCGACAGCGCGAGCGGGTTCTCAGCACTTTTGCGCAGAGCGGTAAGCCGCTGTGGCTTAAGCTTGCCTACGAGGAGGCCCGTAGTTGGGCATCCTCGCATAAAGCCAATGCGCTTCCGGAAACAGTGGAGGGGATGGCAGAGGACCTCGTCGCCCGGCGGCTGCTCGAAGGGGAGAATCATCCGCGCGTATTCGCGACGCGAGCGCTGGCCTATCTTACGGCAGGCCGCCTCGGGCTGGCTGAAGAAGAGCTCGAACTCGCACTTGCCACAGACCCTGAGGTGAAGGCCGAGTTCAATGTGCAGAATGCCAAGACCGGACAGGCTTGGAGGTTCGATGCGAAACGCCCGCGCCTGCCGGCGATCTTATGGTCAAGACTCTATTTTGACTTGCAGCCATATTTGGCAAGGGCGCAGGTTGAGGGCACGATCGTGTACCGGTGGTTTCATCGGGAGTTCAAGGAGGAGATTGGCAAGAAGTACCTGAAAGAAGCTGGAGATAAGGACGCCACGCACGGGCACCTTGCCGGGACGTTCTTCGCACTGGCGCCTTACGGGGACGACCTATTCAAGTACACGGATGCCAGCGGGGCGCAGCAACCTGCTGCACTTAGAAGGGTGATGGAGCAGCCGTGGCAGTTGGCCCAGGCGGGGCGGCACGAAGTGCTGATGAACCTGCTAACCAACTTTGGGTTTTGCATGGGGAAATGTGCAGCGAGGCGGAGTGGAGACTTAATCCGCGATGTCGTCGATTCATCAGTCTTCACCCATGCGCCCATTCAGCCGCAAATCTGGAGGGAATTTCTTTTGTCGATCGGCCATCTGTTGCGGTCTGCTTCGCAAGCTTGGCTACCACACCGGGTCCTGCTGCAACTTACGCTGGAGGAGACCCTACTGGAGGACCGCTGCGTGATCGAGGCATGGGCCCAGCGCTATGCGAATTGGCAAGTTGTTAAGGCGCTCCAAAATGTTACCAGCGGTTGTGAGAAATATCCGATGGTCACGTTCGATGGTCATAAAGATGAGGTTTCAGGCGTCCATTTGCTTCCTGGAAATCGTATCCTGTCGTGGTGTTCCAGCGATCAAGAAATCCGCATCTGGGAGGTCTTTTCCGGCGAGACCTTAGCGCTTTTTCACCACGAAAATCAGATCGATAGTGTCGAAGTGATGTCAGACGGAAGGGTACTTTCGAGCAGTAAGGACCAGAGGTTGAACGTCTGGTCAATCGATTCACATGAGCGAATGGCAAGCTTTCGTGTTTGGGAACCCATACCGCTAGGGGTGGGAGGATTCCGCAGCATTGATTTCGCGCGGTTCGCCCACTGGTCTGCCGGGCGTGCGCCTTGGGATTACACGATCAAAGTCCGCAGCCTGCAATCGGGAGGACTGATCGCAACGCTGCCACGCTCAACTGGCGATGGACACACCGACTTCGTAATTGGCGTACTCCCGCTCGAGGGCGACTCATTTCTCAGTTGGTCGCACGATCAGACGGTGCGTCTGTGGCACATCGCGTCAGGTGAGTGCAGAGCCGTATCCGCGGACCTACTGGCTCCTATCGTAAAGGTCGAACTGTCGAATAACGGCTCGATTCAGGTCCATACATTGACTGACTTGTGGGGATGTAAACAGGTGCTCTGGGTGCTGTGCCCCGAAACCCTGGCTCCATTGCAGGATGCGCAGGATCATGCTGCGCTCGCGATGCGGGAGAATCGACTGACGTTTGAGTGGGGTACATCTACATATGACGTCTGCTGGAAGGGCGAGCGCATTACTTTGCAACGGGCGGACCAGAGCACCACCAATGGCCTGGGCGTCGTGGAAAGCCAAGTAGCGCCACAATTTGGCGCAACAGTTCGGCCATCACCAAAGCTGACAAAACTGAAGGTACTTACGGATACGAAAATCCTCGCAGGCTTGGGCGACGCATCACTTGCATTGCTCGATGCGGAAACGGGCGCTACCATCGACCGTCTCGAGGGGCGTGCAGATTGCGCGGGCAGCGGATGCCTCTTGGACCAAGATCTAGTGGCAATCTGGCCAGGCGAGGCGGCAAGCAAGAATTTACTGAGGGTCTGGCATCCAGGGGGACGTACGCGAGTCGACAGGCAACACGTTCCGCATGGGAGGATTCTCGGTGCTGAGCCCGTACTTGGAGGGTTGCTTACCTGGGGGGCACGGTCAGTTATTCGTTGGCATGTCGCACCGCTAGGCATTGATGAACGTCTCGACCATCCCGCGAATATCCTTTTTGTCCGCCGCCTGGATGCCGATGGCGAGTTCTTATCCTGCGACTCAAATGGCAATATCGGGTTGTGGCATGAACACCGCCTGGAATGTGTAAAGTGGGTCCACACCAACAGGAGGGGCTTAGAAGATGTGCGCTTATATGGGGATGATCGGATCCTTGTTTTGTACCGAGAATTCGGTCGACAGTTCATCGAGGGATTTACAGTCTCTTGTGGATCATCACTTGGTGTGACTCAGCGTAGCCTGGGCAAACGGTCATTTAACGGGAAGAAAACCTCTAAGCAGGGCTTACCAAGGGTGAAGATTCACCGAGAGTCCGTCGAATGGCAAGCAGATTGCGGCGATATCGTCTTCTGGATTAACAGGGGCGGTTCTATGGATTTACTTGGCCTGACCCCTCAGGGGACTCTGATTGCTAGGCGCGGAGGAGAACTACTACTCATTCAAACCGATATGCGCGTAGGGGATGGTGACGCGGGGTTTATTGCTGAGGGCCAGCAAGCGGACCGGATTACAGAGGCAGAACTGGCCAACCTGAAGCTGTATCCGAGGGATGCGCCGAGCGAAAAGACGCCAAAGATTTGGCCAAACGTATTCGCAACCCTACGCCAACAGGCATCGAACGAAAATCTTGCGAAACTGGATAGCCCAGATTTTTTGGGGTCAATTTTGTCCGGTGCTGGCGTTTTCGTGATCTCAGCCCATTCTTCTCGAGCACAGCAGGATTCTCGGGCATACCGGAATCGGTCCTACGCCCATTCGGATCGTTTTTGCATGATTACTCGATTTCCAAAGGCAATCGATTGGCTGCTCAAGAAGATGGAGAGCGAGGTCTCGCCAAGTTCGTTCATGGACAAGGAGCGCTTCTATGGTGAAGTGGCAATGAGCATGGCGGCGGCGGAAGCTTATGGCGACGGCTTACTTGGCGTTCTTTCGGCAGGTATTGATAAGGCTCAAGAACTTGTTCGTGAGTCGGGGCTGACCTGGAATGAGTGACCAACGCACCATCCGCATCTTCCTCTCCAGCACCTTCCGCGACTTTGGCGAGGAGCGTGACCTGCTGGTCAAGCGGGTGTTCCCTGCCCTGCGTGCCCGGCTTAAGGACCGCTTCGTCGAACTGGTGGACGTGGATCTGCGTTGGGGCATCACCGCAGAGGAGGCGGAGCGGGGGGAAGTGCTGCCCATCTGCCTCTCGGAGATTGACAGATCTCGCCCCTACTTCATTGGCATGCTCGGTGAGCGATATGGCTGGATCCCTCCCCATGAGGGCTATGCACCAGACCTTTTAGAGCGCCAACCGTGGCTCAAACAGCACCAAGGCGGCAAGAGCGTGACTGAACTCGAAATTCTTCACGGCGTTCTTAAGAACACACGCATGAAAAGTCTTGCATTGTTCTACTTCCGATCTCCCGCCTATGCACGTTCCAAAGGTGGTCACTATGCACCTGAAAGTGCTGAGGACAGACAAAGGCAACTTGATCTGAAGCGAAGAATCAAGGCCAGCGGTTACTCGTTCACGGGCTACCGTGACCCTGAGGCTCTGGCCAAACGCCTGGAGCGAGACTTATGGAAACGGCTTGATGCGGAGTTCCCCAAATCTGGCATACCTGATGCGTTTGAGCGAGAAGCTATGCGTCACGAGGCCTATGCCGCACCTCGGCGAAGGTTGTACCTGGGAGGCGAGCGTTATCAGGCGGCGCTGGGACACGCGCTGGCCAGTGGTGCGCCCGGTGTGTTGATCCGCGGGGCATCGGGCGGTGGTAAGAGCACCTTACTGGCCAACTTCCTGGACAAATGCCGCATACAGCATCGGCAGTACCTGGTGCACGAGCACTACCTAGGTGCCAGTGCCGATGCCGCCGATCCTCACGCTTTGGCACGGCGGTTGGTCGAATTCATTCAACGTAGCACCGGCAGCGCCGAGGCCATTGCGAAGGATCCGCAGCAGTTGATGGATAGCCTACCCCAGTGGCTCGCCGTTGCCAGCGGATGGGCCCGTCGCCGTCGTCGGCATTTCGTGATCACCCTAGACAGCCTCAATACTTTGTCCAGCCAGCAAGACCTGCGATGGTGGCCGACTTTCATCCCCGAGGGGGTGACCCTGGTGGTGTCCTGCCTTCCCGGCCCGGTGCTGGACGCGCTGTCCGGCCTGATTAGACAGTCCAGGCGCAATCGTTCAGCCTCGCACTGGCAGACTGTGCAGATCATGCCCATGACGCGGCCTCAGAGTACGCAATTGCTGCAAGCCTACTTGGCTCGTTTCAACAAGAAGCTTCCGCTCGATCTGATGAGCCAGGTGCAGCGGCATCCACTGGCCTGCAACCCGCTTTTCGTTCGTACGCTGGCCGAGGAGTTGCGGCTGTTCGGCGTCCATGAGGCCCTGCAGGCACGGTTGCATCACTACCTCGCAAGCCAGACGATAGATGCGCTCTTCGCACGTGTTTTGCAACGTGTGGAGGACGATTGCGGCCGCAAGGCAGTCAAGATCGTGGTAGCCGCGATCTGGGCCTCGCGTGCCGGCCTCACAGAAAAGGAGATCCTCGCCCTTGCCCAAGTCACACCCGCCACGTGGGCCACGATGCGGTTGGCGCTGGACGAGGCGCTGATGGAATCACAGGGCCGGATGATCTTCGCGCACGACTATGTGCGCCTAGCGGTGCGGCAGCGCTACCTGCCGACCGATGAGTCGGTGCAGTCGGCCCATGCGGCGCTGGCCAAGTGGTTTCATGCGTCGGCCGACCTGAATCGCCGCGCTGAGGAAGAGCCCTATCAGTGGCAGATGGCCAAGCGATGGCCCCGCTTGCGAAAGTGCCTGACAGAGCGAAAGCTTTTTGAGGCTGCGCTGGCCAGCGGGAGAGCGGAGGAACTCATCACTTGCTGGCTTAGGTTGCAGGCCCACAAGACAGTGGACGTGTCCAAGGCCTACCGCCTTGCGTGGTTGCGGTGGAAGGCACAGGCTTGCACACGCCGAGATGGGGCTTTGGCCATGGATCTGAGCAGTTGGCTTCAAGAGGGAGGGTACTTCACGCCGTTCACGGTCACGCTCAATCGCTACGCGATGGCGATCTCCCATGAGCGCAATGGGGCGCGCTCCCTGAGCGGTGCGTTGACCGCTTGCAATCTGGCAATCTCCCTATTTCGGACGGGGCGTCTGCAGGAAGCGCGCGGCCTCTATGCCCAGGCCGTGAATCTGCTGGACGCGAAGGGGGCGGTCCACCCAGAAGCGCAGAAATGTCGCACCAATTACGCCTTGTGCCTCTTGCAGTGCGGCCAGGTGGAAGCCGCGCAGCAGATACTGACACAGGTGGTCGCGGCGCAGTCCAAGTCACTTGGCGCAGACCACCCCGATACGATCGCGACTCTCATGAGCCTAGCCATATCACACAGCATGCAGGGTGATCAGAAGGCCGCGATCGAGGGTTTCAAGGCAGGACTGGCTGCCACGCAATCACGCTTCGGGCGATTCCATGCAGCTACCGCAGGGGTACTGAGCAACCTAGGCATCGTCCTCAAGCGCTCGGGCGACTTTCGCGCAGCGAAGGCTTCGTATGAGCGGGCGCTGGTCATTTACGAGCAGTTGCTGGGTCCGGACCATCCCGACACCCTGATGGTCCTAAACAACCGGGCGACTCTGCTGCGCGATACGGGTGATATGCTAGGGGCTGAGGCTTTGTACCGCAAGGCGCTTGCCGGGTGCCAGCGTACGTTCGGGGAGGGGCATCCAGACACCGCCGACACTTTGAGCAATCTGGCGGTGCTACTGCATAGGAAGGGAGACCGCGAGGCAGCGATCACTTGCTTGCGGCGGGCCTTGGCCAACCTCCAAACGTTTTACGGCGCTTCGCATCCGGATACCGAACGGACTTCGCAGCGCCTAGCTGCGCTGGAGTCGTAGGCTGTCCGCACAAATCTGACACTGGCAGTACCGAATCATCACTTTGATAACACTAAATATATTTTATTGAGCCAATATCTGATGCTGTACGGATTACCTCAAGACTAATGGTTTCAAAATCAGAACTGATTAACCAAGACAAAATTACTGAGCATATAGTTGCACCCCCTTTTTGGCATAAATACCACTGAAATTGTGGTTGCTTGATAAGGGGTCCCCTCATTTTCAGTGCAATAACTGACGGTACGCAAAGCTAGCACTGGCGCGGGTCTATTTCGCTAAGCCAATGATCTAAAAGACTTTTCTGTTCACCATATCTCGGCTGTTTTGTGGCGTCAAACCGTGACCAATGTCCTAACAAAAGCCGAAATATCGTCCGCTAGTGGCAGTTTGAGCTATCAACGCCTTTCTGGTCGCGCCTCACCGCTTGGAAATGCCCTCCAAAATCGGCTTAAACCATCCAACAAGAGCTGAACTGAGGTCGGATGAGCCAGAGCATGCGTCCCTGGTGTGAAGATTGCCACTCGGCGGGCAATAAAGTCACTTTTAAAAGTGAACAGAAAAGTCAATGAAATCAACGATCTACCCAGACCACCCCCGCGCCAGTGTTGGGTTTGCGTACCGTCAGTTATTGCACTGAAAATGAGGGGACCCCTGTTTAGCCCATTAATCGTTAGAATAATAAAAACAGTTACTTTGATAAAAAGTTTCATGTGTAAGTTAAGTGAGTTAGAGGTTACTTGACAAATGAGCCGAGCCATATGCTCCCCATAGAATAACAGCGGAGAAAACTGACACGGAAAGCACCTCGTGCATATCCTGTTTAGGTTGATTATTAACGATCACACGGCACAGCATACTGACTGAAAAGTACAGCCACTTGAAACCTGATTATAATTCGTTAAATATACCCACAGATATATAAGTTAAGAGGTGATCTCCAAACTATTGAAGCCATCCTTTTGAGTTAAGTAGCATAATTTCCTAACTTTACAAAACATTCCTTAGACCATCAATCAAGATAAATCTATGACTACATGTCAACGTTGCCAAGATCCCATACCGGCAGGACGCAACTTTTGCACTGCACACTATATAGATGCCATGGTTGAATATGACTCAGCTATGGTTAATTATCGAAATCAGGTATCAATTTGGGAGTCGATGTCCGCAGCAAGTAAAACGGCCGCTAATGCGAAAGCTGAGAAAAATGCCATAGGTGGTTCCGCTGGACTTGTTGGCTTGATTATTGGCGCTCTAATTTGGTATAAAGCATTTCCGGATTTAGATGCGCTCATTGGCATAGGTATATTGATAGGATTTGTAATTATTTTCACCATGATCAAGCCCCTTCGATTACTTGTTGGGCGTACAACTCGTCTTTTTGTGCACGCTATAGGTTACTTTATTGTCTCATGGATCGCAGGCGCCATTATTTCCATTTGGTCCCCATTAATCAGTGAAAATGCGACGGTGTTATCAGGTGGTTTAGCACTTGCTACTTTAGCTTTGTCGGCTATTTTGGAGGCCTCTGGAGGTCACCATGCTAGTGCCGCGCCAATAATGCCTTCTAAGCCAAATCCCTAAAGCGCAAAGAGATAAATCATCGATAATTATTTATTAACTGGCTCATTAAAATGAAACTACTTTTTTTTATCACTATTGTCACTTTTAGCATCGGTGCATCTGCTGGAGGATTAACCTGCAAGGATGTAGATGGAAAAAACAAATACTATCACTCGAATATGGATAAACTGGCGTCTCTCGCAAAACTAAACGGGTGGTACAGGAATACCGAGGGATTTGTTTTTAGTTTATGTATGAACGATATTAAAAGTGCGGATCGCGAAGTACTTTTTGGCGGTATCCAGGCAGATGAAGCAGGGAGAGTAGCCAAGGTACTTAGCATTAATTACCAAGCACCTGAAAGAAGCCATTCAGACATACTTTACGAGATCGCAAATAGAAAACTTGCAGAATATATGTGTAGTGCTTGCGCATCAAATGCAGCATTAGATTTTGTAAATTTTCCTAATAGTCAACGAGGAAAACTAATTAAACAAGCACTCGATGGTAATGCATCAGCAATCAAACAAGTAACAAGTTTATATCAGTGATTACAGAAATCAAGCGGAAGTGGTAATTTTCAGGAGTTCGAGACCTCGTTTGACCGATGCACATTGTGTTGAACTTAGTAATTTACCAAATTGACCAAGTAATTTAGTCAGAAGTTGACAGGTTCATGACCCCAGTGTGACGCGGTGGATTATTTAAACGGAAGAATATTTTCATTTTCCGCCGCTCATTTAATAATCGCTTCAATTACTTCATAGTTAAAACTTCAAGGGCCGTGTAACTGATTTTTTTTCTCTCGTTGGGGACACTTTTAAGAGAAGTGGTTCTCAATTCGGTTAGAAAGTTTTTATCTGGCTTTGTTGAATTGGTATTGTCGTTTGAAAAAAGTGGCTTGGGTGAAGTAATTACAAGGATCATTTCTTTTCCAATAGGTGAAGAAATCTTGTAGCCGGGACCACCCAACGTAATGTTTTGGTTTGGGGAATAATTTTTCCCCCAATAGAATTTAACGGCGGCGCCATTCGACTGAATGTATACGGCATATAAGTATCCCGGCGATTTTGGCAACTTAACATCAATCACAAAAGTATCGCCAACATTCAGTGTGTTATCTGGGTGGCCAAGGATAGAGGCCGCTAAATTTTTTGCATTGCTTGGCGGAAATGCCTCTAAATGGAGATAAGTCTCACAAAGTGGCCATGGCGTAATTCGGACCTTACTTTCAACGTTCGTTACCCCTTTAATTTTCATCATTGTGTGAATCAACTTGGCCAATTGATTTTGTTTGTCGATGTATCCCTCTAACCGGATGATGCCCCACCCATCCACGTTCCCCTTTACTTTTCCGCATTCAACACCAGCGTTGATAAGTTCCAATTGATTCTTGATTTTGGCAATATCGCCAGGCAAGGGTAGAACGACATCTAGATTCGGTAAAGGCGCAGGCGCAGGCGCAGGTGTGGGCGCAGGTGTGGGCGCAGGTGTGGGTGTGGGTGTGGGTGTGGGTGTGGGTGTGGGTGTGGGTGTGGGTGTGGGT
>Ga0164294_10004209_pt1 | contig 12610 bp, 7 predicted proteins | sample GEODES005metaG_FD_111479 | JGI IMG/M metagenome (GOLD analysis project Ga0164294, IMG submission 111479) | Oligotrophic lake water microbial communities from Sparkling Lake, Wisconsin, USA - GEODES005 metaG | ecosystem: Environmental > Aquatic > Freshwater > Lake | place: USA: Sparkling Lake... | reverse complement strand
TGGGATGGTCCTCCGATTCGATATGTTCGCTCCCAGTATGGAAGACTCTATTGTCCAACTCCACGGGTGTTTAACTAGTTCGGGGCACACATGCTAAGTGCAATATTCCTAGTCGTATCTCTCGCGCTGCAGGATGCGCAAAGCCCGCCGACACCGGTGCATTTAACGACGTTTTCCTTTCCAGGGTCCCCATCCGTGTCGTCCTCGGTTTGGAACTCGATTTTTGCCGCCGCTCGGAGTGACCCCTCGATCAGAAAGGCCCTCTTCGATTTAGTTGCTAGTGCTGACGCGACCATGAAGGTCGACCGATCGTGGTACCAAAGGCCGACGCGCTTCGAGGAAATCCCGGTTAGTCAGGTGGATCCGATCGCGCTTGTCTCGGGGCGGAATCGTGATGTGCGGGCACTCGCCATGAACGACTGTCGGCAAGCAGATTTCTTGCGGTCGAAGGTTCTTGGTTTGGCCGTTGCTGCTCGTTACTCAACAGACCCTGGCCAACTTGCGAAGGTGATCTCGATTCTAGAAGCGGTTTCACAGTGGCAACCGTTCCAAAGGGCTGGTTGGTCGCTTGGGGATGCCTCGCGAACAATGCCGGAGGGTGGCGACGGCGTCAATATGGCAACTGCGTGGGGCATTCATGGAGTCATTGACATCCTCGAGGTGCTCGGAGATCGCGTCCCAGATGCGCTTCGCGCGAGATTGCGGCAGAGGCTGCGGGCCGAGATTGCGGCAATTGTCGACTCTTGGACCGCCCGTAGACCGTGGTATGTCCAGTCAGACGCCGCAATGTCGAATCAGTGGATTGATCCCAGTGCAGCATTGGTGCGTGCCTGCCTGTATTTAGGGGATCCCTCGCTTGCGGACGAGTATGAACTGGGCGTCCGTAATGTTTCGAAGGCAATTGGGATGTCTGCGTCCGACGGGGCGTTTTTGGAGGGCATTACCTACGCGCAGATGTCCTTTGGTCCACTTTTTCAGGCGATTTTAGCGATGAAGGATGCTGGGGATCGTCGCTTCGATGGTCATCCGTTTGTCGGTTCAGCTTGGAAGTGGTTCATTCACCAGATGATGCCCTGTGGTGCCTTAGTCAACTGCTCCGACAGCCATATGTCGCGATTGCCCGAGTGGGCCGAGCGGGTTCCTCTGGACGGTCTAGCGATGGCTGCCCTTGCCTCTGGCTCTGATGAGGCGTTGCAAACCGTTCGGGCGCTATTCCCTGATGTTCCCGCCTCCGTCGCGGGCTTTCGACTCGCTATGGCAAAGTCCCTCCCGTGTCGAGTACCGGACGACGTGAAACCCTGGGCATACTTCCCGTCTCAGCAGATTGTTTGTTGGCGGGAGGCACTTAACTCTCCGACCAATCATGGGACCGAACTCGGCATTTGGATCAAGGGTGGCTCAACCCTCTGCCGTAGCCACGCGCATCGCGACCAGGGCCAAGTCAGCGTTTACAGGGGCTGCAATGCAATGTTGCTCGATTGCGGTACACCGGATTACTCTGATCCAGAATATGAGCGTCGTTATGCCGGAGTGGCCGGACACGGAATCATGCAGTTCGAACCTGTAGATCCATTTGGGCAGGCGGTTGACGCCCCGATCACAGTGAGGCGCATCGATTCGAATGGTGGGCTGGTTGAGATCGATCTAGCGAAGACATATGAACACGTCAGTGAGTATAAGCGCTCGGTTGAATGGCAGCGCGATCGTGTCACGATTGTAGATCGCCTGACTCGCTCAGTTCCGACTCCCCGTCAGACCGAGATATTTCGATTTCATGTTGGGTGTCCCGATTCGGTCCAGATTTCTGGCGCAGGGAATTCCAGGGTGGTTCGCTTTGATGACGTCTCGTGGCGTATCCAATGTTCTCAAGACTTTCAGTTGACGAAAGTTGACTGGCCGGACCGCGTGTCTCAAGATCAAGTTCATAGAGTCTTTTCGATTGTGATCGCAGAATCGATTGTTTCGGTTGAACTAACGTCTGAATGGTCGATGAACCATAAGTTTCCGTGACTGAGTCGTGACAGGTGATCTCTCAGTATCAGACTGCCTTACAGTTCGTAGGACTGAAGGAACGACAGGGATTTGTTGATTCCTCAGACAGCAAACATGCTCGTCGGGCTCCTCTTTGGACTATTGTGCGGTCGCCGGTACGAACATGATCGTGCCGCTCATTGGCAGCGCAAGGACAGGAACACTCATTCATGTGGCGAGAGGCGCACTTTGACCACCGCTCTACGCTAGACACGTGACCAGGCGCCTAACGGATCACGTGGTATGAGTATGCTGTTGGTGGACACGCATGGACCTTGTACTAGCCACGTTATTCGCTGCATCCTGCCTGTTCGGCGTAAAAAATCCGCGCTGGATGGTGGCCATGATAATGCTGCTCTATCCTATTGAGCAATTGCTGCAGGCTGGGGCACCATTTCTGCGATCCGGTGCTGCGGGCGGTCAGGTAGTTAACTACGTAGTCGGGGTGGCAAGTCTTGGCTCTGCTTTGGTGGTAGCTCGCCGATCAGAACGACCATTTATGGGGTTAATGAACACTGGGACTGTCACGGTAACACTGCTTTTGCTCTGGGCGACGATCTCATTACTGTGGTCACTAGATCGGGTAGGCGGGCTAGAGATGACGCTCGCTAACTGGCCGTATTACTTCTTACGGATTTTGATTGCTTCGTTCCTGATAACGAGTGTTGGCGACTTGCGCGGCTTGTGGCTTTGTGTGTTAACACTGGGTAGCTCACTCTGTGTGTTGATCCTGGTTAATCCGGGATTCACTAGCCAGTGGGGGCGTCTTGGGATTGTTGAAGGGGGAAAGATGTCGAGCAATCCCCTCGCCCTTGGTGATCTCGGCGCGTTGGTATTTCTCTCCGCGGTTCTTTTTCGGGCACACGGGTTGGGTGGATGGTTTAACATCATTCGGTTTACGGCGGCTATTTTAGGAATTGTGGTAGCGCTGCAATCCGGCGCGCGCGGCCAAGTATTTCTATCGTTCGCCATCGCATTGGCGGGGTTTCCGCTCGCGCTTCGCATGCGGAACATCCGTGGGTTCGCAGTGACCGTGGTTGGTCTCTTGTCGTTCTCCGCTATTCTTCCATTTTTCATGTCTCAGTTGTTAGAAGGCGTAGCAGCCAAGCGGTTTTCTTACGACGAGTTGCTAGAGGGCGATAGCAGCGCAACGGAGCGATGGCAAAATGTGCGCGCCCTGTTTGATGCATGGCTGATGCGTCCACAGGCGTTCTTTGTTGGGATCGGGTATTTCTCGTTCGGTGTCATAGGTGGTGGTGCGGTGTATTCGCACGTCATAGTTGCGGATTTGGTCTTTGAGTTAGGTATTCCAGGTGCAGTTGCACTTGTGGCCCTTTCTTGGAGCACCTTTGTTGCGTGTAAGACGTTGTTTATGAATCACGCTGCCGATCCCGTGGAGCGGAACTCGGTAGCAATCTTGATTGCGGTGACATCGTTGTTTTATCTATTAGCAAACAAGCAAGGCGACCTGTGGGGCTCAACGGGGCTCTTTATGTTGATGGCCATTGCTGGACGGCTGAAGTCACGTGCTGAGTTAGGTTGGGAGGGTCCGCCTGATCAGTTTGGTTCACCGCCATGGCTCATGACTTCCGATAGGGAACGCGCATCCGAACCGGGTGCTACACAGTGACCGGCACTCCTTTGACCACACTTGCTGGGGTCGGAGAGTCACGGACCGTAGCATTATCGATGCTTGCACTACCGGAAACTCGCCTACGAAGCGGCATCGACTTCTGCATGCTCGTCGAGCGACCACGCATGGGTTCTTGTCGGCCAAGACGACTAGCGGTGGCTTTGAGGGTAGTCCGAAATTGGAGGGAACCTCGATGGGCGGTGTAGATCAGGAGCGGCGTACTGTCGGTGGGCCCGTCGTGCCAAGTGCAGGATCTCAGGTCATTCATTCACAAGTCATGGTTACATCGCTTCGTGATTCTGCCGTGTCTGGCGGGGTTTGGTCGTTAGCTCAGGTGTTAGCAAACAAGCTCTTAGCCCTTGTTGGCACATTTGCATTGATGTATCTCTTACGCCCGGTCGACTACGCGATCGCGGGCATAGCGCTGAGTATTCAGTCATTCGTGACGCTGATGCCGGTGTTCACATTGGGTGACGCGCTGATAGCTCGCGCGGGGGATGTTGACCGACTTCTTAGCACTGCAATTAGGCTATGCGCCGGGGTGTCAATCGTGACCTCGGTTCTGCTGGTGTCTATCGGACCGTTGGCCGCTTGGACATATGAGCAACCCTCACTAGCCGCAGCCTGCGCGTGCATTGCATTACGCCCGCTTGTTGAACTTGCACTTCTTGGGCCTCAGACCCGCCTGAGACTGCAACTGGCGTTTCGACGACTTTCGGTGGTGGACGCAATATGCCAAGCCGGGGCAACGTTAATGGCCATCGCTATGGCGGCGCTCGACTGTGGGTGGTCAAGTCTGATCCTGCCGCAAATTGTATTTACAGGGGTTCGAGCTTGGATGTACATAGGCGCCGCAGGGCAGCCCATCTCGGGTCCCAAGTGGGTGCCTGGAGACGCTCGTGGTCTGCTAGCAGCCTATTCAATTTCTGGACTAGGACAATACGTGCACGGCGGCCTCCTGGTACTGCCGCCACTACTCATCGGTTGGCTCGCTGACACTGAACAAGTCGGACTTTTTTCGATGGCATTCACACTCTCTGCGTCGATCAACGTGGTCGTGGCGGTCAGTCTTGGGCTGGTGCTTCAGCCGGTCTTCGCTAGGTTGGCCAATGATCCAAACCGGCAAACTTCAGCCTTCCTGCGATCCTGTTCGACGATCGCGGCAGTCTCCATGCCCTTATGCCTGTGTCAAGCCGCCGTGGTCGCCCCGGCCTTTCGGGTCCTTCTCCCTGAGCGTTGGGGCGCCGCCAGCACAATGGCAGTGCTGCTTTCGATTGGTCAGGCGTTCTATTTTGCCGTAAATCCTGCGATGAGCCTCTTGAAATCACAGGGGCGCTTCAAGGCATTTCTGGCTTGGCAGGGCATACAACTGGCACTCGTTGGGGGTTCGATGATCGCTGCAGGCTTGCTATTTCCAGATGCGCCAGCAATAGCCATCACTGCCGTCGCGTCTCTTTACACACTCATCTGGTCGCCAATTGGTGTGTGGCTGTGCATTCGCGACAACCCGCGGGCTGTGTCGCGAAGTGTTCTGCTCTTTCTCAGGCCAGCTGGCGCCGCGGCATTTGCGGTGCTGCCGGTCGGCGCGGCATTCACTGTCTGGGGTGGCACGGGCTGGTGGTGGGACATCGCGCGTATTGCGGCTGTTCCCACAGCGCTCTTGTTGTCGTACCCACTGCTACTGAAATGGCTTGATCCGGAGACTTTCAACGAGTGCAGTCATGTGTTTCACGCGGTCCGCGCCCGAGTTTATTCGCGAAAGTAATTGTGGCCACCATTGACTGAACCCCAACCGGGCGTGCGGCGCGCCCAACACGCCATTCGGGTGCTAGATTTGAGATGGCTTATCGCTCGACCCACCTCGATAGAAAATATCGGCCCATAGCATCACAGAGACGGCACGGTAGTAAATGTTGTCGGGAAGTCGGTCGATCATGTCGCGAGTTTCGGCCCGCTTGCTAAAGATCCCTTGCTCCACAGCGATGTCCCATCCACGCTGCATGGCTTCCGGGCGGTGTTTCAATGTTCTGAGGGTGGCAATTGTTGGGTTTGTGAATCCATCCTTTCGCCTGCTCCAACAAATTTGGTCGGGCACGCTCCCACTCGCAGCCTCACGCAAGATCCACTTGGAAACGCCGTCTTTATAGATCTCGTTGATCGGCAGATGGAAGCAAAAATCCACAAGCCGGTAATCGAGGAATGGGCAGCGGGCCTCTAAGTTGACGGACATACTAATTGCGTCACCATACTGGAGAAGGTTAGTAAGGCACGTGCGGTGGGTGTGCTCAAGCGATTGCGAGAGGCTGTGACCATCCATGGTCATGATGGAGAGCGCCGGTCCAGCTGCATCATTACACCGAGTCCCCAGAACGCGATGTGCACCCCAGCGTCGCGCTTGCTGTAAATAAATCCATTTACTTATTGATCGCAGAATCTCGAACGGCATACGACTCCAACTTCGCATAAATCCATAGTGCCGTACGCCGTTGAGTGAATGTAACACTCGCCCGCCACGAATTGAGTCCATGGCCGAGTGAAGGGCGAACTCGGCATACCCAGCCAGTAATTCGTCGGCACCTTGACCTTCAAGCATCACCGTCACGTGCTGCCGTGCAGCACGGCAGAGATTCATGTAGGGAACGAGTGCAGTAGACGAGTGTCCGCCATCAAGGTGATAGATGCACTTTTGAAGTAGGTCGAGTGTCTCGTTTGGTTCGGCCTGCTCAATGGGAAAGGACCTATGGCCAAATTTTTCAGCGATCATCTGCGCAGCGCCAAGTTCAGACTTTTCCTTTGGACGAAACCAAGATGTAAATGTGTCTAATGGCTTTCCAAGGTCTGCACCCGTCAGCCATGCAATACTCGCAGAATCGAGACCCCCCGACAAACTGAGGCCAAGGGGAACATCACTACGTAGGCGAATACGAACCGCATCCTCGAGAAGGCGACGGAATTGTGCAACGTCATCTTGCAAGGGTACGCCGTGCCTCTCGCGCGGATAATCCCAGAAACGCGATGTGCTTATAGTTTGCTCAGGCGTACCGCCTAAATGGATGTCAGCCCATGAAGCGAGCGGAAACCGGTCGATTCCCTCAAACCATGACTTGTCGTGTTCCCCGCCGATACCAAATTTCATATAGAGGCCAATTGACTCTAGGTTTGGTGGCGGGCAACTACCTAGGTAGGCAATGATTCCCTTGGCTTCCGAGCACAGAAGAAGCGCTCCGCCGTCGCGGGCCATGTAGAGAGGCTTTACGCCCCACCGATCGCGGCTTACCAGGGCACGCATCTTCACCGTATCTACGAATACGAAACTCCACATGCCATTGAGGCGATTGAGTGCGGCTGAGCCCCAAACAGCAATAGCCTGCATAAGAACTTCGGTGTCTGACTGGGTTCGAAATTCGACGCCGGACCCTTCAAGTTCCTGTCGAAGTTCTACATAATTGTAGATCTCGCCATTAAAGACAATTCCGTATCGACCACACGCTGACCAAAAAGGTTGGTCTGCGGAGGCGGATGTATCGATGACGGACAAACGTACATGACCAAGAGCGAAACGCGCGCTAGTTGCCGAGTCAATACCAGTAGCGTCGGGACCACGATGTTTGATCGCTTGTAGCGCCCGAGCAACGCGCGCGTGAGTATCGTGAGGGAGCGAAGAGCCGTCGAGGGAAATGGCAGCGAATATTCCACACATTTTGTGAAGCCCTTACCTAGCAGGCAATGTCATTACGTTTCGGCCGACAGGGGAGTTATTGTAGTCATCTACTCCACGGCCGGTTAAATCATGTGTTCCATTGGGAACCAACGGGGTGGCGCAAATCACTTCATTCGAGTGTGAATTCACGCCCTAGCCCGATTGGCGTGCGTCAGCGAGTAGATGGCGCTGTTCCCCGTTCATTGTTCCTTGGCGAGTCAGAGCGAGGGTCGACTAGTCCGCGCCAGCGATCGATAGAATTTGTTTCACGGTCGTTTGGGCAAGTCCACGAGCATGACGATCAGAGGTAACTTTGGACTTTTCGCGTCCTCGGCAGATGGGGGCAGATTTCTTCTGGATCGTAAATGAAGAGAGTAATTTCGACTAGACACTGAACGCCTAAATGGATGCGTCTGTGCCCTCGCAAATCGTTAACGGTAAAATCACCCCTCAGCAGTAAAGACGACATGAGCCACCGACTAATCGACATCATCGCAGGAGCCCGTCCGAACTTCATGAAGGTTGCGCCGATCATCCGGGCGATAGACGCTCTTGCCCGCACTGGCTCGAACCTATCGTGGCGGCTCATTCACACGGGTCAACATTACGACAAGCGAATGTCTGACGACTTCTTCGAGCAACTCGGAATCCCTCAGCCGCATGTCAATCTCGGCGCTGGATCGGGGTCCGCCGCAGAGCAGACATCTGCGATCATGATTGGATATGAAGGGCTCTTGCTCAGTGCTCCCTCTGATATGTGCCTCGTCGTTGGCGATGTCACATCGACCATGGCATGTGCGATCGTCGCGCAGAAATTACAGATCGCAGTCTGTCATATTGAGGGAGGTATACGCTCAGGCGACTGGACCATGCCCGAGGAAATCAATCGACTAGTCACCGATTCAATCACAAACCATTTCTTCACGACCAGCACATTCGCGAATGCAAACCTACGTGCGGCAGGTGTGAGCGACGATCGGATTCACTTCGTCGGCAACACGATGATCGACACGCTGATGGCGAATATGGATCGCCTGCGGGAGCCGGCATTTTGGGCAGCGAGCGGTCTGTCCGCCGGTCGTTTTTTTGTGGTGACGCTCCATCGGCCAGCGAATGTGGATTCACCAGAGAATCTTGCCGGATTACTCCAGGCGATCGCTCAGGGCGCCTCTGGTTTGCCCGTCGTGTTTCCGGTTCATCCACGCACTGCGAAGGCAATGCGTGCAATCGGAGAATTGCCCGCGGGTTTCATAATTGTCGATCCGCAGCCATATCTTGAATTCAACTGGCTCGTCAAGAACGCTTTCGCGGTGATTACGGATTCCGGTGGAGTGACTGAGGAGACTACGGTAATGGGAATTCCATGCATGACGCTTCGCGCCTCTACGGAGCGCCCAGAGACAGTCACGGTCGGAACAAACGAGTTGATCGGGACTGATCCACGGGCGCTAGCGCCAGCTTTAGATCGCCTTGCAGCAGGTAACTGGAAGAAGGGTTCGATTCCCGAACTGTGGGACGGTAAGGCTGCGGAGCGTATTGCGGCAATTCTCGACCGCATCGTGGGCACGCCGTCGGCGCGGTTGATCACGGGGCGTTGACTCCGCTATTCCTTGATGCATGTCTTTGGAAAGTCAATTGGAAACCATGCATGCGTATCTGCCACCTCATTGACAATATGTACTTAGATCGAGGTGGACCAGTTGCCGTGGTGGCGGGGCTCGCTGCCGCGCAGGTTGCCGCTGGAGCAGATGTATCAATTGTATGTCAGGCCCAACTTCGCTTCGGCGAGCAAATGGGGGAGGAGCACTCTTTAGACCCGGGCGTGCGCCTTCTTGTAACCGGCGATGCATCCCTGGCCAACATAAGCGCGGCACTATCTACTAGCTCGCCCGATGTGATTCATGTTCACGGCGTGTGGGAAGCCTTTCATCGGCGCGGGACTGGCTGGGCGCGCAGTAATGGAGTGCCTTGGGTTCTCTCAACTCATGGAATGCTCCATCCCTCCCCTATGGCGAAGGGATGGCTGAAAAAGCGAGCCTATTTACTGCTACGTGGCAGTGCGGTGCGCGGCGCGCGGCGGCTTCTTGTAACTAATGAAGAAGAACGCGTATTTGCTACTCGGCTCACGGGGAGACCTGCGGAAGTTCTCGTCAACGGCGTAGATCTCGGCCTGATTACTGGCGTGGATCCATCACTGTTCCTTGGTACTCGGCCACAACTCGGGCATCGCCCTTACTTACTCTTTCTTGGGAGAATCCACCCAATCAAAGGCCTCGACAAACTAGTCGAATCATTTGCCCTCGCACGCCGCGCTGGTCTTGACGCAGATCTTGTACTTGCTGGTCCGCTTGATGGCGCAGAAGCCGCGCTTGCTGAACTCGCGGACAAGCTAGGTATTGGCGCGGATGTTCACATGGTGGGGGCGTTGTATGGACGGGAGAAGGCATCTGCACTCTCAGGGTGCGCCCTCTTCGTCCATCGCCCGAACTATGAGGGATTTGGAATGTCGGTCGTAGAGGCAATGGCCGCTGGTCGGCCAGTACTCACCACCCGTGAATGTGGGGTCGCGCGTGCATGTCCGGACGGCGTCATGCGCATTGTCGCGGACGCCGACGCGACATTTGCTAGTGCAATGATTGAGCTCTGCGCAACCAATAGCGGGGCTTCGTCGATGGCGGTCATCGGTCAAAAATGGGTCGCAAGCGAGCTTTCGTGGGGCAACATCGCCGCAAAGCTCAATGCGTGGTATTGCTGATACGCCGGGCGGTCCTCGTTAGCGCAAAATGAAGTGCTTCAGCGAATCCCTGAACCATTGACTCCAGTGAATATCCGCCCGGGAGGTTCACGGTGTCGAGCGCAGCACGACGCCACTGTTCCCGGTTGCGTGCTCCACCAAGAATCTGCAAGATCGAATCGGCGAACGCGGAGACTTTGCCACGCTCGTACAGCAGCCCATTCACCCCATCCTTGAGCGCCTCAATCTCCGGATTGTGCGAAGCCAAACAATCACTCGTCACGACCGGCAGTCCGTATCCAAATGCGTGCTGGATACTGAGACCAATCGCCTCCGGATACGCAAAGCAACCGGCGGATAGGCACCATGGGGCGATGTCTCGTTCTTCGTAGATCGGCCCGGTGAATGTGGTACTCGATGCGATGCCAAGTTCAGCGGCATATGCACGCGCTGACTCTAGGCCTGACCCGCCACCGATGATTGCAAGCCGCAGACCCGGATCCTGTTGCTGTGCAATACGGAACGCATCAAGTAGCAGGTCCACACGTTTGTCTGGTTCGATTCGCGATATGAATACAACGAGTCTTCCGCCCTCAATACTGCGTTCTTTCTGCCATGATCGCAGGCGCGCTTTGTCGGCAGTCCACTCGACTGTTGCCGCCGCTATCGCAGATTGGTCGATGGCGTTTGGCGCGACAAAGGTGCGCTTGTAGCCCGCGGCTCGTAGTCGCTCCTGCTCCATCCGTCCATAGAGCAACGTGGCGTCCGCGAGTGAGACCATTTGCCTGCGCAGCGCTCTCCGCATTACGGAATCACTTTTCGAGTAGCCATGACCCCAAAGCACAGAAGCAGTTCCCCGCGCGCGGCACGCCAGAAGGGCCGGAAACAGCTCAAGCAGTCGCACATTCCATGTCAGCACAACCGCATCGAATCTGCCAGACGTGGCCGCCGCGAGCATCGCGGGATGCGAGATCATTGGTCCAAGTTTGAATTGAGGAGCATGCTCGCAGCGGAACGCCTCCGTCGGTCGTGCGCCTTTCAGGCTGCCCGTCGGGTGCATATCACAGATGACGGTGAGGTCGATGCCCGTACTGCGGGCGAGCAGGTCGAAGACCGGCACGCGGTAGTGTGCTAGTAGCGGGTGGACAATTGCCACCCGTGCTCCGGCGATAGACCTCTGCAGCGGACTAGCCATGGGTTCTGAGTTTAGTCCCGACATTGCAGATGCATCCTTACCAATGCCCATGATCGGGCATATCGACGCAGTCGAAAACCAGCTTTCGCTCGTCCGAAATACCTGTGCTCGTACCGATGACGAAGGTGATTGGTTTCGCAGGATCGCGTCGCGCAAGCCAGGGCGTTGTAACTTCGATATTGATTGCTTGCGCAGGGGGCATCACATATTGCCCATAGGTTCGCGTCGCCAAGCAACGAGCGGAGAAGCATGCAACTCCTGCTGGCGCCTCTGAGTTCGACTGTCGTTCGGGTGGTAACCGATCCTGGAAATCCAAGAGCGCGTGGTTCATCACCTCAGTTGTCTCCCACACAGCCCGAAAGTGAAGCGCTCGACTTCCAACCCCGTACACCCCTATCGCCACGATCGCCGTAGAGCACGCTACTGCAACGGTCCGCGCCATCAGTCGCTCATCCGCTGCATCATTGCCCCAAAGCGAAATGAGCGCCGCTGTCAGTAGAAGGGCGGTGCCAATGTTTGCTCCAAATCCGTACAGTTCGGAAACAGATCCCATTAGTAGCGTCGCAGAAATGCTTGTGATAGCGGCCGTGCAGGCAAACGCCAACGCGGGGAATGCAATCCCTGCGGGGGTACGGCGTCCCACCAGTGCAAGGACAATCACAGCCAGAATGAGGAACATCGCCGCTGCAACCGCGATGTAAGGCATGGCACGGAGTAGCAACGAGGCGTGGTCGTCAGTAGCAAGGTGGAATGGGCCAACGCCGAAAATTCCTGCGAGTGACATTGCAATGTTTATGACGACATTCATCCCAAACTCCACCTGATATCTGGAGCCTTCATCGCCGTGTAGACGCTGTGTGATGGCGCCAAAGGCAAATCGAGCGCCGAGATGCGCAATGGGAACGAGGATCGTCGGAATAAGCACCGGAAGGACGCGCAGTCCTGCACGCCAGTCTTTCTTCGCTAGCAACGCCAATGCAATGACGCATGCGCTTCCGATTCCTGCACTCCAGCCGTAGAACGTTTCCTTCAGACTGCAGCCGAGTACAAAGAGCCCCGTGAGAATGGCAAGTGGCATCCATGCGATTCGTCCATCGATTGCGGCTTGAATCGTTTTCCATGAGTAAAGAATCGCCCATGCACCCAATGCTGCTGTCCATGTTTGTGAACACGAATCCATTTGCCATACGGAACACGTCGTGGCAGGAGAGAGTGCGATGAAAGTCACTGCAATCAGTCCCGCCATCGGCCACTTTGGCATGCAGATCCCGCATAAGCGCTGTAGCCCAAACAGCAATGTCGCCAACCCTGCAGCTT
>Ga0164294_10004208_pt1 | contig 12614 bp, 18 predicted proteins | sample GEODES005metaG_FD_111479 | JGI IMG/M metagenome (GOLD analysis project Ga0164294, IMG submission 111479) | Oligotrophic lake water microbial communities from Sparkling Lake, Wisconsin, USA - GEODES005 metaG | ecosystem: Environmental > Aquatic > Freshwater > Lake | place: USA: Sparkling Lake... | reverse complement strand
TGTATATGTATATATAGATATTTAGAAGATTGAACTACTAGCAAGAGACCCATCGATTCCCATCTAGGCGTAGACGCGATCCATTCGAGTAGGCCCAGAGGTTCCAGCCGACGCACATGCCCCTTACACCATCGATCTTTTGGTGGATGTCTCCTACACGAGCGCGGCGCTTGGGTGGGGTGTACCCTCTGAAGAGCTTCACATTGTAGTTTGGACGATAGTCTGGAAACTCTGTGCTGAATTCGAATTCTGGCTTCTTGGTCTGGAGTTGGGCCACGATGGCTGGTAGGCCAGCTGCATGGTCGGTAAGACGCAGGGCTACAGAACCCATGCTGTGTTCGCGATGACTTCTGTAGGACTCCTTGGTACGCTCCTGGTCTCGAATCGCATTGAGAAGTTTCGTGATGCGGCGTGGATCAGGAATGCTTCCATAGAGCCTGGTGATTTGGGATACGATCCTTTCACGCAGGGCTACACCCATACGACCCCTGCCCTTGCCGAGCATGTAGCCCAGAACAAGTCTAGGAAGACATTTGATGCGAGGAGGGAGAGGAATAAGCTTGCGTCTTCTCATAAGCCATCGTGTGTTTCTAACATGGTTAGATATACATGCTTCGTCGCTACAGGTCATACAGTGGGCAATGTACAAATCCTGCTGCTGTTCCAAGAAGACACGGCGACGCTCTGCACTGGCTCGCACACGGGCTTCATGAGCCTCACGCCGTGCATGATACTCCTGATGCTCAAGAGCTTGAATGTGATAGTCATCCTCATCGTTTTCTTCACGGTATTGTTGCCAGTGGTACAATGCACTTTGCAGCCATTGAGCTGGCTGGATCTCTTGCGGCTCTTGTGGCTCTTGAAATCTAGAGGCTCGTACATTGCCACGGCACATAGGACAAGACATGTTCTTCTTCACCACGGTCCACTCGAGGAAGCATTGCATACACATGGCGTGGCCACACTTGGCCTTTGTAGAACCTTCCCATGCAGATTCTGGCTCGTAGCACACAGGGCAATCACGTTCTTCAGTTGCTGACATCTTTGAGTGCTAGAGGGGGTAGAGTATACAGTACGTCATGTAATGTTCAATTTTTCTTAGCCACTGGAGCTCATCGACATGGAAAAACTGGTAGGCTACTCTTGTGGCAACAGGGAGTAGGAATTATTCTTGTTTAAGTCCCGTGCCTATCACCTACCCAGTCCCCAACCCCCTGCAGGTCAGTTGCCTAATCCAGCATGAATCGTACCATAGACTTACTAGAGGCTACTCTTGTGGCAACAGGGAGTAGGAATTATTCTTGTTTAAGTCCCGTGCCTATCACCTGCTATTCATCTATGGCATAACCCTGCTTGGATTAGGCCACCTACTACTGGGGGGTGGAGGCTGTTCAATTTTTTTGATCATGATACATGTCTTGCCCTGCTCCCATCTATGTGAGATCCTACAGCGCATGGAAAAAAGGGTGTTTTTTCTTTGGTTTTGGGGGCTTCGGTTCTATTGTATTGGTCTATGTTGGGTTACGTTCATATAGTATATATAGGCTACTTACTCAGCTGCACAGGGGTCAGGGATCTTGGGATTGAGCTTGTTGGTCTTCTCCATGTAGGCGCCAAGGTAGACCCCAGTAGTGCCATGATAGATGTAGCTCATTCCATCATCGTCATCCATGCGACCGTAGGTCTTGACTCCATCGCCAAAGTCATGATCCCACTTGTACTCCTCGATTGCCACCTCTACTACAGCAGATGTATCGGCAGGAGTCTTGTCTAGAGCGACGGCGATCTCTTCGAACTGGTCCTCCATCTCGAGCTCGATGAGGCCCTCTTGAGCAGCAATGGCGGCTGTGGTAGAAGCAGGGTCAGCGGCCTTAGCAGCCTTGTTGGCAGCACGACTGGCAGCGGCCTTAGCAGCACGAGCTTGGAAGTGAGCTTTCTTCTCTTCCTCCGTCATGCCATCCAGCTTCTTCGCTTTCGGCACCTTGATCTTGGGCTCCTTGGGGGCCTTAGGAGGCTTAGGGGCCTTAGGCTCTTTAGGAGGCTTCGACACAGAGTCAGAGTCCTTCTTCTTGCTCTGGTAGGTCGTCTCAGGAGGGTTGGCCTTCCATGAGGCAAAGGCGCCGAGCACATCCTCAGTAGTGATAGCATCAGCAGCGAGCTCATCACTCTTGACTCGAGCCCACAGGGCCTTAGCGACCTGAGAGCGAGGCTTGACCTGAGTGTACAGGGCCTTAGCAGTCTCATCAGTCTCGTTGGCTGCGGCAGCAGCCAGGAGGGGCGTGACGATCTGGTGGAGGATGTGCATGTACCCCTTCTTGGGCTCTCCAGGCACACGCACCTTCTTGGCCTTAGCCTTGATAGGGCCAGCACCCTGGAAGAGGCTAAGGGCATTCATCACCACAAACCACTGGTCGGCATAGGGTAGGGCGTTCAGCTGAGCAATCACGTCAGCACGTGAGTCAACAGCAACATCAACAGCAACATCAACAGGGGTGTTCATCATTTCAACAGAGGACATTTTGTAGGCTAGAGGGCTTAGAACTTTAAAGACTAAGAGCGTGTGGGGGTACTGAGAGATGTAGGGCTTAGGGTGTTCAATTTTTTCTTTCGATTGAACGGGTACTAGAGTCATACATATATATGTGTATTCAATTTTTTCTATAAATTGAAGAGTTGTAGAAGAACCTTAGAGTCATGACTTCAATCTATAAAAAAAATTGAACATATATATGTAAACGTATATAGTACCCTAGATCAATTTAGAAAAAAAATTGATCATCAAGAATCGCATACTTGCTGTTGACTGTAACACGAGAAATCGCTTGTCTTTAAATTTACACGCTTAAGAGAATAAAATGAGTTCCATGATGATTGAAACGCCCGTGTGGTACTGGAAGGGTGCTGTCCCCTGTAACCACCCACTATGTATGAAAACCGGTACGCCTATGTGCGAGTATACCGCTATGAGCTGGGGCCAAGATGAGGAGTTCCTGTCTAAGCCCCACGGCATCCTCCAGTGCAACGGCCGCTGTAAGCAGCCCTTCCACGACATGACCTCTATCCAGTTCGCTTGGGCTGAAGAGTTCGGTCAGGGCTGGGGCGACCTAGCCTATGTCTGGGAGCAGGAGGAGCTGGCACGTGAGACACCTGCGCAGAAGCATGCCAAGGAGCTAGCACGAGTCAAGCAGGAGACTGATAGTAGACTCGAGCAGGAGGCTATCCGCATGGCTACCTACATGGCAGATGTAAGGCTCAAGATGGGGTGCAAGGAGAACAGGGGCAAGACCAAGATCCAGAAGCCCTGTAAGAACCTGTACTATGGATCTGAGGGTAGTATGCGCGCTAATGTCTGTTCCGAGTGCTGGGCCCACGAGTACCACCATCCCAAGACTGGTGAGCTGATCAAGGCTCAAGCAGATAAGGAGTGCCCCTACCTCCATCCTGGTCAACCTGGCTGGTTGAAGGAGTGGAACACCAACAGACACTTCGCTACAGCTGCTCCAGCAACGCGAGACTTTGGTGGTCTAGCTGGAGCTGGAGGAGGATGGAAGGGACCTAGTAACAACAAACGCAGATGACCTGCACCATAGAAGAATAGAACATGTATGACTGTATGACTGTATATATAACCAAAAAATCAATAAAATAGAACCGAAACATAAAAGACAAAGAAAAAACACTCTTTTTCCATGCGCTACATCATGCTACATAGATGGAACAGGACAAGACATGTATGATGATCGAAAAAATTGAAGGTAGACTAATGCGGTAGTCAAGTACACCCCCCAAGCACTATGGAATACACACTCAAGCTTAGCTCTATTCCGCACGAGTGGTACTGTGGAGATCTTCCTGGACTACTGCAGTATAGGAAAGATGCTGCACTCTTGGCAGCAATGACGATCCCTATAGGCGATCCTCACGCAGTCTTTACACATGTAGAGCCAAGTGAGGAAGTAAAGGCGCGCCTTCTTCCTAAGACCAAGACTGCTGGATCCTTGTCGAACTGGACACTCCTCATGGCAATGGAACGCACGCATCACGGTGTTGTCTGGCTCAAGGGTGTGCTACAGAACAAGACAACAGGTGCCATTGCCTTGATGACGGCTAGTCCTGGGAGGGAGTACTTTAATCGTCCCGTCAAAACAAATGCAATAGGGTGGTATGTTGGACACTATCGTATGAGCGCCCCTCTTTCGTTCTGGAAGGAACTCAAGACACGACTCATGTCCACTCCTTCGACGTAGAGAGTCTTGAAAAAATTGAAGACACTTTTTCTCTAGAGTCTATGTACCCCCTCCCCCCTTCCAATCAAGAAAGAATGTCAAGTGATCTAGTGTTTACTGGAAACGATGATGGCGTGTATGTGTCTGGTTCTACATTTCATTACAAGGATGAACTCAAGACCCTTGGTGCCAAGTGGAATCCAGACAAGAAGTCGTGGTGGTTCGCTGGCGCACAGTCTGTAGAAACTGTCCGCAGTTCCTTCGAGGAACTGCGCAAAACACTACTAGAGAACCTCAAGAAAATCAAGGCTCAAGAACGTGCAGAAGATAAAGCAAAACGACTTTGGGAGGCCTCCCCTGAAGGAAAGAAGGCACGTGTTGTCGAAGCGTTGCGGACTGATCGTTCCAAGTACTTCTGGATTTGCTGTGAAGAAGGGGAAGTCATAGATTGGAAACGAATGACCTGCTTCTGTGCCACACATGGATTTCGTGTACGAGGCTGTATTTACGATGGAACATAAGTGCACACTAAAAAAATTGAAGAACTTTTTTTCGTAGAATGATGTAGCCTTAGAAGATATAAGAATGTCTTCTAATTGTCAAGAGGAAATTCAGCGCGTCAATGATCTGCTCATGCAGAACTTTCTAGAGGCAACCAAGAAGCAGTATCCGAATAAGCCCCTGCCATGTATACCAATGCCTTTGTGTGAGAAAGGGGGGTGTTCTGAGACGTCTAGTGCGGCAGGTGTGGCAAGTCTTGCCCCCTCTACATCTCGCACAATCGAGCCAGAGCTGTCCCATGTTGACACGATGAGCTGTGAGTGTCGAGCATGTGTGCTGAAGGCCTATGTACATATGGATCAATATCCTGACGAATCTCCATGTGATTGTGAGGTGTGTGCTACAGGAGAGGAACCGCATGAACCTTCGCCTATCAAGCCGTGGGTCTTTGAAAAGAAAGAAGGAAGCAAGATCTTGATTCACAAAGACGGACACTTTGTAGAAGTCACAGTGGATAAGGATGGAAAGTACAAGGAATCCAATGGAGGATACGTTACTTATACTCCTGATGGGTGGGTGAGTGACGAGAATGTAGATGAACAAAAGGACGTGTCTGAAGCCTATCACCAGCGTGCTCTAGAAGAGACTATGGGGGATCAATCCAAGAAACAATCTATATGTGATCTATGTGAGGAAGATGTGGTAGTAGGGGGATTTGACCACCGCAAATGTCAAGGGATCATCCCATACGATTGTGATGAATGTCATGACTACTATACTGACCATCGGATATGTATGGGGATGACATGGGAGGAGATTGCCTATGAAAACTACTGTTATGAGTACGCACGATCTTGTGGAGGTAGATATTAAATATTTATTCTATATATACATATATATACATATATACATACAATACACATATACCATGAAAAATTGAACTATCCTTTTTTCATAGAACTATCTACCGCTTCCATGATGTTATCGTTTATGCAAGTACTTTCCAACTTGAGCAATATGCCAATCAAGCTGAACTACACCCATAAGGATTCCACTGGTAAGACCACCGACCAGACCTTTCTGACATCTCCAGCCTACGCCACCGCTAATACGAAAGCATGCGAAGTACAAATAGACACAGAAACAACTCTAAATCTATCGAAGCTTGTGTCAGATGTCAAAGAATCCTTTATTGACCTCACACAAGAACAACCCGCTGAAGTCATCGACTTGACACACGAACAGCCCACTAAAGTGATTGATTTGACACAAGAGCCCTCTAAAGAAGCACAGCTTCAAGCTCTCATAAAGACTCTTGAAGAAGCCCAGAAGCTGCTTGAGACGCGCGTAGCAGCCTTGGAGGATTGGAAGAATGATTATGGTGCTATATAGGTTCATAGGGGGGCACGGATAGAGTAAGATCCGAAAAATTGGACACTATCCCTTTTTATACTGTAATACGAAACCAAGATGGCAATATATAATCTTGTGGAGTTTATTCTAGTGACCGCTCTTTATTACTCTTTCTTGTTCATATTATATAACATTCTCATATGGGAGAAGGCGGCACGTGATCTAGAAGAGAAGGAGCTTCCTGTAGTACGCAAGACTTCATCTCAACATGACAGTGACGAGGACAGCGATGAGGACAGTGACGAGGATAGTGACGAGGATAGTGATGAGGAGGACAGTGATGAGGAGGGCAGTGATGAGGATAGTGACGAGGATAGTGACGAGGATAGTGACGAGGATAGTGACGAGGAGGAGACGCCCTTACCAGAAGAGCAGTCAACTAAGGAGGAATAATTGAAGTAGAGACATTCATATACTATACAATAAGTATGTTTTTCAATGAAAAATTGAAGTCGACCGTAACTACATTCATAACTACCCCCCCCAGATACAATGATTTCCGCACTATTCAGATCTATCGTATCTGTATTTCACAGAACACGATATTCTTATGAGCTTTCTCAATGGAAGCGAATGCTCTATACTCCTTATCAGCTCACAGAAGTGGTTGTGATAGGCGATCCCGTACTTCCCAAAGAAGAGTACAGTTAAAGAATCTATACGTTCCTATAGAAGGATAAACGTATGGTATTCTTTTTATGCTTATCGACCTGTTTCTTACGATGGATATACAAATCATTAGGTAAATGCGAATCATGCGAGGATAGTTCAGACAATGGGCAGTATTGTGCCACATGTCTGGAAGAACGTTCCTAATCATCGTATCCCATAGAAGGTTGTCCATAAGAGGATTGCCAGTTTTGATTGCGCAGTGGCCGATTGGGGTCAGATCCAGGATAGAGAAAATCAGGTACAATCCCCCCTGGAGGCCAATAAGCTCCATCATATTCTGTAGGGAGTTCCCGCTTCATATACCAATCGGAAGGTACAACGATTTCTCCAAACCCTGGTGTCACAAGCTCAGCATTCATATTTCCAATCATATCATTCATTTTATTGCTATAGGAGGCATGAGTTGGTACTATGCGATCTTCAACAGGAACAAAGGATGATGGTCTTTCGATTTGAAGGTTTGATGTACACCGCTTCTTGAATTCCTTCTGAATAAATGGCTTTTTCTCTACTATCTTTTTCTTCTGGGTAGGAGTCCATAACATATAGAATAACAGTGTAGAACACACTACGAGAACTAATACAGCTAGTTCTATCATTCCCTATAATGGAGGACTTGTAAAAATTGAAGTCGTTTCCTTCGGAAAAAAGAACTATCTCTAATTCTAGACCCCTAATAAGTAATATGTCAACTACACTTCATGATGAAATGGAATTCGAGTCTTATGAGTTATGTATTCGGATTCTTGAGATAGAACGGTACAGAATTGTACGTCGAGGACGATTGACAGATCAAGAGGATACTCGATTGACTGAAATTGATAGAGAAATACAGATTTATGAAAATCTAATTGCAAAATATCACCGAGAGGTTGAGAAAAAATTGATTGATTATATGAATCGAGAGTCATGTACCCGCTAAGATGCAGTCTAATACAACTATTAAGACCGCGACGTTTCTAGAAGAGCCTATTACTATGATGAAAGATGGCAGAGAAGTCCCTTATATTCCTGAGACTATTACAAATAGTCGGCAAGCATATGCGGCCAGTCTTCATCTTGTCTTCAAGCATGTAGCTGACTTTCATATAAGCATGTTGGAAATCATTTCTGAAAAGTATAAGATCCCTGTGAATGACATGATTGAGACTGTGACGCAAGATAAGCGATTTACAGAGATGACTATCAATCCTACAATACACACAATGGGGTATTTTGATCCAACAGAAGCAGAGGCTATTCTTCCACCTCCCGCTTCAACTCCTCCTGAAGTACCGAAAAAAGTGAAATATGTTCGAATAAAGCGAACTACAACTAAATGAATATCTCTATATCATAAAAAGGTCTTTTTCAGTTTATATAGTAGGGTAGGTCGTAGATGCTAAAAGGATCGAATATAGCAATGTGGACCGTATTTGCTGCATATGTATTACTGGGCATTGCTGGATGGCTTGTATTACCATATACAGCAGGTATTATAGAAAATTATATGTATAATGATGACCCCCCAGGTGGTAAAATAGTACTTCCTGGTGCAGGAGGTGAGAGAGCTGCCAGTGGTGGAGGGGCTGTTGATAGGCTAGAAGGGAGTGGCAATAGTGGTGGGGTACCCCGTGGAGGTGGTAAAGGGGGTGGTGGAGGTGGAGGGGCTGGATGGGTTGATGACGGTGGATTAACTCCAGAACAAGCAAATTCCGACATTGACTATATTGATGAATATGGACGTGCTGGCGCACCATATTGGTAGATTCTATACTAGAGAGAGAGCCAATGACAGTGAAGACAAGTGTAGCAATGTGGACTGTACTTGTGGCATATGTATTAATAGCTTTTGCTGGTTGGATCATATTACCATATACATCGATTCTTATAGAAGAACAGTTTTTTGGTGCACAGGGTGGTGAAATGGTTCAATTACAATCAAGTCATGTTCCAACAGACTCCGACTTAGATGAAGTGGAAGAAGAACAGAAACAGGTGAAGAAAGAAATCATTGATATGACTGATTATTGGTGACAACTGTAAATACTTCCTTCCACTCAACTAGGAGATGGGGAAACGGCAAATACTACGGTCCGTATTGTTTGCCATTTTGATGGGAATAACTGTATTCCTAGTATATAGATATTATACGATAGAACGATTTGAAGATCCTCAACCCCCTGCTGTTCGAGGGATTGATAATGTATTGCATCGTTATAAACTGCTGGAAAAACAGTTAGCTGTACATAAAGTTACTGGAAAAGAGAATTTACTGGAAAATGTAAGAGATGATCTAACTGAAAAACGAAAACTGTATATATTAAAGCCTTCAAACGAACCACAAGTTACATACGATAATATACGTATAGCACTTACACGATACATAACTATATTTAATAAGATGGTAATTGATTATAATCTCGATCTTCTAAATATGACTATTGAGGATATCTTGGCTGAAAGTCCTTATATTCAGCCTACAATTACAACTCCTGTATATAAATCAAGCGATACATATACTGGAAAAACATAATAATGTATATAGTATTAAATCCCATAGACTCCTTGAAGAGTTCGAATCGTAGAAAGCCAGTTTTTCCAGGGGAGTAGTGAGATTCCATTCAATATAATTGCAAGACGCATAACTGGTTCGAGAGCTTTCCATGTATTTGTTATATTGATCCCCTTATATGTAACTGATAAAGCACTTTCTTGAAATAGTGGTCTATCATTTCCTTCATTGATCGTGTTATGAAGAAACCAGAGCCAGTGGCGAATCCATGGGCCTAATTCAGCATATGCCATAGTTTCCAGACGTTCGATGGAATGTTCTTTTAACCATTCGGCATAATGAGCTCGACATATATCACATGGTATACAGTACTGTAATTTAGTTAATAGTTGTATCCATATACGTCGTTCGTCTGATTGTAGTAATGCATTTGATTGTACTCCAGAATATTCAGCAAGTCCATGAAGAATTTTCCAGAATAAAGGGCCCCATGCAGCATTTTCGGGATATTTATCAATAGGTACTCTACACGCACACGGCATCTCTTAGTATAATCCTAGTACAAACTATATGATGTTTCCGCATATAAAGAATATAGACTATAGAAAGTTAAGTATATGAATCCTTTACGAATTTTTAATTTAGATCTACATATATCTGTGATAGAAGATATCAAGGATATATGCAAACGAGTGTTTGATGATCGTGTTGTAATTACGAACTGGTCGATTAGTGATCATAATTGGGTCTTTCAAAAAGAAACAAAAGATGTGTATCATATAAATAAAGCTACATGGAAGACTATTTCCATGAAATCTATTCAAGATTTTCAAGAGTTATACGATGAAGAATTAGGTTCCTATGATGCATTTGTAGTGACACATACCCCCGTATTTGCACTTTTATTTGAGAAGTATAAGAAGCCCATATTGATTGTTAATACATGTCGTTACGATCAACCATTTTGTTGGACAGAAAATACAGAAATGGCTCAGTATTTAAATAAAGCATTGTGTCGTATGGTTGAATCCAAACAAACAATTATTGTGAGCAATAATATAGCAGATCATATATATTTGAAGGATTATACACAAATTGTATCTCCTATAATTCCATCACTGTGTCTATATACAAAAGCTGTATATACCCCTACAAAAGAGACCTTTGTGGTCTACGGAGATAGATCCATATTTCCAGAAGCATCATTAGTTGTGAAAAGACCTTCGGATGGGTACAGTTGGTCTGAGCTATTCTCCTATAAAGGGATTGTACACTGCCCCTATGAAATGAGTACAATGAGTCTATTTGAGCAATACTGGGCTGGGGTACCAGTATGGTTTCCAACAAAACGATTTTATAAAGAATGTCTGAAGTCTGGAAAAATGAAGTTTATATCTATCTATTCGAAGTGGAAACATGATATATCAGATGGTGAAATTGATGCGTGGCTAAGTTGTGCTGATTTTTACAACCTACCATTTATTCAGCAGTATGACTCATTCGAAGACTGTATTCAGCAACTACTGGAATTTACAGATCCAAAGCGACAAGAGCGTATGGAATGGCTGAAAAAGAATACAGCTGAAATTCTGAATAAATGGAAACAAATTTTACAGAAGCTGTTTAATCTTGAATAGTCGATTTATAGTACCCATACTGGCTGTATTTTCCAGCATCTGTATACACTTGCTGTAAACTAGCGCACTGGGTGTACTGAAATTGATTGAACCAAAGGTTTCAATATTGATGTGTATACATCAATCAATTTCTACCGGAGTTTGGGATTTATAAATTTATTCAGACGGTTTTTGGCACCCAAGCGACTCGATCGAAAGTGTATCACAAAATATGATACTTTTTGTAAATCTAAACCAATTCCCGATATTCTACATATAAATAAAATCGTAAATATCAAATAATGTACGAAATAAATTTATATGACAGACTCTCGTCACACTTTTGTTTAGCTCTAACAAAAAGATATATATTGAACTCTTCTAGAGATCTATATGTATCTCCTTCTAGAGATATATATAGAACTTTAGAAGATTGATACACTTTCGATCGAGTCGCTTGGGTGCCAAAAACCGTCTGAATAAATTTATAAATCCCAAACTCCGGTAGAAATTGATTGAACCAAAGGTTTCAATATTGATGTGTATACATCAATCAATTTCAGTACACCCAGTGCGCTAGTTTACAGCAAGTGTATACAGATGCTGGAAAATACAGGAAGTTCCTGAATTCTGCGTATATACTTAATACAGTAAATACTATGTATACTGTAAATGGAATCGATTGATAAGATAGAGTTTGGCTGTTCGTATATTGCCATTTCAAAAAAGGTAAGAACACACTGGATATAGTTTATTTTCTATAGGAATAATACATACGCTACATTATATATTTAAAGAGAGTTACAGAGGATACTGTATATGCACGACCAAGCTAGACGTTTTACTGAATTTGTAAAAACTATACTGCCTTCTTATTTCTCTAAAAAAGTAGTCCTAGATGTTGGCTCTGGAGATATAAATGGTAATAATAGGTTCTTATTCGATAACTGTATATACGAAGGAAATGATGTCATTCAAGCACGAAACGTAACGATTGTATCAAAAACAAAAGATCTACCATTTAATGATAGGCATTTTGATACAATAGTCTCTACAGAGTGCTTTGAGCATGATCCTGAATATAGGGATTCTCTTTTGAAAATATACTCTATGCTAAAAGAGGACGGTCTTTTTTGTTTTACATGCGCTTCTACGAATCGCCCTGAACATGGAACTAGACGAACGAGCCCATATGACTCATATGGGACAGTTGGAAATCTAGAAGACATGTACGATTACTATAAAAATTTAGTAGTTGAAGATATCAATAGCGTACTGAATCTGAACGATTCATTTTCGGTATGGAATAGTTATTATAATCAAGAGACAAAAGATTTATACTTTGTTGGAATTAAGAAGGGTTCCACAAATCCAGCCAAGCTACAGGAGTATCATGCTTATATGGTTTCCAATACTTCATTTTAGTGTTATTACTTATAAAAAGTATCTACGAGTATTTTATATACTTCTACATCCTTTTCCCTGTCTTGTTTGGTTGTAACAGTTCTTACATGAAATTGATTACTGGTTTTTAGCTTCTCAATCCCTTCTATATAATTTGATGGATCGAATATATCAAAATGCTCACGTTTTATTATAGGGATTTTAGTATCATGGCATAGCTTTCCTATACTCACATCATCTATAATATACTGGGACCGCGCACATCCTATTATACTACGTCCTACATCT
>Ga0164294_10004207_pt1 | contig 12615 bp, 10 predicted proteins | sample GEODES005metaG_FD_111479 | JGI IMG/M metagenome (GOLD analysis project Ga0164294, IMG submission 111479) | Oligotrophic lake water microbial communities from Sparkling Lake, Wisconsin, USA - GEODES005 metaG | ecosystem: Environmental > Aquatic > Freshwater > Lake | place: USA: Sparkling Lake... | reverse complement strand
TCGTATTCCACGGCACGCCAAACGACGTCGCACGCCATCCGAGCCAGCTCTACGAGGCGGGGCTCGAGGGGGTGGTGCTGTTCGCGATCCTGTGGTTCGCGTTCTGGAAGACCAAGGCGCGGTATCAGCCGGGCAAGCTCGTCGGGCTGTTCGTGCTGTTCTATGGCCTGTTCCGCTACATCGTCGAATTCTTCCGCGAGCCCGACAGCCAATATATGGACAGCCCGATCCTGGGCGTCGCCGGGCTGCACATGGGACAGCTGCTGTGTATTCCGATGGTGCTGGGCGGCGCATATCTGATCTGGTCCGCGAAGGGCCGCCGCGAGCGGGTGACGCCGATCGCCGGAGACGAAGCGGTCGCCTGAATTCGCGCCCGCTTGCGGGAGGGGCTGGGGGAGGGCATGAGCCCCGGCGATGGTGACAGGCCCTTCCCCGATCCCCGCAAGTGCGGGCGGAGACTTGCCCGACCGGCTGGCGCGCGCGATCACGATGGCGGGGCCGATCCCGCTGTCGCAATATATCGCTGCCGCCAACGCCGACTATTACGGATCGCGCGATCCGTTGGGATCGGCCGGCGACTTCACCACGGCGCCCGAGATCAGCCAGATGTTCGGCGAGTTGATCGGGCTATGGGCGGCGGACCTGTGGCAACGCGCCGGATCGCCCGCGGTGGCCTGGGTCGAACTCGGCCCGGGCCGTGGCACGCTGACCGCCGATGCGTTGCGCGCGATGGGCACGGTCGGGCTGACGCCGCCGGTCCATTTCGTCGAAACCAGTGCGGCACTACGCCAGCGGCAGAAGGCGGCGGTGCCCGATGCCACATGGCATGACGAGGTCGCGACGCTGCCCGACGACCGGCCGCTGATCGTCGTCGCCAACGAATTCTTCGATGCGCTGCCGATCCGCCAGCTGGTCCGCGCCGGCGATGGCTGGCGCGAGCGGCTGGTCGCATGCCAGGACACGCTGTTCCTGCCGATCCCCGGCAAGCAGGTGCCCGACACCGTCATACCCGAATCTCTGCGCGATGCCGCGCCGGGGTCTATGATCGAAACCTCCCCGGCATCGGTTGCCATCGCCCGCGCGCTCGCACAGCGACTGGCGAGCCAAGGTGGGGCGATGCTCGTGATCGACTATGGTTATGAAGGCCCCGCGATCGGCGACACGCTTCAGGCGGTCAGCGGCCATCGCTTCGCCAATCCGTTCGAGGATCCGGGCAGCCGCGACCTGACCGCGCATGTCGATTTCGCGACGCTGGGCGCGGCGGCGATGGTCGAGGGCACACGCGTCGCCGGTCCGGTCGGCCAGGGCGCGTTCCTGGCGGCGCTCGGCATCGAGCCCCGCGCCGCCGCACTTGCCAAGGCATCGCCCGAGCGCGCCGACGCGCTCGCCGCCGACCGCGCCCGACTGTGCGACCCGGATCAGATGGGCGCGCTGTTCAAGGCGATGGCGTGGACCGCGCCCGGCTGGCCCGAGCCGGCGGGGTTCGCATGATCGACTATCGCGACGCCCTCCCCGCCGATGGCCCCGAGCTCGCGCAGGTCGCGCGGCGCTGTTTCACCGAGACGTTCGGGACACTCTATCGCCAGGAAGACTTGGCCGCGTTCCTCGATGCCGCATTCGGTGCCACCGGCTTGCCCTCTCATCTGACCGACCCCGCTTATGCCGTGCGCCTGGCGACCGACGACGGCGCGATCATCGGCTTTTGCAAGCTCGGTCCGGTCGTGTTCCCCGGCGCGTGGCCCGAATCCGCGATCGAGCTCCACCAGCTCTACGTCCTCGGCCCGTGGCACGGCGAAGGCGTCGCCCCGGTGCTGATGGACTGGGCGCTCGGTACCGCGCGCGCCCGCGACGCCAGCGAGATGATCCTGTCGGTCTATGTCGACAACCACCGCGCGCGCCGCTTCTACGAGCGCTATGGCTTCGTCGAGATCGGTCAATACACGTTCATGGTCGGCGACAAGGAAGACGACGATCGGCTGATGAGGCTCCAACTATGACGGTCGAAGTAAACCGCGCAAAGACGCTCGACGGCATGTCGCACGGTTTTCTCGGACGACGTGGGGGCGTGTCGACCGGATCGATGGCGGGGCTCGACATGGGCCGCCGCGGGCAGACCGAGGTAGGCCCGGCACTCGCCGAAAACCGCCGCCGCGCGACCGATGCCGTGATGCCCGGTGCGACGCTGATGACGCTTTACCAGGTGCATTCGCCCGATTGCGTTACACTGCGCGAACCGTGGAACGATGGCGATCGCCCGCACGCCGACGCGCTCGTGACCGACCGGCCGGGCTATCTGCTCGGAATCCTGACCGCCGATTGCGCACCGGTACTGCTGGCGGATCGGGACGCCGGCGTCGTTGGCGCGGCGCATGCCGGCTGGAAAGGCGCGATCGGTGGGGTGACCGACGCGACGGTGCTGGCGATGGAGAAGATCGGCGCGCGGCGCGAGCGGATCGTAGCGGCGATCGGTCCCTGCATCGCACGTGCGAGCTATGAGGTCGACGCGACGTTCCAGTATCGCTTCGAACAAGCCGACCCCGAAAACGAACGCTTCTTTGCATCCGGCCGCGACGGCCATGCGCAGTTCGACCTGGAGGCCTATGTCGTGCACCGCCTGGCCAATGCCGGCCTGCGCACCGTCGAAGCGATGGGACTCGACACCTACGCGGATGCCGACCGCTTCTTCAGCTTCCGCCGAGCGACGCACCGCGGCGAGCCGGACTATGGTCGCCAGATCTCGCTGATCGGCTTGCCCGCTTAGGCGGCCAGCATCGCCAGTTGCGCACGGACGAGGTCGAGATTGTGCCGCGCCAAATGACTGCCCCGCCCCGACACGCTGCCTTCCAGGTCGGGCCGCTCGCCGATTGCCAGGCACCGCTCCCACGACGCACAGGCATGAGGCAGCCAATGCCCCACCGCATCCGCCGGATCGGCCATCGCGCAATCGAGCAGCACGTCGCCGAGGACGAAGTGGAAATCGGGCGAGTGTCCCCATCGGCCGCGCTGGTCCTCGGCGAAATCGATCGCCTCATCCAACTGTCCGCTCTTGGCCAGCGCATGGAGCTGGCACGCCACCATCTCATGCCGCCAATTCGCGTCGGCCGGGCTGAGTGCCAGCGCCGTCGCAAAATAGTCGCTCGCCGCGCGTTGGTCTCCGCGCATCTGCGCATCCTTGCCGAGCTGATAATGGATGTATGGGTCGTCGGGTGCTTCACCCAGGTCGGCCAGCAACAATCGGTGATTGCGATCGTGTTTGCGCGCCAACTGCGTCTCGGCATAGCCATCGTGACCGAACGCAACGTCGATCGTCTCGCGCGGCAGGTCCGATTCGACCTGTTCGTGGACGCGGCCGGTGTAGCGAGCGCCGCGTGGCAACAGCCGCGTCACTCGGTTTCGCGTCACGGTGCCGGTGCTCGCCGCGCTGACTTGCCATAACCGCCCTAGCCGGGGTGGCCCGACGCACCAGTTGCGCAACAGCTCCCCGCCCTGGTCGATCCATTCGTCCGCGTCGATGATCAGGTTCCAGTCGGCATCCGCCAGCACCAGCGATGCGTTGCGGGCCGCGGCGAAACTGTCCGGCCAGCCACGCTTGTGCACCTCGGCCCCGCACCGTCGCGCGATCGCGATCGTGTCGTCGCGCGATCCCGTATCCAAGACCACGATGCGATCGACCCAGGGCCGCACGCTGTCGAGGCACCGCGCGATACAGCGCGCCTCGTCGCGGACGATCAGGACGGCGGCGAGCGAAGACGGACAGTCTGACATTCGCACGAAATTGGACCTTCGTGGTGAAGATCGCGTTAACCATCACGCCGACCGCACGTCACGATAGTTTCACTTGCAACCTCATTGCGGCTATGCGTTCAGGCACCCCAAGGAGATTACGATGCCGAACAAGCCGACCGAAGCCGATCTGACCGCCGTCGCGGCGACAGCGCCCAAGGCGAGTGTCGAATCGATCGGCGGGCGCAAGCTGAAGCCGTCGACTCAGATGATGGGCCACGGCTACGACCCGATGCTGTCGGAAGGATCGCTGAAGCCGCCGATCTTCCTTACCTCGACCTTCGTCTTCCCCAATGCGGCGGCGGGCAAGCGCCATTTCGAAGGCGTGACGGGCAAGCGTCCCGGCGGCGCCGATGGCCTGGTCTATTCACGCTTCAACGGGCCGAACCAGGAAATCCTCGAGGATCGGCTGGGCATCTGGGAAAATGCCGAGGACGCGCTGGCATTTTCATCCGGCATGTCGGCCATCGCGACCCTGTTCCTGGCGATGGTCAAGCCGGGCGACACGATCGTCCATTCGGGGCCGCTCTACGCCGCGACGGAAACGCTGATCGCGCGCATCCTCGGCAAGTTCGGTGTCCACTGGCTCGACTTCCCGGCAGGCGCGACGCGCGCCGAAATCGATGCGGTCATGACTAAGGCTGCGTCAGGCAATGTCGCGCTGATCTATCTCGAAAGCCCGGCGAACCCGACCAACGCGCTAGTTGACGTCGAAGCCGTAGCCGCCAGCCGCGACGCGATCTTCACCGGCGCCAACAAGCCGCCGATCGCGATCGACAACACCTTCCTGGGGCCCGTCTGGGCAAGGCCGCTCGACCAGGGCGCCGACTTGGTCGTCTATTCGCTGACCAAATATGCCGGTGGCCATAGCGATCTCGTCGCAGGCGGCGTGCTGGGGTCGAAGGCGCACATCAACACGATCCGCCTGATGCGCAACACGATCGGCACGATCTGCGATCCGCACACTGCGTGGATGCTGTTGCGGAGCCTGGAAACGCTCGAATTGCGCATGAGCCGCGCGGGCGAGAATGCGGTCAAGGTGTGCGAATTCCTGAACGACCATCCCAAGGTGGAGAAGGTCGGCTATCTCGGCTTCCTCGAACAGCAAGGCGATGCGCGTCAGGCCGATATCTACCGCCGTCATTGCACGGGCGCGGGGAGTACGTTCTCGCTCTATCTCAAGGGCGGCGAAAAGGAAGCGTTCGCCTTCCTCGACACGCTCAAGATCGCCAAGCTCGCCGTGTCGCTGGGCGGCACCGAAACGTTGGCCTCGGCGCCGGCGGCGATGACCCATCTGTCGGTCCCCGACGAGCGCAAGCGAGCGCTGGGGATCACCGACAATCTGGTGCGTATTTCGATTGGAGTGGAGGACGCCGACGATCTGATCGCGGATTTCGCGGCGGCGCTCGACGCGATCTAGGGTTTACCGCCAATTATCGGCGTCGTTCTGCCTACGATGTGGCGGAGTTTGCGGCCCCACGGACGCTCCCAGGTGTGCTACTAAACTGGCACACTAACTGCATTCGACTTCTCGACCGGCATCGACCGGCCAAATCGAGGAGGAAAACCATGATCAAGACATTGGGGTTATTAAGCGTCGTGGCGGTGATGGCCACTGCCGTGCCGGCCGCCGCGGATGCGGCGAAAGGCTATCGCGTCACCTATCTGGCCGACCGCAACCATTATTGCGTGCGGCCGGTCACCGCCGAGGAAGCGGACCGGCTCGGCATTGCGCTTTACAAGACGGAATGCCGGTCGGCCGCTCATTGGGCGAGCATGGGGCTGCGGATATCGCTACGCTGACGACTCGGTGCGACCGGCTGGTCCCCGAAGGTCAGCCGGCGACGCCTTCGTCGAGCAGCCGCAAGTCGCGGCCGCGCGTCTCGCGACCGAACCACGCGCACAACACCAGGGCGATTGCGGTCGGGATCAGGATCATCCCGGCCGCGGCACCCATCGCCGGGACCAGGGCAGTGATGCTCAGCGCCTGCGCGGCGACCCCGCCGCCCTTGGTGCAGGCCGCGACCCAGCCCGTGGCACGGCCCCGGACCCGCAACGGAAAGCTTTCCGCCGCATACGGCAACAGGATGGCGATGATCCCGTTCGACCCGACGATCAGCAGGGCGACCGGGAGCACCGGACTGCCGACGCCGGCCAGTTCGAGCCGCAGCACGCCGGCCAGGCCCAGCAAGGTCACGCCGATCATCGTGACCAGCGACCATTTGGTGCTCCACCGGCTGTACATCAGCGCCGCGACGAACACCGTCGGAAAGGCGATCAGCGCGGATTCGGCGAGCAGCCGGCTCGACACCGCCATCGAATAGCCTTTCGCCACCAGATCCGCCGGCAACCACAGCAACAATCCGAAATTGACCAGCCCCCAGGCGATCGCCGCGACCGACAGCGCGGCGAGCTTGCCGACCAATTTCGCCCCGGTCAGCGCGTGGCTGACCGTTCCGGCGGGCAGCGGCGGCGGCGCGGCGCGGCGTGTCGCGGTCGCCCCGAACCGCGCCATCACGGCGCGCGCTTCCGCATCGCGCCCGCGGGCCAGCAGGAACTTCGCCGATTCGGGAATGAACCCGCCGAGCAGCACCAGGATCAGACCGGTCGGCAAGTTGATCAGCCACAGGATGCGCCAGCCGAATGCGGGCTGGAGCAGCGCCGAAAATCCGCTCGCGGCGAAGTATCCGCCGACCGCGCCCAGCCCGCCGACCAGTACCAGGCTCCATCCGCGATGACGGTTGGGCATCATTTCGGCGAGCAGCGCATAGGTCACCGGCAGCATGCCGCCGGCGGCGGCGCCCATCATGAAACACATGCCGATATTCCAGGCCAGGCTGGGCATCGCGCCGCAGATCGATGTGCCGACGAACATCACCGCCGACAGCAGGATCGACGCCTTGCGCCCATAGATGTCGGCGATGACGCCCCACAGCACCGATCCGGTGACGGTGCCGATCAATGCGGCGAACGGCACCAGCGACGCGGTCGCCTTGGGCACGGCATATTCGTTGACCATGCCGGGGATGGTGAACCCCAGCGAGGCCGGCTTCATCACGTCGATGATCAGCGCGATCACCAGCACCAGCATCAGCCGCCAGTGCGGCCAGCCGAGGGCGGCATCCTCAGGCGCCGAAATCTCGATACTGTCGGCGGCTGCCCGCTGGGCCGCGACGTTGCGCGGCAGCAGGCCGTAGGCGGCGACACCGACCCCGCCGATGATGAGCCCCATGCCGGCGACCATGTCCCCACCCATCGGCATGCCGGCGAGGCGGTAGTGCATCGCCCGCCCCATCAGGAACATCGGCAGATGCATGACGACGCCGACCGTCACCGCCACGCAACCGAGTGCGAACGCCCACAGCGCCTGGCGGTCGCTTAGCGTCGTGGCCAGCCCCCGCACCGTGCTCAACCGTCGCCGACGCGTTCGATATCGGCGCCGACCGCCTGCAGCTTTTCCTCCAGCCGTTCGTAGCCGCGGTCGAGGTGATAGACACGGCTAACCTGCGTCTCGCCGTCGGCGATCAGGCCGGCGATGATCAGGCTCATCGACGCGCGCAGATCGGTTGCCATGACGGGCGCGCCGACCATGCGATCGACGCCGCGCACCACTGCGGTCCGTCCGCGCACCTGGATGTCCGCGCCCATGCGCGCGAGTTCGGGTACGTGCATGTAGCGGTTTTCGAAGATCGTCTCGGTCAGGACGCTCGCGCCGTCGGCCTTGCACAGCATTGCCATGAACTGCGCCTGCATGTCGGTCGCAAAGCCCGGGAACGGCGCGGTCGACAGCGTCAACGGCTTGAGCTTGCCATCCGACGAGACATGGAGCGACGCTCCCTTCTCCTCGACCGTCACGCCAGCGTCGACCAGCGCGGCGATCGTCGCGCGCATGTCGTCGCCCTTGATCCCGACGAGCTCGACCGACCCGCCGGTGATCGCCGCGGCGCACGCATAGCTGCCTGCTTCGATCCGGTCGGGCATCACGCGATAGGTCGCGCCGTGCAGCCGGTCGACGCCCTCGATCTCCAGCGTCTCGGTCCCCACTCCCGACATCTGCGCGCCCATCGCCAGCAGCAAATTGCACAGATCGACGATCTCCGGCTCGCGCGCCGCATTTTCGATCACCGTGCCGCCCTTCGCCAGCACGGCCGCCATCACCGCATTCTCGGTCGCGCCGACCGACACGATCGGGAAAGTCACGCGCCCGCCAGGCAAGCGCCCGCCCGGCGCGGTCGCCTTCACATAACCCGCGGCGATCTCGATCTCGGCGCCCATCGCCTCAAGCGCTTTCAAGTGCAGGTCGATCGGGCGGTTGCCGATCGAACACCCGCCGGGCAGCGATACCGTCGCTTCGCCGGCACGCGCCACCAGCGGCCCCAGCACCAGGATCGACGCGCGCATCTTGCGGACGATGTCGTACGGCGCCTCGGTCGAGGTCAGCCGCCCCGCGCGCATCGTCATCACGCGCCCGAAATCGGTCGGCCGCGCGCCCTCGATCTCGGTCGACGCGCCGAGCTGGTTGAGCAGATGTCCGAAGCTGTCGACGTCGGCGAGCCGCGGCAGGTTGCGCAGCGTCACCGGTTCTTCGGTCAGCAGCGCGCAAGGCATCAGCGTCAGCGCCGAATTTTTCGCACCGGAAATGGGAAGCTTGCCCGACAGCCGATTGCCGCCGCGAATGAGGATACGGTCCATGGCGCAGCTTGTATCGACCCTGCGCTGCCACGCAAGCGGTGCCTAATGCAACGGCCTCGCAACAACGCTTGATCGACTTTAATGCACGCCTGCCCACGCCCTGCTTTGTGGCGCGAAAGGGTCGCAGGGGCAGTATAGCGTGTCAGGGAGTTGCTTTGCCGAGCGTTTGGGCGATCTTGTCACGATCACCCCGGCAGAAAACAGTGCGTTGAGCAAGTTGGAGGAACGCGAGCGACCGGTGCGGCGCGGCGCGACGATCCAGCGCGAGAACGACCGGGTCGGCGACCTGTTCATCCTCAAACGCGGCGTGATGATGTCGTCGATGCTGCTCGACGACGGCAGCCGCCAGATCCTGCGCTTCCTGTTTCCCGGCGACATGATCGGCCTGTCGAGCCTGGCGTACCGCGAAGCGCCGGAGACGCTGACGGCGCTGTCCGACAGCCTGGTCTGCCCGTTCGAGCGGACCATGCTGAGCGAAGTGGTCGGCGCACATCCCCGGCTCGGCGCGCTGATGATGGTCTATGGCCAGATCGAGCGGACGGCACTGACCGACCGGCTTGCCGCGCTGGGCCGGACGTCGGCGAAGGCGCGGGTTGCCGCGGTACTGATCGACATGCGCAACCGCTTGCGGATGATCGACAAGTCGATCGCCGACAGCTTCGTCTTGGGCCTGACCCAGGAGGAGATCGGCGACGCGACCGGGCTGACGGCGGTCCACGTCAACCGCATGCTTCGCCAGATCGAAGAGGAAGGGATGATTGCCCGCGAGAACGGGCGCGTCACCTTTACCAACGAACGCGCGCTGCAACGCGCGGCCAATTACGTCGACCGCTACAAGGGCCTCGATCTCAGCTGGCTCCCCGCCGCACGGTGATCCTTGGAGCCCCCCTGATGGGGGAGGCCAAGACCTACTTCAACGTCGGGCTGTCCAGGTTGAGCTTATCCGCCGCGATCACCTCGACGTTCGGATATTTCTTGCGCAGGTCGTCGAGGAACAGCTTGGCGTCGCCGACCACGACGATGCTCGCCCCCGACGGATCGAGCAGCCGCTGCGAGATGCGCTGCACCGCCGCCGCATCGATGCCGTCGATCCGGGGCGTGAACGCCTTGAGCTCGTCGAGCGGTACGTTTTCGATCACATAGTCGCCCAGGATGTTGGCGATGCCGCTGGTCGTTTCCGTGTCGCGGCCGAAGTCGCCGATCAGCACGGCCTTGCGCGACGCCAACTCTGCTGCCGGTACGGGCGCCGCGCCCATCCCACGCATCGCGTCGAGGATCAGGCCGACGACTTCGGGCGCCGAGGGATTTTTTGTCTGGGTATTGGCCGCGACGTATCCTGGCTGGCGCCGTGCCGCGAGACCGCTGCCCGCACCATAAGCGAGTCCGCGCTTGATGCGGATCTCCTGGTTGAGCCGTGACGAGAACCCGACGCCGAGCGTCGCGTTGGCGACCGACGCCGCATAGAAATCGGGGTCGCGGCTCGCGATGCCGGGCCGGGCGATGACGACGCCTGCCTGACCGGCATTGGGCATGTCGACGACGACGACCTTGACGTTCTGCGCCGCACCGACCGGCGCGGTCGTGGGGATCGACGGCTGGAGGCCGGCGGCGTCGCGCCAGCTGCCGAAACGAGCGTCGGCCAGAGCCTTGGCCGCAGCTGGCGTGATATCGCCGACCAGCACCAGCGTCGCCCGCGACGGTTGCCACGTCCCGGCATAGGCCGCCAGCACATCGGCCCGCGTGATCGCTTTCAGCGATGCGGGCGTGCCGGCCAGCGGATGGCCATAGGGTCCGCCGTTCATCACCGTCTTGACCGCGACCAGGCTGGCGAGCTTCGCCGGATCCTTCAGCTGGACCTGCACGCCGTCGATCGTCTGCGCGCGGCTGCGGTCGAGTTCCGCGGCGGCGAACACCGGGTTGCGCGTGACGTCGGCGAGCACGCCCAACGCCGGCGCGATCTGGTCGGACTTCACCTCCAACGACACTTCCGCCGAATCCCAGCCCACCCCCGACTGGATCGACCCGCCGAGCTCTTCGACTTCATTGGCAATCTGCGTCGCCGATCGCGTCCTGGTGCCCTTGGTCATCAAGTCGGCAGCGAGGTTGTTGAGGCCCGCCCGCCCCGCCGGATCGGCCGCGCCGCCGCCGTTCGCGACGATCGACGCCGTCACCAGCGGCAAGTCGTGCTTCTCGACGACGACCAGCTTCATGCCGTTGGCGAGTGTCATCGTCACGGGCGCGGGCAGCGCAGCGACCACCGGCTTGGCCGGGTCGGGCGGCAGGATGCGGTCGGCGTCGCTCGCCGGCTTGACGACATCGATGGTGGCGGGCGTCGTCAGGTCGGCGACTTCGACGGTCTTGGCGACGCCGATCACATCGCCCTTCGCACCGTTCGCCATTTCGGCCGGCATATAGCGGATCGCCGCCGACCGATTGTCGGTCAGGTAGCGCCGCGCGACGCGCTGGATGTCGGCCGGCGTCACGCGCTGGATCGCCGCCAACTGCTTGTCGGCCGCCGCTGGATCGCCGTCGATGATCACCGACCGCGCGATCGTCGATGCCTTGCCGTCGGCGGTCTCGCGGCTCTGTATCGTCGCGGTCAGCAGCTGGTTCTTCGCCCGGGTCAGCTCGGCCGGGGTGACCAGCCCGTCGCGCACGCGCGCGATCTCGGCGCGCAACGCCTTCTCGCCGTCCGCGACATTCTTGCCGTCCGCCATCGTCGCGACCACGACGAATCCGCCGGTGCCCTGCTTGGTGTCGAGGAAGGTGTTGGCCGACTGCGCGAGTTGATCGCGATAGACCAGGTCCTGGTACAGCCGCGACGAATCCCCCCGCGACAGGATCGCATCGAGCAAGGTCAGGGCGGGAATATCGGCATTATTGTCGGGCGGCACCGGATAGCTGATCAGCACCGCGGGCAGCGGCGTGTTGGGCTCGTAAACGGTATAGTTGGTCGCCTGAGTCCGCTCGGGCTCGGTCACGGTGACGCGCGGGATCGGGCGGTCGGGTTTCTTGATCCCGGCGAAATACTGGTCGACCCATGCGTCGAGCGCAGCCGGATCGAAATTGCCCGCCACCACCAGCACGGCATTGTCGGGACGATAATAGGTCGCATGAAACGCGCGCACGTCGTCGATCGTCGCTGCCTCGAGGTTGTCGAGGCTGCCGATCCCCGGCCGGGCATAGGGGTGCACCTTGTAGCTGATTTGCGGATAATAGATCGAATAGAGCTTGCCGTAGGGCGTCGCCAGCGTCCGCAGCCGCAGCTCTTCCTTCACCACGTCGCGTTCCGACGCATAGCTGACCGGTTCGACGACGAGCGATGCCATGCGGTCGGCCTCGGCGAACAACAGCCGCTGCAGGTGGTTGGCCGGCACCACCTCGAAATAATTGGTGTAATCGTCGTTGGTCGACGCATTGTTGTAGCCGCCGACGTCTTCGGTCAGCCGGTCGAAATTCTCCGACTTCAGATTGCGCGTCGCCTTGAACATCAGATGCTCGAACATGTGCGCGAAACCGGACTTGCCCTTGGGGTCGTCCTTCGACCCGACATCGTACCAGACCTGCACCGACACGTTCGCGGTCTTGGTGTCGCGGATCGCATAGACACGAAGACCATTGGCAAGCGTGCGGCTGGTATAGGCGATCGGCTTGACGGCCGCGGCCGGTGCCGAGCGCGGCGCTGCCTTTTTCGGCGTGGCGGTCGCCGTGAGGGGCAACAGGGCGACGCCCATCAACAAAGCGGCACGAGTCGGACGCATGCAAGTCTCCGGAAATGCGGCAAGCGATGCCGCGAACGTTGAGAGTGTTGAGACGCCGCGCCGCTCGACGACGGCGAGCGTGGCCGCGCACATCGGATCGGCGCGGCCGGTGCGATCGCGGGCGCGCGGACGAGGGATCGACATCATCGGCCGATGCTACCGCAACGGCACGGCTGTAGGACAGTGATTTCTTGGGCTCGACGGTGGCCGATAGCGGACGCGATCAGCCCTTCTTCTTGTTGCGGTTGGCGTAGATCACCGCCGCGGCGACCGCCGCCGATCCGACGCCGGCGCCGATCGCGGCGATGCCCCATTTGCCCAGCTTGGCCGGTTCGGGCGTATTTTCCGCCGCGATCTGGCGGGCCTTGGCTTCGCGCGC
>Ga0164294_10004206_pt1 | contig 12619 bp, 14 predicted proteins | sample GEODES005metaG_FD_111479 | JGI IMG/M metagenome (GOLD analysis project Ga0164294, IMG submission 111479) | Oligotrophic lake water microbial communities from Sparkling Lake, Wisconsin, USA - GEODES005 metaG | ecosystem: Environmental > Aquatic > Freshwater > Lake | place: USA: Sparkling Lake... | reverse complement strand
GTTGGTCAATACAATCGCCGATGGTGTCCCTAAGTCTCCACCGGTAACAAGCAAAGTCCCTGTTGCGTCTGGCAACGTAATTACTGGCGTCCCGGCGGTTGCAGCAGATTGCAAAGTCTGTGTACCAGCCCCGCTTGCATTGCCTTGAAGTTTAATTGCACTCATTTTTTACCCATTAAGCAGCAATTAGCCAAACGGCATTGGCCGGAACCGTTACTGCAAACCCAGTAGAAACAGAACAAGGACCAACACTAAATCCGTTAGAGCCAGTGGTAATTGTGTAATTCTGACTAATTACCCTATAGGACTCAAGGATTGGCCCGCTACTCCCGCCAGTATACTGGGGAATATTAAGAGTATTCCCTACAAAAGTCGCCGCCCCAGAGGTCCCAGTTGTGGTTAATGTAATTGGCGCTTGGTAATCCGTCCCAGCAACCGCCGCGGTAAACGCGCTAGTGCCGTTACCCTTGAGAACTCCCGTAAGCGTTGTTGCCCCGGTGCCGCCTCTGTTTACCGCTACAGTTGCGCCGTTCCATGTTGCGCTAGTGATTGAACCAGGGTAATCAAGCGTGTTCGTTGACCAAGACGTGTTTGATGGTGTTTGGTCGTGCCTATCCCAAGACCCGGCAGATGTCGCATTGGAAAGCAAAACAACGGTGACGTACCCACCAGAAGGCACAGAAACAACCAGCGTTGCCGACGCATTATTTACGGTTATTGCGCCACTAGATTGGTTGTTGTTGAACGAAAAAATTGTGCCGTTTGGCAGTGTAGTTGCGTTTGGCAACTGAATAACTTGTCCGCCAGAACCCGTGACGTTATACACGGGCGTTGACGCCGCCGTAAGCGTGATTGCAGTTCCCGAAGCAGCAACACTCGTGAACCCGTTGAACGTAGCGTTAGTAGTAATGTTGCCGTTAGCGTCACGCAACACAACAGAGCTTGCGCCAGAGGATGTTGTAACCCCTGTTCCACCGTTGGCCACAGCCAGTGTACCGGCTACCGTTACAGCCCCAGTGGTCGCCGTTGACGGGGTAAGTCCGGTAGACCCAAATGTAATCGACGTTACGCCACCGCTACTCGTAGAGTTAATGGTTTGATTGGGCCACGTCCCGGTAATTGTGACGTTGGTTCCAGCCACCAATCCCGGTGTGGCCGTGCCAGTACCACCATTGGCAACAGCAAGTACCCCAGCAAGCGTAATCGTTCCAGTGGTCGTGACTGGACCACCGGTTGTGGTTAGCCCGGTAGTACCCCCAGAGACATCAACTGAAGTTACCGTGCCCGAGCCACCACCCCCACCAGAGAAAGGCTCTGTGAGCAGGACAACTGACATTACAGCCCTTGGATAAAGGCTTGGGTCTTCGCCAGTAGCGCTGCCTTGATGTCGTTTACTTCTGCCTGCAAAGCCTGCGTGGCCGCCTGTGCCTCAGCCAGGTTGTTAGACTGGGTTTTGGCAGCCTCCGTAGCAGACTTTGCCGCCTTCTCTGCCTTCTTGGCATCAGCAAGCGCCGCTGTCACCTGAGCAGACAGTGCATCAGCGCCTTCTTTGGTTGCCGTTGCCTGCGCGATAATCCCCTGAGCCTGCGCCTGGGCATCCGCAATAATTCCTGCAGCAGAGGTCTGAGCATCACTAACAATCCGGCCAGCTTGTGTCTTTGCAGCCTCAAGGGCATCTGCCGCATTAGCGTTTTGCTGCAATAGGCTCTCTCGCAATGCAATCACATCAGAGACAGGTGCAACCGCCTCAACGTACTTTTTGTTTTCTTCAGTTGCAGCCTGAAGCTCTTTCAGTTTATTTGCGTAAACATCAGGGTTGGCAATAACCGAGAGAAAATCAAGGAGTTGGTTTTGTGAGCTTCCATCAATATTATAAGAAATCATGAGACGCTCCCGCCGCTCTGAATAACGGTAAACAATGCAGACCCAGTGCCGCTATTCGACTTGATGCGAATACCACGAACAGGATATGAAATATTTGAATCTTTTGACGTAGTCTGCGAAGTAAGGGAAGGGTGATCTGTCCAATTCCCAGATGCTGGGGTATACCCACTAGCAAATACATCGTCAAACGTATATTGAACCGTGTAGTTGATTGTGCCGGTGACAACCACGTTCAACGCAATATTCGTCGGCGCAGTATAAATATCGGTTACGTAAACGGGAGACGTTGTTGTCACGTTGTTTACAGTCGTTACGAAAGGACGCATCTAACTCTCCAATGAAGACAGGGGCCGAAGCCCCCGCTTTTAACAGACTGAGCCGCCGCTCTTCTTCTCGGTCTCCTGGCCTTTGCTTGGGCTAGGAGTGACCGCATCAACAACCGCCTTGCCAGCCTTGCGAATCTTGCGAGGGATATACAGAAGTGCATCCTTCACAGCCTTCGCATCAGCCTCGTTCTCAGCCGTTTTGCGACGATAGAAGTCCTCGTTAGGATCTCCACCGGCCGCCATCATCACCGCCCCGCCCTTCTTATAGGTGCCAGAGAGTTGATTGATTGAGACTGGGCTTGCCGGCTTTTTACGGCCTTGCTCCATTTGCTCCGGACCGCCGTCGTGCTGTACGCGGCCGCCCTCAGCAAACTTTTTTGCAGCACCGCCTTTACGGTACCCACCGGCGTTTGACATTGCCACGCCGCCAGTCTTGTAGCCACCCTGGTCATTCACGACGCCGCCAGTCTTGTAACCACAACTACCGTTCACAACACCGCCAGTCTTCAGACCTTTGTGAGCCTTGCCAGCAGGCATACCCTCATGCTTAGAAAGCTCCTTCTTGATGCCAGAAATGCCTTTCATCTCGGCCTTGTGGACCTTTGAAGATTCCATTTCGCCACCCTTCTTCATGGCCGGCATGGGAGGAGGAGGAGGTGGCGCAGCGGCCATCATCGCCTCAGCACGGCCCGAAGGAGCGCCAGCGGCACCACTAGCCATCATTGCCCGACGGCGAGCCGATAGCGACGGTTTCTTGGGCTTCATGCCGGCCATCATCCCGCCTTTCGGGGCGCCGACCATTGCACCCATCGGAGCCCCACCACCAGCCATCTTCTTCTCAACAGCGCCGCCCGTTTTGAGTTTGAGCTCAACCGTAGGCTCGGTCGTCTGCATCTTCACCATTGGTTTGTATTCACCCATGATTCTTTACTCCTTATGCCTGAGTGACGCCCAGAGCGCCGACACGGGTTGCGTTGGGGCCGACTGCAATACCTGGCAACAGGATTCCCATCACCGTGCGAACAATGCCGTTCGATGCAGTTGCGGGAGCGTAGGTGCCACGAACGTCGCCGGTTCCGGTTGTCGCCGTTGCAGTATCCGCCGCAACAAACGTACCAGCATCCTGAGCCAGCGTGTTATTAGACTTGACACCAACCACATACGCCACGTTAGGTACGCGAACTGGGATACCCAGAACGTCACTCGTACCCACCACAACGGCAGTCGCAGAGCCGGCAATCGTTACGCCAGAGATCTGGTAGAAGGCCTTCAAGCCAGTCACCGCGGTAGCTGCAGTGGCAACCGTAATAACCTCGCTCATCGCCTGCCCGTAGTAGTCAAAGCCGCTAACAGTAAAGGCGCGGGCGGTCGTAGAACAGTTCACCTTGACCGCTCGAGGAACGTCCAACTGAATTACCGTCGTGCCGTTATTCAGCACAACTGACTTTGCAGAGGTGCCAGCCGTCAACGTCACTGCGCCTGCGCCCGCGGCCGTCTGCGATGCAGCAATATTGTTTGTAACAGCAGCCTGCGGAACAACGTCCCAGACATAGATACGGCCAAGAGGACCGATACCCAAATCCATTGGGGCAGGGTTCTCATACCCGATGTTGCCGTGCAGCGTTAGTGCAGTTGAATTAGAGACGTTAATTGCCTGGTTCAGCGTGTAGGTGCCAACGCCACCAGTGCCAGTGCCAAACGCCGTGATGAAGGTGCCGTCCGTGACAGATGTGCCATCAACGTACATCCCGACAACGATCGGAGCACCAAACCCAACTGCCGTAACAGTCAGGGTAGAAGAAGACGAGCCACCTGTACCGCCAGTAGCAGTGGTGGAATAGTTGCGGTTCCCGGTGCCCATAAACGTTTGAGCAGGACCCAGAAACAAATCATCTGAAAACTGAGGCATGGTCTTCTCCTTGAAAAGCTTGACCAGTTAAACAAAAGGGGGGAGGCCTTTTGAACCGCCCCCCTTCCAGACGCTACTTAAACGCCCGGAGTTCCGTACATCGCACGAGGATCGGTGAAGCCAATGTCGTAACGCTCAGTTGCCTTGTAGCGCATCGAATCGGTTTCAAAATCCCCTTCCATCGTCTTCTCGAGCTTACGACGCATCAGAAGCTTCATGCCCTCTGGAGCATCGGTCTGCACCCACCATGCGGAGGGGTTGGTCAGACGAGAAAGAACAGCCGCGCCTTCGTCCAGCAGCCCAATCGACTTGATCGGGTTGATGTCGTTGTTGGCGTTACCCGAGCGCAGGACACTCTTAAGCAGAACCTCAGCCTGGAAGACGTTGCCAGGAGCGACCACCAACTGGCGGGGCACCAAGCGAATCTTCTTCTGGTTGTTGTCCACAGCCTGACGGATCTGGATCAACATCTGCTCGAGCGAGGTCTGGCTAAGGTTAGCCGCGGTCGTCAACAGGTTGCTAAACGTACCAGTGGCGATTGGGTGCGATGCCGAGTTAAGGGCAACGCCGTCACCGCCAGCGTAGGACGAGTTAAACGCACGGTTAAGCACGTTTGCAGCCAGCGTCTCTTTGGTCTCAATCAAGGACTGAGCAAGGTGACGCGAGTAAACCTGGCCAATACGGATATGGTCGCCGTCTTCAACAAGCACCTTCGTCAGTGCAAACGCCAAGCCATAGACGTTGTACACATAGCGCTTGAGGAAGAGCACACCACCTTGCTGATACGAAACTGGGGTCCCGTCAGGAAGTTGTGGTGCCGCGCCGAAACCGTACAGGACGGGCTCTTCGTGGTAGTTACGAGGGATACCGGTCTGCTCACGGAAAACCCGCGACCATTCATCGGTTCGTTGGTCATACACGCCATCGAAACATTCATTGAGGATTGGCTCAACGATGCTCCGAAAGTCAGTACTACGCATTGGAGCTGCCATGATTCAGTTCCTCCTATTACAGCGCAACCGGGTAGGCTGCTGTGGACGCCGCATTCGACGACACGTTGATAGCAGCGTACTGGTGCTTGGAGATCTGAACCCGCACGATAACGTAGGAATCACCCCAGGCGTTATCAGGATATGCAGACAAATCAACAACACGCATCACGCCAGTTCCGCCAGCACCAGCGGCAGTAGAAACACCCAGGCCAGTGGTCGACAGGCCGGTGGTCGTAGAACCACTAGTTACTGTAAAACCGGTATTAGCCGAGAAGTTGTACTGATCGCCAATAGAGGCCTGCGTAATCGTCGCATCAGTCTGGATTTCATAAACGATGTTGGGGTCGTTATAGAAATAGGCGATGCACGATCCGGTTTGGTAGGCAGTGTTCGCTGGCCAGTAGTTATTGACACGACGGCGACCCGTTGTATCAGTCCACTCTACCCCCGCGAAGGCACCAAGAATTGCATCCGATGCAGCAGCAATAACGATGTTTCCACTCGTATTCTGCTTGACCGGAGCCCCTTTGAGAATGTCGGTATCGTAAGCCGACGCAATACCGTTTGCCAACGCTTGAGTGCGATCCTGACCAGAAGGATGGAACGCCGGGCGCAGGCCGAACGGAGCACTAGTTGCTGACATAGCATACTCCTAATAAAAGTTACCCTTGGAATACGGGCGTTTTTACATTTCGGTCAAAGTCACCAAATCCTTCGCCTTCTACTCGACCCAAACTCTTTCCAGAACTGTCCCTTACACCCTGGATATTCTCAACTTGGACTCGGATTTTGTCCGCCTCGTCGTTGGGCAATTCATGGTGCATATGCAACATCAAGTCCTGATAAACATCCATCGGAAGCTTATACAAAACCATCTCATTGCAAGCAATGTGACCGATCTGTTCTCCAGCCTTTACGCGGTAATTCTCAAACCCAGGAAACTCATCCGCTGTCACGGGAACGTACCCAAGTCGCATCCGCTTATCAACACTGTCGTAACTGTTTGTTGTCGAAAGCCAGCAAAGATGCCATCCCGGAAGATCAGGCACTTTTGGTAGCGCGGTCTGTGTCCACTCGTCGCTCCACATCTTTCGACGTTCTTGCGCTGACATGAACTTCTCCTCTACAGGAGCCCTTGATGCGTCCTCGCTAGCACGAGTTTCGCGGCCGCCAAGAGATAACGGTTTCTTTATTCTAGCATCCATTTATGCAGTTTCCCGGTTAGTGCGATTCCAATTCGCGTATTGTTTAATCATTCTTGCTCGCGCTTTTGGATCATCCCAAAAACCAGCATCCTTCATTGCCCTAACTCGCTCTGGACTAATGTAAAAAGAATCCCCATTAGTTTGAGCCGGAGACTCCCTTTCAGACCCAGTGACAACACTTCTGGGGCGTCTTTGTTTACCTGGCAATCTATCTTTCAATCTAGAATCAAGCTCCTCCCAGTACTCCTGAGAAGTAGGGTCATAGTTTTCTTTGGCTAATTGAGCGTCAATTACTCGAGCAATTTCGCTATCGGCATCCCCGCCATTGGGGTCATACCACTTATTGCGCTCCATCCACTTGTTTGCGTAATCAACAACACGAGGGTCAGCTTTTGGAGGGGCCTCCGCCTGGTCAACCATCGACTGCTTCTTCCAGCGCCAATACTCAATCTTCTTCTCGGCGTCAGACTGCACCTGCGATGCGGTAGCAAAGGTCTCACCGTCAACCTCGCTAATAGCCTTCTTGACCTTGTCAAAGGCCCACTTATAGCGCTCCTCCTCCTCCTGGATCTTCTTGTCCACATTGTCAATTTCGGACTGAAAACCTCGGCGCTCAATAACAGAAAGCCGCTCCTGCAACTCACGGTTCTGACGCTGCAAAAGGGTAAGCTGCGTGTCCTTCTCTTCGTTAATCCGCTTGAACCGCTCCTTCTTCTCGCGCCGGCGATTGCGGTTCTGCTCCGCCGTTTCGGAGGTGGGGTCGTCTGAGGATACCGGGTCTTCTGGAAGGTCAACGGCGACAACCGCAGAGCCATCCTGTTCCTCAATAACCTCACCAATCTCCTGATCTTGATTCTCTTCGCTCATACATACACCTTCATGTCAAGAGGATTGCCAGTCACAATCGCGATAACCTCGTGATCGTTGAAAATGGCAAAGAGTGCCGGGTCTTCCTTGTCTTCGCTGGGTACTGGAACCTCCCAACGATCTCCGCCCCATTTCGGGACACGGATGTAATCACCCACCTTGCACCAGGCGCCTTCAGGCCAGGGCTGCTGAGTGTCACGGTGACAGAAAGCCAGCGGACCCAACGCAATGACCTTGGCCACCATGTTGTTCCACTTCTCCGTCTCCTTCGTCTCCTCCACGAGAATGATTCCCGAGCCTGCCGTCTTACGCTTGGTCCGCCTCAGTTGGACAAGAATTCGTCCACCTGCCGGCCGCGCCCCCGGTTCCACCGATGGGAAAGCCCATTCAAGTTCATTTGTTTGCATCAGAGTCCTCAAGTAGATTGTTAATAAAGTCCAAAGCCATCTGCAGGCCAATGTGCTGGCCCACTAGTCGCTGGTACGATTCCCAGCTATTTGCACCGGCTAACATTGAGTCGGCAACAAACCCTTTCTGCTCTTCAATAAGGCCAATAAGATTGGAAATGAGCCTCATTTCTTTTCCTTAGCCTGCTGAAGGCCTCCCTTCTTTTCATTGCCGCCCTTTAGCGATTGGCCGTCAAGCTTCTCGCCCATTGCAATGCGCTTGTGTTGGTTCACATTAACGCCCTTCTGCTCTTGATCATTGGTTTTCATAACCGCCCCCTTGTTGAATTAAACCACCCTCTGACATTGCCTGTGAATTGTCATTGACTAGGCCACCCTTCGCTAGTTCAATCGCAATTCGGTCTTGATCATTGCCCAATTTGATTGCGTCACGCTCTATTTTCGCGGCCTCAATCCGTTCCTTGAGTTGCATCTCTAATTCCTTGGTCCCATATCTCATTTCGAGATCTTTTTCGGCCAAGCTTTGGTCCGCCTGCATCTTCTGGGTCCGCAAAGAGGCCTCTGCCTGCAGTTCAGCCTGCTTAAGTTGCATCTCCTGCTGATCCCGCTGTGCCCGGCGCTGCGTTTCGGCCATGCTGGTCTGCAAAAGGACCTGTGCATCAGGCGGCATCTCTGGCTGTGGCTTGTTCTGCTGCGACTGCTGCATGATTTGTTGGATAACGGGCATAATTCCAGCCAAGGCATCCTTCGTATCTAGCATAACGTGTTGAGATACGGCACCAAATATCTTATCCATTGGTTTTGGATCAAGCATTGAGCCATAATCTTCAATTGTTTCGCCTGTTGTCTTCTTGACATAGCCATTCATTCTGCTTAAATACCACAAAACAATGTGTTGTTTCAAGTGTTCAATGACTTTTGGAGAGAAAGTCGGGGCAATTAGCGGATTTCCACCATATACAGGGTCCTTTGCGTAATCCAAATGCACCTGAATATGACCCAAATGATCCTGTTCTGGGTACGCATTAGCCGCTTGACCAATAGACATTGCCACATTCTCAGTGGCAGCATCAGCCTTTTCAGGATCGGCGGTATTAACCATCAACTCTGTGATATTAGGCACCTTAATTTGCTTTAAAAAGCGCTGAACAACAGCGTGTCTGTTGAACAAATCAGGGTTCTTCTCCATCAAAGCCATTACGGCCTGCGTCTGCGCCATCCTCTGAGTCTCAGAGAAGATGTGAGGGTCACTTACCGGGATCACATCGGCCGACTTGTAGAAGTCCTCCTTGTTGATGTCGAGCCCTTCGACCACCTCATCACGCTGCATATCCTCCAGGTACCACTTGTTAATGCGCCCCAGGATCTTTAGCACTCGAGCTTGGCTAGAATGAAGCCGGGCATGAATCGCAGAGAACACCGCGGCGCCCTGCTCAATCAAAGCCTGAGTCGTCCCAACAGGTGCATTGGCGTTGACGTCGGCGATCTTCTCCTCGCTGGTGGTCACCACCCCCTTGGCAGCATCAGTCAGCCACGACAGCAGGCTGAACAGGACAGGAGAGGGCGGATTAAACGGCATCGGCATCGCAAGCTTCTTGATGTCGTCAATGCCTGGAGCCGCCTCAATCTCGGCAACCTGCGTGACCTCAACCTGCAGCGACTGGCCAGACAGCTTGGCCCCCTTGAGCTTTAGAAGGGTCGCGGCGTTGTTGATGTGGGCGGAGTCTAGAAGGGCGCGAAGAGAACCGGTGAGAGCAGCAGACAGACCGCCAATAAGATGAGGAAGGCCGATAGCGTAAGCACCCCGCCAAGGAATGAACTTAAACTCAACGATCCAGTCCAACTTCGCCATCGTTTCATCGCCTTCCTCCCAGTTCCTGTACAACCCGATCGCCTCAGAGTTGTGGTCGTCAATCATTAGAATGTACGGAGCCGCCTCACCCTTCGTGTATTCATCGCCCTTAATCTCGAGCCATGTATAGACGTGGTATACACGCCGCATCCCATCCTCGTTCTCGCCCTGTGTGCGCCCCTCAATCTTGTCGGTGGCCTTCTGCGACTTGGTTGGGTCAAGCTCCATTGCAGAGGACATCCAGCTAACGTCCTTGTAGAGCCCAGATGCTACCCGCCGGTCAAACTCGTACTGGGTAATGTCGTGGACCTCAGTCACCCGCTGCGCCGTGTAGAAGTTCACCGCGGAGAAGGGCAGGAGCACGTTGTCAATCGGCAAGAACTCAGCACAGGGCCGGCGCTTCCGCTCGTCATACCAGAGCTTCATGTACTGCGAGCCACCTAGCGGTAGCTGCGTCATCATCTGCTCCTGCTCGTCCCGGAACTCCTCAATCTGGTTGGTCAACTGCCAGTTCATGAAGTCCCGCTTGCGCTCTGCCGCGGCTAGCTTCTTCTCGTCAACGTCACCTAGGATGTTCGTCCGCACAGGGCCATCGGGCGGGAATAGCTCCTTGATGGCTCGAGATGCAAAGTCGATACAGGCCTCGGCCATGACGGGGTGGACGACCTTGCTGGCACCGCTAAAGTTGGCTCCGCCTGGCGCATCGTTGCCTAGGCCAGTGCGACGGATACCCTCTTCGTATTGCTCATCGCGCTTCTCTCGAGCCCGCCGGTCCTTCTCAACTAACTCAATGTAACGCAGCGCCAGCCCGCCGAAGTCCTCGTCCATCTCAAGGTCAAGGTCGTCAGCCAGGTTGCGGTAGAAGTCCTCATTCTCTCGAGGCCCCTCAGACTTGGTTGTGACCATCGCCCCGCCGTCGGGCAACTCCTCAATGTCGGAGTCGTCAAACAGCGAGCCAATGTCTTCTGCCGGCGCCTGGTCTGGCTGGCCATCCACGAAGCGATCGGCCTCGGCGTCAACTGGGAACTGGGTTGGCATTTGTCTGCACCTTTGCTACGATATATGTCGGTTGAAAAAAGAGGAATCAAAAGTGGACAGGTACGATAAAGCGATAGAGTTTCTGAAGGGCGTCGACCCCGGCAGTTACTTTGACGAGTGCGCCGAGCTCATGGAAGAGTTACTAGCACAGGTTCACAAGAAGAAGCGCCCAAAACCGCAGCAGTTGACGCCAGAAGATGTCGCCTGGGCGAAGCAGATGGAAGGTAGTGTTCGGCACTACATGAAGGCAAGAGGGCGGCTTTAATCACCGCTGCTCTCCGGCCATTGATGCTGCGCTATAACCAAGGGCTGCGATCGCGGCGGCCGGCGTCATACCCTCGCGGATCAGCTTAACTGCCTTGGGCCAGTCAGCCTCGCTAAAGAAGCGGCGGGATTCTTGGATGTCACCTCGAGCCCCGCCGAGCTTCGAGTCCCGCAGAGCTTTTTCACGGATCTGGTTGCGTACCCACTCAGACTCGCTCAGGTTCTGCGCCACCGACTGTGGTAATTCGGAGAAGTGCGTCAATAGGTCGCTAGTGGCCTCGCCGCTGTATGGTGCTGTTGACAAGTTGCCTTCGGGCCCGCGCTTGCCGATTCCTGGCAGGTACCCGGTTGTGGTCTTGGCCTTCTCCGCCGTGCCTGGGTAAACCTTCGCCACTTCCTTCTTGAGCTTGTTCAGGAACTTGTTGGCCTCTTTTGAATCCATCGCCGGGTCGCCTGGGAACACAACGATCCCGCGGTTGGTGGCCGAGGTATAGAACTTGACGTCCTCCCCCTTTGGCGTAATCTTTCTGATGGCCTGGTCAATCGCAGTCAAGTCCTGCGCGGTCGGCTCAATCGAAGCGGTAGGGTCAGCGAGCTTGTTGGGGTTCAAGCTGCGAGCGTCAAACAGCATCGAGTTCTTGCCCTTTACACCCTTCATCGTATTGGGCAGGTTAAAGGCGCCGGCTTCTTGAGCGTCCAGGAATGCGCGGAAGTGCTCGATCGCCTCCATTGTTTTGCGCGACTGCGGGTCCATGAATCCGCCACCGCCACCAGTGGGGAAGTCCATCAGCGGGCGGGCCATTGTCATTGGGTTGTTCTCGACCTCGCCCAGGCTGTTCCTGTACATCCCGCTCATCGTCTCTCGCGATGGGAGCTGGCGGTAGCCCTGTGCGCCGTACAGAATGTCGCGGTTGCCGGCGCCGACCTGGGGGAACTCGGACATCTCAGCCTCAGGCGCCGGTAAGTCCCAGCGGCCCTGGCGGCCGTATGCAAGCTTCTCCGCGGGCGTCATGGATAGAACCTGTGGAACGTGCCCGAGCCCGGCGCCAGGGACAGCCTCGTGCGTGGCCGTCGCCGTATGCTTGTACATATAGTCGCGGGCGGTGTTGTTCGCATCCCGCAGCGCCAGCAACTTTCCTGCAAGTCCGTCGGTGTCGCTGTCGCCCGAGTACCGGCCCTTCTTGCCACGCTGATAGAAATCCTGCCCCTTACCGTAAACCCAAGGGACCTCTTGAATGTGAGGCCCGTGCCAGTCAGTGCGCCCGCCAATACCCAATTGATTGGCGCGGTTCACCTGCAGCGCTGTTTCGGCGTCCATCACCGGGTGCATTGTTGGGGATACTCCTGCCTTCCAAGGATTGCCCTCAGGATCGGTGTACTGCATCCCCTGGGCGCGGCGGAAGTCGTTAACACCAAAGAGCCCCGTGTTGGGTAGCCGCGGGTCATTCTTGTTGGCGTACTCCTTGATCTTGAATCCCATACGGGCTGGCCTGTTTTCAGCAACCGCGCTATCAAGCGTCCGCATCCCGGCGCCGCGGTAGGCCATCTGGGGAACGCCAGCGACCCGACTGTTCAAGTGCTTGAGCGCAAACGCAAGCTCAGACTCTGGGCTCACGCCAGCCGAGTACACGCCGTGCTGCTCGAGGACGCGGGGAAGCTGATAGGGCTCGGTTGTTTCCGCGATACCAGACTTGGCTCGGTCGTACCAGGTCCCCAGGCGCTCAGGGTCTGCCAGCCGCACCGCCTCAACGGAATCGGCGAAGTCCTTGTCAATCCCCTTCCGCATCGCCGTAATGCCCTGTCGGCTAGTCACCGTGCGCGGGAATCCAATGAAGCCGGAGCCAGATGGGCGGATGTGCTCGCCGGCCATCGCGG
>Ga0164294_10004205_pt1 | contig 12622 bp, 6 predicted proteins | sample GEODES005metaG_FD_111479 | JGI IMG/M metagenome (GOLD analysis project Ga0164294, IMG submission 111479) | Oligotrophic lake water microbial communities from Sparkling Lake, Wisconsin, USA - GEODES005 metaG | ecosystem: Environmental > Aquatic > Freshwater > Lake | place: USA: Sparkling Lake... | reverse complement strand
TCTCCTGGCACTCTTGGCACGGGCGGCTCGTCGTCGGCGGGCAGCGAAACCGGTCGTCAGATGCCAAGAGCCGGCACCGAGCATCTCAACCTCGAGAACCTTCGGGAGGTGATCATGGACAACGGCGAGAAGCTCAAGACGCTCTTCGAGATGTGGGACGAGGATGCCTCGGGTACGATTAGCCAAAAGGAGTTTCGCGCCGCACTCAAGACGCTTGGCTTCACGGCGAGCGACGCCCATATGAACGCTCTCTTCGATAAGCTCGACAAGGACAAGTCGGGCCAAGTAGACTACAAGGAGATGGTCAAGGCGGTAGAGGGCGCAGGCAAGAAGGGCAAGGAGAAGATTGCGCTTGAGCGCAAGCTGCTCGAGGAGAAGCGCGCCCGAGAGGCAGCAGAAGCGCGCGCGGCTGCTGGCGGGGGGGCCGCCGTCGAGGCGGCGATTTCGACAGCCGTGGCAGCGGCTGTCGAGCAGGCGAAGGCCGAGGCTCAGCAGCAGGTGCAGGAGCTGCAGGAGCAACTAGAAGCAGCGCGAGCGTCTGCAGGAGGAGCTTCTCCGGCTTCCAAGGCGGTGCAGGAGCAGTTGATAGTGATCGAGGAGGAGAAGAGGGCCATCAAGCTAGAGGCTACTGAGCTCCGCGATGAGCTCGATCAGCTCCGGCGTACCACCGGAAAATTAGAGAGGTCTGACGCAGAGTATAGGAGGCAGCTGAAGCGACTCGAGGAGGAGGCGCTCGAGGCGAAGGCGCTTCGCGAGGCGCTCGAGGCGAAGAGCGCCGAACTCGAGAAGATGCGGCAGGCCTTCGAGCAAGAGCGCCAGCAGTGGAAGGCGAAGGAGATCGAGAGGGTCGAGCTGGTGCAGCAGGTGCAGCAGAAGGCAAGCGAGTGGAGCCAGCAGAAGGCAGGTGAGGTGAAGCGCATCGAGGAGCAGTGGACGATCAAGGTTCGTCAACTCGAGGAGAAGGCAGCAAAGGTGCAGCAAGAGGAATCTCTGCGTTCGACGCTGCAAGCCGCAATCCTCGCGTCCGCGTCGGACAGGCAGCAGCAGGAAGACTCGGTCCACTTTTGGCAGGCGCGCAAGTTGAATTGGCGCTCCTCGCCGGCGGCGACCCCGTCTGCCGCGTGGTTGCAGCCGTTGGCACCTCAGCTTCCAGAGCGAGTGTATCCTCTGCCCTCCGCACACTCGATGTATGAGGAGGAGGACCCCTTCGTTAAGTCTGGAGAGGTGGCCCGCCTCACGCAGAGCATCGGGTCGCAGATCGGGTCGCAGCTGCACGCGATGCACGCGCTGCAGCTTTCCGCAGCTCCGCATTCGGCGCCGCCGCCGCACATGAGCATACCGCCGCACGTACCACCGCACATGAACATACCGCCGCAGATGAACATACCGCCGCTGATGGCTCCGCCCCCTTTCGACTCGCCCTCCTCCGGCGACGGCCCACCTTCGCATTCTTGGCATGGGGCGAGCCCGGGCTATGGGGCGAGCCCTGGCTGTGGGGCGAGCCCGGGCTGTGGGGCGAGCCCGGGCTATGGGGCGAGCCCTGGCATGGGGCTGCCGCCGCCCATGCCGTCCTGGCATGGAGCAGCTGCCGCCCACGGCGGCGCGCCGCCCTGCATGCACGCGGGGCATTCCGGCGGCTACACCAACGGCCCCCCCCACGGCGGCGCGTCGCCCTGCATGCACGCGGGGCATCCCGTCGGCTACACCAACGGGCACGCCTCTGGCTCCGCGTTCGCCGCATCGCCGCACGGCGCGCCGGCGCCCAGGCAGTTCCATCAGATGGTGCCGCCACCGCCGCCGCAGCAGCAGCAGTACCATCATCAGGTCCTTTGAGAACACTCCAACACAGATCTGGCTCTGCCACTTATTGGCACCCGACCACTTTGCAATAATAGTAGCGCCCGCGGCTCGCTCAGTTCCGCGCGGGGGATGCGCCTTTCGCGTTTCGTTTGAATGCGCCCTTTTCGCCTTGTTCCGACCCACCTAGTGTAGAGCGTTGTCGTGTCGGTCTCGTCTCTCGATCCGTGTGCGTGTTACGCCCGGCCGCCCGCGGTCCGGCGGAGTGCATACAGACGTACACGCGAATATCGCACAGCACCGTGGAACCGCGACCGCGCGCCCCGGGACCGCGGCCGCGCGGCGCGCGGCACACGCCGCGCGGCCGGACGGGCCGACAGCGCGCACACGACACGCACGGGACCGGTGGGGTGTCCTCTGTCTGTCTCTAGGGCCCGCTATGTGTACGCCGGTACGGTACCTCGGAACCTCGGCGCTCGGGGTACATCACCCCCTCATCACCCGTACACACAAGACGCTCATCCGCTAGACGTCTCTAAGTCTTAAGAAGACCACGTGACTATACCGCGACACTGGCCCAACTAATGCCATGACGACCCGCAGCTCTCACTTGTCAGTACTCTGCGCGATCTGGCGCGGATGAGCACAACTTTGAGCTCACTTTGAGCGCGACGTCTCACAGCCAGGGCCCATCCTTGGCGCGACCCCAGTGCAGCTCCATGGCCTTGCGGCTGCGGAAAGCAGCCCAGTGGCGGAGCATGACTCGGTCCAGCGTGGCCGCGGAAAGAGGGTCGACGTGCCCGCTCACCTGCGAGTCGGGTGGCGACGGCATCCCGGTCGGCTGCCAGCGCGTCGCGAGCTCCTCGTAAAAGTTCGGCGGCGCCTCGAGCGGCTGCCGCCGGAAGCGAAGCCAGCCGTCCGCCGCCGCATCCTTCTCGCCTACCTGCCAGCGCAGCAGCGCCAGATTGAAATTGGGCGCCAATTCGGTGGGCGCGAGCCGCACGCACTGTAGGAGCTCCTCCTCCGCCTCGCCGAAGCGATCCATGCACGTGAGAAGGCACGCGCGGTTGTTGCGCCGCCGAAGCTCGGTGCGACGCGAATCCGCGTCGGTTGCTGCCGAGGCCTTTGGCGGGGGCGCAGTCGGCGCGTGGGCGGCGCCCGGCGTGTGGGCGACCGCCGGCGCGTGGCTGGTGTCGAACCCGGTCGTCACACGCGCCGTCACACGCGCCGTCTCGAGCGCCGACTCGATGGCCGAGAGGGCCTGCGCGGGCTCAAACTCACACAGGAGCGCATCGGCGACGAGGTCGGAGAGAGCAGCCGAGTGCCGCACGCCGTAGATGTGCAGCAGCTCGAGCAGCGCGTGCGCTTGCCCATCGCAGAGCATCGCGAGAGCCAGCTGGCGCAGCAGCGCCGTCTCAGACACGCGCAGAAACGCGAGCAAGGGCGAGAGCGCGCGCGACTGCTCGAGGACCGCGCGCAGCTCGCGCACGCTCGCGGACCAGCCGCCGCATATGAGCCACGCGCGACCGTACAGGTAGCGCGCCGCCAGAGGCGTGAGCACCCGCCGTGGCTCATGCAGCAGCAGCACAGCCGTCGGCGACCTTCCCACAGGCGACCTTCCCGAGGCGCTCCCCTCGGCGCTCGTGGATGCGCTCACCACGGCGCTCAACGAGGCAGTAGCGGCACTCACGGCGACGCATGAGGCGGGCGGCTCGCCACTGGCTCCCTCAAAGTCTGCCTCGCGCAGGAACTCTGCCACCCGACGCGCCGCGTGACGCTGTGCGGCGGAGGCCGCCGTGTGCGCGGCCGCGCTGTCATAGTGTGCGAGTAGGTTGTACAGAAGCCACGCGCCGACAGCACCTGTGGGGAGAGAGGAGAGGGCGCCGTGGTGAGCACTTGCATGCACCGACGGAGGTTGTATAGAAGCCACGCGCCGACCGCACCGTCCGAGCCCCCAAGACTGATCGCGCGCTGCAGCGCCTCGAGCGCTTCCATCGGCTCGCCGCAGCTCGCGTGCACCACGGCGCACGTGGTTGCATGCACTGGGTCTTCGACGAGCGCTCGCGACGGCGCGTCCAGCAGCGCGGCGCGTGCGTCGGCTGCCCGTCCGAGAAGCAGCAGCAGCGCCGATCGCGCGCGGTCGCACTGGCAAGCGAGCACGAAGTCGTTGGCGGCGGTGGCGGTGCTGGCGGCGATGGCGGCGACGGCAGCAGCGCCGCCGATTGAAGCAGCGGGCTCGATGGCGGGGATGGCGGCGGCGGCGGCGGCGGCGGCGGCAGCGGCGGAATGGGAATGAAGGGCGACGCGACCGATGCAGTGAGCATGCACGTACACGGCCCACGCCAGTGCCTTCATCCTCTCGTCCACGCGAGGCACGTTGGGTGCAGCGGGTAGATCCACAGTCAGAGCTACCGGTACAAGCACTGCGTCGTCAGCTCGAGCCCTACCAGCATCCGTCACCGCACCAGGCAAGCACGCGCCGCTCAGGCACAGCGCTCGGCACAACGCGTCGATGCCCGCGCTCGGCCCCCCGCCTGCGAGGACGAGCAGGGCGGCCGTGCCCCCGCAGATCCACAGCGTCGGCTGCCAGCTGTCGAGGCCCTCGCGCCGTCTCGGGCGCTTGGAGGAGGGCACTGCGGCGGGCGTAGGATGGGCCACCACCGACGGCAGCCCCGCGACGGTCCGTGCGCGCTTGGCTGGAGGCGGGAACACCGTCTCTGTAACCACCGTCCCTGGCTCCGGCGCGAGGAGAAGCACTTCGTCGACATCCTCCTCCACGTCCTCGTCAACATCCACGTCATCGTGGCTCTCATCCTCCAGACGAGTGGCGCCGTGCCCGTGGCCGCTGGCACCGGACGCTTCCCTTCGGTCTGGTTGCATGCACTGGTTGCATGCATCGTTGGCACCGGACGTTTCCCATCGCTCTGCGGCGCGGCCGAGCTCGGCAAGGGTGCGGGCAATCTCGTCTGGGATAGATTGCGAGCCCCCGAGCGCGGCCGGTGGCGGCGACGACGTTGCTGTGCCCGCCTCGGCACCCAGCTCGGCGAGCGCGCATCGAAGCGCCGCGAGCAGCGTCTGCAACGCTTCAGTCGGGTCGTGAAGGGTCCGTGTGGACGACGAGGAGGTTGAGAGGCTTCCCGCAACTCCGACCGCCAGCCGGAGCAGCGCAACGGCGGGCGGTTGGTCTTTCGACGATGGTGGGGCGGCGGCGGAGGCCGAGCCCATGGTGGTGGCGCGATGGCGACAGAAGTCACGGAGCTGCCGTAGAAGCGAGCGGCGCGAGGAGGCAAGGCTTTCGGCCGTCGCGGTTCCGCATCGCACCGATCCGAGCAGCGCTGCGTGGCCAAAGTAGAGCTCGCGCCACTGCACGAGCCTGGCCCTCGCGCCACGAGGCAAGTTGCGCACGCTTTCGAGGCCGAGGCGCGCATGCCGAACAACCTCGTCCCAGCGGCCCAGGGCAGCATACGCCTCGCACGCATGGGCGTGCACGGCGACGGCGAGGCGCACTGCCGCTGGCGTGCCAACCTCGGGAAGCGCGAGCTTGTGGCTGAGTGCTGGGTCGGGCGGCAGGAGCAGGAGTGGCGAGTCGCTCGGCGGCGGCGGCGGAGGCTGCGGCTGCTGCGGCTGCTGCGGCTGCTGCTGCGGCTGCTGCGGCTGCTGCGGCTGCTGCTGCTGCTGCTGCTGCTGCTGCTGCTGCTGCTGCTGCTGCTGCTGCTGCTGCTGCTGTTGCTGCTGCTGCTGCTGCTGCTGCTGCTGCTGCTGCTGCTGCTGCACAGCGATGACCAGGCGTGCGAGGGTCAGGTGGTGGCCCAGGGCGGCATGGTGGCGAAGGGACGAGACAATGTGACGCTCTTCGGCCATCGAGTCGGGAGGGCTCTCGGCGCTCGCTCCGCTCGGCGCCGCCCCACGGGAGACAAGTCAAGTCAAGACAAGACAAGCAAATCCCAAACGCGACGGTCGTGAGCGTGAATGTGAATAGCGGGACACACAGAACGCACGTCTCGACTCTCTGGCGGAGGGGATCAGGCAAAAAACGCCGTCATGAGTGGACCAGTGCATGTTTCGGCTTCCGCAACGGGACGTTCAACAAATCGTCCCCCAGGACATGTCTAGGGCATTGACCGCCCCCGAGGCCCCGATGCCCGTTCACTCTCGTTTCGAGACCTCCATGCCCCCCGATGTCCCCGAGAACGCCGAGACGGACGTCGCTTGGCGAGAGGTGGCACGCCGCACTCGCATGATCGCCGCACAGTGGAAGCGGCTCTACATCGCTGAGCAGTCAGCAGCCGCCGAGGCCAAGGCGGCAGCCCTTCAACAAAAGGAGCTGCGCAAGAAGGTGGAGCAGGACCTGAATATTGCACTGCGGCAGAGCGAGGCGGCGGCACAATCGCTGAAAGCGGCAGTATTCGAGAAGAAACAGTGGCAGGATCGCAGTACAGCTCAGCAGTTCTCCGCAACGTACTTGGAGCTCGATGCGACTCGTACGCGGCTGTATGAGACGGAGGCGTCGCTGAAATCGACCCAGCGGGCGTTTGAGGCGTTGCAGCGCCAGTACGATGAGTACCTTGGGCAGAGCACTGGGGCGCTTAAGAGCCAAAGTGCGGCAGCGCGCGCGGCCATCGAGAGCACTGAGCGCCACTTGGAGGATGTCCTCGAGGCCAAGCGGCGCACCGAGGATGATCTGATCGCGGCCCGCATTAAGATCGGCGAGCTGCTGTCCAAGTATCCGGAGGGGGCGCTCGAAGGCGCGCACCAGAGGGTGCACGAGACCAAGACCTATTGCGAGGCGCTCGAGCGCACAATCCTGACGCTCCAGGCGGAGAACGCGCGCTGGAAGGACCGCGCGCGTGGCGCCCTGGCCTCCGAGCGGCTGATGCAGCTCAAGGGCGGGATGGTCCCGCCGGGCTTGATCGCGCAGCCGTCCGCGCTCGACACGAAGGATCGCGTCTCGCTCGGCTTGGAGCCCGGTGACGACCCGAACGACCCCGTGAAGCTGCGCCTGGAGCTGCGCCGATGGCGTGAGCTGGCAGAGTATGAGACTCGTCGCGTCAAGGCGTTCCAACGAATCCTGTGGGACTCCGATGTGCTGCTCGGAGAGAAGCGCTTCACGCAGGCGCACAAGCTGCAGGTGATGGAATGGCTTCGCATGCAATTGGAGGACCTTGAGGCTTTCGAACCGCCCAAGGCAGCAATCCCACCCAAGAAGCCGCTCGGAACGGCGCGGGGCAGCGCCTCGGCACGGCGCGCCAAGTATGGCAACGGTCCCGGAGGTGATGGCTCTGGAGGCAACGGCTCCGGAGGCTTGAACAGCGACGATGCGGCGCGGCTGGCCGAGCTGCGCAGGCGGCAGGCGGCTGGGCAGCTTACGGACGCGGAGCGGTTGGAGATGGAGGCCCTTCAGCGCAAGCAACAAGGGATCTACGGTGCAAACGGCAACGGCTCTGGAGGCAACGGCTCCGGAGGCTTGAACAGCGACGATGCGGCGCGGCTGGCCGAGCTGCGCAGGCGGCAGGCGGCCGGGCAGCTCACGGACGCGGAGCGGTTGGAGATGGAGGCCCTTCAGCGCAAGGGCGGCTCATGGGGCAAAGTTCGCGGCGTTGTGCAGGCTAGCGCACGCTTCAGGATGAGTTCTTTTGGCGAGACCAAGTGGCGACGCGAGGACGAGTCCTCTTGGAGACGAATCCCAGGCCCCCTCGCGACGTTCCTTCAGAGCTTCGACTGCGCGGAGAAGGACAACGAGGAGCATGCGAGAATGCGCCAGGTTCTCTTCGATCGGTTCGATGCGAACCATAACGGTTACATTTCGCTCGCCGAGTGTGGCGCCGGCATTCTGATCACTTTGGGGGGGTACTGCAAGACTTTTGGCCAGGGGGCCATGGCCACAAAGCTGTACCATCGCTTCTATAAATCGTACATCTGGGCCTTCAGCGATGCACGCGACAGCTCGGACGCGCGCGGAGGCAAAGGCAAAGCAGGGCTCGATGACGACGATTACGTGACCAGGCCCGAATTCCGGCTGCTCATCTCATACCTCCGCATCTACGCGACGTGGTACGAGGTGTTTGCAAACCTGATCGACAACAGCACCAACGAACTGGTGGCTCAGGGCAAGGTGAAGCGCGACACGCTCGACGAGAAGCCGATCGAAACGGACAACCGCATCCAGCGCGACGAGTGGGAGAAGGCGCTGCCCATGACGCGCGCCGCAGGCGAAACGTGGGCGCCGTTCATCAACCTACGCAACGCCTCGGCTGCGGACTTCGACGTCATCGACAAGAACCGTGGCGGCCACATCTCCTTCCCAGAGTTTTGCGAGTGGCTCGAGGCGGCCGAGATCGAGGCGGGCACGCCGTTTGGCCTCGACCTCGGCGTTGGCGAGTAAAGATCGTAAGATGGCGCTTGGGTTTCGCTTGCCCGTTCCGTTCAGTGCTTCGATCAGCCCGTCGGCGCGCGGGCCGCGAATTTTAAACATGACGCTTCAACGTTCCGTTGCCTTCCGGTCGGGACTCGGGTTGTCGGAGGGTTCACTTAAAATTTCGATCTATATATTCGTTAGTATTAGAGCGCTATCGACCAACGTGCAACGACCTGCACGCGATTCCGCACGGCATCGCCCGATCGGGTACATCACGCACGTCACCGCACAGTCGTCGTACATGCATCGCCGCTTGTCGGGCGTCAACAGCGCGAGACGTCAGACCGCCGAGTCAGGCACGCCGCCCATCGCTCCGGACACACGCAGGCTCACACGGGGGCCCGTTCTGTGTGGTGGCTCTGCTGGTCCCACAGCCTGGTCGGCTCACACGGAGTCGTGCTTGCCCGCAAGGCCCTTGAGCATGGATTGCACCGCGGGTACTGCTGCCCACAGCGATGCAGCGATGCCCGTCAGGCCGTAGCCGAGTGCCGCAAAGGGGAGCGCGGCGGGCTCGGTTGCGGCCAGCGCGGCCGTGCCGAACCTGTGGGGAGGGGGCGTTGTGGTGAGCACTTGCATGCAGGCCGTGAGGTTCGGCTCGTCTATAGGCCGATGACGAACCCGTGGCAAGAGGCGGCGGTGGCAAGGCCTCGAACTAGGGGGTCGACGAAGCCGCCGAGAGTGAGCAGCCGTTGGCAGAGGACGGCCCCGACGAGGCCGGTGACGAGGACGGAGGCGGCACAGATGGGGATGTTGCTCTCGGGCGTGCCGAGCTGCTGTGCAATAGGCATCGCAAGCGCCACCGTCACGGAACGTGGAACGAGCGCAAGGGTCAGATCCGGTGTGAGCCCCAGAGCGCGCGCCGCCGAGGCGGTGACGATCATGGAGAGGAGCGAGGAGATGGCGGCGCAGCCAACAATCTCCGCGGCATGGCGCACGAGCAGCGCGCGTTGCCCATAGATATGGAACCCAAACGTGAGAACGACCACGCCTAGGAAGCTCATGAGGACGTCTCCGGAGCCCTTTGGCTTGCCGTCCTTGCCCTTGGTCAGGTAGGTCTTGAGCGTCGTGTAGTAGCCCTCGCCGGTCAGCTGGCCCGCGCACGCGACGCCGATGGTCGCGCACACGGCGGTAGCCACCACAGGGTGTGGCATCAGCGGGGCCAGTAGAGCAGGAGGGATGGAGCCGAAGATGAGGCCCCCGACAGTCCAGGCGAGCAGATGAAGCTGCTGGGCATAGAAGCCGAGGTCGGAGCCGGGCGTGGCTTGCGAGAGCGCGGCGGCCGAGCCGAGCGCGACGGCCGCGCACGTCACGAGATGCAGCATCGTAAACGGCGCCGGCTTTGGCACCGGCGACACCGGCAGCAGCGCCACAGAAGCGAGTCTACGGATGCCGAGCACGATGACACCTGCCGAGAAGAGAGAAAAGGGCATGCCGAGCCCCAAGACGATGCCAATCTTGCTCAGCTCCGAGCTCGAGAGCGCCTCAACGGCGAGCGGAAGGACGACGAGCGCGGGTACGTAAAAGAGCGGCAAGTAACGGCCTACCCACTTGAGCGCTGGAGCCGCCGCCGCCACGATGCTCTCGGCTGCGGCAAGGTTGCCGCTTGCGCTCAGCCCCCAGAGACCGCCGAGGATGCCGAACATGCCTAGGAGCGACGGCGGGAACTTGATGTCCGCGGCGGCCATGCCCTTGGTCAGCACGTTGTTGAGCGTGTAGAGTACCCCGACCGCCACGCCGAAGTGTAGCCAATCCTTCGCAACGAGGAGTGGCTCGGCGACGGTGGGAGACGCACCCGCACCGGCTGCTGCGCCAGCTGCCACTCCAGTCGCTTCCGACCCTGCCTTGGATGCTGCTGTGCCCTCCGCAGAGGCTGGCGTGGGCTTCGTGCAGAGTTGTCGTCGATGCCAGCCGTGATGGATCCGACAGCTCTTCAATGAGCTCGATGGCTGAGATATAGCGAGTCGTGGTTGGAGCGGCAGATGGCACGAAGCCTCACGTGTGATTTTCGCCAAGCCGGCGGTGAACGGGCGTCGCTGCACGCCTCGCAGCATTTTTAATGCCGGGAATCCTCTGTCCCTTTTGCGAGCAGCAGCCTAAAATATGATTGATCTCGCCGGTCGAGATCATGAGTGAGTGAGTGAGTGAGTGAGTGAGTGAGTGAGTGAGTGAGTGAGTGGGCCGATTTCCCTCGCCGGGATTGTCGCTCAGCGGCTCCACAAGGGCCTCAAGTACAACGCTCACGCGAGGAGAGCGGTGCCCACGTGTGTAGCATGCCGCCACCACGCCGAGCACCACTTTTATGTACAGGCAAGTGAACATGTGGTCTGCGCCACTGATGATGCTCTGGTGTTCACACAGCTTCACACGCGCTTGAGTACTGTATTGTATTCTTAAACTCTTGATCGTGTCGTAGACGTAGTGTACCGGTGTAACTTACTGACTGAAGGACAAGCAATCGCCCCAATTCTCTTTAGTTGGACTTGACTTGACGTTGCTGGTTCTTGACTTGACTTGACCTGACCTGACATGACTTGTGAATGAAGGTGAAGTCGAAGAACTGTCACAAGCCAGGAGGCATCTCGTAATGCGTCGCTCCTCCCTCCTCGTAGCGCTGCTGCCACTGGCGGCGGACGCCTTCCTCGCGACCGCGCCACTCAGGCGATCGCTCACGGTTCAGCACAAAGTCAGCACTCCGCCGGTCGTGTCGCTGAGCTCTCCTCGCACCACGACTTTGACCATGGGCGTTGCTCAGTTTGTCGCGGCGCCACTCGCATTAGCCAATCGCGGCATGCTCGGTATGCGCGCGTCACTATCTGCCCAGATAGCAGCATGTGTCGGAGCTGCGGCTATCTTCGGCATCTCACTCATTCGACTCGCGCTGCCTCCACTGCTCGTTGCGCAGGAGCCGTCTGCGCCGTGTTTGCCCTGGCCTTTGCATGGCTCGCGCGCGTGCTCAACACACCCTCACGCGTGTACGACAAGGAGGCGAACTCGGTCGGCCGAGAGTACGACGCTTGGACCTCCGAGGGCATCCTCGAGTATTATTGGGGCGAGCACATTCACCTGGGCTACTACGGCGAGAAGGAGCGCAAGGGTCCGTTTTACGGCGGCAAGGACTTTATCGAGGCCAAGTACGACTTCATCGACAAGATGCTCGAGTTCTCGCAGGCGCAGGCGCCCCTGAAGGTGCTCGACGTGGGCTGCGGAATCGGCGGCACCAGCCGGTACATTGCCAAAAAGTTTCCGAAGGCGACGGTCACCGGCATCACCATCTCGCCTGAGCAGCAACGGCGCGCGACGGCGCTGGCCGCAGAGCGGGGCGTGAGCAACGCGAAGTTCGAGGTGTGCGACGCGCTGGACATGACGTACGAGGACAACACCTTTGACCTCGTCTGGGCGTGTGAGTCCGGCGAGCACATGCCCGATAAGGTCAAGTACGTAGAGGAGATGGCCCGCGTGCTCAAGCCTGGCGGCCGAATCGTCGTCGCCACGTGGTGCCAGCGCGAGGAGGGCGATAAGCCGTTCACGCCCAAGGAGCGCGATACGCTCGACTACCTGTACGGCGAGTGGACACATCCGTACTTCATCTCGATCGAGGAGTACGGGCGCATCATGCAACGCACCGGCAAGCTGCAGAAGATCGTGACGGCCGACTGGGCCACTGAGACGATCCCGGCATGGCGTCACTCGGTCTGGGTCGGGGTGTGGGACCCGTGGCCGGTCATTCGTCGGCCGAAGCTGTGGTGGAAGGTCATCCGCGACGCGTGGTGCCTCGAGATCATGCACCGCGCCTTCACCAACGGCCTGATGCAGTACGGCATGATGACTGCCACCAAGCCGGCCACCAATTGAGGCGCCGCGCATCGGCCGGGCGAGCTCTCGGTGATCCTACGGTGATCCCAGCTGCGCGAAGTGTTGCCGGAGTGCGCACAGCGAAGCGGACGCGTGTGCGACGCGTGTGCGACGCGCAGCGTGTCGAGACGCCGCCATCCGCCATGGCGCCGCGGTCCGCGGACCGGATTCAAGACCTGACGGGTCACGCCGCGAGGCGCGACGGTTCCGGCCGCCGCGGCCCGTGCCCCGCGGCCGCGTCGGGGGGACCTCCGGATCGAGGGAACCACGCGCCGTGATGTACGTTATAAATGTACGGTACGTTGTTGCTTCGGTTCGTCACGTTGTTATCGTCCACGTGCCATGTGAGATGTGTGCCGCAACACCGGGCTCGAGCATGCGGGCTGTTTAAATGATTCCTAATTCACACGTACGTAAGGGGACGCTCCGAGTGTGTAGGCATCCCATAGTTATCATATGAACGACAGTTCACACATGCGCTCGCAGACGAAGGGGTGACCCCGCCGGCACGCACGGATACCAAGCTAGATCTGGTACGGTGCTTGCAGGCAGGCCGCC
>Ga0164294_10004204_pt1 | contig 12626 bp, 15 predicted proteins | sample GEODES005metaG_FD_111479 | JGI IMG/M metagenome (GOLD analysis project Ga0164294, IMG submission 111479) | Oligotrophic lake water microbial communities from Sparkling Lake, Wisconsin, USA - GEODES005 metaG | ecosystem: Environmental > Aquatic > Freshwater > Lake | place: USA: Sparkling Lake... | reverse complement strand
CGATAATACCGCCACACTTTTGGGTCACGAAAATCAATTCACAGCCGGGATCGGTTACGTGCACGGCACCGCACAAGACAATCGCTTTCGCAACATTGCAGGTCAACGCGGCGCCCGCACAGCAGACTTTGAGCAGACATCCGCTAACTTGGATCTCTATCTTCAGAATACCTTTCATCTGACAGACACTCTATCCTTCGTTATTGGGGGCCAGGGCAGCTATGCAACTCGTGATCTCGCGGAAGAAACTCTCTTTGGGGCAGACAACAGTAGCAGACAAGAATACTGGGGATTCAGCCCAAAAATCGGCATGATCTGGGAACCTAGAACTGACACCCAACTTTACTTCAATGTCAGCCGAAGCTTTGAACCGCCGTCTTTCGGCGAGCTCACCGCAGCTGGCGCGGCTCCTGGACTTGTGGATCTTTCTGCACAACGAGGCACAACACTTGAGTTTGGCAGTCGCGGCAAAATGAATCGCGTGAGCTGGGATCTATCTTGGTATTATTCTTGGTTAGATAATGAACTTCTCTCCCTAGGTATTCCAGGCGTCAGCGCAACTCAAACCGTCAATGCAGGCCGCACCATTCATCATGGTATCGAGGCCATGTTAGATGTTGATCTTCTGCGTGACCTGCTTCCGAATGATCGCCTCTTTCTTCGCCAGACTTATCTATTCAGCGACTTCCACTTTGAGAATGACCGTGACTTTTCAAACAACGAACTCCCAGGCATGCCGCGTCATTACTACCGTGCCGAATTGCTCTATGAGCACCCTTGCGGCTTCTATGCGGGCCCAAATGTCGAATGGACCCCCGAGGCGTATTTTGTGGATTTAGCAAACACCCAACGAGCAGGCAGCTACGCTTTGCTTGGCTTCAAAGTTGGTTTCCGCTGTGAAAAAGGCCCGTCCTTTTTCATCGAAGCGAAAAACCTTACTGATGAGGACTATGTGGCCACAACTGGCGTACTCACAACAGCTGCCGCAAACAGTGCTGTCTTTTTTCCAGGTGATGGACGCGCTGTCTATGCAGGCATGGAATGGAAATGGTAACCCACTTCAATCAGAGCAGGGGTAGCTTATCAAAAGCCGCCTCTGCCCTTCCCTTTTAAAAACACATGAATAAACAACTCATTCGCAAAGCCCACCGTTGGTTAGGTTTAACCTTCAGCCTGACCATTCTCATGTCAGCCGGAAGCGGTGTCATTCATAACGTCATGACTCGTACTCAAGCTCCGCCACCCTCCGCTCGTCCATCTGGGAATGGGCTGGATGTTTCACGGATCAAACTCAGTGTTAGCGATGCTGCCATCAAACTGCCAGATGCCGCTCAAGGCATTACCGCTGTGAATGTGCGTAGCATCGGCGGCCAGCCCTGGTATCAGATCTACACAAAAACAAGCCGCTCTGCTCAATATGTCAGTGCGTTGGACGGACGCATCGATCCTGCTCAAGATGAGGCTTACGCCGCAGAGATAGCCACCACTTTCCTCGGAGGCACTACGGTGCGAAAGACGGATTTTTTGACCGCTTTTAACAGAGAATACATCAATATCTTCCGCCTTTTGCCTGTGTATCGTTTCGATATTGAAGACGCCTTGCATACACGGGTTTATGTCTCCACCACCACGGGCAGCGTCACTCGGCACACGGATGATCAGCGTCAATGGGAGGCCAATGTCTTCACAAACTTTCACAAACTCGGCTTCATACCAAACAAAGACCTGCGTGATTTAGTTCTCACTGTTTTAACCGCAGCCACCTGTGTGGTCTCTTTGCTGGGAGTGGCTTTGTTTTTCATGACCAGCCGAAAGCGCTGAAGATATCGACTGATCAACTTGTAAGCGGCACCGTTGATTCACCGAATGATGGATCATCTCTTCAGATCATGAAAAAGATGAATGCATTTTTAGATGGCTGAGGATTCAGCTCATCTGCTATGCAAGAGACTTCCAACCTAACCATGACCTGCCTCACACCGACCCTCTGGGCACGGCGTGCGAAGATCGCCATGCTTGGACTCCTCGCGAGCCTAAGCATGCCGCTGACCGCCGCTGCTGCCGAAACTACCACGATCAATGCAGGCGATACTGCCTGGCTGCTGACTTCCACAGCGCTGGTCCTCTTCATGATGATTCCCGGATTGGCCCTGTTTTATGCAGGGCTTGTTCGTTCCCGAAATGTGCTTTCCATTTTCATGCAGTGTTTTGTGCTCACGGCTGCGCTCAGCCTGCTCTGGCTCGTTTGCGGTTATTCATTGTCCTTTTCAGATGGCGGCAGCTTCTTTGGCGGCCTGGGTAAAGCCTTTCTCAATGGCGTGACCACCACCGCGACGCGCGGCGACTGCCCGACCATTCCTGAACTGCTGCATTTTGCCTATCAAATGATGTTTTTCCTCATCACGCCCGGCTTATTCATCGGTGCTTTTGCTGAGCGCATGAAATTCAGTGCCATGCTCATCTTCAGCCTCGTCTGGAGCCTCGTCGTCTATGTGCCCTGCTGCTATGGCGTCTGGCATAAGGCCGGGGCTTTCCTCGGACTGACAGGCGTCATTGACCTAGCAGGTGGCATCGTCGTTCACATCACCGCAGGCGTCGCAGCGCTGGTGCTGTGCATCGTCGTCGGCCCGCGCAAAGGCTTCCCAACCACTCAAATGCTGCCACACAATCTTCCGCTGACTCTCATCGGTGCGGGAATGCTCTGGGTCGGCTGGTTTGGCTTCAATGCCGGTAGTCAGCTCGCCGCCAATGGCAGTGCTGCCATGACCCTGATCGTCACCCATATCTCAGCCTGTACCGCTGCCATTGTCTGGATGGCCATTGAGTGGGTTAAATCTCGGCAACCTAGCGCTCTTGGCATCGCCACAGGTTCCATTGCTGGATTGGCGGCCATCACTCCTGCTGCTGGCAAAGTCGGCCCGATTGGAGCCATCTGCATTGGCACGGCCTCCGCCATCATTTGCTGGATCGCTTGCGCCAAGCTCAAGAAAAAATTCCGTTACGACGACTCCCTGGATGTCTTCGGCGTGCATGGCGTCGGTGGTTTCGTCGGCACCATCCTTGTTGCGGTGTTTGGCTCCACCTCCTTTGCCGGTGGTCTTGGCGATTTCCAAATCGTCACCCAGCTCAAAACTCAGATCCTCGCCGCACTCTACACCACGATTCTCTCCGGTGTGGCCAGCTACATCATCCTAAAAGTCATCGCCCTCTTCATCCCCCTGCGCGTCAATAGCGATCAGGAGAGCCAAGGCCTCGACCTCGCCGAGCACGGCGAAGCAGCTTACAATGATTGATCATCCATTTTGCCAAGCCACTCTAGCAGTGGCTTGGCAAGTTAAGCGACGGCACGTTCGCGCACTTCTTGGAGAATCGACATCAGCTTTTCCACCTGCTCAGGTGGAAAGACTAAAAGCATGAAGCGCCCTATCGGCTCAAATTTAGGCCACAAGTGAAACGCTCACCGATTGACCGACCTATTGAATTCAAGCCAGGGCCTTGCGGCGCTGAGGCTTTTTGAGGGCTTTGGCGGCAGGCAGGCGGACGGCGGGTTTTGAAGGCTTCGTGGCTTTGGAGGCTGGGGACTGGACGGCAGGTGTGTCCTGGATGCCGTGGGCTTCTTTGAGAGCGCGGAGTTCTTTTTCCACTTCGCCAAGGCGGCGGGAGGTGGCGTCTAGCTTTTTAGCGACGAGGCGAGCGACGAATTCAAAGAGGGCAGCGTGGAAGGCGGGGTCTTCTTCACGCGGATGGATGTCTTGAAGGAACTTCTGATCCACGGCCAAACAGAGGGCACGACTGCTGGCGATCACTGAGGCGGCACGCTTGTCCTGATTGACGAGCGCCAGTTCACCAAAGACATCACCGACTCGGGAAATAGCGGCCACTTTTTTGCCACTGATGCGGACTTCAAGCTCACCATTCAGGAGGATGTAGATGCGGCTGTCGATGGTGCCTTCCTGGATGATGATGTCGTCTTTATCGCATTGAAGCAGGCTGGAGGAATTCAATACATCGTCCAGTTGCTCGTCACTAAAACTGTTTAAAAAAGGGACCGCGTTTAAGGGGGCGGGCAGGCGACCTTCTTCGTGAATGTAGGCATACTCTTTCATTTCTTCGCACAGTATTCCACGGATGCAGCGCAGGGAACAAGATCAATCATGAGAATGACGCATTTTTTTGAAAAGGCGTCCTTTTAGGTGCCAAAGCAACGGTCGCCTGCATCGCCCAGACCAGGGACGATGAAAAACTTGTCATTCAAGCCTTCATCAATGGCGGCGGTAATGATGGGCACGTCGGGATGCTGCTCTGCCATGGCCTCGAGTCCCTCGGGACTGCTGACCACACAGATGAAGGTAATCCGTTCAGCGCCAGCGGCCTTGAGTTGCTTGATGGTGAAGCAGGCGCTGCCACCCGTGGCCAGCATGGGATCGAGCAGAAAGACTTCAGATTTCCATAAGCTGCCGGGGATTCTCGCGAAGTAGGGCTTTGGCTGGGCGGTCTCTTCGCAGCGGGAAATACCGATGTGGGCGACGATAGCGTCTGGCACCAGCGGATGAATGGCCTCAGATAAACCTAATCCTGCACGCAGAATCGGCACAAGAATGATGGGGCGTGGAAACGTCTGTCCTTGGGTCTCTGCCAGGGGCGTTTGGATGGTGATGGTCTCTGTCTCCAAAGCACGCGTGGCGACGGTGAATAGAATTTCGGCCAATCGATGCAGATGCCAGCGAAACTGCGCGATGGGCGTTTCCTGCCGCCTCAAGGCCGTGAGGTGAATCTGGGCTAAAGGATGAGAGACGACGAGGGGTGACGGATTCATGACAAAAATGGAAGCCTTAGTGGCAAAGTAGATTGCCGCTTTTAGGCTAGCTCAGTTCCCAGTTGGGGCGGCTGGCTTAATCTCATCTAGCGCAGGACCTGGAGCAGGAGAGGGAGACAGGGCTGGGCCACCGATGGTTGGTGTCGTTCCAGCAGGGCCATTTGGGTCGCCAGGGGCCAGAGTAGTGGCTTCGGCAGTCGCGATGGCGGCTTCGGCAGCTTTCTTCTTGGCCTCGGCTAGCTTAGCGGCGTTGGCGGCGGCTTTCTCAGTGGATTGCTTGATGTAGGTGGCGTAGTCGGGACCACTGCCGGTGATCGTTACTGGAGTTCCAACAGAAATGTTCTTGAAGATGGTGCCGGCAAATTTAGAAGGTAACCGAATGCAGCCATGCGAAGCACGGCGACCTGGACGCGGGATGACCCCGATGTGCATGCCGACTCCGTCTCCGGTCAGACGCATGAAGTAGGTCATCTTCGCTGGCTCAAAACGGCCTCCAGGCGGCAACAGATCGCGTCCTTGCTTGAAGTCAGAGTTCACTAACTGACCGGCTGAATCAAAACCTTTACCGTAAAGATTGGAGACTTTATCGGCGATTTTTTCCAACACTTTAAACTGCCCCGTTGGTGTGGGGAAACTGGTGATCCCGCTGGCGACATAGGTCCAGCCGATCTCTTCCTCGCCATTGTATAGACGAGCTTTTTGTTCGTCCACATTGATTTTCATGGAAGTGATGCTTTTACCCTCGCCGTGCCATTCGAAGAGGCCTGTAGGCTTTTTGGCGACTTCTGGCACCGGTGGCGGCGGCGGTGGTGTCTTACAAGAAGAAAGCCAAATGGCGGAGGCTAGAAGTGAACCTTTAGCCGTGAGTTTCAGGAGACGTATGAGAGTCATGAGGCTCCCATTTACATCTAAACTCGGCCTGACATCAAGCTCGGTGATGATTGACTTCGTCTTTACTTCTGGAGAAGCAGATCCCAGGGCAAGTTAACGATCACATCTGCCCCATGTGCCTGAAGCTCAGCCACACTGCGAAAGCCCCAGCTGACACCAATGCCGCGCATGCCTGCATTTTTAGCAAAGTCCATGTCGATGCCTGAATCACCTACATAGGCGCAGTCGGCAGTGGTAAGTCCTAGCAGGGCTGCGGCCTCAAGTGCACCAGCAGGATCAGGCTTGCGCGGCACTTCGTCACGCTGACCGAGCACGACAGCAAAGGTGTTTGCTGGGAAAAAGTGGGCACAGCAGAGCTGGGTAAAGTGGTGAGGCTTATTGGAAATACAGCCGATTTTCAGGCCTCGGCCTTTCAGCTCATCTAGCACGTCCTGCATGCCCGCATAGACGATGGTCTGATCATGCCAACCACTATGATACTGTTGCTGATAGCTGCTCAAACAGCGATCGATGATGTCATCTGTCCGCGCTGATTCAGGAAGGGCACGACTGACGAGCTGTCTCATGCCATCGCCAATGTATTCGGGAAATAATGCTAAATCACGCTCAGGATATCCCTGCTCCACGAGCATGCGGTTGACCGCAGACGCGAGGTCCTTGAGCGAGTCAATCAGGGTGCCATCGAGATCGAAGAGGTAAGCTTTTAGAGAAGACATGAGACACTCATGTCGGAGAGGAGCCACTCGACTTCAACTGGCATCATGATGAAAAGCACCTTCTATCGACGCACCTCGCCCTTGGTCACATCGCCAGTGTCATCCAGCGCCATGATTTGATTGATGGTCTTGAAGCGGCCTTTATCCTCAAAGGCCCAGACGACTTTTTTAGTGGGCGTCACTTCGATGAACTGCGCCTGCTCACCGAGGTGGCCGTGCCCGAGGTAATTGGCAAAGATTGTGTTCCCATCCGGCAGACGATGACAGCCAGCCATGAGTCGGAGTGGATGGCCCGGCAGATCGTTTTCATTGAGCTGCCAGACGACTTGCCCGGCAGGATCAACTTCGACGACTTGATGTCCATCTCCGCAGGTAATGAGTAAGTTCTGATTGGCTAGTTGGACGACTTCATGGGGATCTCCTGTGACAGGCACCTCACGCAACACCATGCCATCGGCATCCAGCTCCACAATTTTGCTCTCGCCTTTGAAACAGACGAGGTAGTGGCCATTCGACGTTTTGCGTGTGCCGCGAAATTGATTGTGCAGCTTGACGGTGTTCTTAGTTACCAGCTTGATTTCCTTGGCGATTTTTCCCGCACGATCCACCTCGATGATGCGGCTACTTCCGCACTCGATGACCAGCACATTGCCATCAGGCAAAGGCTGACAGCCATGACATTCGACCTTTTCAGAGGCCACGTATTCCCAGACGACCTGCTTCTCCCTTGTCACTTCCTTGGCTCCACCACGATAGGCAAAGAGAATATTTCCGCTCGGTAACTGCCAGCAGTCCTGCGGCTGCTTCGCCTCCACCTGCCATTCAATTTCGCCTGCGGCAGAAAGGATCGTCACCGTGCCGCCACTGTAGTCGCAGCAGAGGATAGGACGTGCCGCCGAGAGGCTGCCAGTGAAGACGATGAATGAGATTAAGACGAGGGCAAATTTCATGGAGTACTTCAAACGTGACGCAGCTCCCTATCTACCATCTTAAATCTCTGTTGTTTTATTCCTTGCACGCTGGCCAATGTGGCAGACCAAGAAAGCATGCTCGCTGATTACCACACTCACACGCCACTATGCCGTCATGCGGAGGGGAATCCGGTGGAGTACGCGCGTCATGCTCAGAGCATCGGTTTGGCAGAGGTCGGATTCTCTGATCATAATCCCATGCCTGAATTCTTTGATGATTGGCGGATGCTGATCACGGATTTACCGCGCTACTTTGAATTGGTCACAGAAGCGCGCGAGGCTCTCCCAGGATTCCCGATCCGGCTGGCGCTGGAATGCGATTATTTGGAAGGTCGCGAAAAATGGATCGAAAAAACAGCTAAGCTCGGTCAGTGGGACTATCTCATTGGCAGCGTGCATTACATTCATGATGGAATCGCGGTGGATGATCCCCAGCACATGGCGCGCTGGACTACCGCGACAGACATTGAGCACATGTGGTCGGTGTATTGGAAGCTCTATGAAAAGATGATCCGCACAGGGCTCTTTGATTTCTATGCGCATCCTGATTTGGCGAAAAAGTTCGGCTTCCGACCCGCGGTGGATTTACGCCGCTACTACGAACCTGTGATTCAAGCGCTACTGGATACCAATGCGGTTATGGAAGTCAGCACCGCTGGCCTACGCAAAGAGGTGGCCGAGATTTACCCAGCTCGTGAGATGCTGGAGATGGCTTACTCGGCCAAGGTGCCGATCGTGATTAGCTCAGACGCACATAAGCCGACAGATGTGGGTGCCGACTTTGATCAGGCTCTAAAACTTGTGCGCAGTGTCGGCTATACCACCACGGTGCGCTTTGAGAATCGTCAACGCCGAGAGGTCTATCTGCCAGAGAGCTGGCCCAGCGTATGATTTGGCAAGCAAGACAACACAGGATCAAGTTCCCGCGCCGTCCCCTAGTGATGGGCATCGTTAATATCAATGACGACTCGTTTTGCGGAGACGGCACGCTCGATCCTGATAAGGCGCTGGCACAGGCCGAGCAGCAGCTGCGTGACGGAGCCGACATCATCGACATCGGTGCCGAGAGTGCGCGGACGAATCGTGGACCGATCACCGAGGCTGAAGAGATCGCGCGACTCCTGCCTTTTCTCAAAGCCTGGCCTGCACTGCTAGCTACATTTGACACGGCTCCTTGGGATGCCGAGCAGCTGTGGCCGCCCATGCTTTCCATCAATACTTGGCGCAGTGGCGTGATCCGCGCCGTGCTGCCGCATGGTGGAGATCTCATCAATGACATCAGCGCCCTGCCTGATGCCACCAATGCCCAGCTCTGTGCTGATCATGGAGCTAGCCTACTGATCATGCACAGCATTGGCCAGCCCAAGGTGCCGCACACGCACGTGGCTTATGAAGACATTCTTGAAACGCTGGAAACGTTCTTTGATGAGAAAATGGCCTTGGCTCTGAGCGCAGGCTTGAAGGCCGAGCAGATCATCCTGGACCCAGGCATCGACTTTGCCAAACAGCGTGAAGACAATCTCGCGATCTATCGCCACGCCGACCGCCTCCTAAAATGGGGCCGTCCCGTGCTGCTGCCGGTTTCTAGAAAAACCGTCATCGGCCAGGTGCTCGACCTACCACAAGCCACTGATCGTGATGCTGGAACGATTGCCTGCATCTCAGCGGGAATGCGACGCGGCTCCCAGATTTTCCGCGTCCACCAGGTCCGTGCGGCAGCTCAGGCGGTCAAGGTTTTGTGGGCATTTCATGGCTGAATCTCTATCAAATGCTTCAAAACATAGCTGAGTTGCCTATCACAACCCAGATTCCAGTTTGACAGCCCTTCAGCCTTGCCTTATACACACCACCCCTCTATCCAGACACTTTTATGGCCAATATCCGCTCTTCCGAAAAAGACATCCGCAAAACGATCAAGCGCACCGCAGCTAACTCTGCAGTGAAGAGCCGTATCCGCACTCTCCGCAAGAAAGTCATCGCTGCCGTGGAAAAAGGTGATGCCGCCACAGCCGCCACTTGCCTGAACGAGTTCACCTCGGCCTCAGACAAAGCTGCTAAGACCAAGGTTCTGCACAAAAACACTTCTGCTCGTCTCAAGAGCCGCCTTGCACTCAAGGTTGGTGCTCTGACCAAGAAAGCCTAAGACCAGGAGGGGCTCTCCAATTTAAAAAACCCGCTGTGTCCACGTGACCAGCGGGTTTTTTGCAGCCATGATTCATCCACCCTTTCCTTTCCAACCATGATCTCACGCCTCCCCATTTCCCCGAACGGCCCAACCTTTTCACGTCTCATTTATGGCACCTGGAGATTCCTCGATGATGCCGCGACCTCCAATTCTGCCGATCTGCTGAAGCGCCTGCACGCCTGCCTAGAACTGGGTATCACCACGCTGGACACGGCAGAGATCTACGGACTGTATCGGGTGGAGGAGTTCATCGGCCAGACTTTGAAGCTGGAATCAGGCCTGCGCGAGAAGTTCGAGATCGTCACGAAGTGCGGCATCTACGTCCCTTGCGATTTCCACCCTGACCGCAAAGTGGCCTTTTACAATGCAGAGGCCGCGCGATTGGTGAAGAGCGCTGAGAAATCGCTTCGTCTGCTAGGCACAGACTACATCGACCTCTTTCTGGTGCATCGCCCAGACTGGCTGACCAGCGCGGATGAAACTGCAGCAGGGCTGAATAAGCTGCTCAAAGAGGGGAAAATTCGCAGTGCCGGCGTCTCGAACTACAATGTGCCTCAATTTGATCTGCTGAACTCCCGCATGGACCAGCCATTGGTGACGAATCAGATCGAGTTTAGCCTGCTGCACATGGACCCGATTTTTGATGGCACCGCCGATCAGTGCCAGAAACATCAGATCAAGCCCATGGCTTGGTCCCCTTTGGCCCAGGGAAAACTCATGGACGAGTCCACGCCAGAAGGCAGGCGCCTCAAAGTCAAAGCGGCTGAGCTTTCCGCCAAATACGATAACGCGACGCTCGATCAACTGGCTTATGCTTGGATCATGGCGCATCCGTCCCAGCCACTGCCAATCATTGGCACCAACAAGCTCGAGCGCCTGATCGCCACGGCCAAATCTGCTAACCTCAAACTCGAACGTGAAGACTGGTACGGCCTCTGGACCGCCGCCAAAGGTCATGGCATCCCGTAAATTGATTCTGGGGATCGATGAACCAGAAGGTGTTCAACCAATCAACCCCGCATCCCGCAATCCGGGGAACTCAGCGCGCCAGTCACGGACGAGCTGGGCATCGATCTCAGAACGCAAAACTTGGTCCTGTTCACCGGCATCGGCGATGATCACGCCCTGTGGATTGATGATCACACTGCGACCATTGTAACTGTAACTGGGCTCAATACCGGTTCGGTTCACGCCGATCACATAAGCTTGGTTTTCGATCGCTCTTGCCTGAAGAAGTGTGAGCCAATGATTCACGCGTTTCACGGGCCAGGCCGCGATGTAGATGAGCACCTCGGCACCTATTTTTACGGCCGCACGCGCCAATTCAGGAAAGCGCAAATCATAACAAATCAGCGGTGCGATCGTCACACCCTGCCACTCAAAGATCTGTGGGCTCGTTCCGCGCTCATGCACCGACGACTCCCCCCCGAGGCTAAAGGGCTGCATCTTGGTGTAGCGCGCAAGCAGCGTGCCATCAGGTGAGATGACCAGTGCCTGATTACGACCGCGGCTCACCGTGCCTTGGGTAACAACGCCTGCGACGATGCAGCTTTGATAGTCGCGGGCGAGGCTTTGGAGAAAAACTTCTGTTTCGCCCCCCTCTGCCTCAACGGTCATGGCCGTGTTGCAGGAAAAACCTGTGCCAAACATTTCTGGCAGAACGATGAGTGAGCCGGGTGTCGGATTGCGCAGGGCCAACAAGCTGCGAACTTTGGCGAAGTTAGCCCGCTTGTCTTCCCAAACGGAATCAAGCTGTACGGCAAGAAGGTTGATCAACATTTAGGCTCAGTCGATAAACGAACAGATGTATTCCGCGATGCCATCAGTCACAGCAATGTCAAAACCCGATTTCGCAGGCACATCGAAATACTGCCCGCCATGGTAGGTCGTCTTGGAGTCACTGCCGTCCACTTTGACCTCACAGCTCCCTGCCACGATCTCCATCCGCTCAGCCTTGTCCGTGCCGAAGTGATAGCTGCCAGAATAGATCAGACCTAGGGTTTTTTTACTCCCGTCCGCAAACAGGATACTATGACTGACAACCTTCCCGTCAAAATAGACATTGGCTTTGGCGGCAGCGGTGACGTTGGTGAATTCGGTAGGGATAGCAGGCATGAGTGATGCAGATTGGCAAGGCTGTGAAAATGCTCAAGTGCATTTCCAAGCACCTAAGTTGCTGTTTCTTTGGTTGACCGCCCCCCACATCGCCTTCACCCTCGCGGTTCTTACCTCATGAAAGTTACCCTCCGCATCGTTTGTGCCGCCTTGGCGGTTGCCTCCACCGTCTCAGCTCAAACCGAGCCAGCAAAACCTGCTGAAACCGCGAAAACCACTGGCCAAACTGCTGCTCCTGCGGCAAAACCTGACATGGACAAAGTCAGCTATTTCATCGGAAAAAACATCGGTGGCAACATCGCCAATAACTTCAAGCAACAGGGCGTCGAAATCGACGTGGAAAATTTCCTGCAAGCCATGCGTGACCAGTTTGAAGGCAAGCCCGGTAAATACAAAGAGGAAGAGCTGACAGCAGCTATGGAAGCCTTTGAAAAAGTCATGCAAGCCAAGCAAGGTGAGATGCAGAAAGAAAAAGCCGCGAAAGCGGGTGACGTCAAAGCTGCTGGCGCCAAGTTCCTCGCTGAAAATGGCAAGCGTGAAGGCGTGAAGACCACGGCAAGCGGCCTGCAATATGAAGTCATCAAAGCTGCTGACGGCGCTAAGCCAGTGCCAACCGATAAGGTCAACGTCCACTACCACGGCACCCTCGTGAATGGCAAAGTCTTCGACAGCTCCGTGCAGCGCGGCGAGCCAATCACCTTTGGCGTTCAGGAAGTCATCAAAGGCTGGACCGAAGGTCTGCAACTCATGAACATTGGTTCTAAGTTCAAGTTCTTCATCCCATCCGACCTCGCTTATGGTGACCAAGGGGCAGGTGCCGACATTGGCCCAGGTGAGACACTCATCTTCGAAGTCGAGCTTCTGAAGATCGAAAAATAATCCTTCCACATTCACTTCCACGGCTGCCAGGCGACTGGCAGCCGTTTTTTATG
>Ga0164294_10004202_pt1 | contig 12635 bp, 12 predicted proteins | sample GEODES005metaG_FD_111479 | JGI IMG/M metagenome (GOLD analysis project Ga0164294, IMG submission 111479) | Oligotrophic lake water microbial communities from Sparkling Lake, Wisconsin, USA - GEODES005 metaG | ecosystem: Environmental > Aquatic > Freshwater > Lake | place: USA: Sparkling Lake... | reverse complement strand
ATTTGGCACAACCTTTCTCAAAGGTTGAATAGATTTGGCACAACCTTTCTCAAAGGTTGAATAGATTTGGCACAACCTTTCTCAAAGGTTGAATAGATTTGGCACAACCTTTCTCAAAGGTTGTTAATAGCGTCTTTTTGTTCCTCCACTAGTTTTTCTTCTCTTTGTTTTACCTTGTTTTGTTCGCGGTTTAGCATAATATACTTCTTCGTTTTCTGAATTTTCTTCTAGATTTTCGTCTTCATTAGAGCCCCACAAACTTCCTGAACCAAATAATGTTCCTTCATCATAATCATCATCACCTCCTTTTTGATTATTATCAGACGATTTATACATATACAATCCTAAACCTCCTGCAGCTAAAATTGTTGTTGCTAAAAGTAATGACATTGTATCATTCATAATTATAATATAATATACTTAATTTATTTATAAAAATTAAACACATTACGCAACATTCTCAGTGTTTCTGCAATCCCCTTTTTACTAAATCGCATATTATCGTAAGCTACAATTTCGTAATCTGAGTGATCATAATCATGTAAAAATTCAAATGTTACATCATTTGAATCAGATGGAAGATTATCGTAATTGTAAAGCACCTCATTTACTGTATTCTTTTTGCACATAATATATTGCAAAAAATCTACTAAATCCTTGGCAAATTCACATTGAAATGAATAAGTACAACTTTGATGTTCAGGGCTCCATCTACGTCTTCCTCTTACAAAAAAATGATGTGTTCTCTTATCATAAAAAATATAAACAGTTGTATCAATTTTGTCAGTATTTTTTTCAACTTCTTCAAGCTTCAAAACTAACGTATCAGGTACTGCAAACTTAGACATTCTATAATATTTTATATATTGTTATCTATTTAAGTGTTTTTTATATTTTATTTTTGTAGAATATAAAATATTAAATGAGAAGTGAAAACATTTGTAATTTTAATTTACTGGATATGGTATCTTTTGAATATTATTACCAAGCCCTTGTGGCATCAACATCCATAAAGGTGCATCAAGTGGTGTTTTCCAGAACCCTACAAATTTGTCTTCAATAACCTTGTTTGTTAAGGGTGCAAGAGGCTCTAAAATTCCTTGATGAGGTGCAGCAGAAAGAAGTAAATAGTTTCCAATGATAGTATCTGATTCTAAAACTTGCTTTTGTGACATTCTTGAAAACCATTCAAATTTTCTTCTACTTAAGATTTCGTCTGCTGGAATATAAATTCCATAAGCGTTTGAAGATAAATGCAAATAATAATTTGACAACAAATCATCCACTGTTATTTGTTTATCTTCCGGTGTTTTTGTTCCTATTTCTTGTCCATCTATTAAATTAATCTTCTTTAATTCTACTGCATGTTTACACCATCTATCAAATTCGCCTATAAATTTTATATCTGCTGTATAATCATATGATGATGTACATTCAATTTTATTACATAACTCTCTTACTGTTTCACATTCCTTAGGTGCTCCACAAAAAGACAAATTTGGATAAAAATCTAAATCAGTTGAACTAATATTTCTGTCTACTGTTTCACAAATAAACATTTTATCACCTCTTGTTCCATTTAGATATAACTCATTTAAATTTCTTAAACAAACAAAAGAAATTGGACATATTAAACCGCCATAAATATACAATAGTTTCATTAGCCCTAGTGTTCTCATATTAGAGAGAATTGGATCCGAAATTGTTGTCATATTTACATTCCAACCTGGAATTAGTTTTTTAAATGATGTATCATCAATAATACAAATTGTAAAAGACTTCTCACATTGTTTAATTATACTTTTGACTGTTAAATATAAATAGGGTTGATTTAAATCAAAAGAACTTCGTGAACCAAAACTTAACCAGTTTCTTGAATTGTATTCATATGGAACGTGAAGCCATAAAATTGGTTTCTTACTCTTACCTAAAGTATCGCTATCTAATAAATATTGTTGAATAGCTTCGTAAGTATCGTGATTTTCTTCTCTAATGCGTTTGTCTTCAAATCTTTTATACAAGAACCCCAAAACAATAAGAATAAAAAAAAGTATAAATAGATTAGTAAATGATTTCATATATTATATTATTATATTTTATTTGAAATATTATTTTCCATTTTATTTTCCATTTTATTTTTAGTGAAAGGTTATAGAAAACAACAGAAAAAGCAAATTGTTTTATATTTACATAAGCAATTCCGTTTTTGTTTAAATTCTAAACACCACGTACAACAATCTAAACATCTAAAACAAAGACAATCATTATCATCATAAAGTTTATAAGCAGATAAACCTTGATGCTTAAAACACCATTTGTCATTGATGCAACAGCATATGGTTTTACTTTCTGGTATTGAAAAATGAGTTTCGTTTGAAAATGTGTTATTTGTATCTATTATTTCATCAGATAATGATACAGATTTTATACTATTGGTATCATCTATCATTATTATATTATATTTACGTATAATATTTATATTATTTAGATATATTATTAAATTTGAATTTAATATATTACAATATATTATATATTATGAGTGATTATGAAGACGAAGATTATCCTGATGATTATGATGAACCAGAGTATGAAATTCCAAGACCTCCCGCAATGGGAGTTCCAAGACCTCCCGCAATGCCAGTAGCTGCCGCAATGGGACTTCCAGAACCAGTGCAAAGACTTGCAAGATATCAATCAGATGAAGAAGCGTTTATGGAAAAAAGTTTAATACCACAAGGGGGACAATTATTACTTGCAAGATTTGAACAATTTAGAACTACAGACATTGATGTTCATGAATTACTACAAGAAAATTTATTTGGTAATTCCCGTGAGCATGTCTATGAATTGTTTCGAAGAACTGATGTAACTCATTTTGAAAATTTTACAGATTCCCCCCCACCTATTATGGAGGGTTCAGTTCAAGATCTAGATAAACATCCTATTCGATTTGCGTCTTTTTATATTTCAATCAAAAACTTAGAAAGTTCAGCAACTACTCCTATTATATCAGTCGAATTGGTTCCTACTATACCAATTCCCGGTTTTTATATAATGAATTTATTGAATATGGAAGGGGGTGAACTTACACCTTATATGACACCAAGAACTGGTATATTTGAAAATTTAGCATTAAAGATAATTCGTGAATTAAAAGTTATAGGCTATAAACTGAATGGGAGCGATAATCCTGATGAAAAACCATGTAATTTATTGATAAGTTTTGATATTTATTATAACAGAAGTAAAGCTAGTGCTGGTATTTGGCATCGCGATTCAACTCATTATATAGGAAGTCATCCAATATATGCTTCACTTGAATTTTTTACAGGTGATGGAATATATTTTCTAGGACCAGACGCACTTATCCATAGCGCAGCAGGAGAACCCCCAGAGGTATATCTGGATAGATATGCGGATTACAAGGTAAAAGCTATGTTGGATTCAAGAAGAGCCTATCCAGGAACAGGAATACCTAAATCATTCAGATTATTGTGTAGAAACAGAACAACAATATTATTTAATAATTACGAATTAATACATGCTACACCAATAACAGAACCTATTGAACCTAAAGAAGAAGGTGCTCCATATATAAATGTTCTTGGACACGATGAACGACGATTAGAAACAGTAGCTCCTCAACATCCAATAGTACAAAACACTCGTACTTTAAAAAGGTCATTCTTAAGAACGCATATTTCAGGAATTTCTTCATCAACTGGTGTTTCATATACACCACCTGAAAATTCTATAAAATTAAATACTTTCTTTGTACTTGGATTAATTCAAGCAATTCCTGGAATTGATTATCATGCAACAGCTGTAACAGAAGAAGATTTATATGGTGGAACAACAATTGAAAATATACAACCTGAAGTTAATTCATTAAACAAATTAAATAATTCAAATATAAAACAAGTAAATCCTTTATTAGAAACAAAAATACAAAATAATTTAACAAACAAAACCCCTTCTTCCGAAACAGAATTATTAGAGTTCAAAATAGTAGGTAATCCATTGAAACCAGTAGTTGAATTAAATTTTGATGTTCCCTTTCAAGAAGTTACTGGAGAAAATAATATACAAAAAAATGAATTAGAATTAGTATCATTTATTAGTTCAATTAGTAATAAAAAGGGCGGAAAAAATAGAAGATATAAAAAAAGATATAATAATAAAACTAAAAAAACTATAAAAACTAAAAAAGTTCGAAAACTAAAGAGAAGTGCAAAAACCAAAAAAGTAAAAAGGGTTAAAAAACTTCATAAATATTCAAAGAAAAATTATAAATATTAATTATTATAATAGTTTATTAATTATTATAATAGTTTATTAATTATTATAATAATATTGGCTCTATTTCTTAGGGTGTTGTGTCAAAGCATCCATCAAATGTTTTCCACAACGAGTAAAAAAATTATGTAGTTGTTGAGAATCAGCTCCTGTTACAATATCATCAGGAATAAAAGTAGCATTACCTTTTTTATAACATAATATTACTGGAATACCATTTACCATCTTCTTTGACTTCAAAAAAGAATAAAAATCAAATGAATTATCTACATCTATATCGCCACAAACTACTTCGGGAGGAGATGAAGCAAAAAATCCATGAACAGCTGATTTTACTGTTTTACATGGTCCGCACCATTCTGCTCCCAATTTTAAAATTATCAAACCTGGATTATTTTGAAGAAGAGTAATAAAAGCTTCTCTATTAGCAATTTGACTAATTACTTGCTTTTGAGACATATAATAATTTATTTTATTTTATATTTATGATTTTAATGTAAATACTAAATAAAATAAATTATTATTCTAAATATTTTATTTTAGTATATTTTTTCCAAATTTTTGTCTATTACAACATTCTTTGCTATATTTCGTATAATTTTATTTTCTTTTTCCAAATCATTATCTCCTGATCCACCCATAGCTTCTATAATAAGTTTGTTATACTGATCTGAATATGGTGACGATGATTTAATGCAATCTGGATGCTTTTCTTTAAATTCTGGTATTAATACATAGTTTTTATTTGCTATTTTTTTTATGGCTTTTCTTAGCTTTTTCCTTTCTTCGTTTTCTTTTTCCCATTTATCTTCATCTTTGATGTACATTACTTCTCTCTTTGAATCACTACAATGAACAGGTCTTTGATGAACATCAAGTGCTTGTAAATTTTTAATTATTATATTTGAAATACCTTCAACATATCCTAATTTTCCAATATTTTCTAAATCACTAAGTTGAAGCTTAACAGAATCTACAAAATCCATAATGTTCATAGCATCTTTACATGTTTCATTTAAAAATACGTTTAAATTAAATGTTTTGTTATGTGAATTAATATGTGCACCTGTATTATTAATATTAACAGATTTATCTTTACATAATTCTATTATTTGGTTTTGCAATTGATTATTTTGTTGCAATAGGGTCATAATAATTTCTTTTTCATTGAAATTATTTTCTAAGTTGTCTATATTTTTTTCTTCATTTGAACATTTTTTTTTATGGTTAAACAAACTCTGACGATGTTTGTATTCTCTACCACATTCACAAATAAAAGTATTTGATTTTGGATTTTCTGCGTCAGTCAAAGTCAGTATTTTGGCAGTATTTTTATGTTTAGATGTGGATAAATGAATATTAAAGTTTGAAAGTTTAGAGCAATAAAAGTCACAAACATTGCATTTATATTTTTTGGCATTTTTTCCAGCAATTTTGTCAGTCATTTGTCAGTATATAATACTTACATAAAAAATGCCTAAATTACTTTTTTATAAATATATAAAAATTTTATCATGACAAAATGAAAATTATTTTTTTGGTGATCAGACGCTAATTTTAAAATATGGTCACACAATTGAATTTTTGTTGGGTAAATATCTCAACTTTTCATTTTTGGACATTTTTTTTGTCCTTTTTTGAAAACTCCAGAAAACTTTCACATCAAAAAAATCGATTTTTGTACTATACTCAAAGGGACCGTATTTCTGCAAATTTGTTTAAATTTCCCTACAAAATGTAGATAAATCTCTTTAAATTGGTCTACAATTATGTTTATTTTATCTACTTAAAGAACTTTTCTCTCTACGCGATATTTTTAACAATGGAAAATACAATATATTCTCCGTTAGTTAATTTATTTTCATTCTTTAATTTTTCTTGTATGTCTTTTAAAATTTCTTTTGTTAATTCATAAATTTTATTTTCAAAGTGGAGAGAAATATTTGCAACTAAATCGCCAGCAAACATTTTATCATATGGTTCTTCAAATTGTTTTATTTTCCAATTAAAAGTGTTTTCAACTGATTCTGAAACAAAATGCATATTTGAATTTATTATATAATTTTTTATTATAGATAAAATATTGCCATAATTTGAAGTCATTTTTAAATGAGGTGACCACACCTTAACACATAAAATATGAGTAAAACTATTATCCATATTTTATTACTTGATTATTCTTTATTATTCTTTATTATTGTTTGTTTTATATAAATTCATTATTTATTTTCCTGTACAAATCTCTCTAATTCATTAATATCAATGTGAGGAAGATTAACATGTGACTCCCAAAAATATTTACAATAAGCCCATACAAAAGTACAATCTGTTCTATACCAATCGCTATGATGTTTAATTAAATTTTGATACAATTTATCTGGTAAGAATTGCAAACTTTGTTGCGGTAATACATAGCATAATTGAACCAATTCTGTAACCGGTTTTGGCGCAACATTTTCTACAAATTCGGTGTCAAAATATGGGACATAATGTATAAGATCACATAAAAGTGGTGGATAATTATGATTATAACACCATCTCCAGTTAGGGCAACCACTAGTATAATATTTCATTGTCCATTCTAGACCCTCTAAATAATTAGTGCAAATTTGCTGTCTTCTAGTATCATCAATATCAATATTAAATAATGTCTTGTAATATCTAACTTGCCAATTAGGATTAAATGGATTGATATATTTTTCTAAAGACCGTTCATAAGCAGGAATAGCATCAAATTTCTTAAATTTATCTTCAGGTGTTGCATCAGGCATATTATTTTTTTCTCTCCTATCACGTAACTTTGTTTCTTTTTGAAAGAACTCTTCTTCTGAATTGGCGAGATTTTGAACTAATTTTCTAACATTTTTCCAAAATATTTTTTTTCCATCTGTTAAATTTTCATTTGTTCCGCCAATAGTAACCTTATATGCATTTAACATTTTATCAACACCACCTGTTCTGATATTAACTGAAGGAAAGTGCGGCATAAAATCATTACCTAAGAAAAAACACAGAAAAATGTAATCATAAATGCGATTTTTTTGTTGTTCCGTTGTCAAAACTTCACCATTATTCATATCAAGTGTAATAATTTTTGCCAATTCAGGTATATCCATTAGATAGGTTTCATTCGGTTCTAATTCAGTGTTAATAGATTTTATAAAATGAGGTGTTTCTCTGAATAGATAAATATTGTTAGAAATTGGTAGATGATTAATAGAAAGCATAATAAGATCGGCATCTAAACCATAAATTACGGTATTCAAATCTCTATGAAAATCAGGAAGGCTTCTAATATACTCGAATAGTTTATGTTCACCCTCCCCACATTCATCACTACAAGATGTTATAATATTAGTTACGTTATATTTTTTAGGATTATTATAAACAGCTTTAATTTTATCATTTAATTTTTTCATAAAAAGAGTTCCAGGAGTAATTGCAGTAGTATTCCACGGGTCCGCTTTAGTATTCTTATATATGGAACGTGAAATATTATTTTGATATAATGATTTATATCTTCTAGAACGTTGTTGTTCCAATTTTGCAACAGGTGCAACTCCATCAAAAGCGACATAAATAGTATTATCTGGTCTAAGAATTGTGATATATTCATCGATTTTTGAACAAACCGCGCGAATGATTGTATCAATATCAGAAACAACAATCTTGGTAAAATCAATATTATGAACAGCATCATAGATAATAGAATTACAATCCAAGTAAAGATTGTTTACTCGGATAGTATTATCGAATTTTTTTATAATATTAGGATGATTTTTGACAATATAGCTAAACATATAAGGAATTCCCATTGTTATATTTATATTTTATACGTTATTACGTTTAAATAATAATAATAAATATATTAAAATTATATTTTACATTTTCTCATACTATTTAATATAGCATAATATCTAATATATAAATTATAAACAAACTTAAAGAAAAGTTACCGAACTCTTTAATAGGTTATTCAACAAATATATTTATATAAATATATTTATATAGAGAATGACAGAAAAGAATGGAACTATTAAAAAAGAAATAAATACAAAAACTAATAGTGATATGTTTCCATTAGTAGAAAAAAAAATAGAGTTTTTTAAAGATGTTATACAAAAAACGATAATTCATATTTACAAAAATAAAACATTAGATATTTTAGGGATTAGTGATGTTAATACGTGTATTGAACGTCTTTGTGAAATAAGTAAAAAAATACAAGAAATAACTGATACTAAAAACAACACAGACAATTTAATTAATAATTTGCAAACAATTAATAATGAATTGTCTAGTTTATTGAAAGTTTATGGAACAGATAGCTTAGAAGATTTATTGATTATATGCTTTGGTAATAATAATAAAATAACAACTGATGAAACACAAATTGACAAATTAGAACTTTTAAAAAAATATTTTCATCCAATTAGTTATAAAGTCGCATGTAAAAAAGATGAAAAACAAAAGAAATCTGATGATTTATTTGATGAAAATGATAATTTACTATGTTACGATGTAATGTCATTATATAAGCAGTTTCATATTAAGGTTTATGGTATTAAATTAATAATTCATAGTTCTATACTTAAAAAAAGTTTAATCATCTATGGAATAGTAGATGATGTTATTGTAGATTTTTTAAATAGTAAATACATTATAAATAAGATTAAAAATATTAAATTTAATATTCCACCAGACGATGATTTTAAAAATGCTTCATTTGATAAATTTATATCATCATTAATTCTAAAGGATTTTTTTATTTATGAAAATGAAAAAGAGTTTCATAATAAATATATTGGATATTTAAGTCAAAATAATAGTTCAAAACAAAAACAGGTTTCTCAATTAGTTAAAGAGTTTATTTCAGATGATATGTATAATAAAAGAAATACATTAATACACCTTTTAATTTGTTCATCAAATTATGAAAATCAATATTTGTCATACTTATTGTATGACCTTCTCTCTAATGATGCAAATGGAAATGTAGATACTCAAGAGCAAATAATTATTTTTGATAGTTTTCCCTGGCCAATAAAGCAATATTTTAAACAAGCTATGAAAAAGACAATTCAATATACAAATGACCTCTCACATTTTGATATAAATAAAATACCAATTGAACAACAAATATGTTTGTTGAAAGCATCTGATAATGTTAAAGAAAAGGCAATGATGAAGTTAAAAGAAGTGAAAGCAAAAGCTGAAGATTCTGGATCTAAAGCAAGACAATACTTAGATGGACTATTAAAAATACCCTTTAATGTTTATAGGAGAGAACCTATATTAAATATAATGGAAAAAATTCGAAATCAGTTTAAAGATATGTTCAAAAAATATAATTTTGAAAAAGTATTTAATACTATTCCAGTTAAAGAAAAATACACAAGTATAGAGGTTTTAAAATACGTTAAAAATGTGCAAAGTGAGACATCGATGAATGATACTGAAAAAATACAAAAAGTAAAAGACTATTTAATTACAGGTGATAAAAAGAAACTAAATAGTAATATATTATTATTAAATGAATTAATAAAATCACATAATAAAAAATGTGAAAAAATAAAACACAATGGATTAAACAAGGATAATTTAAAAGAGGAAATAGAAAAATATATTACATTTTGCGAAAAACCAGAAAATATTGAATTACAAAAAAATACAATTAAAAGATTTATTGATTTTTGTAATACAAAGCTTATATTAAATAATTTGGAATTTAGTAATGATATAACAATAATAAACAATAATATGAAACAAATAACAGATTATATGTCAGATGTAAAGTTAACACTTGATAAAGCAGTTCATGGACATGATAAAGCAAAAAAACAAATAGAGAGAATAATTGGACAATGGATAAATGGTGAACAAGATGGATATTGTTTTGGATTTGAAGGACCTGCAGGTGTAGGAAAAACCAGTTTAGCTAAAAAAGGATTGTCGGATTGTTTAAAAGATGGTAATGGTAATAGTAGACCATTTGCTATGATTCAAATGGGAGGTGATAGTAATGGAAGCACACTTCATGGACACAACTATACTTATGTAGGTTCAACATGGGGTTCTATTGTTCAAATATTAATTGATAAAAAATGTATGAACCCTATTATTTTTATTGATGAAGTAGATAAAATAAGTCGCACTGAACATGGAAAAGAAATAGTAGGAATTCTAATACATTTATTAGATCCAGCGCAAAATGATTGTTTTCAAGATAAGTATTTTACAGGAATAGATTTAGATTTATCAAAAGCATTGTTTATTCTATCGTATAATGATGTAGATGCTATAGATAAAATTCTTTTAGACCGTGTTCATAGGATTAAATTTAGTAGTCTTACATTAGAAGACAAATTGGTTATTAGTAAAACACATATTTTACCAGAAGTTTATAAAAAAATGGGTCTTGAAGATGTAATAAAATTTGAAGATGAAGTTTTAAAATTTATTATTGAAGAATACACGTTAGAATCAGGAGTTAGAAAATTAAAAGAGATATTATTTGAGATAGTCGGAGAGATAAATTTGGATGTTATTAAAAATACTGACAAGGATTATGAATTACCTATTCAAATTAGTATTGAAGATATAAAAACAAAATATTTTAAGGACAAAAGAGAAATAATTATTAGAAAAGTTCCTCAAGAAAGTTTAGTTGGATTCGCAAATGGAATGTATGCCACTTCCTTAGGTAATGGAGGAACCTTGCCAATACATGCAAAATTTTTCCCTTGTGAACATTTCCTGGAATTAAAATTAACAGGATTACAGATGGATGTTATGAAAGAAAGTATGCATGTTTCTCTAACTGTTGCTTGGAATTTAACATCCGAAGAGAGAAAAAAAGAGTTACGAAAATTATATGATGGAGAGAATAACAAATATGGTATAAATATTCATCCAGGAGACGGTTCTGTTCATAAAGATGGTCCAAGTGCAGGAGGAATAATTACTGTTGTATTATATAGTTTATTAAATAATATTCCTATTAAATCTCAATTTGCAATGACTGGAGAGATACAAATGTCTGGCGAAATAACTGCAATAGGAGGACTAAATTATAAAATTTTAGGTTCTATTAAAGCCGGTGTGAGAGAATTTATTTATCCGAAAGAAAATAAAAAAGATTTTGATGAATTTTATGAAAAATATAAAAATGATGAAATATTAAAAGATATCAAGTTTTATGAAGTAAATGAAGTTAGCGAAGCACTAGAATTAATTTTAAGTAAATGATATATTTTTATGTGGTCTACTCCTTTCTTATAAGCATTTGCATATTTTTCTTGCATTAAGTATTTTTGTTATATTTTAATATATTTCATATAAGTTATATATTATAATAATAAAATAATATTATTCTTTATTATTATATGAGTAGCTTAAATACATCAAATAAAATGGCTCCAAAAATGAATACTGGAGGGTTTTCAAAAGATACACCATTGCAGGTGTTTCAACCTATGAATATTATTGTATTCCTATCATTTTTCTCTCCAATAATTCTAGCAACTTCTATAACATCTTTGTCATTTATATTCCAGAACTTTAAAGGATTAATTTATTTAGGATTTTTAATTGGAGCTTGTGTCGTAAGAAATTATGTTTATATGATGTCAGGATCGAAACCTATTTTAAATGATGGAACTATATGCACATCTATACAATATAGTAAATACGGCAATCCTACATTTAGTGCGTTTGTTTTTGCTTTTACAATTATGTATTTATCGTTGCCTATGTTTAGTAACGGCGCACCTAATTTTTGGATATTCCTTTCATTGCTTTCTTATTTCTTTATTGATATGTTTGTTAAATTATATAAAAATTGTATTGTTCAAACAGGAGATTTGTTTTTAAATGTTTTACTGGGTTTGGCATCATCTGCGTTAATTATTTCATTAATGTATTCAGGTGGTTCAGGCAAGTATTTATTTTTTAATGAAGTTTCAAGTAATAAAGAAATTTGTTATAAACCTAAGGAACAAACGTTTAAATGTTCTATGTACAAAAACGGACAGCTTATAAGCTCTTTATAAAATTATTTTTTATTTTTTTTATTTTTTTTAGTTGGTTGTATAGTTTCTATAACTAAATTTTCATTAACGACTTGTTCTTCTGTAATAACTGGTTCTTCTATAATAGTAACTGGTTCTTTTTTAACATCTTGCACTTCTGAAACAACTTTTTGTTCTTCAATAATTACTTCTTCTTCAACAACAATTGGTTCTTCAATAATAGTAACTAGTTCTTCATTAATCACTTGTTCTTCAATAATAGTAACTAGTTCTTCTTTAACATCTTGCACTTCTGAAACAACTTTTTGT
>Ga0164294_10004200_pt1 | contig 12637 bp, 6 predicted proteins | sample GEODES005metaG_FD_111479 | JGI IMG/M metagenome (GOLD analysis project Ga0164294, IMG submission 111479) | Oligotrophic lake water microbial communities from Sparkling Lake, Wisconsin, USA - GEODES005 metaG | ecosystem: Environmental > Aquatic > Freshwater > Lake | place: USA: Sparkling Lake... | reverse complement strand
TACCTTGATACTTCTTATAACTACAGATAGTTTGGCACAAAAACCTAAAACACCTGTAAAAGTAACTTCCACCGCTTTAGCAACTTTTGAAAATTTAAAAGCCGAAATTATTACCGAGGGTGGCAAACAAAAACTAGCGATATTACTGGATAATGCTGGAAAAAAGGAAACCATTATCCTAAAAGAAATAACTAAAAATGACAAAGCACAACAACCTACAAATTTTAAAATCAAATCGTTTACTATTGCAGATGTAAAATTATATCATTTTAGTTATACAGAAAATATCTTAACTGAAACCAAATTAAAAAAAGAAAATGCTTTAATCACTTCCAACGAAATATGGGAACTATCCACAACTAAACTAAAAATTTTTGGAAACATACAAACAGTGAGCCAAATAAATGAAATTCAATTTTTAGATAAAAATAAAACAGCATCTCAAACCATTGACAAAACAAGAAAAGAAGGATTTGAATTCACTCTAACTAAAGATTTTGAAATTCATTTATCTACAAAAACTCAAATTAATAAATACAAATTTAATCCTGTAACGCGACGTTACGATCCAAAAAAATAAAACTTTATAAATACAGCGTTTTTAAATCAAAATTCATTGTTATATTCGCGCACAAAATCTTTAGTATATTTAATTAAGTTTATCACCCAAAAAATATATTTTTCATCCAAACTTTAATAAAAAACCAATCAATTAGTATATATCTACTTATGAAAAATAAAATGCTTTATTTTTATGGTTTTGCTTTTGTATTATATTTGTTTCTATATATAAATACTTTAAGTTATAATTATGTTGAAGGCGACGATGCATGCACCATTCTATATCATCTATGTGGAAGAAATTTAAACATTCAACAGCCTTATGCTGTATATAATTCTGGATTTGATTACTTATTAAGTTTTGTGGAAAATAAAGAATCAAAATTACTTTTATTTTCATTACATATTTCATTTTTTTCAGGGCTTGTTATCTATTTATTAATTGGTTATTTCCTTAGTTTAATCTTTGAGGTCAACAATAATTTAGTTTTATTTCTTTGTCTGATACCGTTTATAATTCCAGAGTTAATATTCTTAAACTTAATACTAAACACTACAAATCTTGGTTTTCTTTTTGCCTTATTATCTTTGATTTTTTACTGGAAATATATTTCAAATTATAAGCCTTATCATTTTATTTTATCAACTTTATTTATAGGAATTGCCATTCCTTTTAGGTGGTCAATAATTATTTTTTACCCCGTTTTTATTACTTTCTATTTTTTAAAAAATAGTAATAGCACTATCAATTATAAAAAAATATTCCAATTAACTTTCCTGCATTTCATAATATCCTTTGTTATTGGTTTGGTATTAATAAGAATTACCGGATATAATTTTAATGATTTTGTTGATATTGTTTTTTGGGGCAATAACTATATGGAGAAAGCCGAAAGGTCTAAACTTCATTTACTAGCTATGGGAATAAGTTTCTTTACCATTCCATTCTTGTTTCTACTTTTATTTGGAATAAAACATATAATTAAAAATATTAACGAAAAAACAATTAACAAAATTGTGTTTTTATTTAGCAGTATTTTTCCGTTTTTAATACTAGGCTTTTTTCCATCTTTAAAATATTCAATAAGTTTAATTCCAATGATATTAATTTTGGCATATTGGGGTTTTAATTTAATTATACAAAATAAAAAAAATACAATTCTTTTTTATTTTTCATTACTATTTATTTGGTTTATTGGTGTAAAAATCAATACCGACTCGCTTACGTTTGGAGATGGTTTTAACCAAAAAAATAGTTTAAATATTAATAAAAAGTATTTATTTAAGTATAATGTTGATGAAAGAATTAAGATTAATAAGGTATATTTAGATTTTGACGGCGGATTTTATTTACCTACACCAGAAGGTCCTAGACCTCTGTTTGGATACTTTTATGTGGTTTTCGCGAATTTATGGAAAAATAATTTTGATAAAATAAGTCATAATGAAAATCAAATCGTAAAAGATGTAATTAAGAATAAAAACAAATCAATTATTCAGTTAAAACCAAATGAATTTATCCAATGTAAACTTATAAATGAAGGCTATCTCCCAAATAAGCCTTTTACTTATAATTCAAAAACTAAAGAATTTTATAGAAATTTTATAAACAAAAATGATACAATAAAATTACTTTCCATTCCAAATGGCGTATCCAAAGAAAAATATATTGTAGCGTATATTAATAAAAATCAAAAAGTATATTTCGTTAGCTATTCCTCAAATTTTATTATTTATGCACTTTCGAATTGTGCAAACACAGCGTTCATTAATGCTAATACTATTTATAAAAAATAAATTAATCATGCAAAAACCACAATTAACCGAAATATTAAATATAAAGTATCCTGTAATTATGGCACCTATGTTTTTGGTGTCCAATACAAAAATGGTAATCGAAGGCATGAAAAGTGGTGTAGCAGGATGTATTCCAGCCTTAAACTACAGAACATTAGAAGAGTTACGAATTGCGATTATCGAACTAAAAAACGCAAAAGTAGAAGGCGGCAGCTTTGGTTTTAATTTAATTGTGAATAAATCCAATATTAAATATAAAGAGCAATTGCGCATTTTATGTGAAGAAAAAGTCGATTTTATTTTAACATCATTGGGTTCACCAGAAGAAACGATTCATGAAGCGCATAAAGTAGGCATTAAAGTTTTTTGCGATGTAACCGATTTAAGTTTTGCAAAAAAAGTGGAACGTTTAGGTGCTGATGCCTTGGTTGCAGTAAACAATCTTGCTGGTGGACACAGAGGAAACATTTCTCCCGAAGATTTAATCAATCAATTAAATGAAGGCACTTCCCTACCCGTAATTTCTGCTGGTGGTGTAAGTAAAAAATCGGATATGGACAAAATGCTTGCTTATGGTGCCATTGGCGTTTCTGTTGGAAGTCCGTTTATTGCTTCAATAGAAGCTGGTGTTTCGCAAGAATACAAACAAGCTTGTGTAGATTATGGCGCTAAAGACATTGTAATGACCGAACGCATTTCTGGCACCCCTTGTTCTGTAATAAATACACCTTATGTTCAAAAAGTAGGCACAAAAACCACTTGGCTGGAACAAGTTTTAAACAAAAACAAAAGTTTAAAAAAATGGGTAAAAATGCTTCGTTTTTATATTGGTATGAAAGCTACAGAAAAAGCCGCTACAGAAGTAACTTATAAAACGGTTTGGGTGGCAGGCCCTAGTATTGAAGACACCCACGCAATATTACCTGTTGCAGAAATTGTAAAAAAACTTACGATATAATAGGTACGAAACTAAATTTTGCTACAAAAGCGTATGATAAAGAGAAAAGGAGTTTGAAAATTTAACCGCAAAGTTCGCAAGGTTTTTCGCAAAGAATTCAAAAAAAATCCGCTAAATCTGCGTACCTATTCAAACAAAAAAAGCCTGCAAGAATTTCCTACAGGCCTTATATATAGTTAAAAAGAGTTTATGACAAAACCGCTTTTAAATCACCATTCATAGCTCTTACCGCATCTGCTGATTTTGCAAAAGTAACTTTTTCAGCATCGTTTAATTGTATATCAACAATTTCTTCAATTCCGTTTTTACCAATAATACACGGTACACCTAAACAAATATCCGATTGTCCATACTCGCCTTCTAATAAAACGGAACAAGCAATCATTTTATTTTGATTATTTAAGATAGAATCTACTAAATACGCTACAGAAGCTCCTGGAGCATACCAAGCTGAAGTACCTAATAAACCTGTTAGTGTAGCACCACCAACCATAGTGTCAGCCGCTACTTTATCTAATTCAGCTTGTGATAAATAATTAGCAACAGGCGCTCCATTATAAGAAGCCAAACGCGTTAAAGGAATCATTGTTGTATCACCATGACCACCAATAACCATTCCTTGTACGTCGTTAGCTGGTTTGTTTAATGCTTTTGATAAATAATATTTGAAACGAGAGCTATCTAAAGCACCACCCATACCAATAATTCTGTTTTTTGGTAAACCTGTAGCTTTTAAAGTCAAATACGTCATGGTATCCATAGGATTAGAGACTACGACGATAATGGTATTAGGAGAAAATTTTAAAATGTTTTCTGCTACAGATTTTACAATTCCAGCGTTAATACCTATTAACTCTTCACGAGTCATTCCTGGTTTTCTTGGAATTCCAGAAGTAATTACTACTACATCTGAATTGGCTGTCTTAGAATAATCATTAGTTACTCCGGAAACTTGCGAATTAAAACCCGTAGTTGTAGCACATTGCATAATGTCCATTGCTTTTCCTTCAGCAAATCCTTCTTTAATGTCTAATAATACTACTTCACTTGCAATTCCTCTGTAAGAAATTACATCTGCACATGATGCACCTACATTTCCTGCTCCTACAATTGTTACTTTCATTTTATAATTTATATTGAGTTGTTATTTTTTACAAAAATATTGATAATGAAACAATTTTATGTTATTTCACTATTATTTTTTTTAAGATTTGTTTTTCATCAGAAGTAATTTTAACAAAATACATTCCTTTTTCAAAATGGATTGGAATCATTTGATCTTCATTACCTGTTTTTTCAAAAACTTTTGCTCCCAATAAAGAGAAAATTTCCACTTTAGAAAGACTCGTAATACCGGAAACAAAAATATGATCAGTAGCAGGATTTGGATATACTTTTACATCTGTTGTTTCAAAACTATTAGAAGCCAAAGCCGCAAACCAAGGTAAACCGAATTGCGAACCAAAAATATAATTTGCCAATAATGGATAATCAATGAATGGATTTCTGTTGTGTTGCCAATTTTGAATATAATTGTTTCTATTCATTTCAAAATCGTCGCTAGGATCAGATACATTCCAACTTAATAAAGTAGCTAAATCACCTATATTTCCTGAAGGATTTGAACCATTGTTTTCGCTAGGGTCGCCATTTACTACATTTAAACCAATAAATCGAACGGCCATATAAAAACAGGCTCTTGCTACATCACCACGCCAGGAACCCTGAGAACCAGTAGCTCCAGCATAAACAGTTGCTGAATTCACCGTGCCATAATTTTTATTATTTCTTGATGAATTTTCTTGTCCGTTTACCGCTCTTATATGATGTGCATCCGAAACACCATCAACTGTTGCAGCTGCACTTGTAGTAGTCCATACCCCTATTCCATCTGCCGAATCATTATTAGCAACCATAAATCCAACTCTAGATTGGCAAAAAATATGTTCTCTATTCCATTTTCCAACAATACTAGAACTTTGTTGTTGGTCTATTTTAGACATCGGTTGTTCTAAATAAATTTCCCAAATTTGCCCACTATTTAAAGGATTTTGATCAGAAGTTTTTAGTATTTCCCAAATATCTGCATAACTATGTAATCTGACTTCAGATGGATTGGCAATTATATTTTGAACCGCTTGTTTTAATGCTGCACCAGATAAACCCTCTAACGAAGAATAATACCCCACTGGCGCTGAACTTGAAACCATGTTGTATGTAGGCGCCAAAGGCGTTCCAAAATTTAATATTTGAAAATCCGTATCCGCAACGCGTCTAACAATCGAATTGTTACTTGAAACTACATTTGTAGGTAAACCAGAAATAAAAAGAACCAACTCTTCGTCACCTTCTTCTAAAGTATCGTCGATTAAAGTAATTGTTTTTATAACTGTAGTAGCACCCGAAGGAATGGTTAAAGAATTAGTGGTGTCAAAAGCGTAATCCGCTGTATTAAAACTTCCATTGTTTACAGAAATAGAAAAAGTAGTAGTTGAAGTAACGGGCAAAGAAGTTGTAAATGTAACAGTAACAGTTTGACCTTCCGTATACGAATTCGCATTAAAAGTAGTAGTCATGTAATTTAAAATAATCCCAGATCCGTCGTTGTTCATTCCTGGAGTTGGGGCTTTTACTTCATAAGTGCCATCAACTTTTCTTTGAATCGAATGATTGGCCGCGTTTGAAGTAGCATTTTCGTTCACACAAACCGTTAAATTTAAAATGTTCATTAATGCGGTTGGTTGAGTAGTGCCATTATTAGTATAGGCAATGGCATGCACCAAACCAGTTGTAGTTGCAGGGGTATCTGTTGGGAAATCAGTTCCATCTCCTAAATACAATGCAATAGCATCTGGTCCGTTTTGAAGCGTAGTATCCAACATTGATATTGCTGGCGTGGGAGAAAGTAACACATTTCCTATTAAAAAATTACCATTAACATCTGTTGAATAACCATCTAAATCTATTGAATTATAACTAAGTGTTCCCGCGTAAGGACTGGTGCTTGACGCATTAAAGAAAACCAACACATAGCCATTTAATGAAAAATTAGCTGTAGTAGATTTTAATTCAATAAATTCTTTTTGATCTGTGGAAGGGGTATCAGGGTCTATTTCATTAATTACGACCTGTGAAAAAGTAATATTGGAAATCAGAAATAATAAAAATAGTTTTATTTTCATTTTATTTTCATTTGAAAAGTTAAACAAAATTAGTCATAATTAAGGTAATTTCTTATGATTATTTCCTTTTTTTTAGTAATATTGACTACTTTAAAGAAAAAGATGATAAAAATTAGAATCGTAATATTTATTTTATTTGCGCTACAATCCTTCTCCCAAAATGAGATTAATATAAATGCAAAACTCCACGAAAACGGAAAGAAAATTGCTGTTTTAGAAGAAATTACTGTTAAAAATACTTCAAATACTGAACTTAACGAAATTGCTTTAAACGATTGGAATCATGCATTTTCTAGTAAAAGCTCTGCATTAGCTAAAAAGTTTTCAGATGAATTCAATAGAAACTATCACCTTTCAAGTAATAAAGAACGAGGTGAAACAAATATAATTGCGATTACAGATGCAAATAAAAAGCCGTTATTGTATTTCAGAAAACCAAATCAAATTGATATTGTTATCATTCCACTAGAAAAACCTTTAGCTACAGGAGATTCAACAATTATTAAAATAAGTTACGAAATAACATTACCCAATTCTAAATTTACAAAATTTGGCTATTCTGAAAACAAACTATACTTAAGAAATTGTTTTTTAACGCTTTCTAGATTTCATTCCGAACATCAAAGTGAAGAAAATAGCGAGGATTTAACAACTGAAATTTCTTCGTATAATATTGAACTTCAACATGATAACTTTTTCGTCAGTTCTGATTTAGAAATTGAAAAAAAATCTGAAACTACTTCGAAATTAACTGGAAGTTCTAGAAACAATTTTGTAATTGTACTTGAAAAGAAAAACAGCTATGAAACTTTTAATAACAATGAAACAACAGTTATAAGTAATCTTAAATCTATCGATTTAAGTGCAAACCAAAGAATGAAAATAATTGATAAAATTTCCAATTATGTTGAAGAAAATTTAGGCAAATCGGCACAACACAAAATAATGGTTTCGCAAGAAGACTATGATAGAGAAGCGTTTTATGGCTTAAATGAATTACCCTCATTTATTTCTCCATTTAATGATGATTTTATATTTGAACTAAAATTTTTGAAAACGTATTTGAATAATTATTTAATGGCTAATTTGAAAATTAATTTCAGAAAAGACCATTGGATTTTGGAAGGTATTCAACATTATTATTTAAAAAAATATATTGATGATAAGTATCCAGAAAGTAAAGCTTTTGGAAAACTAGCTCGATTTAAAATACTAAAAAACTACAAGATAATTTCAATGAATTTTACCGAACAATTCATTTATAATTATTTATTAATGGCTCGAAAAAATATTGATCAAGCCGTTGGAACTGATAAAAATACACAAATAAAATTCAATGAAAGAATAGCAGGAAAGTTTAAATCTGGACTTTCACTTCATTATTTGAATGCGTATTTAGGAGAAAATTATGTAGAAAACTCAATTAAACAATATATAGAATTAAATAAATTCAAATATACTGATAGTCAAATTTTTAAAGAAATTTTAGAAAATAAATCAAACCAAGATTTAGGTTGGTTTTTTTACGAATTAATATATTCAAGAAATAAAATTGATTACAAAATTATTCACGCCAAAAAAACAAATGATTCGATAGAAGTATCGATAAAAAATGTAGGCGATGCCAAAGTGCCTATTTCTATTTCAGGATATAATAAAAATAAATTAGTAAGTAAAAATTGGATAGAAAATCATTCCGATATTTTTAAATTTTCATTAAAAAATGATAGCATAACCAAGTTAATATTAAATGATGCGTATGAAATTCCCGAATTAAACAACAATAACAATTCGTACAAATTAAAAAACCGATTTTTAGGAAACCGAAAAATAAGATTTACTTTTTTTAAAGACATTGAAAACCCAAAATACAACCAAATATTTTTTGTGCCCACAACCGAATTCAATTTGTATGACGGCTTGTTATTGGGTATGAATTTCAATAATAAATCGATAATTGACAAACCATTTATTTACGACATCACACCAAATTTTTCTTCAAAAACAGGAACACTAGCTGGAAGTGCCGGATTTAGCTTTAACAAACTAAACCGAAACAGCACTCATTTTAGTACCCGATATGCTATTTCAGGAACTCGTTTGCACTATGCTCCAGATGCTTTTTACACTAAAATTACGCCAAGTATAAATTTCAGATTTAGACATCCAAATTTCAGAAAAAATGAAGGTGAAGGATTTTTAATACGAAATGTTTATGTAAACCGAGAAAAATCAAATATTGTTTCTACTAAAAATTCAGAAAACTATTCTGTTTTTAATTTACGATACGGGTATGCTACTAGCGAATTAATAGAACAATTTTCTTATGGAACAGATTTTCAACTTTCAAAAGGTTTTGGAAAAATTTCGGGGCAAATTCAATACCGAAAACTTTTTGAAAACAATAGGTTTATCAATTTAAGAGCTTTTGCTGGTGTTTTTACACATAACGATACCTCAAATGATTTTTTTAGTTTTGGAATCGATCGCCCTTCAGATTATTTATTTGACTATGCGTTAATTGGTAGAAGCGAAAGTACCGGCTTGTTTAGTCGTCAATATGTTAACGCAGAAGGCGCCTTCAAATCTAAATTTGCTACTCGATATGCCAATCAATATATTTTATCTGCAAATGCTAGTTATACCATTTGGGATTGGATTGAAGTTTATGGCGATATTGGTACATTTAAGAATGAAGGACATAAACCGCAATATATTTACGATAGTGGGATTCGCTTAAATTTTGTGCAAGACTATTTCGAATTGTATTTACCCATATATTCTTCAAATGGCTTTGAACTTAACGATAATAATTATAGTGAAAGAATTCGATTTATCATTACTTTGAGCCCAAAAACATTAACCTCTTTATTTACAAGAAGATGGTTTTAAATTTATTTAATTTTCAAACAAAAATTCAGTTTCTTATATTGTAATTTATATGCATTATTCGTAAATAATAGTTACTATTTTGAAATTATAATACGTTTTTTACAGCCAAACACCAATATTTTTGTTCATTATTCATAAAAATAATCCTTACGTAGTAACATTTCGTTTTTTTGTTTAAATTTGTAACATAGCAATGTAGTATTATGAGCAAAACTAAAACGGCAGAAACATTATCTTTCGAAGATTTCAAAAAAGAAGTTTTAAACGATTTCAAAATCGCTTCGGTTAGTCGTGAATGCAGTCTTTTGGGACGAAAAGAAGTCCTTACTGGAAAAGCAAAATTTGGGATTTTTGGCGATGGAAAAGAAGTGCCGCAATTGGCCTTAGCTAAAGCCTTTCAAAATGGTGATTTTCGTTCAGGATATTACCGTGACCAAACGTTTATGATGGCTATTGGCGAATTGTCAATCGTTCAGTTTTTCGCAGGGTTATATGGTCATGCCGACATTAATTTTGATCCCATGAGTGCAGGTCGTCAAATGGGTGGGCATTTTGCAACACATTCGTTAGACGAAAACGGAAATTGGAAAAATTTAACCCAACAAAAAAATTCAAGTGCTGACATTTCTCCTACTGCTGGGCAAATGCCACGTCTATTAGGTTTGGCACAAGCATCAAAAATATACAGAAATGTAACTGAAATCCCTGAAGAAAATAATTTTTCAGTAAAAGGGAATGAAGTAGCATGGGGAACAATTGGAAATGCGTCTACTTCAGAAGGGTTATTTTTTGAAACCATAAATGCTGCTGGTGTATTACAAGTTCCAATGGTAATGAGTGTTTGGGATGATGAATATGGAATTTCTGTACACGCCAAATATCAAACTACAAAAGAAAACATATCGGAAATATTAAAAGGATTACAACGTGATGAGGCAAATAAAGGGTACGAAATTTACCGTGTAAAAGGTTGGGATTATCCAGCGTTGGTTGACACCTATCAAAAAGCAGCTGAAGTTGCTAGAACTGAACATGTGCCTGTTTTAATTCACGTAAACGAATTAACACAACCACAAGGCCATTCTACTTCCGGTTCACACGAACGATACAAAAACGCTGATCGATTGGCTTGGGAAGCAGAATTTGACTGTTTGGCGCAAATGAAGAAATGGATGATTGTTAACAATTTGGCTTCAGTCGAAGAATTAGAAGAAATCGAATCGGCATCAAAAAAAGAAGTTTTACAAGGTAAAAAAGAAGCTTGGGCAAATTATTTATCTGCTATAAAAGAAGATCAAGTGGCAACAGTTGCCATATTAAATCAAGTCGCACAAAACTCAGAAAATAAAGTTTTTATTGAAAAATACGCGAATGATATTGCTGCAATAAAAGAACCAATTAGAAAAGATTTATTAGTAGTAGCTAGAAAAGTGTTAAGAATGCTTTCTGGGGATGACAGAGCTAATTTAGCTACTTGGATTTCTAATTTCATTGCAAGAATTCAACCAAAATACAGTTCGCATTTACATTCAGAATCGAAACAAAATAGTGCTTCCACTTCTGAAGTAAAACCAATTTATGATGAAACAGCTGAAGAAGTAGATGCTCGTTTAGTATTAAGAGATAATTTCGATAAAATTTTCGCAACCTATCCAGAAACTTTGGTTTTTGGTGAAGATGCAGGAAATATTGGCGATGTAAACCAAGGTTTAGAAGGCATGCAAGAAAAATATGGCGAAATGCGTGTTTCAGATGCAGGAATTCGTGAAGCGACTATTTTAGGTCAAGGTATTGGAATGGCGATGCGTGGTTTACGTCCGATTGCTGAAATTCAGTATTTAGATTATTTGTTATACGCCATTCAGATTATGAGTGACGATTTGGCTACGCTACAATATAGAACACATGGTCGTCAAAAAGCACCATTAATTATTAGAACTCGTGGACATCGTTTAGAAGGTATTTGGCATTCGGGTTCTCCAATGGGTATGATTATTAATGCCATTCGTGGAATTCACGTATTAGTTCCAAGAAATATGACCAAAGCAGCCGGATTTTATAATACCTTATTAAAAACCGATGAACCTGCTTTAGTAATTGAATGTTTAAATGGCTATCGTTTAAAAGAGAAAATGCCAATCAACTTAGGGGAATTTCAAACGCCAATTGGTGTGGTAGAAACCATTAAAGAAGGAAAAGATATCACGTTAGTTTCTTACGGTTCTACCTTAAGAATTGTAGAACAAGCCGCAAAAGAATTATTAGAAAACGGAATTGACGCTGAAATTATTGACATTCAAAGTTTATTACCTTTTGATATTTCTCACGATATTGTAAAATCAGTAGCAAAAACAAATCGTTTATTAGTGATTGACGAAGACGTTCCTGGTGGTGCAAGTGCATTCATTTTACAAGAAATTATTGAAAATCAAAATGCGTACAAATATTTAGATAGCGCACCGCAAACCTTAACTGCTAAGGCGCACCGCCCAAGTTACGGAACGGATGGGGATTATTTTTCTAAACCAAGTGCCGAAGACATTTTTGAAAAAGTGTACGACATGATGCATGAAGCAAATCCGAGCAAGTTTCAGAAGTTGTATTAATTTTATATCGTATTAGAATTAATACATTTAAATAAAAAAACTTATTGCAAAAAAATGTAATTTTGATAAATATAAAATAATAATAAATTGATAGCATTTAAGGATAAAATAAGTATTGAAGAATTTGATGGTAAAAACTATCAGATAAAACTTGTTGAACCATACGATAAAGCAGTTATAACACATTATTTGCATAATTATAATAATGGAATTTCAGAACATTATAAGGAGGATGCTATTAAAGTTTTGAATAATTTTATAGAGTACAAGCAAGAAGAAGAAAAACTAAATATTATTGCTGAAGACGTAATGCAACAACTTCTTTTTGAAGTTGAAAACGTTCCATTCCCTACACCAGAAAATTACACTTTTGAATTTATTGATTTATTTGCTGGAATTGGTGGATTTAGACTAGCAATGCAAAATTTAGGAGGCAAATGTGTTTTTACAAGTGAATGGGATAAAGAAGCACAAAAAACTTACAGAACAAATTTTGGCGAAGTGCCATTCGGTGATATTACAAAAGAACGTGTAAAAAATTATATTCCTAATGATTTTGATGTTCTATGTGCTGGTTTCCCTTGCCAACCATTCTCAAAAGGTGGATTTAGAAATGGGTTTGAAGATACAAGAGGAACTTT
>Ga0164294_10004199_pt1 | contig 12641 bp, 7 predicted proteins | sample GEODES005metaG_FD_111479 | JGI IMG/M metagenome (GOLD analysis project Ga0164294, IMG submission 111479) | Oligotrophic lake water microbial communities from Sparkling Lake, Wisconsin, USA - GEODES005 metaG | ecosystem: Environmental > Aquatic > Freshwater > Lake | place: USA: Sparkling Lake... | reverse complement strand
TTGGTATTTACCGGAATTAAATTATTGTTGACGTTGTCGGTATACTGATCTGATAATGTGCTAGATGTATTCAAGTATACATTTACAGATAAATTTCTACCACGCTTTTGGAATTTATGGTTGTAAATAGCATTAACATTGATGTTTGGAGATGTAGAAAGGGAAGAGTCTTGGTTAGTACCATAACTTGTTGCAATCATTTTGTCCTTAAAATATTGAAAGTCAGATTCTGTTTCACCAATAGTAGCTGCATAAGAAATTTGCGGACTAATTTTAACATAATTAAATGAATCAATATTGTATTCAAAATTCAAATAAGCATTGTGCCTATTGGATTGATTGTATGACTTGGTATTTTTATTGTTGGTAAAAGATCCCGTTTCAAATAAGTTTTGTTGAGATACGTAACTGATATTGTCGGTCATTCTTCTGGTAAAACTGTAGCTACCATAGAAAGAGCCTTTGTTAGGACCGGTAAAATCAGAGCGAAAATTGGTTCCAATAGAATGAGTGGTAGAAATTCCATTACCGCCGCCTGAGTTTGAATTTTGGTTGTTTCCACCCATCATTGCAAATCCACCGCCGCCGCCACCGCTGCCGCCACGATTTTGACCACCACTGCTAGAACCGGTATTAAACAAACTACTATTGATGTTATTGGAATTTGAAAAAACAGAAAATTGGTTATTATTATTGAAATAGTTGGCAGAAAGAGACCCTTGATAATGGTCCTTATCGCCCACACCAGCTGTTAATCTTCCAAAAGTTCCTTTGTTCTTGTCTTTTTTTAGTTGCAGATTGATGATTTTATCTGGCTCACCATCTTTAATGCCACTTACACTCGACATATCACCGTAATCATCCACCACTTGAACCTTATCAATCATATCGGCGGTAAGTTCACGGGTAGCCGTTTTTACATCTCCTTGAAAAAAGTCTTTGCCATTTACTCTAACCTTGGTTACTTGTTTTCCGCCGGCGGTAACATTACCATCTTTATCAACTGCCACACCAGGTAATTTTTTAAGCAAATCTTCCACCAATGCGTTTGGCTTTACTTTAAATGAATCTGCTTTAAATTCTACCGTATCTTCTTTTATTAAAATTGGCGGTGATGAAATTACAATTTCATCCATCATGGTATAAGAAGGGGTTAATCTAATAATTCCAGCATCAAATATATTTTCATTGTTATCAATACTTTTTTGGAATGGTAAATAACCGGAATTCGAAATCTTAATCACAAATGCACCTGCTTTAACCCCTTGAAAGCTAAAACTACCTACATTATTGGTAATTGTTTTCAATGTATCTGTGCCAGAAGGATAAAATAATTGTATTGTTGCTTTATAAACAGGAGCTGAACTGGTGTCTTTTACTTGCCCTTTAATGATTCTGTCTTGTGCTATTGCCGTTGTAATAATAAATAGACAAAAAAAAGGGACTAAGAATAATTTCAATGTGCGCATAATAATTAATAAAATGTTGTGTGGAATATGCATTCCGCCGTATAAGATGCCAAATGTTTATATTAACCTTCGGGGATATTAAATTGTTCTGTTGAATAGGCTAAGTTTATTTTCGTAATTTCGATTTTTATAACTCATTGTATTGGGTTTTAAAATTTGTTTTTAATTTTGAATATTGACTTTTACTATATGTTACAATTTTTATCTAAGATTTTTGGCGGAAGCAAATCGGAAAAAGACGTAAAACGCATTTCACCGGTAATTCAACAGACGAGAGGTTTTTTTGAGGCGTACAGCCAATTAAGCAATGATGCCCTTAGGGCAAAAACTGTAGCATTCAAAACGATCATTCAAGAAAGGCTTGCTACGATAGATAGTGAAATTTTAAAACTTGGCGAACAAGCTGAAGCCCTACCGGCAGACGATTACAATGGTAAAGATTTGTTGTACAAACAAGTTGACGACCTCAGAAAATCGAGAAACCAGCAAATTGAAAAAGTATTGGAAGAAATTATGCCTCAAGCTTTTGCTGTGGTAAAAGAAACTGCCCGCAGATTAAGTTTAAATACAGAATTGGTTTCAGCCGCCACCCCACTAGATCGGGAGCTCGCTATTAAAAAAGAGTATATACGTATTGAAGGCGATACTACTTATTTCAAAAATACATGGATGGCTGCTGGCATACCAGTAACTTGGAATATGGTGCACTATGATGTACAATTGATTGGTGGTGCAGTATTGCACGAAGGAAAAATTTCTGAAATGGCAACGGGTGAAGGTAAAACTTTGGTTTCTACTCTCCCAGCTTACCTCAACGCACTTGCCGGTGAGGGCGTTCATATCGTAACCGTAAACGATTACCTCTCTAGAAGAGATAGTGAGTGGAATGGCCCTTTGTTTGAATGGCTTGGCTTAACGGTAGATTGTATTGATAAGCACGACCCCAACAGTGATGCCAGACGAAAAGCATACCGTGCAGATATTACCTATGGCACCAACAATGAATTTGGTTTTGACTATCTCAGAGATAATATGGTACATACCAAAGATGAAATGGTGCAAAGACGACACCATTTTGCAATGGTAGATGAGGTGGATAGCGTATTGATTGATGATGCCAGAACACCGTTAATTATTTCTGGGCCAGTTCCTAAAGGAGATGAGCAACAATATCATATCCTAAAACCAAGAATCAATCAACTGGTTGAAGTACAAAAACAAGTGGTTACAAAATCACTTATCGAAGCAAAAAAACGCTTTGCCGAAGGGAAAGATGAACCCGCCGACGGTGGATTACACCTGATGAGGGCGTTTAGAGGATTACCCAAAAACACCTCACTCATCAAATTTACCAGCGAACCCGGCATTAAAGTAAAATTGCAAAAAGCAGAAAACTACTTCCTTGCCGATCAACAAAAAAATATGCCGCAAGTAGATGAGGAACTGTATTTCCACATCGACGAAAAAAACAACCAAGTAGAACTTACCGATAAAGGACTTCAATATATTACCAAATCTGGCGAAGACCCCACTTTTTTTATCTTACCCGATTTAAGTATTCTGCTTTCTGATATTGAAAAATCTAATCACAATGCAGAAGAAAAACTTCGCCAAAAAGAAATGGTAATCCAAGATTATTCTCAAAAAGCAGAACGTATTCACACTATACAACAGCTCTTAAAAGCTTATTCATTATTTGATAAAGATGTAGAATATGTGGTGATGGATGGTCAAGTTAAAATTGTAGATGAACAAACTGGACGTATTTTAGACGGAAGACGATATAGTGATGGATTACATCAAGCCATTGAAGCCAAAGAAAACGTAAAAATTGAGGCCGCAACCCAAACATACGCCACCATTACGTTACAGAACTATTTCAGAATGTATCACAAGTTGGCAGGTATGACCGGAACTGCGGAAACAGAAGCGGGTGAATTTTGGAATATCTACAAATTAGATGTGGTAACCATCCCAACCAACTTATCATTAATCAGGATTGATAGCGAAGACCTTGTTTTCAAAACAAAAAGAGAGAAATATAAGGCTATCATTGAAGAAATTGAACAACTGCGTGAAGCAAAAAGACCCGTTTTGGTGGGCACAACCTCTGTTGAAGTAAGTGAATTGCTCAGCAGAATGATGCAGCAGAAAAAAATACCGCACAATGTATTGAATGCCAAACAACATGCTAAAGAAGCACAAATTGTGGCTGAAGCTGGTTTGGCGGGCAATATCACCATTGCTACCAATATGGCCGGTAGAGGAACAGATATCAAACTTGGCCCTGGCGTAAAAGAAGCGGGTGGCTTAGCTATTATAGGTACAGAAAAACATGATAGTCGCAGGGTTGATAGACAATTGCGTGGACGTGCAGGTAGACAGGGAGATCCTGGATCATCTCAATTTTACATTTCTTTGGAAGATGAGTTGATGAGGATGTTTGGATCGGATAGAATTGCTTCTTTAATGGATAGAATGGGCTATAAAGAAGGCGAAGTAATCCAACACAAAATGATTACCCAGAGTATTGAAAGGGCGCAGAAAAAAGTAGAAGAGAATAACTTTGGAACCCGCAAAAGGCTTTTGGAATATGATGATGTGATGAACAAACAACGCAATGTAGTATATGCAAAACGCCAACATGCCTTGTTTGGAGAAAGACTTGCCGTAGATATAGATAATGCCTTTTATGGTGTTGCCGCCCATCTTGTAGCTAGCTACAAAGAACAAAACGATTTCGATGGCTTCAAACTTGCCATCATCCTAAACTTTGGAATAGAGACTTCCATCAGCAAAGATGAATTGTACAAAGCAAATCCAACTGATCTCGCAGAAAGTCTTTACCAGGAAGCAATCAACAGCTACACCCGTAAAAAACAGGAAATGATGAAACAATCGTTGCCGGTTTTTGAAAATGTTAGAAAAATGCAGGGTGCACATATTAATAATGTGGTTGTTCCTTTTACCGATGGCAAAAGAGGCATCAATGTGTTGGTTGGTTTAGATAAAGCCATCAAAACCAAGGGCTTGGAAATTGCTAGTGCTTTAGAAAGAACCATCACACTTTCGGTAATAGACGATACATGGAAAGAGCATTTGCGTTCAATGGACGATTTAAAACAAAGTGTTCAAACGGCAGTATATGAACAAAAAGATCCGTTGGTTATTTACAAAACCACCGCTTTTGAATTGTTTAGCCACATGACCACCGATTTGAATAAGGAAATTGTTTCCTTCCTTTGTTATGCAGGCATTCCTATCAATGATGAAAATGCACAACTCAAAGAAGGAAAGACCGAAAAAACGGACATGAGCAAAATGAAGTTACGGAAAGATGAGCTCATAGCGGAAGGTAGAAATGCAGCAGATGCTGGTATAGAAGGAAGTGAGTACAACAACGACGTTCAAGAAAAACAAGAACCCGTTAGGGTTGGCCCTAAAGTTGGACGAAACGATTTGTGCCCTTGTGGAAGTGGTAAAAAATATAAAAATTGCCACGGAAAAGAAGAATTATAATGTACACAAATAAGGCAACAACAATAAATCATTTTCAATTCTGATTGATTGTTGTTGCTTTGTTTAAATCTTTATACTATGATAAGGCTATTTTTTGGGATTTTATTTTTACCAATGATAGGGTTTTCGCAAGCCAAAGTGGTAGAAATAATCAAAGACAACAGAATAGATTTACTTATTCAAAAACAAGAAGAGCTGAATAAAAAAGCCTACCTTGAAAACCGGAAAACAATGTCGGGGTTTAGAGTTTTGGTATTATCTACCAACGACAGAAACAAAGCTACAGAGGTGAAAACCATCTTGCTGAGGGATTTTCCTGAACATAAAACCTATCTTATTTACCAGTCACCGAATTTTAAAATACAAATTGGGAATTTCAGAACCCAAACAGAAGCAGAGAAGCTTAAAAAAATCATCATGAGATTGTATCCCGATGGGGTAATTATAGTGCCCGCTACCATCGAATTTAAACAAGAGGAAGAAATCATTCAGAATTAATCATCTTTTTATTGGGATATCATGATTGAAGATAAAATAAATGCCCTTGCATCAAAATATGCTGCTGAAACAATTGCTATAAGACATCATTTACACGCACATCCAGAACTAAGTTACCAAGAATTTGAAACTGCTGCATTTGTGCAGCAGAAACTAACCACGATGGGGATACCCAATTATAGTATGGGTGGAACAGGTGTGATAGGAATCATAGAAGGAAAGAATCCATCATCAAGAATTGTAGCCTTACGTGCAGATATGGACGCACTGCCGATTCACGAACAAACAAATTTGCCCTTTGCCTCCCAAAATCCGGGTATTATGCATGCTTGTGGGCATGATGTACATACCAGTTGTTTGCTAGGTGCAGCCAAAATATTATCAGAAACTAAGGAAGAATGGTTTGGCACCATCAAGTTAATATTTCAACCGGGGGAGGAAAAAAATCCTGGCGGAGCCAGCATCCTCATTAAGGAAGGTGTTTTGGAAAATCCTGCACCTGAGTTGATTGTAGGTATGCATGTTAATCCACAATTGGAAATAGGCAAAATCAGCTTTAGAGGTGGGAAAGTGATGGCAAGTGCCGACGAAATATACATCACCGTTAGAGGGAAAGGCGGCCATGCGGCTGCACCACATCTCACCACAGATACTATTTTAGTGGCTTCACATATTGTTGTTGGATTACAGCAAATTGTGAGCAGAAACAACAATCCATTTAGTCCGTCCGTTTTATCAATTTGTGCATTTAATGGAGGATTTACCACTAATGTTATTCCAAATGAAGTACATTTAAAAGGAACCTTCAGGGCAATGGATGAAACTTGGCGTTTTGCAGCGCATGAATTGATACAAAAGCAAGCGAAAGCCATTGCTGAAGGAATGGGTGCCGAAATTGATGTATTAATTGATATTGGGTATCCTTCTGTATACAATCATGAGGGGTTAAATGTCCAAGCAATGGAGCTGTCGAAAAACTTTTTTGGCGAAATGCAGGTGGAAGAAACGGAATTAAGGATGGGAGCGGAAGATTTTGGTTATTATTCACAGCGTATCCCCGGCTGTTTTTTTCGGTTAGGCACGCGCAATGAAACTAAAGGAATTACCGTTGGTGTTCATACGCCAACGTTTAATATAGACGAAGATGCGATTGAAACGGGCATTAAGATGATGGCGTTTTTGGGAGCAAAACTGGGATTAGTGGTTAGTGGTTAGTGGTTAGTGGTTAATGGTTAGTGGTTAGTGGTTAGTGGTTAGTGGTTAGTGGTTAGTGGTTAATGGTTAGTGGTTAATGGTTAGTTGTTAGTTGTTAAACTATCAATTTTTTGACTTACGACTTACGACTTACGACTTTCCTACTTACGACTTATGACTTACGACTTCCGACTTATGACTTTACGACTTTTCGACTTACGACTTGAATAGTTTTTGACAATTCATATTTATAATTCATAAAATAAATTATGCAAAAAGACATTAGAAAAGAGCAAGCCTTAGAGTATCACGCTAAGGGAAGACCGGGAAAAATTGAGGTGATTCCTACAAAAGAAGCTAAAACGCAGCGCGATCTATCCTTGGCTTATTCACCTGGGGTGGCAGAACCTTGCTTGGAAATCAAAGAAAACATCGAAAATGTCTATAAATATACAGCGAAGGGTAATTTGGTTGCCGTAATTAGTAATGGTACCGCAGTTTTGGGTTTGGGTGATATTGGTCCGGAGGCAGGAAAACCGGTGATGGAAGGAAAAGCTGTATTGTTTAAAATTTTTGCTGATATTGATGTATTTGATATAGAAATCAATGAAAAAGATCCAGACAAATTTTGTGATATAGTTAAGGCGTTGGAACCTACTTTTGGTGGTATCAACTTAGAAGACATCAAAGCACCGGAATGTTTTCATATTGAAAAGCGCTTGAAAAACGAGATGAAAATCCCCGTAATGCACGATGATCAACACGGGACGGCTATCATCAGCTCGGCAGCACTTTTAAATGCACTAGATCTACAGCAAAAAAAGATTGACGAAGTTCGTTTTGTTATGAATGGTGCCGGTGCTGCAGCTTTGGCATGTGCGGAATTATATATCGCTTTGGGAGCCAAGAGAGAGCGATTCTTTCTTTTTGATTCATCAGGAATTGTGCACAAAGGCAGAACAGACATGGATCCACGAAAGGCAATGTTTGCCGTAGACATATCGGAAATGACATTGGCAGAGGCCTTGGTGGATGCAGATGTTTTTGTTGGTCTATCGGTTGGCAATGTAGTTACTGGAGAGATGATTAAAAAAATGGCAGACAAACCCATCGTATTTGCAATGGCCAATCCAACACCTGAAATCAGTTGGGAAGAAGCAATAGCAGCTCGCGAGGATGTGATTATGGCTACCGGAAGAAGTGATTACCCCAATCAAGTAAATAATGTGCTTGGGTTCCCTTATATCTTTAGAGGTGCCTTGGATGTTAGGGCTTTTGCCATCAATGAGGCGATGAAATTGGCAGCAGTAAAAGCATTGGCTGAATTGGCAAAATCGCCCGTTCCAGACATTGTAAACATGGCCTATAATGAAAGTAATATTTGTTTTGGTCCAAATTATATTATTCCAAAACCACTAGATCCACGTTTATTGGAAACCGTTGCACCTGCCGTAGCTAAAGCGGCTATGGAAAGTGGTGTAGCCAAAATAGCTATAACCGATTGGGCAGAATACCGGGTTTCATTGAATAAAAGATTGGGTATTGATAACCAATTGATGCGGGTTATAGGTAACAAAGCAAGAAAAGATCCTAAACGGGTGGTTTTTGCCGATGCCGAAAATCCAAAGATTTTAAAAGCCATGCAATTATCAATGTCTGAGGGCATTGCTTATCCTATTTTATTGGGCGATCCTAAGAAAATTGCTAAAATTGCTGCATTGCATGCAATTGATATAGACGATATTCCAATTATTGATCCAAATGCAGACGATACAGAAGAAAAGCGACAGGCATATGGAAAATTATTTTTCGAAAAGCGCAAACGTAAGGGTGTAAATGCTTACGAAGCGTATAAGAAAATGAAAGATCGCTCTTATTTTGGTTGTATGATGGTAGAATGTGGCGAAGCGGACGCCATGATTTCCGGATTAACCCGCAATTATCCTGATACGATTCGTCCAGCTATACAAACAGTAGGCACAGAAGAAGGCGTTAAAAAGATTGCAGGCATGTATATTATGCTTACTAATCGTGGACCTATCTTTTTAGCTGACGCCACAGTGAATTTTAATCCAACGGCAGAAGAATTGGCGGATATCACTTTATTGGTGGCAAAAGAAGTTCGTTCATTTGGTCTTACGCCACGTGTGGCTATGCTGAGTTATTCAAATTTTGGTAGTAGCGATACCCCCGAAGCGCGTTTGGTAAGTAAAGCAAGAGACATTGTAAAGAAACAAAATCCTTCATTGGTTGTAGACGGTGAAGTACAAGGTATCCTCGCCTTTAATAAAGAAATTTTAAGGGAAAACTATCCTTTCAGCGAATTGTTGGAAGGGGAAGTAAATACCCTGATCTTCCCCAATTTGAGTGCAGGAAATATTGCATACAATTTATTGCAAGAACTTGGCGGTGCAGATTCTATTGGTCCAGTTTTATTAGGTTTGCGTAAACCAGTGCATGTGTTACAATTGGGCTCTCCTGTGAGAAGTATTTTCAATATGGTGCTGATTGCAGTAATTGACGCTCAAGTAAAAAGCGCTTCACACAACTCAGCAGCTATTGTAAAAGATTCTAAATACTGGAAAAAATTTGTGAAAGTGAGTCATGAAATGTAGATGAATTAAGAATTAAGAATTATGCGTTAGGATTTTTTAGAAAATAATGGAAAATTAGATCCATAAGCATACCTATTTTAATTAAGTAGAAGCAATGAAATATAGATCAAGAATTACAGAGGATTATGGTATGATATTATAATTCATAATTTATAATTCATTTTTTGGGGTATTTAAATAGATAAAATATAATGAATTTTTTTACACATTTCGGCAAGTTTATTCTGATGATTTCAGGAATGTTTACATTGCCTGAGAATTGGAAAATGTATTGGAAAGAACTAATGCAACAATGTATTGAAATTGGTGTGCGTTCACTTGGCATCGTATCGATTATATCTGCTTTTATTGGTGCGGTATCTACTGTTCAAACAGCTTATCAACTGATTAGTCCAATCATCCCAAAGGCTACAATTGCCCAAATTGTTCGGGATACCATTATACTAGAATTCGCTCCTACCCTAACTTGTGTAGTTTTGGCTGGGGTTGTTGGTAGTAAAATTGCCAGTGAATTAGGAAATATGCGGGTTAGTGAACAAATCGATGCATTGGAAATTATGGGTATCAACACAAAGGCATACTTAGTACTGCCAAAAATTTTGGCAGCATTTATCGTTGTACCAATGTTGGTGATATACTCCGGTGTTATTAGTATTTTAGGTGGCCGATTTGCAGGAAGTATGGCAAATATCTTATCTACGGAAACCTTCGATAAGGGATTGCTTATTAACTTTACACCATATAATGTTACATTTTCGCTCATTAAAGCCTATACATTCTCTTTTATTATTTCGGGCATTTCTGCATATTATGGTTATAACGTTAAAGGAGGTGCTTTGGAGATTGGACAAGCCAGTACAAAAGCGGTTGTAACCAGTTGTATCGCTATTTTATTGGCCGATTATGCATTGGCGTCTTTATTACTCTGATTGAAGAAAAGAAGAAGAAAAGAATATGATTGAAATAAAAAACATAAAAAAAGGCTTTAACAACAATACCGTTATCAGTGATGTTTCTGCTGTATTTCAAACTGGTAAGTGTAATTTAATAATCGGTTCGAGCGGTAGCGGTAAAACAGTTTTAATGAAATGCCTCGTAGGACTGTTTGAGCCTGATGAAGGGCATATAGCTTACGATGGAATAGATTTCAGTTTAATGAATGTAAATGAAAGAAAGGAATTGCGCCGCCAAATTGGTATGCTTTTTCAAGGATCCGCATTGTTCGACAGTAAAACAGTTGAACAAAATGTGATGTTTCCTTTAGATATGTTTTCTGATATGACCTATAAGGAAAAACAAAAAAGGGTAAATGAAGTATTAGATCGGGTAAATCTCAACGAAGCACAAAAAAAATATCCTGCAGAAATTAGTGGCGGGATGAAAAAAAGAGTCGGTATTGCCCGAGCAATTGTGCTAAATCCTAAATATCTTTTTTGTGATGAACCCAATTCTGGCCTCGACCCTCAAACATCATTGGTTATAGATAAACTTATTCAAGAACTTACAGTGGAGTACAATATCACTACAGTTATTAATACCCACGATATGAACAGCGTAATGGAAATTGGCGATCAAATTATATATATGTATCAAGGTTTTAAAGAATGGGAAGGCAATAAAACCGAGATTATTTTCTCTAAAAATGAGAAACTGAACGGATTTATTTTTGCATCTGATTTTTTAAAAGATGCAAAAGACATGCGCATGTTGGAAATAAAAGGAAAAATAGACGAAAACCGCGACATGGATAAATTATTGAAAGACTAAAAGTAGAACCCCTACATTATACAATCAAAATTTCAAGCTTCATTTGCTATTAAAGGATACTACATCATTGTTTTATGGAATGTCCCTTATTGTTTAAAAATGAATAATACAATTTGAGATTACCTTAACTACAACATTTAGAATATAAATTACGTCTTAACTGCTCAAAATAGCCAATTTAAACCTACTTTTGCGGCACTAAAACAGCTCCAATCTATGTCAGTATTAGTGAACAAACATTCAAAAATAATTGTACAGGGATTTACCGGTACAGAAGGTACTTTCCACGCTTCGCAGATGATAGAATACGGAACCCAATTGGTAGGTGGTGTAACCCCTGGAAAAGGTGGTTCTACGCATCTAGATCGTCCGGTTTTCAACACTGTTTCAGATGCGGTTAAACAAACTGGTGCCGATGTAAGTATCATTTTTGTGCCTCCAGCATTTGCTGCAGATGCCATTATGGAAGCAGCAGAAGCAGGAATTGCATTGGTAGTTTGTATTACAGAAGGCATTCCTGTGCAGGATATGGTGAAAGTAAAAAATTATTTATTGGGTAAAACCACCCGGTTGATAGGTCCAAATTGCCCGGGAGTAATAACAGCAGGTGAATGTAAAGTGGGTATTATGCCTGGTTTCATCTTCAAAGCTGGAAGAATTGGTATTGTTTCAAAATCTGGAACACTTACTTATGAAGCTGCAGACCAATTGGTAAAAGCAGGAATGGGTATTTCAACGGCCATTGGCATTGGTGGTGATCCTATTATTGGTACGCCAACCCGCGATGCTGTTGAATTATTAATGAACGATCCTGAAACGGATGGTATAGTAATGATTGGTGAAATTGGCGGAAGTATGGAAGCTGATGCTGCCAAATGGATTAAAGCACACGGAACAAAACCTGTTGTAGGCTTTATCGCTGGCCAAACTGCTCCTCCCGGAAGACGCATGGGCCACGCAGGTGCTATCGTTGGTGGTGCTGATGATACTGCTGCAGCAAAAATGGAAATCATGAGGGCTTGTGGCATCTCCGTTGTGGATAGCCCCGCAGATATTGGAAAAACAATGGCTACCGTAATGGGTATCTAAAAATTATATTTAATCATCCTATAATCCGCTCGCAAATGGGATATAGGGATGCATAAAATCTTCAAGAATACATTTAAAAAATATCTCCCGAACTTTCGGGAGATATTTTTTTGTCTGAAATCAACTAAATGAAGAATAAACCCAAATTTCAATTTATGGCGTTGTTTAAAGACTTTGCTTCTTGCACTTGAACATTCAAGTGCAAGAAGCAAAGTCTTTAAACAATGGAATTAAAATAATTGATGACCAAGGTGTTATAATTTAGTTAGATGGAATGCGACCTGTTCTCTAATGCCGTAGGCATGGCACCTCAGTAGAAAAATTATTACTAAATAAATAAGTGCCGTAGGCACGACACCCTACATCCATTAACATATGCTGAATGTATTGCTTCTACGCAACCTTTCCTATTTGTGTCGTGCCTACGGCACTTATTTATTTATTCAATAAATTTCTACCGAGCTATCATGCCTACGGCATTCTAGAACAG
>Ga0164294_10004197_pt1 | contig 12642 bp, 14 predicted proteins | sample GEODES005metaG_FD_111479 | JGI IMG/M metagenome (GOLD analysis project Ga0164294, IMG submission 111479) | Oligotrophic lake water microbial communities from Sparkling Lake, Wisconsin, USA - GEODES005 metaG | ecosystem: Environmental > Aquatic > Freshwater > Lake | place: USA: Sparkling Lake... | reverse complement strand
GTCGAGCGTACCCGTCGTCAGATCGGCATCGCCCAGCAATTCCTTCTGGAAGGCGCCATATTCGATGCGCAGGTTGGTCTTGAGCAGATAGGCGACCGGCAGCCCGGTATAGCCGGCCAGTTTCTCCGCCATCGCCTGCCGCTCCGCCGGGGGCAGCGCATTGCCCTTCATCAGCGCCGCCGCATAATCGCCGGTCGCGAACGCTTCGACAGTATCGAGGAACGGCCGCAGCTCGGCGGGCTTGCTGGCGAGGCGATTGTGATACCAGGCGGTCGCCGCATAGGTCGGCAGCGCCACGATATAGGGCAGGTCGATGCTGGGGTTCAGCTGCGGATCGTCGGGCATCAGATCCCAGTTCAGGATGTCCGACAGCAGGATGACGCCGTTCAGGTCGACCGAGCGATCCTGCAGCGCCAGCGCCATCCCCGCCGCGCGCGGCGTGCCGTAACTTTCGCCGAAGATATATTTGGGCGAATTCCAGCGGCCGTACTTGGTCAGGAATTGCGTCACGAACTCCGAAAAGGCGTGGATGTCCTGATCGACGCCGAAGAAGGCCTTGTCGCTGTCCTTCCCCGCCACCCGGCTATAGCCCGCCCCCGGCATGTCGATGAACACCAGGTCGCTCGCGTCGAGCAGGCTCTGGTCGTTGTTGACCACGGAGTAGGGCGCTGCGGGCGTATGGCTGTGGTCGGCGGTCTGCACGCGCACCGGCCCGAAGGCACCCATGTGCAGCCAGACGGTCGCGGAGCCGGGACCGCCGTTGAACAGGAAGGTGATCGGGCGGTCCGCCGCGCGCACCCCGTCCTTCATGTAGGCGACGAAGAACATCGACGCCTCGGCTTTCGGCTTGTCGTCGCCCTTGGCGGACGGATCGGCCTCCAGCGCCTCGGTATCCTTCCAGTCCTTCGGATGGACGACGAGCGTGCCGCTGATCGCCGAATAGCCGATCTTCTGCCCGCCGACGGTGACCGATCCGGTGGAGCGCGTTTCGGTGGGGGCGAAGAGGGTTTTGGCCGCGGGCTTGTCGTCGGCCGCGAGGGCTGCGGCGGGGAGAGCGAGGCTGAGGAGCAGGGCAAGGCAGGCGGATTTCATGGAGCGAAGGGATCGCAGGCGTAACGGCGTCGTGCAAGTCCGCGGTGGCTTCAGGCTCCAAGATCACGCGTCGCCCCGGCTCAAGGCCGGGGTGACGCAGGATTGATTGGATAGCTCAGAATTACCTGTCGTTGGCGCCCTCTTCGGCGGCACCCGCCTCGCCATAAACCCCATCGAGATAATGCCCCGCGAGCAAATAATGCGCCTTCACGGCGGCGGGATGTTCGGCCTGTTGGGCGAGTTCCAGTTCTTCTTCGGCGCGGGCGTAGAGATAGGTCAGGTCACGTTCGGTCGTCGTCATTCACGGCCTCTTGTCGTCGTTTATCGGCTGGAATCGCCCAGGTCTTTGGAAAGGCTGCGATCCCCGCGAAATTTCCAAACCCGCAAAGGCGCGCTTCGATCCGCGCTTTGCCGCATCTGCGAACGGTTGGGCTCTCGATCTTGTCATCCCGGCGGAGGCCGGGATCCACGGGTGCGATCGGCTGCGCTTCCTGTCGTTCCATCTCGACACAATGGATCCCGACTTTCGTCGGGATGACGCATCGAATGGAGCGGCCTCATTCCTTCTTCGGCATCGCGGCATCGTCGGCGGCGGTCGCGCGCTTGTGGGCGTCGCGGCTGGAAATCCGCTCCCAATAGGCTTCGAAGGCCGGGCGCTTGGGCAGGGTGCCGAACATCATGCCCCAGCCGATCTGCGATCCGAAATAGACGTCGGCGGCGCTGAAGCGGTCGCCCGCGACATAATCCCTGCCGGTGATCGCGCCTTCCATCGCATCCAGCACGGCTTCGAAACTGCCGTAGCCGATCGATCCGCTCTTGCCCTCGGGCGGCTCCATGCCGAATGCCTTGTTCGTCACCGCCGCCTCGATCGGGCCCGCGCCGAAGAACAGCCAGCGGTAATAGCTCGCGCGTTCCGGCGTGCCGGAGGGCGGCGCCAGGCCCGCTTCGGGAAAGGTATCGGCCATATAAGCGCAGATCGCCGCGCCCTCGGTGACGACCGCCTTGCCGTGGACCAGCGCCGGCACCTTGCCCATCGGGTTGATCGCCAGATAGGCGGGACTCTTCATCCCCTCGGGCTCCGGACTGCCATAGCCGAGGTATCGCACCTCATAGGGCTGGCCCGCCTCCTCCATCATCCAGCGGGCGATGCGGCCGCGCGACATCGGATTGGTGTAGAGAATCAGTTCGCTCATCGGCCCACTCCCAATTGTTCCTCCCTTTAGCCGAATCGACGGCAAAAGTGAAGAACAAATGAACTTCAGACAGGAACGTTAACGCTATCTCGCCGGGTAGCGCAGCCGTCCCAGAAAGCGGCTGGGGCTGAAGTGGCGGTCGGGATCGGGCTTCATCTGCGCCTTCAGTTTCTCGAAGCGCATCACCCCGTCGATCCGCCGATCGAGGAAGGCGCGCGTGTCGGCATGGTCCTCGCTCGTGTCGTCGAGGAAGGCCATCAGGCAGGCGGCATAGACCCCGCCCAGCGTCAGCCGCTTCGAATAATGGGCGAAGCCGGTCGCGGTGTCGCCGGCCAGCCGCCACATCGCATCGGCCGCGCGCCACCCCAGTTTCGCGGCGGCCACCGCATGGGTCGGCATCGCCAGCACGGCGAGCGCGCGTCGCAGCGCCTCGCGATCGGGTGCCAGGATATCGAGCCGGGTCGCGACCAGCGCGGTGATCCGCTCGCGGATCTTCATCGCCGCCAACCGCTCGGGCGGCAGCGCCTCGGCCATCGCCAGATCGACATGAGCGAACCACGCATCGATCATCGCGACCGCGCCACCGGGGAAGGCGAGGCGCGCACGATCGGCGGGGACCCCGAGCGTCTCGGCGGCAGCGGCCAGCGCCGCCTCGCTCCAGCCGTCGAACGTCGCCTGCGCGGGCAGCAGCGGCGCGAGGGCATCGCGCAGCTCGTCCAGCGTCATGTCGAGGGGGGCGGGTGAGTCGCTCATGCGGGCGAGCCTACGCCACCCTCGGCCGGCGGCAAAGTTTCGGGCTTGCGGGCATCGCGCACCAGCAGCACCGCGATGCCGATCGCGACCGCGCCGATGGCATCGAGCAAGCTCAGCCGCTCGCCATAGAGCGTCCAGCCCATCGCCGCGGCGATCACCGGTTGCGACAGCAGCATCAGCCCGACGACGATCGGCGCCGTCCGCGCGACGCCGTAGAGCATCAGCCCCTGGCCGATCACCTGGCTGCCGATGCTGAGCGCGATCAGTGCGCTCCAATCGTGCGGCCAGAGCGTCTCGCCCGCCGCCTTCGATGCCAGCGCCAGCAACGGCGCGCCGGCGAGGCCGCAGATCGCCAGCGTCGTGATCGGCGGCACCCGGCCCGAGGATCGGTCGATCGCGATCAGATAGACCGTGTAGGCCACACCCGCGCCGAGGCAGGCGAGATCGCCGATGAAATTCTCAGGCGACAGGCTTGCGGATCGGCCGACCAGCAGCACGGCGCCGAGCGCCGCCAGCAGCAGCGCGGTCCACTGCCGCGCCTTGGGCCACTCGCGGATCAGCCAGAAGCCGTAGAGCGGGAAGGTCAGCGCCGCGAGATTGCCGAGCAATGTCGAATTGGCGAGGCGGGTGTGGAGGATGCCGATGTGCCACAGCGCCAGATCGACCGCGAAGGCGACGCCCCCGATCACCACCATCGTCGCCGGACGCGCGGTCAGCACCGGCCGCTCGATCCGCCAGGCGGCGATCAGCAGCAAGGGCAGCGTCAGCGTCAGCCGCCAGAAGCCGGCCGCGACCGGCCCGACCCCACCGTCGACGCGCGCCAGCCGCACGAACCACGGCCCGCACGCCAGCACGAAATTGGCGATCAGCAGCGCAGGCAGCGCGAGGCTGGGGCGAGGCTTGGGGGTGGGCATCGCGGCGGTGCTTAGAGGGAGATGGGCTCGACTAAAACCGCTCATGCTGAGCTTGTCGAAGCATTATCCTTCCCTTTGACCCTCCCGAAGAAGGGCAGCCCTTCGACAAGCTCAGGGAAACGGCATTTCTCAATACCCAGCCACGGTCGCCCCCAGCCGCAGCAGATATTTGTTATATTCGCGCAGCAGCACCGCGAAGCTCGGGTGGCTCTTCACCGGATCGGGCAGGATGTGCAGCCCGTCGCGCGTCATCCGCCGCAGTTCCAGCCGCGCGCGCGGCATGTGCCAGTCGGTCGTGACGAGGCGGATCGATCGATAGTGGCGCGCGTCGATCCAGTCCTTCGCCTCGTCGGCGTTGGAGCGGGTATCGACCGATTCGTTGCCGAGGTCGGTCCGCGCCATCAGCGCCGGGGGGATATGGTAGGCGACCTCCAGCTCGTGCCGCGTCACCTGCCGCGCGACGCCCGAGATCAGCATCCTTTTCGCCTTGCCCTCGCGCAGCACGGCAAGGCCGCGCTGGAGGCGTCCGGGCCCGCCGGTCAGCACGATCACGCCGTCGGTCTCCTCGCCGTCGGCAGGGCCGGGCAGCGTCACGACGAACAGCGCGAAGCCCAATGCCCAGAGCAACGCTGCCGTTGCGATCAGCCGCCGGATCATCGCCGCCGCGCCCAGATCGCAAGCGCCGTCGCCTGCGCCGCCGCGACCGCGATGCCGACGCACAAGGGCGGCAGGCCGGCGAGGATGGCCCAGGCGGACAAGGGGATGCGGACGGCGGTCACCGCCCCAACATCGGCATTCTGAAGCGCACCTGCAATGAACAGGATCGCGGCGAGCCCGAATAGCAGCCCGCCGATCCCCCCGAACAGCGCCTCGCGCAGCGCCGGGCGCCGCACCAGCGCCGCGACCTGAGGCCCGCTCGCCCCCAGCCGATCGAGCAGGGCGAGCGCCTCCTCGCCCCCCACGATCCGTGCCCGCGCCGTCAGGGCCGCGATCAGCGCCATGCCGATGAAGGTCGCGAAGCCGATCCAGCCCGCGATATGATCGAGCGTGCGCAGCAGCGTCGCGAGCGGGGCGAGGGCATCGCCTTCGTGGAAGACCGCGACTCCGGCTTGCCCCGCCAGTGCGCGGCGGAGCGGGTGTTCGTCATGGCCGGGCAGCAATGTCGCGTCGATCATCGCCGGGTGTGTCTCGCCGGGCGCGATCCAGGGCGCCAGATCGCGCGGTGCGACAGCGCGGACGTCGCTTATGTCCCGTCGCTCGCGCAGCATCGCCTGAACCGCCGCTGCCCGCCCGGCCTGCGCCGCAGGATCGCTATCGGCGACCGCGACTGTCAGCGTTCGCGCCATCGTCTCGATCCGCGTCGCCTCGATCCCCAGCACGAAGGCTGCCGCCGCTGCCAAAGTCGCCAGCGCCGCGAGCAAGGCGAACCCCGCCATCGCCGCACCCGTACCGCGGGGATCGAGCAAGGCAGGAAGCCGCGTCACAGCAGCTGCCCCTGTTCGATCCGCAGCCGCCGCGCGGTCAGCCCCGCCGCCCAGCCGGTCATGCGCGCCGTGACCAGCACCGCGCTGCCCAGCTCGGCCAGACGCTCGAACAGCGCGCACACCCGCGCCGCCTCCTGCGCATCGGGCGAGGAGAGGGGCTCGTCCGCGACGACCAGTTCGGGCCGCCCGACGACGGCGCGGGCGATCGCCACCCGATCGCGCTCGCCATGCGACAGCGCTTCCGGGTGCGCGTCGGCGCGGTCGGTCAGCGCCATCCAGTCGAGCAATTCGCCGATCCGCTGATCGGTCTCGCGCTCGCTGACGCCCAGGATCGCGAGCGGCAAGGCGACATTCTCGCGGACACTCAACTGGGGCAGCAGGGGCAGGCCATCGCCGATGAAGCCGATCCGGCGTCGGAGCATCCGCCGCAGCGCTGGCCTGGCCTCGCCGCACTCGACGTCGAACATCCGCAGCCGCCCCCGGCTCGGGCGCAGCGCCAGGGCTGCGAGCCCGGCGAGCGCGCTCTTGCCCGATCCCGCCGCGCCCGAGACGATCGCGATCTGCCCGCGCGCCAGCTCGAAGGAAATGTTCGAAAGCGTCTCGGCCTCCGTCCCGTGACGAAAGCCGATCGTCTCGAAAGCCAGTATCGCCCCCATCGTTCCGGGGGCATCGCATGTCGGTGGGGTCAGCGACAAGTCAGGTGCTTGCCGCACGTCCCACGGCGGCGCTACCAAGGGCGCGATGTTGCTCAATTGCCCGAACTGCCCCGCCGCTTACGAAGTCCCCGATGGTGCTGTCGGCCCGGGCGGCCGCAAGGTCCGCTGCAAGGCATGCGGGACGAGCTGGGTGGCGATGCCCCCGGCACTCGCGCAGACCGCGCCGCCGCCCGTGGCGGAGCCCGCCATCGCCCCGCCGAGCGAATCACCTGTCGTCGAGCCAGAGGCCGCCGATGCCTTCGCGCCCGTCCCGCGCTTCGCCGCGCGCCGATCCCTGTTCCGCGGCCCGGTGCTGCTCGGCCTGCTGGTCCTCGTCGTGCTGCTGCTCGGCATCGCGGTGACCTTGGTCGCCTGGGGGCCGCGTCAGGTCGCCGGTGCGCTGGGTCTGGCCGACAAGCCCGTGCCGCTCGGCATTGCGATCACCACCCAGCCCGATTGGCGGATGATCGCAGGCGGCAGCGAACTCTTCGCCGTCTCCGGCAAGATCTGGAACCCCACCGCGCAGGTGCAGCCGGTTCCGGACATCCAGGCCGAGCTCAAGGACCAGCGCGGCAAGACGGTCTATTCGTGGACGATCACCCGCCCCGTACCCCAGCTCGCCCCCGGCCAGAGCGTCGATTTCGACGGCGCGGCCGTGGATGTTCCCCGCGCTTCGCAAAGGATCGCGGTGAGCTTCGTCCGGCCCAGCGGGCGCTGAATCCCGTCACGCCTGTTGCGGTACCCGATAACCCCTGCTAGGGGCTCGCGCCTGCCAACGCCCCGGCACTCTTCGGGGCCTTTTCATGATGTGCGGTCATGGCGGAATTGGTAGACGCGCAACGTTGAGGTCGTTGTGTCCGAAAGGACGTGGAAGTTCGAGTCTTCTTGACCGCACCATCATAGATTAATCCTTGGAATAGCTGGAGATTTCCCGAGACATCGGGGTCTCTTCGGCTGCCTTGCAAAAATCCGAGACACAGGCTCCGAACGGGGCTAGGGGGCCGCCATGATCAAATCCGCGACCGATGTGATGCGTGACGTCATCGCCGCCGCCGTCATCGATGGCGTGATGGCGCTGAAGGACGGCGCCAAGGGCCTCCCCAATATCGTCGCGCGCGACGTATCCGCGATCCATCCCAACACGTCGGTGCGCGATCTGCCCGAGGGCGTCCAGAAGGCGATCGACGAGAGCGTGCGTACCGCCTTCGCGCGGCTGAAGAAGGAAGGCTACACCGTCGCCGAGAGCGGCAGCGTCCGCCCGCCGATGCGTGCCGATGCGTCGCGCCCGCCCCGTGCCGACGGCCCGCGTGGCCCTCGGCCTGACGGTCTCCGTGGTCCGCGCCCGGGCGGCCCCGATCAGCGTCGTGGCCCGCGTCCCGATGGCCAGCCGCGCCCGAGCGGCCCGCGCGGACCGAAGCGCTAGGCGTTCGGCACCCCGATCAGGCTGATCTGCCGGCCATAGCTCGGCTCGCCACGGTGGGTCGCCCGGCGAAAGCTGAAGAAGCGTTGCTCGTTCGAATAGGTGTCGAGGCCCAGCGCCTCGATCCGGCGTAGCCCCGCCGCCGCCAGCCGCGCCACGACGTAGGCCTCGATATCGAATTGCTGATGGCCTTCGCGGCCGGGCGTGAAGAAGCGCTCGTTCTCGGGATCGGCCTCCTCGAAGCGGCGCGCGAAGCCGTCGTCGACCTCGTAGGACGGCCGCGCGATGCACGGGCCGATCGCCGCCACGATCCGGCCGCGATCGGCGCCGAGACCCTCCATCGCCCTGATCGCGGCATCGGTGACGCCGCCGATCGCGCCCTTCCATCCGGCATGCGCGGCGCCCACGACGCCTGCCTGCGCGTCGGCAAGCAGCACCGGCACGCAATCGGCGGTGAGGATGCCGAGCAGCAGACCCGGCCGATCGGTGGCGAGCGCATCGGCATGCGGGCGCGCGTCGTCGGGGAAGGGCGCGGTCACGGCGATGGCTTCGGCCGAGTGGACCTGATGCAGCGTCACGAGCTTCGCGGCGGGCAGCACGGCATCGGCCGCTCGCGCGCGATTCTCCTCGACGGCGGCCCGGTCGTCGTCGGATCCCAGCCCGACATTCAGGCCCGCGTAGATGCCCGTCGAGGTGCCGCCCTCGCGGCCGAGGAAGCCGTGTGGAAGACCGGCGAGGGCGTTGGCGGTGATCGGCATGATGGTCACAGGTCGAGGCTCCACAGGCGGTCGTCGTCGATCTGGCTGCCGACAGCGAAGGGGGCGAGGCCGATCTCGCGGAAGCCGTAGCGCGCGTAGAAGCGCTTGGCGCGGTGGTTGTCGACGAACACGCTGAGGACGATGCGGGCGGCGCCGTCGATCCGCGCCTGTTCGAGCGTCCAGTCCATCAGCGCCTGCGCGATGCCGGCGCCCTTCCAGCCATCGAGGATGTAGAGCTGCTTGAGTTCGACATCGTCGGCGGTCGAGGGCGGTGGCAGGCCCGCCGAGGTCGCATATTTGGCGAAGCCCACGATCGCATCGCCATCGAGCGCGAGGCGGATACGCCGGTCGGCGCGGCCGATATCGGCGGGCAGGCCGGAGGACCCGAAGGTCTGTTCGAGGAAGGCGTCGAGGTCCTCAGGTTTGTAGAGCGTTCCGAACGTATCGACGAAGCTCTGCCGCGCCATCGCGCCGAGCGCGGAACCGTCCTCGGGCCGGGCGTCGCGATAGGCGATCATCCGAAGCCCGCCGGGCTAGGCCAGCCGGCGGCGCCAACGCCCAGCACCTTGAACAATTCGCCCATCTCCTCGGGGTGGGTCAGGCGGCGGTAGGCGGCGGTGACCTCGTCGGCGCGCTCGGGCGCAGTGCGGGCGAGCTTGGCGGCACGGTCCGACAGTCCGAGCGCAAGCAGCCATTGCCCCTGATCGACCGGGCCGTAGACCTCGACATCCTCCTCCTCGGCCGCCGCGATCAGCGCGCCGAAATCGACATGCGCGGTTAGGTCGCTGCGCCCCGGCCTAGCGAGCGGATCGGCATAGGCATGGGCGTGGATCGCCTGCAGCGTATCCCCCGCCGCGCGCCCGGAGTGGCCGTAATCGATCGCGATCAGCACGCCCCCTTGCCGGGCCAGTCGTTCGCAAAGCTCCGTCATGATCTCGTTTGCCGCCGGCCGTTGCTCGACGACGCTTCCCGGATCGGCGTGGCGCAGGTGGGAGGGAATGGCCCTGTCGGCGGGATCGTCGCCCGGCACCAGTTCGAACCCCTCGACGCCGTTCTTCACCACCCGCTCGCGCCAGCCCTGGATCGTGCGGATGTACTGGCGGATCGGCAGGGCATCGAAGAATTCGTTGGCGACGATCAGCAGCGGGCGATCCTTCGGGAGCGTCGCGATACTGTCGTGCCACTTGGCCTTGGGCACCCGCTCGCGCTGGCAATCGCGCAGCAGCGGTGACGTCTCGACGAAATGGACGGCGGGGCTGAGCTTCGCGACCTTCATCGCCCGCAGCGCATCGGCAGCGAGCGTCCCGCGCCCCGGCCCGAGTTCGACATAGGCGCAAGGGGGGGCATCGGCGCGCTGCCACAGATCGGCGAGGCAGAGCCCGATCACCTCGCCGAACATCTGGCTGATTTCGGGCGAGGTGATGAAGTCGCCGCCCGCGCCGAGGGGATCGCGTGTCGCATAATAATGCGCGTTGGCGAGCCCCATGAAGCGTTCGAGCGAAACGCTCCCGCGCGCCGCGATCAGGGCGGCGATCTCGTCGGTCAGATCAGGCTGCACTCTCGGCGACCGGCGCCGTGACCAGCGGACGCTGCCCGGCGGTAAAGATGAAATAGAGGCCGACAAGGATCATCGGTGCGGACAAAGTCTGCCCCATCGACAGTCCCCAGGGCAGGATGCCGAGCTGCACGTCGGGCTGGCGGACGAATTCCAGGGCGAAGCGCGACAGGCCGTAGCCGACGAGGAAGGTGCCGAGCAGGGTGCCCGGCCGCCAGCGCGCGCGGGTCCGCCAGAACAGATAGGAGAGGACGGCCCCCAGCAGCAGGCCCTCAAGACCAGCCTCGTACAATTGGCTCGGGTGGCGGGGATAGGGGCCCGCGTCGTCGCCCGGAAAGACGATCGCCCAGGGGACATTGTAGGTGATCCGCCCCCACAATTCGCCGTTCACGAAATTGGCGATGCGCACGAGGAAGATGCCGAAGCAGGCGCAGCAGGAGGCATAATCGCAGAAGCGCAGTGCCGACAGGCCGTTGCGCCGCGACACCCAGATCACGGCCAGCAGCGATCCGATCGCGCCGCCGTGGAAGCTCATGCCGCCCTCCCACAGCTTCAGCACCTGCAGCGGGGTTTTCAGCATCCAGGGATCGTAGAAGATGACATAGCCGATCCGCCCGCCGAGGATGATGCCGAGCGTCAGGTAGAAGACGAAATCGTCGGCATGGCGCCGGGCCATCGGCGCGCCGGGCTGCTCGATCAGCTTGGCGAGATACCACCAGCCGAGCATGATCCCGGCGATATAACCGAGCGAATACCAGCGCACGACCAGCGGCCCGATATTGAACGAGGGCGACAGGTGAAGGTCGGTGAACTGGGTGAAGTGCTGGGCGGTGGCAGCGGCGAGGGGCACGAGGCTCATGCGGCGGGGTCTAGCGGAGAGGATGGGGGCCGGCAAACCCCCTCTCGGTCCGTGCCTCCATCCAAGGCGACCGTCATCCCAGCCACGCAGTCGTCATCCCAGCGAAAGCTGGGATCTCCAACGATCGGAGCGGTACGTTTCCTAAAGAGATCCCAGCCTTCGCTGGGATGACGATCAGGCGGGAAGGGGGAGGTCCCGTTCCCGCAACCAGGCCTCCACCTGCCCCCGAAAACGGTCGTTGCCCGCCGCCAGCGCCCGCCCGATCCAATCCATCGCAGCACTGGTGTCGCCCGCTTCGATCAACATCCGGCCATGGTTGAACATGCCGCGGAAATCGCCGCCCTGCGCCGCACGCGCATAGAAGCGGGCGGCCTCGGCCAGGCTCGCCTCGACCACCCAGCCATCTTCATGGAAGCTGCCGATGAAGTTGAGCGCCTTGGGATTGCCCGTCAGGTCCGCGGCCTTGCGGAACAGCGCGAGCGCGCCCGGCAGATCCTCGGGCACGCCTTGGCCCAGGGTCATCAGCGTGGCGAGATTGTACATCGCCCAATCGAGTCCCCGGTCGGCGGCGGCGCGATACCATTCGGCCGCGCGCGCCTTGTCGATGGCGAGGCCCCAGCCGAGATCGTAGCAGCGGCCGACCATGTTCATCGCCATGACGTGGCCCTGCACCGCCGCCTTGTAGAACATGGCGACCGCGGCCGGCTCGTCCTTCGCGCAGCCCGCGCCGTCGAGCAGCATCTGCGCATAGACCGCCTGCGCCTCGGCGACCCCGGCCCTGGCCGCGGCCGACACGAAAGCGGCCCGCTCTTCCGGCGGGCCGCTCAGCCGGCGGGCGATCTCGTCCGCCGGCATCGCGTTCAACACGTCGAGGATGAGGCCCTCGCTCAATATTTCACGCTCAGCGTCGCGAGGGCCGAACGGCCCGGCGCCACCTGCGCATAGTGGTTGGTGAAGATGCGATCGTAGTAGCGCTTGTTGGTGAGGTTCAGCACGTTGACCCGCAGGTTCATGTGGCTGTTGATGTCCCACGAGGCGTTGGCGTCGAAGCGCGTCCAGCCGGGCACGCCGCGGGCGATGATCTTGGTGATCTGGCTGACCGTCACCACGCCCGCCGCAGTCTGCGTCGCCGCGCGATCGTCGGAGAAATTGCCGTAGACGCGGCTCTGGTAGATCGCGCCGCCGCCGATCTTCACGCCCTTCAGCACCTCGTAGTTCGTGAACAGCGTGGCCGAATGCTTCGGCGTCTGCGGGAAGGGGCGACCGGTGTTGACCGAGGTCACCAGCACCGTCTTGGCCGCCTGGGTGCCGACCGCCGCGGCGGTCAGTGCGGTGAAGCCGCCGTCCTGGATGATCGCATCGATGTAGGTGTAGCCGCCGAAGATGTTCCACTTGGGTGTCACCTGGCCGTTGAAGCCGAACTCGACGCCCTGCGACCGCTTCTTGCCGATATATTGGATATTGTTGTTGTCGCCGGTGACGCGGGCGTTCGCGGTGATCGAGCGGAAGACGTCGAAGGTCAGCGAGAGCTGCTCGTCGAACAGTGCCGCCTTGGCGCCGATCTCGTAGGATCGGGTCTTTTCCACCTTCAGCGTGTTCGGATCGACCGTCGCGGACGGCGCATTGCCTTCCAGGCCCTCGCCGAGCGTGGTGTTCGGCGGCGTCGCCGCTGTCGAGAAATTGGCGTAGACGCTGGTGTTCTTCGTCGGCTTGTAGACCGCGCCGGCCTGGTAGCTGACCGGCTTGTCGCGGCGGGCGAGGCTCAGGCGCTGGGTGGCGGCGAAGGCGAGCGGCAGCGTCAGCTTGCTGCGGAAATCGTCATAGCGCAGGCCCAGATTGACGATCAGCGGCTCGGCGATCGTGATCGAGTCGAAGGCGTAGAGCGCCATCGTCTTCCCCGTCGTGATCGTGTTCACCTC
>Ga0164294_10004196_pt1 | contig 12644 bp, 9 predicted proteins | sample GEODES005metaG_FD_111479 | JGI IMG/M metagenome (GOLD analysis project Ga0164294, IMG submission 111479) | Oligotrophic lake water microbial communities from Sparkling Lake, Wisconsin, USA - GEODES005 metaG | ecosystem: Environmental > Aquatic > Freshwater > Lake | place: USA: Sparkling Lake... | reverse complement strand
CCTTAGCGACTTGCTCCAGCGTGGGCAGCAGGTCACGGATGTTGCTGATTTTCTTGTCGTACAAGAGCACGAAAGGGTTGTCCAGCAAAGCGGCTTGCTTTTCGGGGTTGTTGATGAAGTAGGGCGACAGGTAGCCGCGGTCAAACTGCATGCCTTCGACGATGTCGAGTTCGTTGTCCAGCGATTTGCCGTCTTCTACGGTAATCACGCCTTCTTTGCCGACTTTGTCCATGGCCTTGGCGATGATGTCGCCGATGCTGGAGTCGCTGTTGGCAGAGATCGAACCCACTTGGGCGATTTCTTTGGTCGTGGTGGTGGGCTTGGAGGCTTTCTTCAGCTCTTCGATCAGGGCGTGGACCGCCTTGTCGATGCCGCGCTTGAGGTCCATGGGGTTCATGCCAGCGGCCACGTATTTCATGCCTTCGTGCACGATGGCCTGGGCCAGCACAGTTGCAGTCGTGGTGCCGTCGCCAGCGTTGTCAGAGGTTTTGGAAGCCACTTCCTTGACCATCTGCGCACCCATGTTTTGCAGCTTGTCTTTGAGTTCGATTTCCTTGGCCACGGACACGCCGTCCTTGGTCACGGTGGGGGCGCCGAAAGAGCGCTCCAACACCACGTTACGGCCCTTGGGGCCGAGGGTCACTTTGACCGCGTTGGCCAAAATGTTCACGCCTTCAACCATGCGTGCGCGGGCTTCGCCGCCGAAAATTACGTCTTTTGCTGCCATGTTAGGACTCCAGAAATTTTAATAAATTACAAAACTTGTTGTTGGGGAAGAAAGCGTAGCGAGCGGTTCGTAGGCTAGGCGGACGGAGCGCAGCAACCGGAACGTACTTCTGTACGTGAGGATTGCGAGCACCGCCCAACGACGCATACGGGCCGCGCAGTAGCTTTATTTCTCAACAACAGCGAAGAGGTCGTCTTCTTTCATTACCAACAGCTCGTCGCCGTCGACCTTGACGGTCTGGCCGCTGTATTTGCCAAACAAGACGCGGTCGCCGACCTTGACGGTCAATACCGCGAGTTCGCCCTTGTCGTTGCGCTTGCCGGGGCCTACGGCCAAGACTTCGCCTTGGTCAGGCTTTTCAGCAGCGTTGTCGGGGATGTAGATGCCGGAGGCGGTTTTGGTTTCGCTTTCGACGCGTTTAACAATCACGCGGTCTGCCAATGGGCGCAGTTTCATAGGGATCTCCTTGGGTTTGAAACAGGTTAAAGGCCGCAAGCCCCGCAAGGGGCCAGCGGCGGTGAGTGAGAGGGGGTGTGTTGTTAGCACTCAACCCCTTCGAGTGCTAATGATAAGGCCATTTCGCCCGGTTTCAAGGGTCGGTGATGGTGATTTCCTGCCGAACGACCCCGCCAGCGGTCACAAATCGAGCGCCGGGCGCAGCTTGTCCCTGGGCAGGTAGCGCCAACGGCCCAGAAGCACCGAGGATAGCGCTGCGACCGCTGCGACTGCCAACACCATGCGCCAGGGCGTTTGCCACGCCCCGTCATAGGCGCCAAACATGCTGGCTTTGAGGCCTTGGACCACCCAGGTGATGGGCAGCCAAGGGCTCATGGTGGCAAAGAAGCTGCCACTGAGCTCCACCGGCAGCACGCCGCCCGAAGACGATAGCTGCACCGCCAGAAAAATCATGGCCAGCGCCTTGCCGGCGTCGCCCAGCACCCGGGTGAGGGCGCACACCACGAGCAAAAAAGTCATACTTGCTGTAACCACGGTGCAAGCCAGTGCCGCCGGGTTGGAGACACGGATGGCGAGAACGTAAAAAATACACAGCAATACCAGCAAGCTTTGCACTAGCACCACGCACAGGGGAAACGCAATTTTCCCCAGCATGCGCGCCACCGGGTGGTAGCGCACGGCCGATGAGGGCAAGACCCGCAGGTTGATGAAAAAAGCGGCAATGCCTGCGCCCAACCACAGCGCCGCCGGAATGACGTTGGCGGCGAATGCGCTGCCACTGTTTTCCACCACCGCAGCCATCTCCATCACCGGTTGTACTGAGTTGGCCAGCCCTTGGGCGCTGCCCTCTGGCGGGTCGACGGCGCCAGGCAAGGCGCCGGTCAGCAGCTCGGTGCCAGCGCGCAGCGCGCCGCTGGCACCGCTTATCTTCTCGGTCGCCTGTGCCAGCGCGTTGTTGGCGCGTGCGAGTTCGGCTGCACTCTCGCTCAGGGTGTTGAGTTGGTTGTCCTCGGGTAGCTTATTGACTATGGCGTGCAGGGCCTGGTTCATGCTGCGCACCCCGGTGGATAGGGTCGTGACGCCACCGCCCAACTGGCCCGCGCCCTCGCTTAGTTTTTGGTGTGCCCCAGCGGCGGTTTGCAAGCCCTTGTCGAGCTGGTCCATGCCCAGTGCCGTTTGGGTGATGGCGTCGCGCACGGCCGGGCGCATGAGGATGCTGTTGTCGGCCTCGTCCTTGAACGCGGCAATGCCAACCGACAGCTCATGGCTGCCGTTCTGCAGGGCTTGCAAGGCCTTGTCCATTTCGAGGTGAGCGGCTACCAGCGCTTCGGTTCCCGCGTTAAGCGCCGTGAGTTCTGAGTTGCGGGGTCGGCGTGCGTCTAGGCTGTGCAAGCCTGCGCCCAATTGTTTGACGCCGGCGTTGAGTTGGCTGACGCCGTCTGCCAGCCGGGCGGATTCACCGCTCAGTAATTTGGCTCCTATGGCTGCTTTGGAGGTGCCACCGGTGAGCTCGGAGGCTGCTTGGTGCAGATGGGTTGCACCTTCGCGCAGGCGCTCCACACTGTTTTTGGAACCTGCCGCGTTAAGCAGCACCAGCGCCCAGCGTTGTTCGTTAAGACTCTCGTTGACCTTGTGGCCGAGCTCCACCGCAAACAGCTGCGCGATGTGCGCGGCTTCGTAGTTATTGCCCTGGGAGGCAACCACCACCAGCTTGCCTGCGCCCGGTTTGGCGCCGGGCAGTGCGTTGGAGCTGAAGTCCGGCGGAATGATCAGGGCAAATTCCAAAGTGCCCTCGCGCACCAGCTTGCGCGCAAGCTCAGCTGAATCCATGCGGCGGTAGCCAAAGCGCCCAGACAGCTCCAGGTTGTCGACCAATTCACGACCCATGTTGACGTTTTGATCCCGGTAGATCAGGCCGCTATCAAGGTTGACCAGCCCCACCTGCAAGGCCGAACTATTGGCGCCCGGGTCCCAGACGCTTGAGAGGTAAATCACCATGTACAAGGCCGGAATCAGGCTTACCGCCAGGGTAGCCAGTGCCGGCTTGTAGCTGCCACGGAAAAACCGCGCCTCCAGGCATATGAGCAAACGGATTTGGCGCAGCAGGGCCCCAAGGCGGCTACTGCGCGCGCGGCGCACCAAAGTGCTTGCCACCGCAGGGGCGTGGGGTACGGGCATCAGCAGCTCGGGTTCGCTGGGCAGAGGTCGGCTCAGGCACCGAAAAACTGCTGCAGCGCACCGACCCAGCGCCCTTGGGCGCAGTAGCCGTGCCAATGGGCTAGTGCATGGCCGGGACCGGCGTACACCCAGTGGCTCGTAGGGGACTCCTTGGGCCGCAGGCGCTTGGGCTCGGCCTGCATCACGGCATGCAGGTTGCGCGCTAGGGTACGGCTGTCCTGCTGCACAAAAAATACCTCGGGGTGGCTGGTGCTGCGCTCATACGGGTCGGTCAGTACGCCAGGGGCGTTGCCAATTTCGTGCGATGGCTGCATATTCAGGCCGCTGTTTTGCACCCAGGCCGACGTGGCGTGGGAGAGCCGCAGCAGCGGTACATCGCAGGCCAGACGTGCGCCGTTGGCCAGCACCACGTCGTCGCGCGTGAGGCTGGCCACGGGCTCATACAGCACGGTCACGCGCTGGGTCCGCAAAATGGCGAGCATGCGCTGGTGCATAGCCTCGGGGTAATCGCGTTGAGTCGCTTGCGGCCAGGCGATCCAGGTGACTGCAGCCGTTGGCATGCGCTGGCGCACCGCCAGCGCCAACTCGAAACCGTCCAAACCGTCGCCGATGACCGCAATGCGCAATGCGCGCTGGCGCCCGAGCTCGCAGACCTTGGGCCACAGGCCGACAAAGCCTTCTAGCGGCGGCACAAACAGGCCGTGCGAGCGGGCGCCGGGCATCGCTTCCTCAATCGCTTCGCGCCGGGGCTGGGGTCCGATGTTGACGGACAGCACGTCATAGTCGAGCACGGTTCCGTTGTCCAGCAGCACGGTGCGCGAGGCGGCGTCCATGGCGCGACCCTGGCGACCGGTCCAATGCACGTCCGCCGTCTGCAGCAGCACCTCTAGGTCGGTCAAGCAGTCTTCAAAGGCCAAGGCATTGGCTACGAATGGCGCGAGCTTGCGTGTTTGAAACAACTGGGCGTGCTGGGTCAGCAGCGTGATGTGGGCGTGGGGCAGCTTATTTTTGTGCAGCGACTTCAAAAACCGCAGGTGAGCCGACCCGGCACCCCAGAGCAGCAAGCGCACGGGCCTGCGGTAGGAATGGGGCTCAGTGCGAACGTTGGCCTCGGAAGTATCGGTGGCCTGCGTCGCGGGGCTGGGCTGCAGCTCGGGTTCAACAGTCATGGCGCTATTGTTCCACGATCGGTTCCACGATCGCAATCGGCGCCGCCCCTGGTGCGTAAGGCTTCACGCGCCCGATCACGCAGGCCTGTGCATAGCCCTGGGCGCGCAGCGCAGCAATGCAGGCAGCTGCGTGGTCTGCCGGCACGCCAGCGAGCAGGCCGCCGGCCGTTTGGGGGTCCAGCAGTAAGGCTATAAAGGCGCGCTGCTGCGGCGTGCGCGGCTTCGCGTCAGGCCCGAGCCAGCGTTGCGCCGACTGGGCATTGGCACCGTGCAAAGAGCTGGTCAGGCCCGCGTCCAGGCATTCCAGGGCGCCGTCGAGCACGGGTAAGGCCAGCAGATCGAGTCCGGCGCCCACGCCCGAGGCCTGCACCATTTCGGCCAAATGGCCCAACAAACCAAAGCCGGTCACATCCGTGCAACAGCGCGCGCCGTGCGCAGCCAAGGTGGCAGCAGCAGCCTGGCTGGACTGGTCCATGCCGCGCAGCGCCGCCTGCACCCAGCGCCCGCGCGCCCGGCCCAGGCCATGGGCCGCAAATACGGTGCCGGTGCCCAAGGGTTTGGTCAACACCAGCACATCACCCGCTTGCAGGCCGGCTTTGCGCAGCAGGGCGCGCGGCTGGCCCTGGGCGTCCACATCGATCAGGCCGTTGATGGCAAAACCCAGGGCCAGTTCCTGGCCTTCGCCGGTGTGGCCGCCCACCAGCGTGCAGCCTGCGGCGTTGAGCACTTCGACTGCGCCGGTCATCATCTGCGCCAGACACGCCTGCGTTTGGCGGTCTATGCCGGGGGGCACGGTGGCAATGGCCGTTGCAGTGTGGGGCTGCGCGCCCATGGCAAAAACATCACCCAATGCGTGGTTGGCTGCGATGCGGCCGAACAGGTAGGGGTCGTCTACAAAAGCGCGAAAAAAGTCTACGCTTTGTACTACTGCCTTGCCTGCAGGCACCCGCACTACGGCGGCGTCGTCGGGCGCGTGCAGGCCAATCAGCACATCGGCGTTGGCCAGCGGCTGCAAGCCCGCCAGCGCCTTGGCCAAGACGCTGGCGCCGACCTTGGCGCCACACCCGCCGCAGCGCATGGCCTGGGCGGCCTGAGACTGCAGCGCCTCCTGTGCGCTGAGCCCCGTCACGCTGGCAGCTTGCACACCGCCAAGGGCCCTGCTGCCCATGCCCGGGGCGCCAAGATCGGTAAAACGGCGCATGAAACGCCGGTCGATGTGGTCTTTCCAGCGCCACACCCAGGCCCCGGCAAAGCCCAGTGCCCCGCGTGAAGCCACGGCGTAGCGGTCGCCGGTGCTGATCAGCGCCAGCCAGCGGGTTTGCGCGCGGTAGGGCTGCAAGGTCTGGCCCGTGAGCGCGCGGCGCAGGTTACGCGCCAGCGGCATGCCCATGCGTACGGCAAAAACCCCGGCTTTTTCCAAGCTACGGTTGTCCAGGCTGGCCACGTCACCGGCGGCAAATATGCGCGCGTCGCTAATCGACTGCAGTTGCGCATTCACCCGCACGCAGCCGGCCGCGTCCAGGGCCAGGCCCGTGCCCTGAAGCCACGTGCCGCCTGCGGCCTGGGTGACCCAAAAAACCGCGTCCGCTATGTGCCACTGGCCATCCGCGCTGCGCAGACCCTGGGTGTTTACGCTTTGTATTCGCGTGTTCAGGTGCACGTCCACCCCGCGCTGGCGTAACACTGCGGCAAACTTGCGTTGCACGCCGGTGTTGTGCGTTGGCAACACCGAAGCAGTGGCCGAAAAAAGCGAAAACTGCGGTGCGGGCAGTGCACCACCGAGCGCCTGGGTTTCGGCGCGCAAGCGGTATTGCATGGCCAGCAGCAATTCCACGCCGCCCGCCCCGGCGCCCACCACCGCTATGTGGCGTGGGCCCCGGCCAGCGCGCACCGCTGCCAACAAGGTAAGCCAACGCTGGTTGAACGCGGCAATGGGCTTGACGCTGACCGCGTGCGTGTCGGCGCCCGCGATGTGCGTGGTGTGGGGTGTGGAGCCGGTGTTGATGGACACCAGGTCATAGTCCAGCGGCGGGCGGTCTGCCAGCAGCACCTGGCGCCGCTCGCGGTCCACACCGGTGACCTGGGCGCGCACAAAGCGTGCACCGGCAAACACGCACAGGCGCACCAGATCCAGGTGCACCGCATCAAAGTCGTAGTGCCCGGCCACATAGCCCGGCAGCATGCCCGAGTACGGCGTGTGCGCATCGGTGCAAACCAAGGTGATGCGCAGCCCGGCCAGGGGTCGCATGCCATAAGCCCTGAGCACTCCTACATGACTGTGTCCGCCGCCCACCAGAACCAGGTCGCGCAGGATGGGGTGAGCGGCTGCTTGCATGGGCTTGATTGTGGCGCCGCGCCTCAGCCCCGGCGCCAGCTATGAAAACGCCGCGTCCAGCGCAGCAAGACTGCCGGTGTGTGCTGGCGCCGCCAAACGCCAGCGGCGTATTTATTGGCCTCTGACAAAGTGGGGTAGCTGTGCACTGCGCCCAGAATGGCAGATACCCCCAGGCCCTGGCCCATGGCCAACACCCATTCGGCCAGCAACTCGGCGCCTTGCGGCGCAACGATGGTCACGCCCAGAATGCGGTCTTTGCCCGGCACCGTGAGCACCTGCACGAAGCCCGTGGGTGGCGCCGCACCAGCGCCGCTATTGCACAGCGCGCGGTCCAGGTCGGCCAGGTCGTAGCGGCTGGTCTCATAGGCCACACCCTGGCGCAGCGCCTGTTTTTCATTGAGTCCCACCCGCGCTACCTGGGGCTCGACAAAGGTGGCGCTGGGGATGGCCCGGTAGTCCACCCGCGTGCGCCAGATGTCGCCAAACAAGGCGTTCACCGAGGCGTACCAGGCCTGGTGCGCCGCCGTGTGGGTGAACTGGTAGGGCCCGGCCACGTCGCCCGCTGCGTAAATGTGGGGGAACACCGTTTGCAGGTAGTTGTCGGTTTGCACCGTCTGGTCTACGGCCAGGCCCAAGGCTTCCAGGCCATAGCCGCTCAGGCGCGCTTTGCGACCCACGGCGCAGACCAAGAGGTCAAACGCCAGCGTGTGCTGCTGCCCGGCGTGCTCCAGCAAAACGGTTTTTTCCCGCGCAGGGTCGGCGCCCTCCCAGGCGCAGCGCAGCGCCCGGTGCGCCGTTTTCACCACCACACCGTCGGTCGTAAGCGCCTGCTGCACCAGGGCGCAGACCGCATCGTCTTCGCGCTCTAGCAACTGCGGGGCGCGCTCGACCAGTGTGACGGCAGCGCCCAGGCGCGCAAAGGCCTGGGCCAGCTCGCAACCCACCGGACCGCCGCCCAATACCGCGATGCGCCGAGGCAGCGCGCTGCACTGCGCGAGTTGCTCCCACAACGTGTCGCTGGTGGCAAAGCCCACATCTTGCAGCCCCGGTAGATCGGGCACGATGGGTTGGGCGCCTGCGGCAATCACCACGCTGCGGGTGGTGATGCGTTGCACGGCACCGTCGGCGCCGCGCACCTCCACGGTCCAAGGGTTGAGCAGGCTGGCGTGGCCTTGCAGCACCTGCACACCCAAGTCGGTATAGCGCTGCACGCTGTCGTGCGGGGCGATGCGCGCAATGACCTCGTTCACGCGGCGCATAACCGCGACAAAGTCGATTTGCGGCGGATCGCTCAACACGCCAAACTGCGCCGCGTTGCGCATCTGGTGCGCTACCTGGGCGCTTTGTATCAAGGCCTTGCTGGGCACGCAGCCCACGTTGAGGCAGTCGCCGCCCAGCGTGCGGGCTTCTATCAAGGTGACTTTGGCCTGGGCGGCAGCGGCGATGTAAGCCGACACCAAGCCGCCAGCACCGGCGCCAATGACCACCAGGTTGCGGTCAAAGCGCCGGGGTCGCTGGCTGCGCCAGGGCGCCAGTACACGGCGCTGGCGCCACCACTGCAAACCCCGGCGGCTGGCCCACGGCAGCAGCGCAAACACGGCGCCGAGCGCCACCAGAGCGGCCCCCGTGCGTGGGTGGAGCACGTCTGCGCTTGACTGCAAAGCCGCCAGTTGTGTGCCCGCATGGACAAACAAGACCGTGCTGGCCAGCATGCCGGCTTGGCTGACCACATAAAAAGTGCGTGCGGGCATTTTTGTTAGGCCCATGGCCAGGTTGATCAGGCCAAAGGGCACCAGCGGAATCAGGCGCAGGCTGAGTAAATACATGGCCCCCTCGCGCGTCAGATGGGCTTGCATGGCCATCGCACGCGGACCCATGCGGGCGTGCACCAGGTCGCGCAGCACGTAGCGCGCCAATAAAAACGACAAGGTTGCGCCCAGGCTGGAGGCAAAAGACACCAGCACCAAGCCCCATCCAAAACCCAGCAGCGCACCCCCGGCCAGCGTGAGCACCGTAATGCCGGGCAGGGACAGACCCGCGCACACCAGGTAGAGCGCAAAAAAGCCGGCCCGTACCGCCCAGGGCGACTTTGCATGCCAGTCCAGCAGCTGCGCCTGCTGTTGTTGCAGCGTCGATAAGTTCAGCAGCGGCGTGCTGTCGCTGACCCACAGCCAGGCCAGCCACAACAGCATTGCCAGCAGGCACAGCAGCGCCAGTTTCCGGGCTGGCGGGGCTTTAGCCATGCGCTGGGCCTGCGGGCGGGCGCAAGGGCGATTCAGAGAAAGCGCGTATTCCCCAGGCCACCCGCGTTGCCACCGTGACTGCGCACAGCGCCGCAAAGCCATAGGCCAACACGGGAAAGTGCGCCGGCCACAGCGCCATGGCGCAAAACACGGCCAGGGTCTCGGTGCCCTCGGTCAGGCCGCCTAAAAAGTAAAACGACTTGTGGCTGGCCGTGGCCGGGGCGAGCCCGCGCTTGGCCGCCAGCACCGCAAAGGCCAGAAAGCTGCTGCCCGTGCCCACAAACGCGGCCAGCAATACGGCGGCGGGCAAGGCGTTGGCCTGCGGATCGGCCAGCGCGAAAGCCAGCGGCACGCTGGCATAAAACACAAAGTCCAGGGTGATGTCCAAAAAGGCCCCCAGGTCGGTGGCCCGGGTTTGCCGCGCCACCGCGCCATCGAGTGCATCGAAACTGCGCGAAAGCGCCATCAGCGCCAGGCCAAGGTGGTACTGCCCGATGGCGATGCTGGCGCTGGCGCACAGGCCCAGGGCCAAGCCCAGCCAGGTCAGCGTATTGGCGCCCACCCCGGCGCGCGCCAGCGGGCGGGCCAGGGTGTCAACCAGAGGGGCGATCAGGCGGGTAGCGAAACGGTCAAGCATGGTCGGATTGTCGGCCCAGCACCGTTAGACGCGCCGGGTCGGCGATGTCCGCCGGGTCGTGGGTGACCAAAATGGCAGCGATGCGGCGCTGCGCGATGGCACCGAACACCTGCTCACGCAGACGCTGGCGCAGCGCTGTGTCAAGTTTGGAGAAGGGCTCGTCAAGCAAGATGGCCACCGGATGCGCCAACAGCGCGCGCGCCAGCGCTACCCGCGCACGCTGGCCGCCCGAGAGGGTTGCCGGGTTGGCCTGTGCATAGGCTGCCAGTTCCACGTCTGCCAGCGCCGCCATGGCCTGTTGGCGGCGCTGCGCCTGGGGCCCGGGGCGCACGGCAAACAACAGGTTTTCCAGCACGCTGAGGTGGGCAAACAGCAGGTCGTCTTGCAGCAGCAGGCCCACTGCGCGCTGGTGCGTGGGCAGCGTGTCCAGGCGCCGGCCATTGACGTGCACCGTGCCCTCGCATCGCATGCCCGGATCCAGTGTGCCGCAGATGGCCGCCAGCAGGCTCGATTTCCCTGAGCCGCTGGAGCCCATGATGGTGTGCACGCAGCCCGCGGGCACCGATAGGTGCAGGTCGCTGAGCAAGGTAGACGTCGGTGTTTGCAGGCGCTGCAGCGACAACTGCAGACCCAGGAACGGCGTCGCGATGGGGTCCATGCTAACGGCCTTGCACGGCCAAACCGGCGCTGCTATGCCTTGGGGTCATCCAGTGGCGCGGCCGTGCCACCCAGGCTGCAAATCCAAACACGGCCGCAGGCAGCAGCCACAGCAATGCGGCGTATGCGGCCATCAAAGGCCGCTGGCCGCCGCCCGACAGCGCAAGGGCTTCGGTGCCCACAGTGGTGTAGCGCCCTGCGCCCACATACAGCGTGGGCAGGTACTGCGCCACGCTGACGGCAAAACCCACGGCAAAAGCGGCAGCCAGTGCGCCACGCAATAGGGGCAGCTTCACGCGCCAGACAAACGCCCATGGGCTGCAGCCCAGGGTGGCCGACATCGCGCCCAAGCGCGGATCGAACCCGCTGTAAGGCCCGTGCAGCACCAGCGCCACATAAGGCAGCGCGCAGAGGCTGTGCGCCAGCCACAGGCCCCAGGCGCTGGCGTCTATGCCCCAGTCCAGCGCCAGGCGGTGCAAACCCAGCGTCCACAGCACGCCAGGCAAGGCCAGGGGCAGGTAGACCAAGGCCCAGGCCCGCTGCTGCCAGCGCGCGGGTGCGCATTCAAACCAGGCCACGCACCACAGCACCGCCGCAGCCGCGCTGGTCATGCCCAGCCACACGGTGGTACCCACCGTGCCAGCGCTTTGGACCACCTGGCCCCAGGCCTCCAGGCTCCAGGCCTGCGGCCACAGATCGGGGAAAGGCCACAGGCTGGCCACGCTGGCCCAGGCCAGTGCCGTTACCACAGCCAAATAGGCGCCGTGCAGCCCCGCTCTGGCGATGGTGGCATTGAGCTCCCGCCCTGCGCTCCGGTGCGGGGCGTCGCCCCGGTCGGAGACGGGACCAGGGCGGGGACCCCGGCTCCAGCGCGGACGTAACCAGTGCGTCGTCAGCAAGCTCTGCGCCCCAGCGCCCAGCGCCACCACCACCGCCAGCACTGCCGCCAGCAGCCAGGCCGCAGCGGCGCCTCGGGCGTTGTTGGCCGGGTCAGCGTCTTGCAACCATTGCCAGGCCAGCACCGCCAGTGGCGGGGGCGTGGTCGGTCCAATCACCAGAGCCACGTCAACCACCCCGATGTTGTAGGCCAGCACCGCCACCAAGGGCGCCAGCATGCGGGGTCGCAGTTGCGGCCAGGCCACGCGCCACCAGGCGTCGGCAGCGCTGTAGCCCAGGGTCTGCGCCAAGCGCAGTTCCAGGCCCATGCGGCGTGCTACGTCGGGGCGCTGCAGGTGGGCCGCAGCAGCCCAAAGCAAAAACGCCACTTCCTTGAACACCAGCACCGCGATCAGCCCCAGGCCCCAGGGGTCTTGGGTGCTGCGCCAGGCCGGCGGTGTGTCCAACACCAACCCCCGTGCGCTGGCCAGGGGCGCTAGGGCTGCAGCAGCCAAGCGCACCAGAACCCCGCTGGGGGCGAGCAAGATAACCGCACCGATTGCAAAGGCGGCGTGTGGCAGCGCCAGCATGGCGGGCAGGCGGCGCACCAGGGCGGCCCAGCGCAGGCTGCCAAAGTGGGCCGCCAATAGCCAGGCCGCGCCGAACCAAGCCACGGCGGTCGCAGCCACACCGGTCCAAACCGCCATCCATAGCGCAGGGCGGGTTTGCACGTCCATGGCCAGACTCGACCAGCCCGTGGCGCTGCCCGCTGCCAGCAACGCGCCGGTCAGGCTCCACGCCCAGGGAAGGCCCACGCTCAGCGCCAATGCCAGCGCTGCGAAGCGCAGTTGAGGGACCAAGGGTTTGGCGCTTGTGGGTGCGCTCAAGGTGGGCTGCCGCTGCTGTGGCGCTGCTGGTTGCACCGGGCGTGGCTGATGGCCAGATTGTCCAGGTGGCTGCTGCCGCCCTGGCTCAAGGCTTGTATGTGCTCCAGCGTCGCGTCCTCGCGCGCCACGTGCTCAGTGCAAACCCAACAGGGCACCACCCCATGCAGTTGGCGGGCTATGGTTTTGTATATCTTGTCGCGCGTCAGCGCCAGTCGGCTCACATCAGCGCCTCAGAGGCCGCAGGGTCCGGGCCTGCCTGTCAAAGCCTGGTAAAAATATCTGCCGCATGGGCCACGGTTTGGGCAATGTCGGCGTCGCTGTGCGCAGCGCTCATGAAACCGGCTTCGTACAGAGCCGGGGCAAAGTACACCCCGCGCTCGAGCATGCCGTGGAACAGGGTGTTGAAGCGGGCGTTGTCCGTGGTCATCACTTTTGCGTAGTTTTGCGGCAGATCGGGGAACAAGAAAAAGCCAAACATG
>Ga0164294_10004194_pt1 | contig 12645 bp, 14 predicted proteins | sample GEODES005metaG_FD_111479 | JGI IMG/M metagenome (GOLD analysis project Ga0164294, IMG submission 111479) | Oligotrophic lake water microbial communities from Sparkling Lake, Wisconsin, USA - GEODES005 metaG | ecosystem: Environmental > Aquatic > Freshwater > Lake | place: USA: Sparkling Lake... | reverse complement strand
CATAAAAAGTCGATAAAACTATTAAATCAACAAGAGAAAAAGATGTATAAAAAAGTGAGAGAATCTCTCAAAAAGTCAATAAAACTTGGCGAAAAAAATAATAAAAAAACAAGAAAGGAAGAACTTAAGTTAAGAAAAATACAGAGTAAAAGTGGAGAATATATAGAATTTATGAATGATGATATTAAAGAAATTATAAAGAATAAACAGAATGAATTAGACGAAAAGTTAAAGAATGCTGAATCCGAAGTAGATGAAAAAGAAGAAGAGGAAGAACGAAAGAAGGAGGAAAAACAAAAAGAAAAAGAAGAAAAAATGAAAGAGAAGCAAAAAGAAAAAGAAGAAAAAATGAAAGAGAAACAAAAGAAAAAATAAATAGATTTTTATCAATTCAACTTTTTTCTAAAATTACATTACCATTTAGAGCATATACTAATGCTTCATATAGACGCATTTCTTCTTTTTCTGTAAAAGACGGATATCCTCCATATGAAACAAGTGAACCTTTACTCCATCGTAATTGTTTTATTTTTTCATTCGCATCACATACTTCATTTTTCATACTTGTAATTTTTATTTGAAATCCCCCTTCGCACCTATCTAAATATTCCAAACTCTCTTCTTCTTGAAGTTTATTGGAATTATAATGAACAGTTATTTTTTCCAATGTAGATTTATCAATCGATGTAACATTTACTTTAATAGGCATTATATAACTAAATAAATATACTAAATAATCTTTAAACCATTGTTTCTTATTTAAAACTCGTTCAATTTAGAGAGAATATCTGAAATAATATATAAATACATGGAATCAATCGATAAATTAACACTTGAACTTCTTACAAATAAAACCCATTATAAAAGGTATTTAGAAAAAGAAGAACCGAAGAAATATCACGAACATCAAGAATATTTAGATAAAATCCAAAAATATAAGCATAAAATGTTGAATCTCTCAAAAGAGTTTTTAGAGAATCCTGAAAAAATGTTTAATACAGAAATGAATGAAATGTTTAAGATATATTCTAAAACAATGATTCGATATATTGAATTAAAAGAGATCGAACGAGAGAATTTATATCATAAAGACGAAGAATCGGATGATGAAGAAATACTTTTTGATTCTGAGAAAATGGAATCAACAAATCCTATCCCTACTTTAGATATATTTTCATTAGAGGAAACTATTCCTCGTATAGACGAAAAGAATTCCTATTGGGGAAATAATATTATAAAAAAGTAAAACTGCCTATAAAATTTGCCAATCTAAATTTTATAGGGATATAATAGATAGGTTATCCAAGATAGTAAATGTTTTACCCGTCAGGAAGAAAAATCAGAGATATAAGAAAAACCATACGTACACGACATATAAAATATAATAAAAGACGTACACGTAAAGTAAAAATACAAAAACAACGTAGAGTTTTAAAAGTTCCGACTCATCCAATATATCAAATGAATTGTAGTCCAGCTGTAAAAGGTAAAACAGTTTCAGAAACTAGTTGTTTAACGCCTAAACTACTGATAGATATTAAAAATAAATATAATGAAGACCATCCTTCGGATAGTATTTTAACAAAAGATCCGAGAGAAATATGGTTCGAACTTCATAATCGACTATTAAAAGAAGGGTGTAAAAAAGAAGATTGTTGGTTAAAAGAACTCGGTAATTCATCTCTCCAAAAACAAATAAAAGAACAGGTATTCGCACCCGATATGCCTCCAGAATGGACGTCCAATCCAGATGAGTGGCTTTCAAATTTTGATATACATAACGTTCTCGTTCAATATGAAGAGACTTATCCCGATTTTAAATTAATGGGTCCTACGACCATGGATTTTGATACGAAACTACCCGAAAAGAATAACAAATGTGTAGAAGAAGAAATGTGCAATTTTAATTTAAAACAAGATACGAAGAAAGGATTTCGTAAATTTGCTTGTGTAATAAATTTAGATAAATATTGGCAAGGTGGATCACATTGGGTATCTTTATATGTAGATATTGATACTCGTATTATATTTTATTTTGATAGTGCTGGTACAAGTCGTACTCCAAGTGAGATTATACATTTTGTAGATCGTATAAAAGAACAAGGTAAAACACTTAATCAGCCAGTTGACTTTACTTTTTATACAAACGGAAAACTTCATCATCAGACTGGAAACACGGAGTGCGGAATGTACTCTATTTTCTTTGTTATTACTATGTTAACAGGTAAAACGCCATTTTATAAAGAACGTGTTATGTCTATTCAAGAAAGACTCGATTTATTCTTAAAAACTCGAATTCCCGATGAAGTTATATTTGATTACAGAGATTTATATTTTAATAAAGCTAAATAATGGATATATGAGACAATTGTTTAGGAAATTCGTATTCTTTTATCTTTATATATAAAAGAATATTAACATGGTAAAACATCTAAAAAATAGAAATACTAAAAAACGTCATAAAAATAAAAATATACGAAAAACGTATCGCCGTAAATATGAAATGAAACCGATTTATGGAGGTACAACAATTCCCGCAAATAATGATACATATAATGATATAACTAATAAACGATATGGACTAGTAGGTACAGCAAAATATGTTGCCAAAAGTATAGCAGACCCTATACAATCTGCGTTTGATGTAACTGCTAATCGATTAGATAAAGAAAATGCATTAAATCCGACATTTTTAGAAAAACAAGGTAATAGAGTAAAAAGAATGAATTTCTCTGATTTTCCAAAGGCTGGAGTAGTTGGAGCTGTAAGAAATTCAATTGATGTAGGTAAAAAACTATTAGGAAAACAAGTTGATCCTAGACCGAATGCTCCTGCGAATATAGTTGATGTTTCTAAATCAATCGGAAATATAGTTAATGCAGTATCAAATGGTGTTTCAAGTGTAAAAAGTTCAATTATGAGTTTATCGAATAATACTGCATATGCATCTGCACCTGCATCTAGTTCAAACATGACAGAACAAGAAAAACAAAATGTAAAAGATAAATTAAAAATATTAAGAGACCAACAATCTATTACACCTACCGAATATGAACATGCCGTACAACAGTTAGATAAAAAAGATGGAGTATTTGGAATGGGTAATTCAATCGTATCTGTAATGTCTCCTATTCAATCTATGGTAAAAGTAATAGGAGACTGGTTTATACGTCCTCCAGAGATTGATGAAATCAATGGTAGACAAACCGTCGTTAAATTGCTTAAATTTCCATCTTCCGCAAAAAAAATCGTAAAACAACATCTTGGAGATAATGGAAAAGATATTCCTCAACTAGACCAATATATGGTTGTAATACATGATGCGCATGATACTTATTCAAATAAATTATCATCTGATTTAATGGGAGTAGATAATTTGCTAGCAAATGTAATTAACGGATGTGTTGGACTTGGATGTAAAAACGGTTCAGTACATCAAATTGCCGGATTAAGTCCGTCGATTGAAATAATTGATAACAGAGAGAAGAAGAAACTTATTGAAGAAATGGAGAGAAATCGAAAGAAAGAAATAGAAGAGGATTCAAAGATAGTGACAAAAGGTAGACATAAAACATAGTACGAAGTTTTATATAGATAAAATATCTATATAAACGAGTTTGCATGCAAGATGTGGGATTCGAACCCACGAAGCCGAAGCACAAGATCTTAAGTCTTGCCCCTTTAACCACTCGGGAAACCTTGCTTATTTTATATACTATCTACTATATATTATCTATATCTAATAGAGTTTCTTTAATATATTTTTTAACAATATTCATATAAACAATAAAATATATTTGAGAGAAAGACAGAATAAAATGTCGCAATTTATTCAACCACAAAATCAAACAATTCTTTGGCAAACTCTTCAAAAACATCCATTAATACCAATTATTTTTCCAGAATCAGATCCTACATCTCATTTAAGAAAAGAATCGTGGTTTAAAGGTATCATTTCATCGCAATATTTAAGATTCCAAAATACTTATTTAACGAGAGAACAAGTCATACAAATAAATAAAGATACTTTACAAATATTAATCAATGACTTAAAAATGAGTCAAGTACAGACCCATACAATTAAACAAATTCATGAACAACAAATAAATAATACATATACAAAGATGACTGATTCGAGAGAATCAAGAGAATCTATTTTACAGAATAAAACGAATGAATTTCAGAGAGAATTAGATATTAAACGAAAAGACTATGAACAATTATATCAAAAACCTACTCCTCCAGAAGTAAAGTTCGAATCTACGAATGATGAAGTTATTCATAATATGGACGAATTAGTACAGCGACAATTGAGAGAACGCGAAAACGATATACATATATTAAATCAAAAATATATAAATGCTCCGTTAAAAATCAATTCGGAATCACCAAATATTCAAGCAGATATTTTAGAAATTCAACCACCGACAAAAAAGGTATCTTGGGATATGACAGATGCGATAGAATCCAAAATAGAAGAATTGACGAATAAATATACGAGGTTGTTAGAATTTTTAGAATCTCGAATTCCGGATTTCCAAAAAGAATTCTCTCAATTCTCTGCAGTTTCAGAATCTTCGTCTGGATCAATACAATCCCCTGGATTCAAATAAATTGATTTTTCCTTGAATAAATATTCTCCTTCCTCATCTGTCGAATACTCATTGTTTTCGATAATAGATATTTCACCATAAACCGTAGACGTATCTTCATTATTATATGCAACATTCAAGTTTTCTACATCTTTATTGTTTAACAAATATGTCGAGTTAGATCTCCATCCAATACGAATCGTATCATTCACTGCAGATTTATCTTCATCGCTATAATTATATAATGACCTATATGTAACATTCAATTTTTCTACATCTTCGTAATTTAAGTGAATCTCTCGATTCTTTAATAAATCTCTCAAATATTTCAGTTGAATCAACTTACATCCGCCCGCAGTATCAAAAAGATATTTTGTATAATTTCCCGCCGTATGATATAATGTAGGATTATTTGAATATCTTTGGAAAAACGTAGTAAACATTTGTACGTTTCTACGATTTACAACTGTTTCGGATTTAAATACAATAAACCGCCGATTACTATTATCTATACCTTTCATTATACTATTATTCATCAATTCGCTAGGTTTAATAAAATCGATATATCCAGTTGTCCCTTGTCTATTTCCTATATCTAAAATAGGATGATTGTTGTTATTGAAGATTTCATCTAACATCTGAGCCATTTCACCGTATTCATCGTTTGAAATTGCGTTACCCATAATATATGTATTTATGATTTACTTTTTATATCAATTTCGTAATTTCAAAACCTGCAGTAATATATTGTTTAAGAATGTATATAAATATTTTAAAATATATTTTTATATAATGTCCATTTCATCTAAAAATAAAATTCCGAAAATAATTCATCAAATTTGGATAGGTCCTAAAGACCGTCCGTATAAATTGATGGATTCTTGGAAAAATAAACACCCAGAATTCGAATATATTCTATGGAACGAAGAGGAATTCGAGAAACGCGGTATAAAATTCGATTGTCAAACAAAAATCGATTCCATAGAAGAAATAAATGGAAAAGCGGATATTATTCGATGGGAACTAGCATATAAATATGGAGGAATTTTCTTAGACGCCGACTCTATTTGTATTGAACCTATTGATAATTATTTAATGTATCATACTGCATTTGCTAGTTATGAGAATGAAGAAATGCGCCAATCTCTCGTAGCTACAGGTACTATGGGATTTCCGTCAGAATATTCATTATGTAAAGCCGCAATAAAGTGGATTTTAGAAAATCCGGTTTCTAATGCGGAAACCGGTAGAAGAGCGTGGATGAATGTAGGTCCTGGACTTTTAACCCTATTATTGTCATCGAATTTATACCCAGAATTTAAAATTTTACCAAGTTATACATTTTTACCAATACATTATACTGGATTAAAATACGCTGGACATGAAAGAGTATATGCTTATCAAGAATGGGGATCTACAAAGAATAACTACGATACGATGAATTCCGTCGAATTGCCTAACGAACTTTTACAACCAGAGTTTTGGATATCCGTTCTAGTATCAAGTTATAATACACGATCAAGTTATGTAAAAGAATGTCTAGATTCAATAAAATCGCAGATTGGTAATTTTGGAATCGAACTCGTATGGATAAATGATGGGTCTAGTGAATTAAACTCAAAGATTCTAGAAGGAATGTTGAACCGATTCGAAGAAACTACACGATTTTGTAAAGTGATTTATCATAAACAGGAAAATCAAGGAGTATGTATATCTTTAAAAAATGGCGTCGATTTATGTACGAATGAGATTATTATTCGAATGGATTCAGATGATATGATGTGGCCAGAGCGCATTCAAAAACAGATTGATTTTATGAAATCGAATCCGGATGCAGTATGTTGTGGAACAAATATACAGTATTCAATGAATGGAAATCTAACGAGTCAAACGAATCATCCAACGGTAATAACATGGGAAGATTATAAACAAACGAGAAGTCATTGGTTTATGAATCATCCGACATTATGTTTTAGAAAATCCGCGATATTAGAAGTAGGTAATTATGATCCATCCACGGGTTCTATATCGGAAGATTTCGAATTAGAACTTCGATTGCTAAAACGGTTTGGTAAATTATATAATCTACCGGAAGTTCTATTATATTATCGTATTCATGAACAACAAGTAACCTATAATGGAAAATCGAGCACACCATATTGGAAAGAACGCCGCGATAAATATATCGACGAATTAATCAATTCATAAAAATAGTAAAATTTCCCACACAAAATATTGAGGTTGTTTTCTACAAAACAAAAAAATATATATTACAATATTATATAATTTTTATTATATAATATGGCATCTAGTTCAATGAAATGGCAAATTACTTTTTTTTCGGCGTTTTTATTTCTTTTGGTAGTGAATCCATATACGTACATACTGACTCAAAAACTTTTAGGCTCAATTGTCGGAAAAACATGTGACGGAAACGGTTGCCCCACATCTCTCGGATTAGCTATACATACTATAGTATATATTCTTTTAGTACGTTTTTCAATGGATTTACATTTATTTAGAGACTAACAAAAACCTAATTTCCAAGTCTAAGAAACTCTGCTAAAATAACCGAATTTTTCTCTTCAAATCGCATGGTCTGTAAATTTGCGTCATGTTGCCGTTTTACTAACATTTCACGTTTTAGTTCCTCCTTCTCTCTTAAAATCTTTTCCGACTGACTCTTCTCTAATGGAGTAAGTGTATCGTTCCCTCTCGCTTTGCGCATTTCATCAATCGAACCAAATGTTTTAGAAGGGTCAAAATCGCGTTCCGAAACGGACAATACCGTTTGATCTTTATGAACTTTTCTTAAATCATCGAATTTCAATTTACTGAATGGATCGCACGTGACATATCCTTCATTTTCGGCATCGTCTTCGTAAAAAGAGGTAGCGGTCGTAGGAAGTGTTAATTCTTGAACTCCTTTATAGATAGACAAAGAAGAAGAGGTTCGTTTTAGATTATCTATCGCACCATGAATACCAGATGCCGACGTAGTAGTTGCTTTAATATCATAAACGGGTTCTTCTTCTTTAAACCACTTATATTTTTCTGTGTCAACCTCCTTCTTCATATTCGTTTCATAAAGTTGGTTAAACCTGTCGTTAAATTTCTTCGTATCTTCTGTTTTAGAAATAGCGGTTTTTACCGATTTAATAGGGGTTTGACCGGTGGAATATTCTGGATTTAATTGGGGAACAGTGGCCTCGGTTTTCTGCGAATTGTTATAATATTCTAAAACAATATCAAACGCCTTTTTATAGAATAGAAAATATTGCGGAGGAAGTCCCGATTTATCGGGGTGCGTTTTTAAAGCGACAAGTTTCGCTTTTCTCAAATCCTCAATATTAAATTTTGGGTGTAAATGAAATAGTTCGAGAATATCCTGGAAAGAATACGTATATATATCTAAATTATGATTTGTCTTGGACGACATTGATAGATATCTTATAAAAAGAAATAAATATCATAGATTTATCTAGTAATAAAACAAAAACACAAAAACACAACAACACAAAAACACAACAACACAAAAACACAAAAACACATAAAAGAAATATAGCAAAAATAAATATAAAGTATATTGAATAACATACTTTATAATATGGATAAGCAGATTATTACCTCTTTGAATAAAGAGCAGTTTCTTAAAGAATTCACTACTATTGAAGATGGATTTATTATTAAATTCGGCGCAGAATGGTGCGGACCCTGTAAAAAAATCGAAAACCAGGTAAAAGAACTTATGAGTAAAACTCCTCCCTCCGTAAAATGCGCGATTATTGATATCGACGACGATTTTGAACTATATGCACTTTTTAAGTCAAAACGATTAATTAATGGAGTTCCTGCAATGTTCGGGTTTAAGAAAGGGAATCAATCGGGTGTTCCGGACGATGTAGTTGTTGGCGCCGACGAAAACCAGATTAATTTATTTTTTCAAAAATATACTCCTCAGAATTAGACATTTAGCAATTCTTTTACTATTCATGGATTTTTTCGTCAATCGCCGTATTTATAAAACCAACAAGAAATAATTATTGTTTAGATATTTCCTATCATAGTAGATAGCGGTTGTAGTATTCCAGAACACGACATATATGAATTGATATCGACAATCGATGATAGAAAACAATCGATGATTTTTTTAGGAATATATTTCGGCGATAAATCATAAATTTCCTGTACATCGTATATCCCTATTGGCGTCTCTATAAAATTTCCAATTTTTAAAATCATATGATAATCAATTAGATACCGAATATGGTAATCATCATATCTATATAATAAATTATAAAATAGGGGTTGATACCCGAACCACATATAGTATGATTTTTTATATAGAGTATCCACTACACTTTTATATATCATACTTGGTAGTTCTAGTTCAAATGATACTTCGTTCATCGATGGTTCGTTCAGAAATCGAATATAATTACATATAATGACGTCTGAAGCTTCTATACCTAAGGAGTCGAATATTTCGACAGTTGAGCGTATTTTTTCACAAATAGAATTTACTGTAAATCGTTCATCGTAAAATATAAACTCCATATTTGCCTGGATTCGGGATTCAATGATTTGTTGATTCGCCATAGAAGATTCTGAATTTTGGAAACTATCGAAACAAATCAATAAAATTGGTTCATTTTGTTCTAATAAAAAGTTAGGACAAAGTTGTAATTCTGCATTTGTTTTTAGATTTTTATCTGGTTTTCCTAAACGTGGAATATTTACGTTTTCTTGATTATATTTTCCGCCAATCGAAATATAAATATATTTATATTTCGCTTTAATATATAAAGTATATAACAGAGAAGTAAATTCTGTTGAATTATTGACAATATGATATGGCATTTTTTTTGATAAGTTTACTATTCTTAAATAAATTCATATCAATTTTGTCTAATTTTCTTAGACTTGTTATGTCTATACTTCTGTATATTTGATTTCGTTTGTCTATTGTTCGTTTTGCCACCTTTAGCTTGTTGTGCAGGTTCAGGTTCAGGTTCGGGTTCAGGTTCAGGTTCGGGTTCAGGTTCGGGTTCAGGTTCGGGTTCAGGTTCGGGTTCTTTTGGTTTTTCACTTGTACCGCTAAATTGGTTTGTTATTCCTGAAATAACTGAAGATGTACTTGACTGTAATGTATTAAAGAATCCTTCATCTTTTGCGAAAGATTTATTGCTATCATCTAACATAGTTACACATGCTAAAGCAATTGTTGTAATACCAATCATACCATAAGTAAATAACGAAGCACCATCTAAATTAAAAATTGCGTTTATTGGGGAATGGTTTATCAATGGGTCTGACATAATAATATATATTTTATATATTAATTATATTTTATATCCGAATCATTCCAATTATTATATAGTCCTCCTGAATAAATATTTACAGTTTGAATCTCGTTGTTTTGGAGATCTCTGGTTGAACCGATAACTATTGGAAATTTATAGAGCGTATCAAGTTTTTCTTCATTTGAAATAGTTGGTAATTTAAGTCTATTTAGAAGAATCATATATGAATGATATATCGCAATTTGTTCAAGAAGGGTATATTCATATATTTTATTTTCTGTTATATGAGTATCATACCCTTCTTTATAACTATCGAACGAATAATTTCTCTCTTCCACTATTGGAAAAAATAGATTCATTTTATGATCCGTTTTTTTTTTTATTTAGATTTGAATGCGGAAATATTCTACATATTGGATAAAATGCATCCGTAAATATACAAAATATTACTATATATATAAAACTCATTTATATAGTACTATATTTATCTTTATCTTAATTATGTTTATTTATTATACCGACGATTCGCAACCATATACTTAATTTGCCAATTCTCTTTTGTTTCTGGAGATAACTTTACGTTCGCGTGACGTTCGTATTCTTCTGGACTATAGTAAAATAATACTCTAACACCATATTTTTGATACTCTTCAGTATTCTTTGGAGCACTAGTATCAATAACTGTATAATACAAATCTTCTTGAGTTGTACCAGTCCGATGTTTGCATCTCGACCCACTAATCGCGTGTCGAATCAATGCATTCTTACCAACTGGAGTAGAATATAATTCTACTTTTACTTGTTTTCCATTTACAACCTTTTTATAAGAATAGTAATCTAGGTCAGACTTCTTAAGAAGCTGCATGGCTTTATAGTCTTCTCTCATATTTGTATTCAAAGAAGAAGTATTACCACTAACTTCTGATAAGTCATCGCATAAATAATCTTCGCTGTTATACATATTTAAGAGCTAAAATAGATGGAATAATCTAATAAGATAAAATATATAGTGTATTGTTTTTATATTCATTTTATAATTAATATATTTTAGACATTCATAAATATGTATAATAAAGTAGAATCTAATCTTATTCTAGAATATATATGAATATACATAATATGAAAAATGATTATCTAAATTCTACGACTGAAATTAAAAATGAACAACCAGTTGTAGATGAACAATCGCCCCCTCTAGATGAACAATCACCCCCTCTAGATGAACAATCGCCCCCTCTAGATGAACCATCACCACCTCTAGATGAACCATCACCACCTCTAGATGAACCATCACCACCTCTAGATGAACAATCACCACGTCTAGATGAACCATCACCACCTCTAGATGAACCATCACCACCTCTAGATGAACCATCACCACCTCTAGATGAACCATCACCGCCTCTAGATGAACCATCACCGCCTCTAGATGAACAATCGCCCCCGCTAGATGAACAATCACCGCCTGTAGATGAACCATCACCACCTCTAGATGAACAATCACCACCTCTAGATGAACCATCGCCCCCGCTAGATGAACCATCACCACGTCTAGATGAACAATCACCGCCTGTAGATGAACAATCACCCCCTCTAGATGAACAACCCGTAGATGATGATGATACATCATCAATCGTTTCAGATGCTGAATATTTATATACAGATGGAATATTAGACTGCAATAAAGTTGATAAATTAATTACAGATATTATAAATGATTTTGATGAAAAGTTAAAAAAAAAAGAATATAAAATTCAATATGACCCAGAAAATGATTTTAAAATGAAAGATGGTAGTATTTATACATATTTAATTGATGATATGTTAACAAAACAGTTTGGTTATTTATATGACACAACGGATCAAGAATATAAAATACAGTTATGTATTTATAAGATAGACACTAGTATGAAAATACCATATTTAACTTTTTTATTAGAAAATAATAATTTTATAGAATATTCTTATAAAAGTAAATTAGATATGTCATTAAATACTGACGACTTTGATACTCATGACGATTTTATTTCTTCATTAAATAAACACATTACTAAAATATTTGAAACAACTGAAACTTCAAACATTGTTGGAGGAATGAATTATAATCCACCACCTGCAAACCCATATAATCCACCATATAGTCAACTACCCACAGATCCATATAGTCAACTACCTATACCACCTACACCACCTACACCACCTACATATCCATATAGTCAACTACCTATACCACCTATACCACCTACACCACCTACACCACCTACAGATCCATATAGTCAACTACCTATACCACCTACACCACCTACAGATCCATATAGTCAACTACCTATACCACCTACACCACCTACAGATCCATATAGTCAACTACCTATACCACCTACACGACCTACAGATCCATATAGTCAACTACCTATACCACCTACACGACCTACATATCCATATAGTCAACTACCTACACCACCTACACCACCTACATATCCATATAGTCAACTACCTACACCACCTACACCACCTACAGATCCATATAGTCAACTACCTACACCACCTACACCACCTACAGATCCATATAGTCAACTACCTACACCACCTACACTACCTACAGATCCATATAGTCAAGTACCTGTACTACCTACACTACCTACAGATCCATATAGTCAAGTACCTGTACCACCTACACTACCTACAGATCCATATAGTCAAGTACCTGTACCACCTACACTACCTACAGATCCATATAGTCAAGTACCTGT
>Ga0164294_10004193_pt1 | contig 12646 bp, 8 predicted proteins | sample GEODES005metaG_FD_111479 | JGI IMG/M metagenome (GOLD analysis project Ga0164294, IMG submission 111479) | Oligotrophic lake water microbial communities from Sparkling Lake, Wisconsin, USA - GEODES005 metaG | ecosystem: Environmental > Aquatic > Freshwater > Lake | place: USA: Sparkling Lake... | reverse complement strand
TGGACCTTTGCTGTTATCTCTTGGGATTTCACTTTCGATGTTGCTAATGTTTCAATTAGTTTATGATCATCTAAGATATTACCAGTGGAGTTCGACAACATGAATAGAATCTGATCTTCCAAGTCTTGCAGTTCTTTCCTCATGCGCGCATTAGAAACTACGAGAGTGTTTTTCTTCTCTTCCATCTCAGGCATCTCTTCCACTACCACAACACCTACCATGATAGTATCAGTTATGATCATAATCATGATGATGATGATGAATAAAATAGACTATACATACAGTTAACTAATTTAAATGATACTTCCCTTATGCAATTTACCACCAAATTCATTACTAATTACGACAAGACAAGACAAATCAATGCATACCTAACAACTGATCCTCAAGACCAACAAAAGTGATTGCGAAATTGATTAGTGAGACTTTGACACATACTTCTGGAGCATAATGTGGATTGGTCAGCTTTGTAGTCATAAAGAATCTGAATGAATCATTCCAAGGGATAGTGGAGTCTCCAATCTTGATCATTTCAGTTCCACCCTGTTTGAATTTCTGTTGTAACAGCAACGGCTCTAACGCCGCATCCAAATGCTCTCCGATATTCTCTATCATCAAAATCATCATTATCATCAACAGCAGCAACAACAATAATAATAAACAAAGAAAACAACCTCAAACACAAAGAATCTGTTTGCATCACCTACCTAATAATACCCATCGTCCGAAACGTACTCCATTCTCTAGAGTCCGCAAGAAGTTCTTATCACTCAATTTAATGACATCAATATCATTAGGACAGATTGTAGTATCTTTGCCCATATTCTTGATGTATCTATTCGCTTGTCCTTGAGGATCAATCAGTAATGGATATCGTCGACCTCTGGACATGATGATACCATTTTCAACTGAATGTGAGTCTTGAGGTAAGCCACAGATGGTCCATTGACGAATAGCTACAGGATCAGCTAACGTATTCCTTAAATTACATCCACTCGAGTGTGGAATATTAAGTTTCACAAGTTGTTCTTGCCAAGCATGTACGACTTTATGACGGAAGTCAGGCGTGAATACTCCAAGATAAGCGATGGTACCAGCTGACACTAAGGCATCACCCACAAGATTATCATAGGCTACCGTAAGATCAGCACATGTCTTCGTCCATCTAGTACGCTCTCCGCCAAGACCGCCCATCAGCTTTACAGCTCGATCTAGGCGTGCTCGACATTGCTCAACATCGAATACTAGTTGCTCCTTCTTGTCATTCGCCTCTTTAAATGAAGCCTCTAACTTAGCAATTTGATTCTCTGCAGCTTGTAATGTACCTTGTGCTTTCTCCAATACCTTCATGGTTTCGTCTAATGATAACTGAGCCTCAGCTAACTGTTTCTTCTTTGGTTCTACCATCAAAGCTACTTGATGATACTTATACATAGCACGTGCCCACATACACATAGCTTTACATGCCTTTGAAGCTTTTTCAATAATTTCTGGTGTAAAGTTAGGATCATTATAGAATGGTTCAATCTGTGTAATAATATGTGGTGGAATGTTGTCTTTATCAAAGTTGGACATATCATCCAGTAACTTATTCGCATTAGACAATAGATTTTTCTGAGCTGCTCTGAAATAATCTTTGATCTTCTTACCAGGATTATCCGGATCATTCACCATATCAGGCTTGATATCAAACATGATACAACAAGCTGTTAATGTTCGTACTACATTCACTGGAGGCTTACCCAAAGATTTCACTTCATCAATATCAGCTTTCTTTAAGTCCTTCAAACACTGTACTGCTTCAGCTAAAGCTGGTAATGCTTCATCAAGATCTCTTTGTGCATCATCAGCAATCGCCTTTGTCTCACTAGCTTTCTTAGAAGCAGAAGCTTCCTCTACCATTACTACAGCTTTAGTTTCTGCTGCTACTAACTTATCTTTCCCAATCTGAATAATCATCTCGTCAACTTCGGCCTGGGTCTTGATCAGCTTCGGCTCCATCTCGATCAAAGTCGCTTTCAATTGATTCACTTGGGTCTCAGTTGTCACTAACTTATCAACACCAATGGATAATCTATCTCTCAATGTGCCGACCTAAACATCAATCACATCATATAGTTTATTTCATACATAGATTGTATGTAACAACATACTCATCATTGTTATTCTAAGTAGACTAGGGGGAATATGTACACAATTATGATGCACATATCTATATCATGCATAAACGCTGTAAAACTTTAACTATAGATCATTATCATTCATTACTGTATGCATGTCATCATTGTGTACATATTCCCACCAATAGAAGTAGCATATAACACATATATTCTACTGATGATTTAAACATACATACCTCTTTTCGCTTCAGCGTTAATACTTTGTTGTAAGTCGATAATAATTCTAGATAAGAGGTAGGGGTCACATAGAAGTGTCGACGCATCTTGTTCAAAAACTCAATTGAAGTCCTCTCAATACTCTGATGGATGAATTGGAAGAAAGTGATGAGACTTTTCTCCACCTCAGGACTTAAGCCCAGATTCGATGATGATAGAAAGCGAGCTGCTACTGATTGTAAAGCATCTTCTGGCCATTCTTGAAACCAATCAATAGTACAACAATTGACTAAAGAAGGGAACTTTCGTAATCTTGTTCGAAACGCATCACCAAGTGGGGACATACATAAGACGACATGAATATTTGCTTTGACACGAAGTAAATATTGAGCAAAGATATTGAGTTTGGTAGGTGGGATTCTTTTGCGTGCACATTCAGGTTTGCATGCAGTAGTAATTGTCTCCAAGTCTTCTGAATTATAGAGATTAGGCACATCACCTGAATTCAAAATGCCATTAATGTCTTCCAGCATCGTCTCGTTGATGATCTGAGTATCATTGAACAAGAAGACGATAGGTTTGTTCTTCACTCCAGCTATTAGTAAACATTCCTTCACATTCTCTCGCCATTCATTCATACCATATCCCTTAGCAATCTCGATTTGGTAAATCTGATATCCTATTATATTTATGAATATATAGAGAGAAACAGATATAAATGAATTGATGAATGAATCAATCGACAATCAATCAATTAATCAGTCAACAAATCAATCAATATGCACAGATTGGGTGTAGATGAATATGTGAAGATGCCAGGTTTATTGATACAGTCAATCATTCAATGCCCTCTATTATGAGCAGATCGTATCAGTGTAAGTTAAATTGTATCATATCATTGTAATTATAGAATGTACCTGAGATGAAAGTGGATAACCTAGTGAGACTCTGTCTTCCACTACCACCCACACCCAACAGCAATGCATGTCCCGATGGCTGCCTCAACACACGAGATATCTTCACTACATGCATCAAAGCATCACCGAACATGACTAGATGCATCGGCTGCTTAGATTCCGAGTTGTATTCAGAGAGATAATCCTCCACCATCGGCTGTAGCTCCGTAATATCAATTTCCTCATATATCTTCGGATCAGCACCAGGAATCATGAAATCCGCACATATCACATCTGGTCTCTCTGCCCATAAATCATCTTTCTTGAGTGAAGTGAATTGTTCCATGTTTCGCTCTAGAGTGGTCTTAAGCCATCCCTTATCTTCATCATTAATCAATCTATCACCAAACACACATTTATTCTCATGCACCCAGATACGAGCAAGTTGAATACCAGTATTTACTCTTCGCTTATCAATCATCAACATTCCTTGAAAAGTCTTTGAGATATCTCGCATGTTGAATGTATAATGTGGCTTCGTTGGAGTAGGTCTTAGTTCCTCTAAGATGGTATTATATACTACCACTGTAGCCTTGACTAATCCTGCTGCTTGGCTTTGTACTGATTCATCAAACATGCTCAAGAAATTAGTCAAGATAGTAGTGAAGATGAGACATAATGATTCATCAGACATGTCCACATAATTAACCACATTAAAATGTCGGAAGAATCGAGCAGTTACATGATTTCTACCACCACCGGGAGGACCACATGCACATACAAAGATGACATCAATGATCTTACGATACTCTAGTGCCTTACGATCATACCAACCACTATTATCGAACCACTGTCTGAGTATTTCAATGGGAGGCTGTGCTCCATATTCTTCCTTCATAGGCATGTTCACATCATCAACAAAGATAATGAATTCTTTACCCGCAGATGGACCAAAAACTCCCTTACGTCTCTTCTCACATTTGGAATCAATTAAATCTTGTGTTTGATTTGCACTAGTTTGAGCAGAGAATGAGATCGGAATAGGCACATACTTATCAGGCAGACCATTCTGTAGATGTCCTTGTATATTCACCGTCTTACCGGTACCGGTAGGTCCGGTCATCAGTACGTGCTTCTTATTACGGACTAAGATATCTAACAGATAAGTATAGCAGATACTATCTTTCGTTGGAATGATTAACTCTGCATATGATGCTTTAGAATCATATACATAGGGTGCAACAGATTGGTTCCAATCAATCCATTTCGCTTGGTTCACATCGTACTTATAATCATACATAGATCCCTGCTTTGGTGGTGGATTCTTTACACTATTAGCTTGCATCTCTAAGCGTAGAAATGCATCGAATGCTTTACGAGAGGAATTATTCACTGTACAACACATGGACCAGATTAAGCAGAAGATAAAGATAGATTCGATTTGATCTCTAAAGAAATCAACTTGTTCCACTGTCGCCTTTTCCCTTCCATCATCTAGATCGTAGAACGGAGCGATGAAGGTATCCAAAAGATTAAGTAACGCTTCGACAAGACAATTGTTGATTGTAGGAAGAGGCTCTGTGAAATTCCTTCGTAGATGAGGTAAGATACTAGGTACATATGAATCGAATAGTTTAGTTAACAACGCTTTTGTTTTATTGCCTAGAGAAGGAGGAATTTTGAACAACCAGCTTTGAAATAGCACATCATAGCCCAGAGAATTAGGTTCCATGTAGATCATTCCACATCTAGATACAGTTGCGGGACTAGCAACAGCTAAGTCCTCCGGTTCGAACATCATCGTCATGGGCTCACTTAATTGGATAATCTCTCCACTAGTAAGACATAGCTTCTTATTATCATCAAGCACAGTATTCATGTTTTCAATCCAAATTGCATCTACAGGACCATCAAAAAGCATCCATTTCAAATTGGAGTTGTCCTCTTTAATACACATTCTAATCAACACACATAGAATACCGTCTTGCCATTCATGAGTATTCTCATCAAATTTACCATATAATTGACCCATCGAAATAGATTTAGGATTGAGATGATAAAAACGTACTCTTTCATACTTCTCACCAATAATATTCTTTGTTTTGAGCTTCGTTAATGCATCACATAAGACTCGAATATTACATGACTTCCCACCACCGGTAGGACCAACAACCATCAATCCATGTCGAACACAAATCATCTCGTATAATTCAATATTCTTACGTAAGAAGATCTGAATCGGTTGTAGATTCTTCTCTAGAATACTCTCTCTTAAATTCTCTATCAATGGACCATAATCAAAGGCTGGCCGCTGAATGCCTGGAAACAAATCACCCAAAATACCTACAAATAAAGGCAAATCATGCGCCAAGAACTTAGGTACATTCACATCTTGTAGTGCCCTCATCAATAATGCCTCTTCATTCTCATCCGGACTTGCACGCTTCAAGTTACCAGCGGCTGTGATTACTGTTTTGACAGCACGCATCCCTAAACAAACATTTTTAATTTATATACATGAAGTGAATGAGAAATGGAAATTACAGTTACTATAAATATAATCATTATTATCATGCATCATCATCGTCGTCGTACATCATCATCGTCGTCGTGCATCGTCATAATCATCATTATCATCCTCATCGTCGTCATGCGCAATCATCTTCATACATAATTATCACAACTTCTCACCATAGTCATAGTGATCTTGAGATGATAACTGTTCTGAGCATAGCTTGAACGTAGCAACCATCTTCTCCGCACACTTTCGATTTTCCATGTATCCATACGAGAACAACATGATTTCACCGATAAGACTGTAGTCAGGGACCATCATCGCTACTGGACGAAACAAGGCTTCTAAATTATCAGGCAACTCAGCACGTCCAGCATAACCAGGATTCATCGTGATAAAAACAGCGAACTCAGGATTAACTAAAATATCTGTGCCTTCAAAAACAGTTCTTTTTTCTCCACGTTGTACGGTACCTTGTAACTGAATTACTTGTTGCGCGATCACACTTAATACCTCGATATTAATACGATTAAACTCATCAAAACATGCCCATGCACCAGATGAAGCGAGACCCTTGAAGAACTTCCCCATCGCCATGTAATCGAGACCATCAGAGCAATTGAAGACCACACATTGCTTGGCTAGAGCTTTCGCTAAGTCTTTCGTAGTTTCAGTCTTACCAGTGCCTGCAGGACCAGCTGGAGCCCCTCCGAGAATCATCTGAAGGAGACAATACCAACAAAATCATGATCATGATCATGCAATGCCACACTTCAGTGCTCCCATCATATCATAAAATCACTATTTCCATCAACATCTGATGCTCCACTGCGACTACAAGATTGTGTTACCTGTAGTGCTCCCATCAGTGTTAGATAGCACTTATCAGTTAGTGGAGTAATGACCAGACGGAACGAGTTACCTACATGGGGAGGTACAGGTAGAGCATCAACGATTGTTAATGTGATGACTTATGCTCAAACTGAGAAATAATAACTATTGTATATATGATCACTATTGAGACCATAACTATTATCATCATCGTCGTCGCCATATTCTCACCTAAATATTCATTCCCATACCAGCGCTTGGCAGAGACCATGATGACTGCCAGATCTCCTTGACCCGCATTGATGTCCCCTTCCCAGTAGTATCTCATCTGAGAGATCCAATCGAAGTCAGTCACCCTACTCACTCCAGCCTCGGCCATCTTCTTCTGTACATCTCGGGCATGTACATCGACAACTGCTAATGCACCAACAGTCACACGAGCAGCTTTCGAGATCTTTCCTCGGATCAAGATTACCATGTCTTCAAGTTGACGTACTAGTTGTCGATGATACTCCCAAGCTCCTTCATTGCCTTTCGCCTTCAGAGCCTCTTCGACTTCTCTAGTCCAGTGTGCCTGTGAACCATTCAATACACACTGACCAGCCCATTTCTGCATCCATATCGTCCGTGCACATAATGAGTAGTCAAGGATCGCATGATACATATTATCTCGAACCCCAGCAATCATCGCATCTTTCACCTCCACCATCCACGCCTCAATATTCTTATTCTTTGGATCTACAGGCTTAACGAAGGGTACTATTTCATTCTCTGGACTTGTCATACCAGTGATGGTCAAGTCTGGTTGGAAATCTACCGTCTTTATACCCTCAAAGCACTTTCTTAAGTGTGGTTGGACTCGTAGTGGATCCTTGGTTTCCGATAAAATCTCTAATAACTCATCGTTAGATAAGAAATAAAATCGAGAAAATCCAGCCCGTTTTGTTTCTAAATAATCTGCTAATCCTTTTTGTACCATCTCTAGTAATTTATTACCTTCTTTAAATCGTTCAAGCAATCGTACATCATCACAGAACTTCACTGCTAACACTCCCTTCATCGCACTTTGCATTGTACTTCTCCAATACTTATCAACCGTAGAAAATCGCTTCCCTTCTTGTGGTAATTGTTTGTTGATATCTGCAGAGTCAAAGATAGGTTGCAGATACAACCAATTCCTCTGTAGTTGTACCCACTCATCTACAACTTCAGATATGACTTGTAGGGATGAGTTCCAACTGTCGATCCGTGCTTCAAAGGGACCTATGACATGGCAATATGTATACATACAATAAGATAGTGAAGCTGATGGATGAAACTCTATCAACACCCTTCATGCTTCTATTATCTTTCAACATTCATCATGCTTCTATCAGTTATCAGCATTATCATGTAACTATGCTATCAGCATCCATCTCACTACTATCACTTATCAGCATTTATCATGATACTACCAGATAACAACACTCATCATGCTACCTTTGAAAGCTGAGAAGGCCATAGCTTGGGTCATCGTGATGTGTTCATCGAGAAGACTCATATACTCATCTACTCCTTTCAGAATCGCAGTGCCGGTATCCCGATATGACTCGACGACCAACTGTACTGACTCCCATGCCTTCGTCATCTTATCTAATGCAGTCTCAATACCGAACTCTTTGCCAGCTTTCTCAGCAACCTTTTCAACATCACTCATCGCATTCACTAAGCCTAGATCAACTAGCTTTTGAAGGGTTAACTCCACCTTATTAACAGGAATCACTACTTTTGCTTTCAGTGCTAATTCATCCCAATGTCGATCTCGCATTCCACGATTACGTAGACAAGTGATCAAAGGTACTTTGGGTTTAAACAAATCCAGTTCATCACGTACTTGAGCTGCAATAATATTACAATGAGAAAGATTTAATCGTTCAAATGCTTTAGCTGACTTCTGTAGATTCTTTAATAATGTATTCACACTATTCTCTACATTCTCAGCATCTAGTTCCATGAATGAACCATTTGTCCATGCTTCTTTGTTACTTAACCATTTCTCACAACTATCCCATAGATCAAAGAAAGGCTCTAGAATCTTAGCAACATCAGATAGCTCATTGTATTCAGTCATGGATGCATTGAAAAGTCCTTCTCTAGAGTTGAAGAGTCGAGCTTTCTCTTCAGATTGATGCAAAGTTGTACGAATTCTACGTACAGTCTCCGCATTTTTCACAGCATCAGATAGCTTTGTCAAGTCTTTCAGTTTAGCTACATCAGATTGTAATACCTGTAAATCACTACTGAATTCCTGTTGTTCTTCTTCCATAGCACGCTTGAAATTGAATTCTAGTACTCTCATTGCCTTCTCCTGTTTCAATATCTCGTTATGGACCTTATTAGGCCAACTAAATATCTCCCATCTGATATCCATTAGTTCTACTGGTAGTTGCCACTTTGCTGAATCTAGCAGATCGAAATGTCCATCATTCTTAGTAATTGTACTACCCAATTGATCGATACGAGAAGGTAAGGTTGACAGGAACTCTTTCATCTCTGTCAATTTCTCTATGTGTGTGGGTGCGACAGTGATGACATCATACATACTACGAAACTCTACAATTACTGAGTCAGCAAAGTGACGTGTCTTTGATTCCAATAGTCGAAAGAGATTCGTCGCGATAGCCTTATGCTTTGCGGCAAGCATGGCCTTGATACTCTTACAATCAAGCATGATGAAGCCAAGTGATAGGATAGATGGTAGATAGTCCTGCACAGTATCTGCATCTGATGCATGTTGTCTTGCCAATGCACATAGATCAGGCATGTTCATGGTATCATTGGGGAAGAATTTATGCTCAGCGTCCTTCGTATACTGAGCGATATCGATTTCGATGAGTTCTTTATAGGGAGCTAGGTACTCAAGATAGGTAGTCATCGGCTGTAGACATCGCTTCACTTCTGAACTCAACTGCTCTCTCAACAGCACAGCCCAACTCTCTTCACTGTGAGGTATAGTCATGAGTGGCTCGTAAGCCCAAAACAATCTCTTCATCACTCGACGTTCGACTTTGACAATACCTTTAAGAGACTTGAATATCTGATCAAATTGTAACATAATGGAGTTGTAGATCGCATCACTGCTTGTCGAGTAGACAAATTGAGCTGGAGACTGGGAGACAGCATTAACGAACTTCAAATCGATCGTAAATAGAGGAAATCTACCCCCGATAATCTCCACTTGATCTTTCGATAAGATACGAACTTTCTGTGGACAGAAGGACTTGATCATCGCACAGTAATCTGCTACCATTCTATACATAGTGTCTCTCAATGCATCCTCAAGCTTGAAGTTGATACGACACATGAAGCGACGTAGCTTAGAGAATTTATATACCTCCAAATTATTCTCATCGATATTGAACCATCCCTTCTTCACGTCTTTGAGGTTATGGCGGACGGAACCTAAACATCAAGAAGCATCATGCATCAATCATCATACATACAATATAGAGATAATCAGAATACAAAGATTACATTATATAACATGAAGTAACAAGGTATCATACATCTTCCCTCAAATACATGTACAGTGCTATCATCACATCATACGACTACTCGACTCACCTGTGATCGCATTGATCCATGTATCTTTGATGAGAGTATTCAATGCATTAGCTGCGGCTGTCTGATTGGCATTAAATTCTTCCAATCTCTGGGATTTCTCTGGTATCGCATGGAAGCAAGCCTTCTCTAATGAAGCACTCTCGACCTGTATCTGATAAATGATGTGGATCGCCTCCATCTTGTTCCACAGAGAAGAGAACTTGAATGATCGCAGCTTCTCCTCATAAGTTGAGTCTCCTGTAATTAGTGAGTGTTGTATAGGTTATAGAGAAGATACGATGATTGTAAAGCTTAGAATAGTATACTATGATGTTATAAGATGTAGTGCATTAGCGTCTACAATGCACCTATGTAGTAGATGTGATGACGAGGTGGGAACATATCCGCTGGTCTGAGAAACAGTGAAGTGTCCGTACTGGCTGAACGCACCATCTCGAGATCCTTCTGCTGGCTCTGCATGAGCTGAATGAATGAGAGTTGATTCAAAGTGCGCATATGATTCAAGTTGTATTGCTGAAGAAGAGAACTAGTGTCCAGTGATGAGTTCTGTCGAATCTTGTTCATGTTCATTGCATTATCAAGCACTCTATTCACTTGTTCTGAATCCAATGCTTTCAGACTATCCACAGGCATGCAGTCGATGTATACATTCAGACAAGTTGTTGCCTTCACGCGATTCCTTAATTGCACAGCCTCATAGATTCTTTTGCTATAGAGTTCGGGATCCTCACCATCAAAGCAGACATAGATAGCCTCGAGCTTGCATCCCTTGTCCCCTCCTTCGAATGAGACATACAACTCATTCGACTCGAGGAAGCAGTCGACTACTTTACATGCTCTCCACTCAACGATGAAGTGTTTATCATCTTTCTGATCGATATATAATGCTCTTGCTGGTAAGCCTCCAGCGATAGGTTTGGTATTATAGATGAATTGATGCCACATCTCGAGTGGTCTTGAGTGGTAGTCAGTATTGTCGAATATGGATAGAGCCATCGAGTCAATCGACCCATCTTCATCAATAGTCATCACCCTGATGAGCTCATCAATCACACTATTTTGTCTGAATAGCTTGTTCAGGTCGATACTCTTATACTTCCTCTTTTTCCTCTCCACTTCGATTCTTCGCGGAACAACACCAGGTACTATACCGCATGATGTACAGTTACAGAGTCAATTTTCTAGCTTTATCATTATATAGTGCTAACATTGCATTCTCTAATCAACTCATAGGTTTCGTTATTTAGATGTATAGAATATAAACAAATTGAAAGAGTATAAACAATGCCTTCTAGATGATACACATAAGTATTATAAATATAAACACATAAATATTTTTTGTAATTTCAATAAATACCTTGTTTGTAAGGGATGAATACTTTGGGTTCAACATATACTACTTCTGGAACATGTCTCTCGACACGACTCATCGATGAAGATAGTTCCGCATAAATAGATTTATTGTTAAGAACAACAGATGATTTAGTTTCTTCCATGCTCTTGAAATGATTTAATTACAGTAACTTAAGTTGAATTATTTTGTTGTTGATGATCGAACAGTTGACACAAAAAAGGAAATGAAACGGCAATAAAAGGTTAACTTACGTTTGTGCCGTAAGTTAACCATAACAATTGATATCTTGATTAACTTTACGTTAATTGTTGTGTTTGGTGTTGTGGTTAAGATGGATCCTATGAGTGAATTCGAAGAGAATATGAAGCGAAAGATGGAGTTAGAGAGAAAGGAGCTAGCAGAGGCGATTGTGCTCAATGAGTTGATGCTAACAAGGGACTTTAATGGGAAAGGTAGGTAACTGTTAATCTATGTCAATGCATCTTATCATCATCATTAACTTGTTGTACTAGCTTTGTAACTGTCTCCAATTGTCTCACTATCCCTTCTTCTTATTATCTCTTCATTCATATAATGATCTATCATATCATTTATGGTAGGTAAGGATGTTCATCCTACAGGCAAGCAGCGGAAGGCCGTACAGACGATAGCTCAGACTATCAAGTTCAATCCCGGATCCATACAGAAAGTGAAGACATTAGGTAGCTATAGCTAGCTAATTTGCTTAACTTACTCAAAGCATAGTTATTGTACAGTAGGATATGATACTATCTTTATGTCATAGACTATGACTTTACTTTGGAATAAGCCGCCATCATCATCACTATCATCATCATCGCCATTATTATTATGATCATCATCATCATCATCATCAGTATCATCATCATCGCCATTATCAACATCATCTTCATCATCATCGCCATTATCAACATCATCATCATCATATATCGCCATTATCAACATACTTAGCATATAACACAGTCCATCTTTAGATGTCATCTACTGTAGCACCATCGATTAGTACCTACAGTAAGATCATATTCACTAACTACTACCTATCTACCCACTACCACACACACTACTGTCGCTTCTATGTTGTAGACTACGAGGA